>FWWL01003803.1_pt1 | contig 26635 bp, 14 predicted proteins | sample 2228331 | NCBI WGS metagenome assembly FWWL01 (sample SAMEA103939775, study PRJEB20133) | metagenome
ACATCACGTGGGCCGATGATGGCGGTGGGCGCAGTGGTGCCGGCGAGTCATCGACCAGCATAATGACGGTTTGGTCTGCCGATACCGTGGCGAGGAAGCGCGAGAGCGCTGTCGAAGTGTGTTCCAGATCGGAGAGATGCAGAATGCACAATGGCACCACGCAATGCTGGACCATGTGGGTAGCCATATCGAGATCGGACACGCTGAGTACGGCCCAGTACCAGTGATGCAAAGTATGTATCAGGTTGATCCGGCGGGTGTGATCCGGTTCCAGGAGAAGGGCAACCCCACGATGCATGGCATAGACCCTTATACGTTCACTGTCACCGCATCCATTTGTTGGGCAGATTATAAAAGAGATGGTAGTTTTTGCAAATAAAGATATTAATATATAAATACATATATTCAATATGAATTCAGACAAGAGAACTTACTGAATGATCCGTGGAACGTATAGCCGGGCATTACCGTTAGGTGGAGATGGGTCGTGTCAGTCTGATCATACTGGTTACAGGTTCCGTGCGTGCATCCCCATCCGTTACCATCAGATCGCGCCAGGTTATACCGGTTATGTATGAATATCGAGTATAGAGTTGGTGACCAGTATGCACGTGGCAATGCGTGTGATAAGGATGCACTGTATCGCGCAGACTCCAGACTATCTCTACCTTCATGAGACCAATGTATACGGTATGTTCAAAGGAAATGGCGTGACGCATGGTTCAGGCATCAGGCCTGCAAGCCATGTTGTCGCTTCTCCTCCATCGTGACGCATGAGGTCTCGAATACCTGGAGTCTCTGTTCACGACGGCAGGGTCTGGTTCTTGACGGGGTAGTATCGTGATCGTTCCAAATCTGGTAAATAAGGGGGTAAAATGTTTGTGGAGCAGTCCGGCAACTACCCCACAAAGTCAACACAAGGTAAGGAAATTATATGCGTTTGAAACTACTTCTACCAGATGTCGATCCGCAGAAATTTGAAGAGCCGAAAGCGTGTCCCCAACCAGGTTGTCATGGGAAGCGGTTTTACGTGCGCCAGGAAGTGAACAAACGGATAGTGGATGTGCGGTATCAGGCAGTGACAGCCTGGCGATATGAATGTTTGCAGTGTGGTCACACATTTCGGGTTTATCCCCAAGGGGTAAGTTCGCAACAGATTTCGAAGCGAGTGATAGGGATGGCGATCATGTTGTACCTGTTGGGTTTGAGTTATGGAGCTGTAGCGATTGTTTTGGCAAGCCTGATGGTGCCGATTGGGAAAAGTAGTGTATATCGAGCAGTTCAAGCCGCTGCTGAAAAAGTGCCTGGCATGAAAAGCAAGCAGTTATTGAAGGGGTACAAGACAAAAGCACTGGGAGCAGATGTTACGAGTGTGCGTTGTAATGGGAAGTGGATACCGATCGGGATTGTTGTGGATGCGACAAACGGATTGGTTTTGAGTATTGATGAACTGCCTGGAGAAGATGCAGAACAACTCAAAGCCTGGCTTGAGCCGATTATGGAATCTGTGGATGCAGATGTTCTGGTCACCGATGATGCGGACGGCTTCAAAAAGGTGGCTGATGAAACCGGACGCTCACATCAGGTATGCAAAAGCCATGTTGTGCGAAACACGGACGCTTTGGTGTCTGAGCTTTCGGGTATCCTGCAAGCCGGGCAGGATCACTCTTTGGATGCGATTGGAGTGAGTGTCAATCAAGCTTTGGAAGACCTGAAGCGACGGAAAGAGATGATCCATTCACGCCGACCTGAAGACCAAACCGAGTTGGAAGCATTATTTATGCGCTATGCCCAGGCGCGAAAACCCGGCAAAGGAAAGAAGGATGATGTAGCTTATCGATTACGCAACCTGTTTCTTGATCGCTGGAAGCTGTGGCCTCGCCTGACCTTTTACCGCACCTGGAAGGATGAATATGGACATGTGATACTCGACGGAACCAATAATGACTGCGAAAGAAGCATTGGCTGGTGGATCAAAGAACGCTACCGTTCCATGCGCGGCTATAAACGCACCCAATCTGCGCTCAATGTCAGCCGTCTAACCGCATTTGCTGGCAACCATTTGTCTCGTGGCCTTCGTCTGGCTGATTTGATCGCATAAGGCAGTCAACTTTCTTCTATCACCCCATCAAACATGGCTATTTCCCTCTTTTGTACCAATATTGGAACGACCACGTAGTATCACATCTGGTTTAATAACAGTCACGGCACGCCATCTACACATCACCCTCACGCGGCATTTGTGAGTGATCGATTGTGGTGCGCATTGGTTACACAGGACACGCATTTTGACGAGATTGCCGGCTTGAAGCTGGTGGCATGGTAATTGAGTGAAAGCTGTCAGTCGGTCACTCCTTCCACGCAGGTTAAGGCTTATGTATACGGTAAAGCAGTTTCTTGAGTGGTTCCCTGAAAACGACTTCGCCGTGCTCGACCACGGTTTTGCCAGATACGGGCGCGACTACTACGTCGTGGCAGAGACGCAGTTCGGGCACGACCCTGGCCGGTACCTGCTCCTGTTCACGCACGTTGTTACGGCAGCTATCGTTACACGAGTTCGCGACGACGTGTGGACGGACTCGTGGGACGATGTATTCACGGACTACGCCGCGTGGGAGCGAGCAGGGGAGCCGGACGGGTATGTCTGGGGGAGCAACTGGACGCTGGCTTACCCAGGTCTGCGGGCAGTTGAACCTTCACCCAGAGCTTTAGCGTGGACGAGCCGACTGGGGAGACCGATGTACGAAGCTGTGCTCGAGACCGACCGGTTCGAGCTGACACTCGTGTTCCACAGTCTCCGAACGAAGAAAATCGACGACCGGACTGACCTGGTCTCGCAGGTCGTATTCCCGCTCAAGGAGTAGTACCTGACCAGCCCGCTGCATGACAGGACATTGCAGGTGACATGATCGCGTTATGGTTCATTGGTTGTCAGCGGCTCTTAGGATTGGAGCGCAATCTGGCTGGTGGTAATAGCTGGTCTAATCTGGACAGAAAACCCTGAACATACGATAAGGGAAAAAGGCCTATGGCATACTATCTTGACTTATTCTCCCCCGAAACTTACGAAGCCTTCACAAAGTCGAACAGAGACATTTCAGGCTTCCGCCTTCGACAGAAAAATGCTGCGAGCAGAATAGCTGTGGGTGATAAGCTCATCTGCTATATGACCAAACTATCACGCTGGGTCGGTGTTCTTGAGGTGACAAGCAAATGGTTTGAAGATAAGACGCCGCTTTTCTACGAGACAGATGATCCATTCGTCATTCGATTCAAGGTCAAGCCCCTGGTCTGGTTACCAAAAGACAAAGCCTTTCCAATTCGTGATGAACGAGTTTGGCGTAGATTGTCATTTACTCGTGATTACGATCAAAAGTACCCATACTGGACAGGAAACTTGAGAGCCAGTTTAAATCAGCTCGATGAGAAAGATGGTCAGTTTCTCGAGCAGCTTTTATTAGATCAAGCAGAAAGAGAAGAAGTATTCCCGGTAGATGAACGTGAATATCAGAAGCTTCTTGCTCACCGCGTTCGAGGGCTCGACAAAACGGTAACAGTTTCCGTCCCACAAGATTCTGAGATAGAGATGGTGACAGTTCCAGCGACAGAAGTGCGGGAGTCTATCAAGGTACAAGCATTGCTTGCAAGCATCGGTGCCAGGATGGGCATGCGGATATGGATACCGCGTAGCGATAGAAACAGCGTTTTGGCGGAGTGGAAAGACTATCAGGAGACACTTCTTGATAAATTACCGCTAAACTATGATGAAACAACTTTGAGGACTATTGAGCAAATAGATGTAATATGGCTTAAACGGCGAGCTATTGTGCGTGCGTTTGAGGTTGAGCACTCAACTTCTATTTACTCAGGTATTCTGAGAATGGCTGATTTACTTGCTCTCCAGCCCAATATGGACATCAAGCTGCATATAGTTGCACCTTCCGAAAGACGAGAGAAAGTGTTTCAAGAGATACTTCGCCCTGTTTTCTCCTTACTTGAGAAAGGACCTTTGTACGAGTGTTGTACCTTCATCTCGTATGAAAGCGTGCAAGAGTTAGCAAAGCTGAAGCATCTGGCATACTTGTCGGATGATGTTTTAGACGAGTATGCGGAAGAAGCTGAGTGAGCAAGCCTGACAGACGCTGGTGCTGACAGCACTTCCGCTCGCTCTGATCCTGCGGTTCTCGTTACATTGATGAGAGCTAGCAAGCTGGGATTTTCGCCAGCTAACAGTACCTCACCTCCGCTCACCCTGGCGCTGTGGCTCAGCCTCAAGTCGTTGAGCAGCTTATCCTGAAAGCGCTTGAGTAATAATTAAGGTAGAGGCGGTCAACACGACCAGTCTACGCAAGCTGAATCAAAAACAACAACCACACGAATGCCCTTGACTGTACGTATAGTGTTCCGAAGCATTAATCGGCTGCTCACTGCAGCAATAACAATTCCTTCAGCGTCACTTATGGCTGGACTATTGCTGATAGCTTTCGCGAAATCATCACTGGCAAGCGGTGCGAATAAAGCAATGTTATCGATTAAACGTTTAGAACCTATTTCAGAAATATCTACTGACACTAACATAGCGGTACGAGCAGTATGACGTAACCGACGACCAATGGCGGTATGTGCTGACACCCGGCGGTGCCTGGTCTGGCCTTCCGCAGGAACCTGGTTCTGACAGCACCTGCTGGCAACGATTGAACGATGGGAGCTGGAATACCGTCCTGATCCAAATAGAATATAGAAAGGCTTATCTTGCTTGAGGTGCTCACAAGAGATAATAAATTATCTATTGAAACTTTCTAACCCTTATGGCTAATAGACAGATCTGCAAAAATGGGTGTGCATTATGACAGACAATTGCCATGAAGCACTCAAAGCTCTTGTATTTTAGCACTTTGTATTCTATACTCTTTAATCAAGAAGGGAGATGGATACCGCCATCGTAGTAACATCTAACCCATCGCTCAGCCGTCAACCGCTGCGCAGATGAGCGGAAGTTCGCAAGTCAGCACACAAACGCATCTATGGTAGAAATAACGAATCAATAAACACTCCTACCCGATACTAGAACTTATTTCAGAAAACATTTACTAGAAGCTATCTCATTCATTACTGACCGACTCAATGATCGTGACTATCACACAGCATTCCCGTGACCAGTATGGTCAACAGCGTGCCACACACCGGATCGTGAGCACGGCTGCTGCGGCAGCCATGCTGCCGCACTCCAAACTCCGCGACACACGTATGGCGAACGGGCAGCGTGCATGCGCCTGTGCAATGGTTGGTTAGCACAACAGCAAGGCTTTTATGAAATAAGTTCTACTGCACTCCACGTAGCGTATTTAACGTGCGAATTTTTTATCTTTTAGCTAGAATAAAAGGTCGAGCCAACTATGATTACAGCAACTCAACTCATTCCGTATAACCCCTCCGGCGACGAAGAACTCAAGCGGCTTAAACAACAGTTTGCAAAACTGCGGCAGGAACGAGTTCCGCTGTATTTGACCCTTGACGAGTTCGATCAAATTCTACATTGGAAACTACGTGGTCAATATGCGAGACAACGCGAACGACGCAAGGCAAATACGGATGAAGTGGTACGTACTATTACCAAAGCTGCATTATCCCTGACAGTGCCTGATGAGGATTACGAAATTGAATTGCGATTTGGAATACTATGTGCGCTTCGAGGGGTGAGTGTTCCTGTAGCCTCAGCCATTCTTGCCCTGGTCTTTCCTGAAAAATACGCAGTCATTGATTTTAGGGTCTGGCGACAGGTTTTCGATGAAGAGCGAACGACGTTCTCTGTGTCAGATTACAAACGATACCTGCACGAAATACAACGACTCGCACATGAGTTAGGATGGCAGGTGCAGGAAGTAGACTTCGCAATTTGGGAGTATGATCGAAGAAACAGTTGGAAGCCTACGATAAACAGAGCGACGAGTTGATACGCGATTACAAGTCGTTCCAGACGTCCTGCGAGGCCGCGCCGGTAGGCGAGACGGAGCACTGTCGTAACAAACTGCGCGAGTATTCGTTGGTGAACATCTCTGCGTGATTCACCTTTCGCTTCCCGCATCTATCATCGCCGTAATGCCCCCGCTACCAATCGATTGTGGTACAATGCACAACAGTGATAACAATCGTGCAGATATGCCTACGCGAGCAGTGCCTGCCGTATGCTGATTGAGTTGCAGATCCAGGATTTTGCGATTATTGACCGACTGCATCTGCGCTTCGAGCAGGGTTTCAATGTGCTGACCGGTGAAACCGGCGCCGGTAAGTCGATCATTATTGATGCGCTCGGTACCCTGCGTGGTGACCGGGTTGATCCAACGTTTGTGCGCGCCGGTTGTGCGCGCGCCCGCGTTGAGGGGGTCTTTAGTCTTGATGATTGCCCTCACCTGGTGCCTCTGCTGGTTGAATATGATCTGTACGATGAAGACGACGGTCAGCTTATTTTGACCCGTGAGATGTCGGCTGAGTCGGGGCGCAGTGTGGCTCGTGTCAATGGTCGAGCCGTGAATAGTGCGGTGCTCCGCGAGATTGGCAGCCGGTTGATCGATATTCATGGGCAGCACGAGGGGCAATCGCTTTTTAATCCACGCACGCATCTTGATCTGCTCGACCGCTTCGGCGATCTGTTGCCGCTCCGGCAACAGGTGACCGATCAGTTAGCTGCCTTGCGTGCCGTGCAGGCGCAGTTGAACGATTTACGCACCGGTGAGGCGCGACGCCAGGCCCGCATCGAGGAGTTGCAACTGTTGTGCGATGATGTGGCGGCAGCAAAGCTCAGGCCAGGCGAAGAAGAGGAGTTGTTGCGCGAGCGCAGTATCGTGCAGAATGCGACCCGGATTGCAACCCTGGCCGATGAGGCGTATCGAGCTTTGTATAGCGGTGGCGAGGGCCGCAGTGGGCGACCGGCTTCGGAAGCGATGGCGCTGGCAGTTGATGCGTTGAATGAATTGAGCCGTTTCGATGATCGGGCTGCGCCGCTCGCCCAGCAGGCTACTGAGCTTCAGTACCAGCTTGAAGATTTGGTGATTGCCCTGCGGAGCTATCGCTCGCATCTTGATGTTGACCCGCGCCGACTTGAGGTGATTGAGGATCGGTTGACGGTGCTGCGCGATCTGCAACGCAAGTATGGGGTTGATTTGGCGACGCTGATCGAGCAGGCTGCTCGCGCTGGCGACGAGATCGAGCAATTGAGTAGTGCTACAACCCAGATTGCGGCTCTGGAAGCGCAAGAACATGCTCTGCTGCAAGAGCTGGCGCGCCGGGCCGCCGAACTATCGCAACGGCGGAAGCAGGTCGGTGAAGAGTTGAGTCGGCAGATCAGTATGGCCATGAAAGACCTGGCGATGCCAAATGTTCAGTTTGCCGTCCAGATTGATCACCAGGATGATCCAAATGGGCCGCTGATCAATGGTCGGCGCCTGGCCTGTGATCGCAACGGTATCGACCGGGTTGAGTTTCTAATTTCGCCTAACCCTGGTGAGCCGCTGAAACCACTGGCGCGTATCGCATCAGGTGGCGAGAGTGCCCGGCTGTTGCTGGCGCTGAAGTCGATTCTGTCTCAAGTTGATGAAGTGCCAACCCTGGTCTTTGATGAAATTGATGTTGGGGTCGGTGGCCGCGCCGGTCATGTGGTTGGGCAGAAGTTATGGATGATCAGTCGCCGCCATCAGGTGTTGTGTATCACCCACCTACCACAAGTGGCTGCGTTCGCCAATGCCCATTACCATATTCGCAAGGAAGTCGTTGGCGGGCGTACCCGCACAGCGGTTGAGGTATTATCCGCCGAACAACGGATTGATGAGATTGCAGCGATGCTTGATGGTGTTCCGAACGATCATAGCCGCGCCAATGCCCGTCAGATTCTCGAACGGGCGCAGGCGTGGCAGATGCATCGCCAGGCTGAATTAATTCCGGAACGTTAGCCATTGTTCCCTGTGTATCACTTGATGAAGAGAGGCTACTACACTCGCTATGCCTTCCCATAGTGTTCTTGGCCGGTGGAGCGCACGGATTATCGAGGCAAGCTGGTTGCTGGCACTGACGCTGGTGCCGATCTATTTCAACCTCTACTCGGCGCGCCACTTTGAACCTGATAAAGCTGCTGTGTTGCGTTCGCTGGCTCTGATCGGGCTGGCTGCGGCACTGGTCTGGCTGATCGACCAGATCAATCGCCGGAGTCCTGCCGGGCAGACCACAACCGGTTGGAACTGGACGGCGCTGCGCAGGCATCCGCTGTTCTGGCCGGTAGCAGGCTATACCGCGGTCTTTGTGCTCACAACGATTACCTCTGTGACACCGGCGACCAGTCTGTGGGGGTCGTACCAGCGGATGCAGGGGTTGTATACGTTTCTTTCGTATGTCATATTCGGTGTGCTGATCGCAACCACGCTCCGCACAGCCACCCAACGCGAGCGCTTTATTTCGCTTAATCTGGCAGCCGGTACCGTGGTGGCAATCTATGGGATCATGCAGCACTATCAGCTTGATCCCCTGCCCTGGCGCGGCGACGTCATTGCGCGTGTAGCTTCAACCCTGGGCAATTCGATCTTTGTGGCCGCTTATCTGATCATGATCGTGCCCCTGGCACTCTACCGCATGGTGGCCGCACTGGCGGCTGCCCGCCAGGCGCCGGGCGCGAGCCAGCCGGCAACTGAATGGCGTTGGGCAGGCAGCCAGTTGCTGATCTGGCTGGCCGGTACCCTGCTCATTCTCGCGACGGTCAAGTTTAGTGTTGCTATTCGCACCATTGATTTTCGGTACTGGTGGCTCTTTCCAGGGGCTGTTGGCTGTGCGACGGCCCTGTGGTGGCTGTTGACCGTCGACCGTGGTGCGGCCCTACCGCGCTGGCCGCTAGTGGTGACCCTGTTGTTCCTGCTCGGCTTTGGGATCAGCTTTGCCTACAATGCAACCGCCGGTGTTCAGCAGGTTGCCTCTGCCGAGATCGCGGCCAATGCGCTGGATTGGTGGCTCTGGCTTGCGGGGGCGGTGGTAGCGTTGTTGGCCGGCTATGGATTACGTCTCGCCGGAAAGATACCATCTGAACCGTCGCGGCTGACCTTGCAGTTGCAGGCGGGAGCCAGTGCGCTGGCGTTGGTGCTGATCCTGCTGACGATCTTCTTCAGTCAGAGTCGCGGCCCATGGATCGGCCTGGGGGCTGGTCTTTTTCTGTTTATCTCGCTCGCGCTCTGGTTTGGGAAACGACGATTGGCGGCGACCGGTGATGAACGCAACAGTCGCCGTCTGGGTCAGATGCTGGCCGGCTGGATCGCTCTCACGTTGATCGTTGGTGGCTTCCTGATCGCGTTTAATCTGTCGGATGCGCCCTTCTTCAACCGTCTGCGCGAGATTCCCTATGTGGGACGGATGGGGCGACTGCTGGAGGTGGAGAGTGGTACCGGGCTGGTGCGTCGTCTGATCTGGGTAGGTGACGAGCACGCCGGCGGTACGCTCGGCCTGATTACCAGTGATCCGCTGCGGCTGATCATCGGTTGGGGGCCAGAGAGTATGTTTGTCGCGTTCAACCGCTTCTATCCGCCGTCGCTGGCTAATGTCGAAGCGCGGGGTGCGTCACCAGACCGCTCGCATCAAGCCTTCCTCGATGAGGTCGTGACGAAAGGTCTCTTAGGGTTAGCCGCCTACTGCTGGCTGATCGGAAGCCTGGTGCTGTTTTGCTGGCGGCAACTACAAGCCTCGATGAGCTGGCGTCATCACCTGCTGATCATTGGTGTGCTGAGTGCGATCACAGCCCATCTGGTTGAAGGCTTGACCGGCATTCCGATTGTGGCAACGCTGATGATGTTCTGGATGTTGCTGGGCTTGAGTGTGGCAGCGAAGCAGATAGAAGATGCTCAGGCAGCGATACCCGTTCCAGAGCCGGCAGCCCAGCCGACAAAGACAGGCGGACGCCAGCCTGCCCGGCGCAATCCGCAACGAATACCGGCACGCCAGATCGGCGCTCAGCGACCGGATGGCGCAACGTTCGGGATGGCCGGCCTGATCGGCCTGATCACCGTTGCACTGGTCTGGTGGCTCAATGTCCAACCGGTCTACGCCGATATGCGCTTTCAGCAGGCGCAGAGTTACAGCGAACAGAGTAACCCATCCGCGCAGATCATCCTGGCTGCGCTGAATGAATATCTGGGCGCGATTCGGGCCAATCCCGCCGAGGATTTCTACTATCTCCACCTTGCCCGCACGCTGATGACGCTGGCTGACGGGCTGCGCAATCAGGGTGTCGCTATCGGTGACGCCGGTCAACCCGATCTTGACGCCTTACTCCGTCTTGATAGCGTACCGGCAATCACGGCGTTTGTTCAACGCTCGACACCCCTCAGTTTGCTGGCTCATGCCGAAGCAGCGCTACTCCGTGCCCATCAGATCAGCCCGCTGAACAAAGATCATTATGCCAATTCAGGACGGATCAACACCTTCTGGTACGGCTGGACGGGTGATGTCCAACGGTTGTACAAGGCGCTTGACTGGTACGAACGGGTGGCAGAGATTGCACCTCGTGATGTCACCCTGATCAACGAGCGCGCCGGTGTGTTGATGCAACTGGCCGAATATGCAACGACGAACGGCGATACGGCGCAGGCCAGTGCCTTCTTCCAGCAGGCTGATGAACTGTTGCAGACATCGGCCCGTCTCGATCCGCGCTACGGCGATACGGCGCTGCGGCGGGGTGACCTGGTGCGCTTCCGTACCGGCGATCTGGACGCTGCGACAACCTTCTACGTTCAGGCTATTGAACGGTCACCGCAGCAGATGGTTGATAATCTCGATCGCATTGCTCGTGCGTTGCAGAGCCGGCCTGATTTACTAAGCCAGCTTCGTTCGGCCTTCGCTGTGCAGGCCGAACGCGCCGACCAAATCTTCACCGAAGCTCAAGGGAAGCCCGAACGGGCGATTGAACTGCCGGCACTATCCGACCAGGCGAGCAGATTGTATGCCGCCGTCGCCCGCCTGGCAGTCCAGACCGGCGACATCGCCGGTGCGGTGGCACCATACGCCCGTGCCGTAGCCATCCAGCCCACCAATACTGCGCTCAGCCAGCAATACACCCTGGTGTTGAGCGAAACGCTTCAGTACGATGCGGCTGTCGCCGAAGCGCAACGCTTGCTCTCGATACTTAAGAGCAGTGGTCGCAACAACGAAGCAGCCCAGGTCGAACAGCTCATTACGGTACTGGAACAGGTGCGACAATGATCATTGCACACCATACTGCCACATCGTAAGGCGAGAGGACAGGTTCGCAAGAGATTGCTTTCCTTTGCAAGACCGGGGAACCCGCGATATGGCCAGTATTGCCTTAATCCTCATCGCCGCCCTTACCTTCTCGATCCTGGCGACGCCGCTGGCCCGACGGGCCGCATTGCGCAGTGGCTTCATTGCGATCCCACGCAGCCGTGATAGTCACTCCACACCGATCCCGCTCCTCGGCGGTGCGGCGATCTATGCCGCGTTTGTGGCTGCCCTGCTCTTGTTCGGCGACCTGGCGCATATTCGTGAACTGATCGGCATCTTGCTCGGCGCTACTATTGTCTCGCTCTTCGGTCTGGCCGATGACCGCTGGGGAATGAAGGCACTTGTCAAGCTCGGCGGTCAAATCCTGGCGGCAACCGTCTTGCTGCTCGGCGGTACCCAGGTGCAACTCTTCGCGGAGCCGATCCTCAACTGGATGGTGACGCTCTTGTGGGTGGTTGTTATTACCAACGCCATCAATTTTCTCGACAACATGGACGGGCTATCGAGTGGTGTTGCCATTATCGCGGCGGCGTTTTTTCTCCTGCTGGCGGCCATGAATCAACCGCGGCAGGTACTGGTTGGGGCGATGGCGGCGGCATTGATCGGTGCCTGTATCGGCTTTCTCCGCTACAACTTCAATCCGGCCAGTATCTTCATGGGCGATACCGGTAGCCTGTTTATCGGGTTTATTCTGGCTGCCCTGGCAATTAAACTCCGCTTTCTGAACAACATCCCCCTGGTGACCTGGCTGGTACCGGTATGTGTGCTCGGCTTACCACTCTTCGATCTGGCACTGGTGACTGTCGCCCGTATCCGGCGCGGGGTGAATCCCTTTACAACCGCAGGCAAAGATCATCTCTCTCATCGCCTGCACGCGCTGGGGATGACAAAGCGTGAAGCTGTGCTCACATGCTACCTGCTGGCCGGCGCGAGCGGGTTGGTGGGAGTGTACATTACGCAGGCGCGTCCTTCAGAGGCTTACCTGGTCTTCGCCGGTTTGGTGACGATAGCCGTCGGTGGTATCATCTGGTTCGAGCGCGTCTGCCCATCGGGACAACCACGGCAACGATAATCGGCTCAGCACGCTTCGACGGCCAAAAGATAACGGACGGAAGGTTCGATCTTCCGTCCGTTACCTGTTCAATACCCATCCGCGCTACCGCTCGCCGGCCGTCCACGCCTCGTACAGCTCGTCCCTGTTCTTTAGGCCGAGACGTGGTAAGGCATGATTCACCACATAAGTGGCCGCCGTGTGGCGATTTTCCCACATCGCCTGATGTGCTTCGGGTAGTTCATCCCACGGCACCACTGCCGGCTCGGTAATCGTCAGCAGACCGGCGCTGATCTCATCATTCAGACGCAGAATTTCATACGCATTTGAGAGGTGCGTACCAAAGATCTGTGCCGTCGGCATGTAGATGCGGCGCTGGCGCACCCAGATTTGCGGTGCGAAGAAGGAGTAACGCCGCCCACCAATGTCCTCGAAGTAGACAATCCGTCCGGTGAAGGGCTTGATCAGCATCGCGCTCACCGCCAGTGCATCGTGGGCAGCCCGCTCGATGATCAGATCGGGGTAGCCACGCGGATTGTCGGCACTCCGCAAGAAGACACCGACCGCGCTTCCTAGCGGCTTGAAGACCAGATCGTTGAAGCGGCGGACAGCCTCTTTCAGACCCTGCGGGTCCTGGCGGGCGTTCGGCAACGGCGGCATCGTGCGCGGCCACTCAAACTCATCGCCGAAGCGCCGTTTGAGTTCCGCCAGGCTGACGACACCACGTAGGGCAGCCCCGAAGCCCAACGAGAGGACAAACTCGCGTTGCGCATCGCTGACGGTAACGACGACGATCCGCGCTCCCATTTGCCGCGCCGCCTCGATAGCCTCCAGACCGCCGGTATCTACCAGGTCATCGCTCCCAACCCCGTAGTAGATCAACACCGCCTCACCGGCGCGGAGATTGGCCCGCCGCAGCATCTCGGTCGGCGAAGCTGACCCTGGCTTACCCAGGAAGGTGAAGTGGTAGCCACTGGTGGCACCGTAGAATGTGAGCGTCGGAATGTGACCATCGCGTGGCTCGCCGAGAAGCTGGAAACTGCGCGGGAAGGCCGTCTCGCCCGCGTGCGAGACCACATAATCGGCCAGTCGCCCGTCGTTCTGCGCCCGGAACATCGCCAGCAACGGCTGACCGGCGGCTTCCCAGGCTGCCCAGGCTGATGGATCTTCGGGCACGCGCGTGAAACAATCGGCAACCTCCGGGTCTTTACGGTTAATCGCACCGTGGGCACCCGCAGCCAGCAGCGTAGACGCACGTGACGACGAACTGACCATTCCAATTACGCGCAGACCATTCCGGGCCGCCGAGCGCGCTGCGTCCAGACCGGTACCGGTCGCCGCACCCTCGATAAAGATGGTGCGTCCGGCCTTGATTTGCAACGTCGTAAAGAGGGCGCGATAGATCGTACCGAGATTGAGGATGTAGCTGCCGGCTGCCTCGATAGACATATCGGTTGGGATGGGCAGACACTGCGGGGCCTGGGCCAGCATAAATTGCTGATGCGATCCATCTGGCGTGTCGTTCCCCTGGATGACGAAATCGGCGGCCATCGGATCAAGGCCCATCAGCGGTGAGAGCAGATCCGACTGCCCGGAGTAGATCGCCACCAGATCACCCACCTTCAGCCGGCCTTCGCGTCGCGCCTCTTCACCCAGCGCAACGATCAGGCCGATGCCACCTGAACCGGTAACGTGCCAGTCGCGGTCGTGCTCATCAAACCGTGACACCGGAATACCGGTAATCGCCCAGATATCGTTGAAGTTCACCTCCGAGGCCAGAACATAGATCAGCGCCTGATTGGCGCGGGGGCGTTCCACCGGCACAATAATCTGCTTTTCAGCCACGATGGGATCGCCGTGAGCCGCCGCACCGGTGTCCGGATCACGAATAACCGCCTGCGCGTACTGCCACTTCGGAATCCGGTCAACACCGGGGAAGAAGGGTGAACCAACCGGCAACAGTTCTTTCTGATCGCGCAAGAGTTGCTCCTGTTCAGGTGTAATCAATGGTCGGCGGGTTGGCAACGGCGCACTCTGGCGGTCGAGGAACTCGCGAATACCACGCTTGCCACCGTTCGGGTCAACCACTGCCTCGGCAAAGAGCTTCGCCTCGTGCTCCAGACCGGCCTCGAAGCCGTGGATAATGCCATAGCGGATTGCATCCAGTGCCCGATGCACTGCCGCATCGCGCCCAACGGTATGGGCCTGCCGGATAATCCGCTCGATACGTGGATGGGCGATAATCGAGCGCAGTTCGTCATCGGCAAAGCGCGGGTCTGGTTTGCGCCACTCGTCAAGCTGCTCGTGGCGATGGCGGAAAGCCTGGGTCACCGCAGCCGACTCGATCAACTGACCATCGGCGCCGATTGCGGCACGGGCTAACGCGCATGCCAGCGACAGTGAGTCCTGATCGCCGGTAGCAATGGCATCGATCAGACCCAGCTCCAGCGCCTCATCAGCCGGTACGCTACGCCCACCCAGAATCATCTCCAGCGCTCGGAGCAGACCGGTGCCGTTGTTGCGCTTGTACAACAGGCGCGGCAAGCGCTGCGTGCCACCATAACCAGGTAGCAAGCGCAGATTAATCTCTGGCTGACCGAATTCGGCATAGACATCGGCAACCCGGTAATGGCAGGCCATGGCGAATTCCAGACCACCACCGAGCGCCACACCGTTGATCGCCGCGATACACGGCTTATTCATACGCTCAATCTTGCGGAAAGCAAGATGGGCGTTATTCGGCAGGGCCATTGCCTCTTCAACCGTATGAATCTCTTCGAGCAACTGGCGAATATCAGCGCCGGCGACAAAACTCCTGGCGCCCTGTCCGGTGAAGACAATTGCGGCAACATCCTGACGACGGGCCAGGTGGTCAACAATTGTGTTCAACTCATCGAGCGCACGCTCATTCAGTGCGTTCACCGGCGGATTTGTCACCGTCACTACCGCGAGTTTACCCGCACTGGCCGTTGGTGGGTGATACTCGATCCGGAAGTAGCGATAGCGTTCGATGATCTGCTGCTCTTCGGCCATACGCTGACGGCGTTTCCACTCAGCGATCTTGGCTGCAATCTCTTCGAGCACTTCAGGATTGCGCAACGTCGTCGTATCACCCAGTGGTTCATCGAGCATCATATTGCGCAAAAAGCGCCGCATATACTTCCCGCTGCGGGTTTCGGGAAAGGCACTGACCTCGATGTAATCCTCTGGGACACTGACCGCCCCCTTCTCGGTACGCACCAGCTCATCGAGACGGCGCCGGTCGGCGCCGGTCAGATGACGGCCAGGCGCAGGTTGAATGAAGGCAACCGGGGTCAGACCCTTCTCACGGTGCGGCGCACCGACCACAATACAATTACCGACGGGCGAGTCGGGCGTGATCTGGCGGTCACGCAAAATGGCACCCTCAATCTCCTCGGTGCCCATACGGTGGCCCGACACATTGATCACATCGTCAGAGCGTCCGTGGAGCGTGAAGCTACCATCGGGGTACTTGATGGCAAAATCACCCTGGATATAGCCCCATTCACCGTTTGGCCCACGTCGCCAGTAGGTCTTGACGAAACGCTCGGCATCACCCTTCCAGGCCCGCAGCGGAATCTCACCGCGCAGGTACGCCTCGAAACCGGGCACATCACCCCAGAGTGTGCGGGTCAGGTAGGGATACGGGGCGGTAATCACAATCTCGCCCTTCTCATCGAAATCAGCGACCCGATAGCGCGTCGTCCCGCTCTCATCAGTTTCGGCCACCCAGACATCACCCATCACCCAGGGCAAGGGATAGGTATGGGCATCGGGACGAAGCGGGAAGTCCTGATTACCGTAGAAATGCGTCCAGACAATTCCACCGTGCTCGGTCGCCCAGTACGAATTGATATACTGCGGGGTCATGATCTGCATACCAAACTGCTGCACCGCCGGACTGACCGGCTCGGCGCAGAAGGTTGCAACCCGCAGCGAGTGCATATCATAGAGTCGCACATCTTCAACATTCTGCGGATTGGACATCACTGTCTTGAGGAAGGTCACACCCGCCTTAAAGATCTGCACCCCATAGCGCTCGATGATGCTGGCATAACGCCCGGCTGAGGGGAAGAGCGGTGATCCCTCGGCAATCACCCCGGTCAGCCGACCGGCCATTGTGGCTGTGAGCATATAGCTCTGACCGGTGATCCAGCCCGGATCGGCGATCACATATATCGTATCACCCGGCTCGGCGTCAAAACTGACCCGCAAGGTGTGCACCACACCGGCGACATAACCGCCGTGAACGTGGATCACACCCTTGGGCTTACCGGTGCTACCCGATGTGTAAATGATAAACATCGGATATTCAGCATCAACCGGTTCACAGGGAATACTGGCGTAGAGCGCACGAATAAGCTGGTCATCGGGGAGATTGAGCAGATCATTCTCACTGTGCACATCAAAGCCGGCAGCACGCGCATTGGCCAGAATCTTCGCCAGCGCAGCATCCAGCAAGTCGTGACTCCAGCGATCTCGCCCCTCGTTCCACAAAATCTCCTGACCGGTATGACGCACAACCACCACAGCTTCAACCCGCGGCGGCGACTCGACCAGCGCCTGCGCCAGTACTGTACGCACCTTTGCCTGCACGCTTGCATCAAGATCGCGGAGCTTTGCGAGGGCAGAACCAACCCCACGCATCACGTCCGAGCGCTCAACCGTAATCTCACCGGCCAGTGCGGCCTCCACTTCGGTGATGATCGTCTGGCGCTGCGACTCAGTCAGGGGCAAGGTGGCCAGGGTCTGCGCAACAATCGCCTGCGCCGTCTCAACCGGAATATACTTATCGAGCGCCTGATCGGTATACGCTTCTTTGTAGGGCACCACCTGCGCGTTGCGGTACGCACCATCAGAGGTAATCACCACTCGTGCACCGGCATTGTGAATACGGTCGGAAAGAGTCTTGTCCGAGAAGCCACCGAAGACCGGCGTGTACAGAATACCCAGTCGTTTTGCCGCTTCCGTATAATAAATCTGCGGCATAATATTCGGCATATTCAGAGCAATCCGATCACCCTTCTTCAGGCCCAGATCACGCAACACCTGCGCAGCCTTCACCACCTCCACCAACAGGCGCCGCCGCGTGATTGTCTCCTGGACAACCGGACCACCACGACCATTGTTGAGCGAGTTATCCCAGCGGTCACCTTCAAAGTAGTAGGCCACCTCGTCGCCATAGCCCATCATGACATGCCGGTCTACTTCATTAAAGCAGGCATTTGTCAACCCACCACTAAACCAGCGGTAAAACGGCGCTTCACTATCATCAAACGCCTGTTGCCAGGGCTGATAATCGGCGGGATAGTCTACCGTTACAGGGGCACCGGTAGCGGCATCCAGCCCTTCCCAACGCTGACTAGACTCGTTGAAGCGAATCCAGCAATGGTGTTGTGGGTCGTACCAGTGGATAACTGTCCGGGCAATCGCGCCATGAAAGGCACCGGGATCTGCCAGCGCAGCAGCGCGCTGAGCTTCCCAATCAACTCGATCCCGAATCGGATTAGAGCGGGGCGCCCGTGGTGGGGCAAGGGGCGCAGTGTCGATCATCGACCATCCTCCTTGACGCAAATGCTAATAGACCGGTTGTGATATAGATAACAAGGGGTGCATACTATAGCCTACAGTGTATAACGCAATTCGTCAAGACCTCAACAATTGAGAATTGTTCACCATCTGACCGAAGACACTTGCATAACGCGCAGAATTGCTGTGTAGTTCAAGATCAAATTCTGGTTGATGATATGAATGCCACGCATAGCATGCATCCGACAGGGTACCGTCGATCCATCCCCATGCCATGTTCTGGAAACAAGAGGCATGGCTATTCGCCTGACCTTCCTCAAAGCATTCAACCTGATCAACGAGAGCGTAGCAAGATGGTATACTGCTTATATCATCTACAGCGTAGTTACGAACGTGTTTGACTGCCTGCAACTGCTCAGACTGTGACCAAACCCATGTCCTTTCAGCCTGCTATAGACGAACAACTGATCATTGACGGCATCAGCTATCAAGTGTGTGCTCACCCGGCCCTTCCCGGTCGTCCGTTTATCCAGGAAGGTCAATACAGCCGGGTTGTCCAGCTACGCACCGCCGGTGGCTTCGTTGCCCTGAAGATACAAGAGCAGATTCGCGATCAGACCCTCAGCACCCACGCGACTCAGATTCAGCCCCTCAGCGCCATTCCCGGTTTACAGGTAGCACGACGGATGATCATTACCACGGCAAACCAACCAGCTCTTACGACGACTCGACCTGAACTAGAGTACGCGATTCTGATGCCGTGGGTGTATGGCCCGCCCTGGCAGGAACTGATTCACCATCGGCGGCCACTCAGTGCCGCGCAGAGTTTGAGTCTGGCTCGCGCGCTAACCGATCTGCTGGTCACACTTGAGCAACGAGGTCTGGTTCACGGTGACTTGCAGGCAGCGCATGTGATGCTGCCGGGATTGATCGATCCAGGTGCAGCGGCTCCTATCGCCCTTGTCGATCTGGAGACAATGCATGGTGTAGGTGTGCTACGCTTACCGCTTCCCCAACCGGTGAGTCCGTATCACCACCCTGTTCCGGCGCAAGGGCTGGCTGGAGATCGCTTCAACGGTGCTCTGCTGATTCTTGAACTGCTTGGCTGGTGTGATGAAGAGGTGCGGAATGCCGCTGCCGGCGATAGCTTCTTCGCGCACGATGACCTGCTTAGCACCGGTGAACGGTACCACATTCTGCGTGAGGCATTGGCGCGCCGCTGGGGACTTGGGGTGGCGCAAATGCTCGACCGCCTCTGGCAAAGTTCAACCCCGATGAACTGCCCGCAGCTCAAAGAATGGCAAGCGATTCTGCCGTCGCCGGCAATGGCAACGGTAGAAGCACCTGTTCCTCCACCATCGCCACCTTCGCTCGTCGATCCGGTTGGTCAGCTCATCGCCGATGCCACTACCCTCCATGAACAGGGACAGCCGGCACAGGCCCTCGCCACCTACCGTAGTGCGCTCGACCGGTTGCCGGCTCACGATCCACGGGTAGGGCAGGTCATGCGGACGATTGACTCACTCGAACGAGAGCTGGCCGACCTGAAAGCAACAACGCCATCCACGAACCTGAACTGGTCGGTACCGGTTGGGATTGGGGTTGTGATCATTGTGCTACTTGCCGTCCTGGCCACAATTGGCCTGAACAGATCATCAATCCCAACTACGGAGCCGACTCCCGTTTCACCAACGGCAGTTGTTGCACCAACAGCAACGGTTGCACCACCTACTCCTTCACCAACGGCCACCCCACAACCGTCACCGGTGTATGTGCTATCGTTTCAGATTGACCGCATCGTTCCCACCGATCTGTACATCAGATCAACACCGTTGGAATTTACGGTACAGGGTGCCAGGCTGGCCGATGTGCGCACGGCGACTCTGCGCGCAGCCGGTTATGAACCGATTGCGTTGACAATTGTCGATGGTAGTAGCGACAACGAGCTTCGTCTGCGTTTACCCGATCTCACCATCCCGCTGGCCGGTGCAATCCCGTTCACGCTCGAACTCAACGATACGCCGGTACCCGGCGCAGCCGTGACGCTGCGCGACTACATCAGTGTACGCACTGTAGCCGGTGTCCGTGCCGAATATCGCTATACCGGACGGATTGAAGAAGATGGACTGGGGCCGTTTGCTCGCCTGTACACCGAACCGGCGACGACCAGTGCCTTAAGTGACCCGATCCGCAATGGTGATGAAGTTGAGATTTTGAGTGATCAACCTGCCGGATGGTACTGGATACGCATTCGCACCAGTAATGATCAGAGCCTGAGTGGTCGGAGTGGCTATATCGAACGCTGGCTGATCGACAATACAGACGTGCCGCCACCGCCAACACCAACCATTCCCCCCGAACCACCGCGGCTACGGTTTGTGAAGCTCAGCGAAGCGGAAGATGCAGGCTGCGTTTTGATCCAGATCAGGGGTGTCAATACCAATGGTTGGGTTGTTTCGATAGACGGATTGCGACTACGCAGTGCATTTGACGCCGCAGGAAATGCGCGCATCTGCGGCCTCCGCCCGCGTCAGGAGGTGACGTTCACTGTACGCGACGAGCAGGGAGCACCGGTACGCGGCGGGGTCGGTGTCCCTACTCGTGGGAGTGATGTGATGTTCGCTGAATGGCGGTGAAGCAGACGCCAGCAGTTACCTTAGCCCAAGTTGACCTATGCTGTGAGCAGACCACAGAGGCTGACTGCCAGGATGAACAGCACGACATTGCACATATCACCGTGCGGCGTACTTACATGAACGATGTGGGGAGCAGCCAGTTCCCAAAGACGCGCCAGGTCACGCCTCACGGTAGCAACTCAGGTTATATCCATCCTCTGTGCCTCTATGGTGACAAAGGTAGCAACTCAGGTTGAAATAAGTTCTCTACCTAGACCAGATGACTGTAATCGGCGTGCGGTTCAGCAGCGGGCGGATTGAACTTCGCGGTTAGCACCTCTTCTACCACCGACGCCGCTATCGGCAACAGCGGCACCAGACTCAAGTTATACCGTTCGCCGGCATCACCCTGCAAACGCAACACCCGCTGCCCGAAAAAGATGAGCGCCGGTAGTAACGCCGGAAAGACTGCCAGCACAATCCCACGCGGCAACCAGCGCTCGCGTGGTAATTTGCCGATGAGGGCCTGGCCGAGCGTGACCAGCGCCATTGTATTAAAGAGGAGACGGGTATGCTCGGCAATGCTCTCATTCCGCAGGCTCAGGTAGGGGATTTTTGGCCAGAACTGCTTTGAATTACCATGCAAAATTATCATCACAATCACATTCGCGGCCACAAAACCCAAACTACGGAGAATTCGCTTCATCATAGACGCCACTCCTCTCCACATTGCTGCACTGTGTTATTGTTATCATAGCATTTTGGCGTAACGGCGAGAATACCTTTCACGACCTGACAATGCCAGGTTATGGGATTTATACTGTAGATTGTCGTGACATAGCGCTATCAGGCATCCCGGTGGCTCAGGATAGATTGCCACCGGGTCAGCACCGGTTTGACGAGGCAGTCAGCTCGGAGTATAGTACAGGCGAAACGGTATCCACCAATGCGCACGGTACCGTCTCAATGCGGTAGTCTTCGATCCCCCTGCGCCGACCGCGGGGGATTTTTGTACATCATTATGATGTGGAGGTCACTATGGGCATTGCCTGGGAAGAAAAATTTACCCGCGAAGGATTGACGTTCGACGATGTGTTGCTCATTCCGGCAGAATCTGATGTCTTACCAGCCACAGTCGATGTCTCAACCTGGCTCACCCGCAACATTCGCCTCAATATCCCCATCGTCAGCGCAGCGATGGACACCGTTACCGAGCACCGGCTGGCAATTGCTTTGGCCCGTGAGGGAGGGATCGGGATCATTCACAAAAATATGCCCATTGCCAGTCAGGCCGAAATGGTACGCAAGGTGAAACGCTCAGAGAGCGGTATGATCACCGATCCAATCACCCTTCCGCCCGACCGCACAGTGGGCGATGCACTCGATCTGATGGCCGAATACAAGATTTCCGGCGTTCCGGTCACAACTGCCGATGGCGATCTGGTCGGGATCATCACCAATCGCGATTTGCGGTTCGAGACCGATCGTAACCGCCCGATTCGCGATCTGATGACATCGCGGAATCTGGTGACGGTGCCCGAAGGCACAACGCTCGAAGAGGCGAAGGAGGTCTTACACCGCCACCGGATCGAGAAGGTACTGGTTGTGGACGAACGCGGTAAGCTGAGTGGCATGATTACCGTCAAAGACATCATGAAGCGGATCGAGTATCCGCACGCCTGCAAAGATGACATGGGACGGCTGCGCGTTGGCGCAGCCGTCGGCGTTAGTGGCGATTACATCGAGCGGGCGACCGAACTGGTGCGCGCCGTGGTTGATGTGCTGGTCATCGATACCGCTCACGGCCATTCGCGTGGCGTATTGAATGCCGTGGTCAAATTACGCGAATTGTTCCCACGGGTTCAGATCATTGGCGGCAATGTCTCAACTGCTGCCGCAACCATTGCCCTGATCGAGCGTGGGGTCGATGGGGTCAAAGTCGGACAGGGACCAGGCTCCATCTGCACGACCCGAGTCGTCACCGGTGCCGGCATGCCGCAGATCACGGCAATTTTCGATTGCGCACGCGCCGCCGAACCCTACGGCATCCCAATCATTGCCGATGGCGGTATCAAATATTCTGGTGATATTCCAAAGGCAATTGCTGCCGGTGCCCACAGCGTGATGATCGGCTCGATCTTCGCCGGCACCGAAGAGAGTCCCGGCGAACTCATCCTGTACGAGGGGCGCAGTTACAAGAGCTACCGTGGAATGGGGAGCATCGGCGCTATGCAGCGCGGTGGTGGTGATCGCTACTTCCAGACCAATGTGACCGAGGCGCGCAAACTGGTTGCCGAGGGCATCGAAGGCATGGTGCCGTTCAAAGGGCCACTGAGCGATACCGTCTACCAACTGGTAGGTGGTTTGCGCGCCGGGATGGGCTATGTCGGAGCAGCCAACATCGAAGCCCTGCGCCGCGATGCCCGCTTCATTCGGATCACCACTGCCGGACAGATCGAAAGCCATCCGCACGATGTAGTGATTACCAAGCAGGCCCCGAATTATGGCGGTCGTCAGTAAGCGGTGTCTACGCAACCAGGTGCGCTGTTTGACCACAGCGCACCCGTTCTGGCGAGGCTGACCAGAAAACCGTTCCGCGTCGTGATGCACGTATCGCGTGGTTTGGCGTGCGGAAGCCATACTTCCGCAGCTACCACGCTCAATCGCCGGCGCACAGTGCACCGGTCATTCTGCCGGTCACAGGCACAACGGGCGTGATCATCACGATCATCTGACTGCTTTGTTACCATAAGCCAGGTTGCTACCTTTGTCATCACAGAGGCACGGAGGACACAGAGGATGGGCATAACCCGAGTTGTTACCGTGAAGCGGACGTGACGTAGGGCGTCTACGGAACTGGCTGCTACCCACATCGTTCATACAGGTACGTCGCCCGATGTTGCGCACAGCGTTATGCTGTTCATCCTGGCAGTCAGCCCTCACGTGGCCTGCTCACAGTATAGGTGGCAACCTGGGTTACCATAAGCCAGCGGTTGCAAGCGTAAACCTGATGCAGACCGCCGGAATCACAACCTTCATCGGGTAAACATAGTTGGAAGCAGATTCTCATCTCAACACGGGAAAGCACCAGAAACTATGAACCAGTCTACCATTCCACATTATGTAAGCGATCTCGTGGTACCAATGCGTACCGCCCACGAACAGATTCTGGCTGAATTACAACAGCACAACCTGCTACCACCCCCTCCACCGCCGTTACCTCCTGCCCGTGCGCAAGGGATGGCAGCGGCCCGTGCCTACCCGATGCAAGGGGTACTGAAGTATCACGGCCTGAGCGATTGGACACAACGGATTGCCTTTCTGCCCTCGATCTCGCTAAACAATGCTGCGGCGCATACGACCACCCTGGTTGAGTTTGATCCAGCACTACCGGCCGACACTGCCATAATCGGCGGTATTCCCGCCCAGGGCCGCGAACTTGAGCGCGTGGTTACTGTGCTCGATGCAGTACGTTCACTGGCCGGCATAAGCAGTCGTGCCCGGGTCATCTCGCGCAATGTACTGCGCACAAAGGTGGCCGGCAAAGGACTGGGCACCAGTGCTTCGGCAGCAGCGGCCCTGGCCTGTGCGGCCATCAGCGCCCTCTTCGGCCCGGAACTGGCCGGCCACACCCGCTTTCTCTCCACCCTTGCCCGCCTGCTGGCCGGTTCGGGGTGTCGCAGTACTGCCGGCGGCCTGGCACTCTGGCTCAGCTACCCCGGCATCTCCCCCACTGAAAGTTATGCCGTGCGGCTCGACCAGCACAACGAACTCGCCGATGTTGCCCTCATCACCGTGCCAATCGACTCGCGGATCGGCCTGAAAACCGAACAGGCTCATCACGATGCGCCAAACAGCATCTTTTTTCGCTCCTGGATGCTGGCCCGCGGCGACGAAGTGCGCGAGTGTATCAGTGCCGTGCGTCGGGGCGACTGGCAGACCATCGGACAACTGGCCGAACTCGACAGCATGCGCCTGCACGGCGTCACCATGTCTGGTTCGCGTGAGCAGCGAATCATCGGCTGGGAACCGGAAAACATCACCCTCTTTCGGCTTTGCAACGACCTGCGTGCCCGTGGCGTGCCGGTCTACGCCAGCACCGACACCGGGCCGACGGTCGTATTCATCACCCACCGCGATCACGCACCGACCGTCGTCGCCGCGATCCACGACCTTGGCCTGAACCTGGAAACCGTAGTCGCCCCCATCGGAGGACCTGCCCACGTGATTCCGGTTGAAGAAGCATTGTCAGAACTTGAAGGGGTGTAGCGGGTAGGTTGTAGAGAGTAGAACTAATTTCATACCACTCGCTGAATTGGTTGCCTTTCCCGCTCGTCATGCGTGTGTCGCGGCGTTTGGAGTGCGGCAGCCATGCTCACGATTCGGCACGTGGCCCGCCGTTGACCGTGCTGGTCGCGGGGATGCTGGGTGTGATTGTTATGAGCATGGAGGCGGTCAGGAATCAATGAAATAACTTCTCGTAAATGTTTTTTGAAACAGGCTCTTATACCGGTTAACATTTGATCTGATTGTTTCAGATGAAGCACGCACGTTTCCATTGCCAAGGGGTATACCGGGCACAGGTATGGAGTAACGGGAATGGCGACGCCGATGCGTTATGGAGACGCCTGGTCGGAGCACACGACCGTGTGCCTCGAACGTTGGTATGGACAGAGGGTATGCACGTGCGTCGGTGATGGAAAGTGTAAGAAGGGAAATCAGAGTTTGCATTGAGACTCTGATAAGGAAGACATTGCGTTAGCTTATATTTTCTGGCCGTCTCCGAAGGGACGAGGACAGGCAGACAGATCGGACCGGACGAACTACTGATATTGAACGTCTTGTGGCTGGAGCGCAGCATAACCGCCGAACAGGCAGCCCAAATGGCCCACTACAGACTCACTCTTCCACCAGAACTTATGGTAGAGTTTTTAACAAGTTCGTGTAGTCGTCCATCGATTCGGATAATTATCAATATCCCAGAATCCCGCACTCTCGCCGCACTGCGTGATGCACTTTTACCAAAACTCATTCGGGGCGAATACGGGTGAAGGATGCGGAGGCGATCATTGAGAGGATGGTATGATGTCTGACACTCCAATCCCTCGACCGGCTAGCTAAGCACAACAAGCAACTACTAAACTACACTTTACCAAAAGCGAGGCTGAAATGAGCTATACCCCCACCTACCACCGCCGATCAATTCGCCTGAAGGGGTACGATTATGCGCAGCCTGGAGCCTATTTTGTGACCATCTGCACGCAGAACCGTGAATGCCTGTTCGGGGAGGTGGTAGATGGAGCAATGCGGTTGAATGCCTTGGGAGAAATAGTGCAACGCACGTGGTGTGACCTGCCCAATCACGTGGATGGAGTGGTGTTGGATGCGTTGGTGGTGATGCCAAACCACGTCCACGGGATCATTATGATTGTAGGGGCGGGTTCTAAACCCGCCCCGCCGGAATCCGCCTCGACGGAACCCGTGCCAACGACACCCGCCCCGCCGGAATTCGCCCCTTCCAGCACGTCTGCTAAACGTCAGGGATTGCCGGAAATCGTTCGTCAATTCAAAACGTTTTCCGCCCGTCGGATCGCTGCACTGCGATGCACAGGCATGTGTGTGGGTGTCCCCCATGGAAGCACGAACATACGACTCATTGGGGTATTGCAAACCTGAACCAGCGTGCGAAAGCGGGATCCATCCTGCATCGGAGACTCCTGCCCCGGCGGGGACGGGTAAGGGTGAGGGCGCGTGTCGTATAACACTATTGAACGCAGCACCAACATTACACGCTCGTCAACCATTACCCTGGCGCTGACCCTGCACGCAACTGCCCGTAAACCAGTTTGAGCGTCTATGCTGGTCCACTGGCGGATTGCTAATGACACGCCTGACAGTGGCTCTATCATGGGTCTGACAACCTGAATAATGTACAGTGTCAGTCAAGATTTGATGTTACACTAGATATGATACTCCCCCAAACTGACGCCCCCCATATCGAAAGCGGGAAACGCTCTCGCGTGTGACGAGGCCGCAGGGGTGGATGGCGGGCATGCTATAGCGCAGAAGGCTGAAACCGCTGGATGAAGCTGTCATCCGACCACAATAAACACCAGATCGTTGACGTTGGAGCCGGTTGGGCAGGGGCGCA
>FWWL01003804.1_pt1 | contig 26632 bp, 20 predicted proteins | sample 2228331 | NCBI WGS metagenome assembly FWWL01 (sample SAMEA103939775, study PRJEB20133) | metagenome
GTTTGACCGTAAGAAAGTTGTCGCGACGTGCATGGCCGTCCTCGCCGCGCTGGCCGCCCTCATGGCATTACTCACGCAAACTGGCCACATCACCGTGACCCAAATCTACATGCTCATCTTTCTTATCGGCACGGCCCATGCGTTTGCCGGTCCTGCCAGCCAAGCGCTTCTGCCCCATCTCGTCCCGGCAGAAATCTTTAGTAACGCAGTGGCCTGGAATTCCTCCCTGTGGCAATTTGCTTCCATCGTCGGCCCCGCGCTGGGCGGGCTCCTGCTCGGCGCGAGCAACAACCCCGCCGTCGTTTACCTCACCGATGGCGCATTCTCGCTGACCGCCGCCCTCATCATGGCTTCCATTCGGACAAGGCTTGGGCGCCTCGAGCAAGCCCCCGTCTCGTGGGAGACTCTCCTCGCGGGCTTCCGCTACGTTTGGCAGAACAAGATCATCTTGGGCGCCATCACCCTTGACCTTTTCGCCGTGCTCCTTGGCGGCGCCGTGGCGCTTCTGCCCATCTACGCCAAGGAAATTCTCCACGTAGGCCCCTTGGGGTTTGGCATCCTGCGAGCGGCCCCCTCAATGGGTGCCGCGGTCATGGCGATCATCTTTGCTCACCTTCCTCCCATGCAGCGGGCGGGACACGCCATGCTGCGGGCTGTGGCGCTTTTTGGCTGCATGACGATTGTCTTCGGACTTTCGCGCCACTTCCTTCTCTCCGTCGCCGCTCTGGTGCTGCTCGGCGCTGCGGACATGGTGAGCGTGGTCATTCGACACACTGTAGTCCAACTCGTCACGCCCCCTGAAATGCGCGGCCGCGTCAGCGCCGTAAACCTCATTTTCATAGGGGCCTCCAATCAACTTGGCGAGTTTGAGTCCGGGGTCACCGCCGCATGGTTCGGGGTCGTGCCAGCCGTAGTGTTGGGCGGCATCGGGACTTTGATGGTCGTGGGGATTTGCACACGTCTCTTCCCAGGGCTGCGCGAATTCGGCCGCCTCGACGCCCTGCCCTCCACGAGTCCCGCATCACAACAGCAGGCCCCAGCAGGCTCATAGCGCAGCTTCCGACCGCGGCGAAGCCAGCGCCGTTGGGATTGCCTTAGCGCTAGAATAGGCGTGGGCGAGCTTTCACCGCTGCACCTCCATAAGCTTCACCGCCGGCACTACCAGAATTTGCAAACACCCCGAATTTCTCCACACAAATCCACAGCTTTTCCACAGGACGTCGCCGATTGTGGAAAAGTTAGTCCCCTATGCTCAATACACTTGACCTCGAGTACGTATCTTGTAGCAAAAAGAGCTAGGTGATCCTAGATGTTGTGTCCTTTTTGCGGCCACACCGAAAGTAAAGTCGTCAATTCGCGACAGAGCCCGCGGGGCGATTGCATCCGACGCCGTCGCGAGTGCCTGCAATGTGGCCACCGCTTCACGACCTTCGAGGTCATCGAAAAGGTCCCCATCATGGTCATCAAGCGCGATGGGCGACGCGAGGCCTTTGACCGGCAAAAAATCGCGGCGGGGATCCTGCGAGCTTGCGAAAAACGGCCCGTGACGCTCGAGCAGGTCGAGCGCATCGTCCAATTCGTGGAGAAACAACTCTACAACTCGATGGAGAAAGAAGTCAGCTCCCTGCGCATTGGGGAGATAGTCCTCAAGAAACTCCGCGAGGTCGACGAAGTAGCTTACGTGCGCTTTGCGAGCGTCTACCGGCAGTTCCGCGACGTCTCGGAATTCAATCACGAGGTGCGGGTGCTCTTGCAGGAAAGCGAACTGAATCCCTCCTGAGGCAGTCCTCAGGGCAGTCCCTCTCCGGCTCCCATGCGTGTATCCTGCGCGCGCTTTCCCCGTAAAGGTTTTTCCATGGCACACATGCGACGCCCTCGCGCCGCACACGATGGGCGCTGGCGGGCGCTCAAAACTCACAATGGGAGTGGAGTTACTGCGAGCCGGCCCGAGCTCCCAAGAGGAGTCCGCTATTGTAGTCGTCATCGGCTGTTTTCACCATCGCCCGATGAGCGACAATGCGGCTCACTTCTGTCGGCAAATTCTTGGCGTGGTCCGCGTAACGCGTCAACACTGTCAACGCGTAGACCTGCCCATTGGGCAACTCGACGAGGGCCGCCTCATTGTAATTCTGATAGGTGAAGCCTTTGACGCTCCAGATTTTCGACCCGCTTGGCAGCCCGGCAGCGATACCGGCCAACGCCCCCACTTTGGCGTCATCGAGCGAGCGCCCGATGGCTTTCTTGATTCTCTCGCATGCTTCCTTCGACACCACAGCATCCGCGTAAATGAGATAGAGAAGCTGGGCGGCATGGTTGGCCGTGATCCGATTGCTGTTCTCGTAATTGAGTTCCAGGCGGCGCCCCAGCAGCTGGCGATCGCGAGGCGAAGGCTCATCCGTCCAGAATTTCTGTGAGACGTTCAGCCCTTCGAAGCCCAGCTTGACATAATAACGATTGACCCACTGCCGCTTGCGCTCGAATTCTTTGTAGTCGCCCCCCGAAAGTTCCGGCCCCGACTCCGTATCCGTAATGAAATCTACGACGCGGTTCGCCGCCTCGTGGTCATCGTCGCGCAACATCGCCACAATGTCGTCCTCGATTTTCGAGGCCTTGATGCAGCGATCTTGCATCTTTTTATAGGCCGCCACTGCGTAGAAAAGCTTAGCCACGCCAGCCGGATACATGCCTTCCTCGCCCCGATAGTGGCCAATCTTGGGGGCGCCGTGATTCTCGGGCGTAATGAGAAGATAGCTCACGGCAGCGTCTTCCTTATTCGTGCCGTGGCACGCGCTCACCCCGAGATCGACCCACTCCTCCACGCTCTTGCTCAGGAGCGGAGAACCCATGATCTCATTCAAAACGCGGCGAGTTTCCTCGACAGGAATGGCGGCCGATTTATCGCCGGGCGGGCACACCTGCACCTGAGGCCGATAAGCCCATGCCGATTCGCACGACCGAATGGGGGAAGTCTTCTTCGGCACAAGGGTCTGCTGGGCGCAAACCGTGCCGACAACTGCAATGGCTCCAACACAAATTAAAGCTCGCCGCATCGTTATTATCCTCCGCTCAATGCATCACATCAGAGTGAACGAACCTATGATGGGCGGAGATGGCCCCCAAATGGCAAGGAAAAAAACTCTGGCTGGTGTCCGGCACTTCACCGCGAGAACCTGGGGCCGCCTATTTCCCTGTCCCAGGCATGGACTGTGGAGCCAGCAGGGGGCGCGCGGGACCAAGCTGAGAGCGAATCGCCTGCGCCTCTGTTGTCCGTCCCTCCCGATAAAGTAAGGTGGCGTAATCCGCCATCAAACGCGGCGAGGTCGTCTCGCTGCGGATGAGCTCCTCGATGAGCTCTAGGCAGAACCGCCGAGCCGAAACATCGCGAAAGGATGCCGGTTTGACCGCCAGGTAGAGTTCCGTCAGCACCGATGGGGTTCCCCGAACCTCGTCGAAAAGCGCGCGCGACTGTCCCTGAATGCTTTCATCCCAGCCGCGCTGACGAACCTGACTCTCGATGCGATTGATCGCCCGATCGAGCCGCTCCTGGCGTCGCTCCACGGCGAGATCGAATCGCCCCTCCAAGAGATCTTGCAGCGGTTTCTCGAGGCCCATAGGGTGCCCACGCCACAACACGCGCCCCTCGTGATCAACGATAAAGGCGTGGGGAATGGAGTTGACCTCAAAAGCCTGCATGAAAGCTCGGTGCGCCTCGCGCCTGGGGTCACAAGCCATCGCGTACCCAATCTCGCCACTGTGCTCCGCAAGAAACGCGCGCACCGTCGTCGTCTCCTCGGTGGAGATCCCAAAAATCGTCACACCTTTCTCCGCATACTTACCCTGAAGTTTCGTGAGGTGAGGAATCGTAACGCGGCACGGCGGACACCATGTCGCCCAGAACTCGACCACTGTGAACTTCCCAAGCTTCGACCAATTTTGGTGCGCCGGCGGTGTGGTCAACCATTCGAGCGAGCCCAACACGGGCACTCGCTCTCCCAGATCAATGGCAGACGCCATGACGTGGCAGAGACTCAAAGCCGCCACGAACACCGCGACAAGCCACCACCCTCTGACTTGTCCACACTTTTTCATCCCAAAGCTCCTTGCCGTTAGTGGTCGCCCCAGCTGCGAAACGCTGCGAGGAGATGAGAATCGTCCCATCACCGGGTCCCATGGAGTCGCTTGGCAAAAATTCACCATCTATTGATCGTGCCATATCGAGCAAAACTCGGTTCCACAAGGCAAAGGAAAACCGCCTTCTCTGGAGAAAAGAAGAAGCTGCCTCGGGGGAGGACCGAGGCAGCTTCGGGCGAGCACTCGGGATGCTCTTTGGGGGGAAACTTACGCAAAAACCTCGAGCAGAATGTCGCGCATGGGCGGCTCCATGGCTGGAGCTGGCGGAGCAGGAGGTTCATCGAATCCCGCGCCCGGTTCTGGCTCGAGCGGAGGCATCATCTCGGCCCCAGGGCCGCCACCTCGCTGCCACGGCGCGTCAAAGCCAGGGCGACCCAATTCGGGGCGCAGCTCACCGCGTGGCTCGTCACCTGGCACCCAGGCGAGAGGGCCGAACACCGGTGGACGCCATCCAAAAGCCTGGGGCTCGCCGGCTGGAGGTGCGGGAGGCGGTCCGCCCGCCGGACGCCGCGCTCGTGGCCCAGCTCCGGGCTGACCATGCGGGACAGGCGGCTGCCCCGCGGGCATCTTCTCCAGCCGATCGCGCAGTTCTTGCCGCTGCTCGGGCGTGAGAATCGCCTCTATCTCTTTCTTGGCCTCCTCACGGACTGCCTGGATCTTCGGTTGCATCTCCTGCTGGATAGCGCGGACCTTCTCCATCGTCTTTTTCTCGATTTCTTCCACGCGCTGACGTTGCTCGTCGGTCAAGTTGAGCTGGCGCAAAGCCATCCGCAGGCGCGCTTCCTGGGCCATTCGCTCGGCTGCCTGACGGACGGGTTGACCATAGTTCTCCGCCATGCGTTGCCCCACTGCCTTGGTGTCTTCGCGCAAGCGGTCAAGCTTCGCGCGCTGTTCGTCCGTGAGAACCTCCCGCAGGCGCTCGCGCGTTTTCTCGCCGAACTCACGCAGCGAACCCACGCTTTCGCCAAACTCGCTTTTTGCTTTCGCGAGAATCTCCTGTACCTTGGCGCGCTGCTCGGGCGTGAGCTCCAGGTACTGCGACAGCCTCTCCAGAATGCGTGTCGTGGGAACGTCGCCTCCGCGCAGACCAGGACGCTCGCCGCGCTCCATCCACCGCCCTCGAGGACCTGACGTCTGAGCGTCCGCAAAACGCCCTCTCCCCAACGGCGCCCTCTCGCCGAAGCCAGCTTCCGGACGTTGACCACGCTGGCCCAAAGCAGCGCGTGGGCGCTCCCCCTCACCCCGCGCACGGCGCCCTTGTTCCGATGCGCCCGGCTGGGCCACCAGGGACGACACTGCCAAAACACTTACTGCCACGAGAAATAACCGTTTCATGAGTCTTACCTCTCTTTTTGTTCTCTGTGGAGCAGCCAGGGAAAACGCCCCCTCGCGCCAAGCGCGAGAGGACAGATTCCGGACCGCTTACTGCGTTGACTGGGGTGACTCCTGCGAGGCAGCTGGTTGATCGGCCTGCGGCTTGTGGAGCCGAGCCCGCTCGCGCCGATGCTTGCGCTCGCCACCAGCCGGACAAGTTGTGCCAGCGTCCTCGGCCTTCAGTTGCTGCCACCGGGCCTTGCGCTCTTTCCCTTCCCATCTGCCTCCCGGGCCCTTTCCGGGGCCTGCCCAGGCCGTTGCGGCGATGACTAGAGCTAGAAGCGGAATGAGGAACCTCTTCATGCGTCTCTCTCCTTTCACCAGAGTTGGATTGCATTCGCCCTGTGAACGTGCACTTTGTGTGCCGCGCAAACACAGCAACGATAAGAATCTATAAAAACACGTTTTACATAACCAAGGGTGAGTCGAGTCCGTGACGCAGCCCTACGACATCGTACACAATGTACCAAATGGTGCACCCCGATGATCTCCGCTTGAACGCGGCCGTTGCGGTAAAGGTTGACCTTCCTGCCTGCAATAAGCCTTATTGCCCCCCGCATCATTCAAAAAGGACACATTCATGACCGAAGCCCTCATTCAGTATATCGAGCTTGCGGCGCAGCAAGCCCCCGTTTGGGGATATCTTATCATCTTTATTCTCATGACGATCGAGAGCTCGTTCATCCCCTTTCCGAGTGAAGTCGTCATGATTCCCGCCGGATTTCTCGCAGCGCGTGGAGCGCTGACCCTTCATCATCCCGAGCTCGACGCCGTGCTCTGCATCGTCGTCGGAGTGCTTGGCTCCCTTGCTGGTGCCTACGTGAATTATTACCTCGCCCTTTGGCTCGGCCGCCCCTTTCTCTATCAGTACGGGAAATACTTTTTCCTCAAGCCGCAGGCGCTTCAGCGGGCCGAGGAACTCTTTCGCGAATATGGAGCCGGCATCACCTTCGTCTGCCGCATGATCCCCGCCATACGACAAATCATTTCGATCCCAGCGGGTTTTGCGCGCATGCGCCTCAGCACCTTTAGCCTCTGCACGGCCCTGGGGGCTGGCATCTGGGTTGCGATCCTCACAGCCATCGGCTATTATTTTGGCACAAAGACCGCCCATATGAGCTATGCAGAGCTTGTTCACACGGGAAAAGAAATCCTCCACAGGAACCTCCTGTGGATTCTCCTGGGCTGCGCTGCGTTTTTTGCAGTCTACGTGTACCTCCACAAGCTCGTCATGCACTCTCACGCCAAAAGCGGCCCAGCGCCTGAAGGACCGGTGTCCGGCAACCCACACTAAGCACCACCGCGTCCCCTCTCCCAAGGTCGCTCTGGTGGGGCGACAGCAGAAACGCCCCCTCACCATGCGCCTCCGCAGCGCATCTCGAGCGATCCTGGACTCGTGGCACATGCTTGGCCTCTACTCCGCGCCATCACTCTCGCATTGCGTTCGCGCTTTGAGCGCGAGCAAAAGTCAAAGGGATTGCCCTGGATCACACCTCTTGCGACAACGACACGTTACGGGAGGCTAGCCGTGCCCAAACTTTTCAGAGGATCTCTATCGGCGCTTCTCTTGGGGGTCGCCCTAGCGAGCCACGCACTTCCCCGGCAACTGCCCCTTCCGCCGCGTCACCCCGGGGCTGCAACGGGTAGCGCCCTGCGCGCGCAATGGGCGCCCCTCACCGCAACCGAAAGAGAAGAACAAATTTTTTTAGAAGTCGCGCGCGGTAATGTTCCCAACTTCCTGCGTGGGCTTGCGCCAATTTCCCTTGAGGGCGAGATCGCTGGCCAGCGTCACGTCGTCCGCTTTGCCGTGACTCCCGATTATCTTGCCGTGGGTTCCGATGAAGATTTCTTTCGTATCCCCATGACCCCAGCGCTCGCCCAGCAGCTCTGCGACCGCTTGGGCTGCATGCTTCCCACGCGCCGCATGGTCGACGCCATCTGGGACCAAGCGGAAGCGAAGCTCGTCCCCCAGCCCATCCCGCCCTCGCCAGACATGGTCACCGTGGAGACATTCTATCGCCATCACCTCATGATTGAGGAACAACGGCTGGCGCGCGGCGTGCCCCTGGGAATGCTGGTGAGCGGGGTGAAAAAGGATATCGTCCTGACCCCGCAACTGCCGCTTCGCCCTCCGCCACCCCGCGTGGCCATCTATGGCTGGCACTATCCATGGGGGATGCCGATTCAGCCGCTGTCGCTCGTCCACAAAGCCCACTACGCCGATTACAGTCACGGCGTCCGGCTCGTGGCCGCTGAAGGCGAATGGGACGGCAAGCCCTGCCGCTTGGAAGAGGTTCTGCGGGACCCGCAACGGGCGCTGCTCCTGAGCGATGAAGGCCCCTTTCTGTCGCCCGCTCGATACCCAGCCCCCCCTGCTCCTTTTTTTTGGACCGTTGATCCAGAGTTTGCCCGTCCGTAGGGGCAGGGCCGTTCTGCGCCGGAAAGATCAACGGCCCGGCGTGGCTCGAGAAACACGACGGGCAAGCCTCGCTCCCAACGGCGGCGAGCTTTTTTGGGGCATCGACCCGCCACGAAGAATGATTTCGGCCTTGCAACGACGGGATTCTCACGCGGCAGTTGCCCCTCCGATTGGCTCCTCTTTTTTCAGGGGGCGGTGAGACCTAAAGCCACAGCCGCTAGCGGGAACTCCCCGCATGCCTTCGCGCCGAGCTCCGGCCAACTTCCGCCCCCTCTCCCGAGTCAAACGTGAAGCACCAACTCCTTCCTCCGCACACAACTGTTCCTGGAAGGATGAGTCAGCCCATCACTTGCCAGTGTGAGCACCACTCACTCGAAGAGCTGCCAATCGTGAGCCGCCGTTGGAGTGGGCTTTCCTGTGAACGTCCAGAGCCCCCACGGCTTTGTGCGGAATCCTCCAGAGGCTGTCGGATTCCATTTGCTGGCAGCCGTATTATTGCCACTGTCGTGCAGCCGGCACACTTGCACCGACCACGTATCCCCATTGAGCGGCGGAAGGGCAAAAGGCTGTGTGTTGACGCTGGCTACATCAAAAACCGGCCACGGAAGGGCCAGCTCAGCGGCATAGCCAGCAGGCGAGCTCACAAGCACCATTCCGACCTGAATCGCCACCCCCGAGGCCCAGCTCAGCGGCGGGAAAGGAAAATCCGTGTCGCCGGCTGCCACCCACTTGAAAGCTGTGGGTGGGTTAATCAGTTGACCGAGCGCGTTCGTCTCCGGGAAGACGACGAGCTGATACTTGTGGGTCGGGTTGGGCTCATTGTTGCGCGACGAGATGGGGTCGATGAAAAACTCAAAATCGTCCTTGGAGAACGACAGTGTCATGTTGTTCGTTGTCAGGTTCGCATCGAAAACAGGCGACGCGTCCTGCGTTTGAACATAGATGTAGAGATAGTTGTCGTCCCAAAGCGCCTTGAAGGTCGTTTGCTGAGTCGAGGGCGTCCCGGGGATCCCAGTATCATGGCCAACAAAATCGCCCCCGGCTTCAGCTGCTGCCGCCCACGCCGCCTCTGAGGCCACGCCATCTATGGTGATCGTCTGAGTGGTATAAGGCACTGTGTAAGACTTGCCCCATGCCACACTCAAACATGCCAAACACACTAACAAGCTAGCAATCCTTTTCATGGTCGAAACCTCCTTTGTTTGGTCACGGAAGGCACTATTCCCCAGCCTCCAAATTTGCCTCCTAGCATACAGGACCACGAAAGTTCAAGAAAAAAAAAGAGAGTAATTTGAGATAGCTCGATCAAAGGACAAAGGAGGCCGGCCAGCACTCATGATATTTTCAGCCGCATACGATCGAAGAGAACCCTCCTAAGCAGAGCTACTTACAGCAGCGCGTTCCCCCCTCGCGAGCGAGAATCAAAGCCGGGCGAGCACGGCATCCGCCACAGCCAAAGCTTGCCGAGCCGCTTTGACGTTGTGCGTGCGAATGATTGAAGCCCCATGCAGGGCGGCGATGACTTCAGCCGCGCGTGTTGCCTCTTCGCGCTCGGCCACATCGGCGCCACCGAGAATAGCTCCGAGGAAACGCTTGCGCGACACACCAACGCAAATGGGCCGCTGGAGCAGGCGGAAATACTCCAGCTGGGCCAAAATTTCGATGTTGTGCTCGACCGTCTTGCCAAAACCAAACCCAGGATCCACGACAATGTTCTGCTCTGGCACGCCGCGATCGAGCGCCACTTCCATGGCCGCCCGCAATTCGTTTTTGATGTCCACGACCACGTTCTGGTAGGCAGGATTGTCCTGCATGGTCTCGGGCGTGCCCTGCATGTGCATGAGGATCAGCCCTGCATCGTGACGCACGACAAGACTAGCAATGTCGGGACTGTGGCGCAGGGCATAAATGTCGTTGATGATGTCAGCCCCTGCATCGAGCACCTGTTCGGCCACCACGGCTTTGTAAGTGTCCACCGAAATCAGCGCATCTGGCGCACGCTGACGGAGCTCGCGAAGCACAGGCAGGACGCGGCGCAATTCTTCGTCAGCCGCGACAGGCCCCTGGCGACCCGGGCGTGAACTTTCACCGCCAATGTCAACGATGTCTGCCCCGGCGCGTAACATGGCCAGCCCCGCCTCCACGGCCTCCTCAACGCTTCGGTAAAGCCCGCCGTCGGAAAAGCTGTCGGGCGTCACATTGAGAACGCCCATGACCAGCGTCCGCTGCGCGGGCAAAACCTTTTGTCCCCGAACATTCCATGGCCAATCATTCATTCGCCGCCTCCTCCCGCAACCTGTCCCGGCGGTTGCATTTCCACAGGGAAGACCCATGGCTTGTCGTACAGCCACCACCGGCGCTTGGCCCCCTCTTCGAGACGGCCGAAGTAATACCACGCAGCGAGCTTATTCTCTTCGCGCATCAGCCGATAAGAGGGGTCCCGGTCCAGCAGATAGTAGAACCACTCGCGGGCGCGATCGAGGTTCCCCGCCAGGTGATAACCAAAGAAAACCGAATAGATGCCATTGCTCACCATGGGATGATCGGGATAACGCTTGGCAAACTCGCGCAGAAGCGCCACGCCGCGCTCGAGGCTCTTCTTGTCGAGCACAAGCGATGCTCCCGCGACGTAGCTGCACATCGGCGCGTAGACCGACTGCGGATACTGCCGCGCAACCTTTTCCAGATTCGCCAGCACATCCTTGTCGTCGGACACTTGCTGCTGCAGGGCCAAAGCGTACTTCTTCCCCTCAATCAGACGGAACGCTTCAAGGTCCTTGCCTTGCGGCTGGCGAACAACAATGCGCGTGGGGGGAATCTCGGTGAACGTGCGGCGCTGATCGCGCATGATCGTGTGCCAAATTTTCACACTCACCACGTACTCACCAGGCCGGTCGAAGACGTAGCCTGTGGCGGATTTGCGCTCGTAGATGATCGGCAGCTCAAAGTGCGTCGAAGCGCCCTCCTTATTCCCGATCTCCATGGCGGGAAAGACAGCCGGCTCTTCGTGGGCCTGATAGCGGTAGGAGAGCTCACTGGGCGGCTGAATATGGACCTCCACATCTCCGCCCTCGGCGAAGTGGAGCGCCGCGCTGAAATTGCCAATGACAAGCGGCGCTTTGCGATTCGTGACCCGAATCAAAAGATAAAGCGGCTCGCCCACGAAAAGCTCTGTCTTCGTGAGCTCGGCCACGACCTCCACCCCCATATTGAGGGAGCTTCCGCGAGCTGGCTGCGCCAGGGCGCGCGTGGCCCCAAAGTTGCCCACAAGCAGGACGAGAACAAGTGCTTCAATCAGATGGCTTTTTTTCATCATGGTCTTTTCCATTCCACGATAGGGTCGCAAAGTGCAAGCCGTAGCCGCTGGCGATCGCCCTCAGGACGACTCTTTTTCGTCTCGGGGGCTCTCGGAACCGGCGCCAGAAGCCGGTGCTATCTCGGCTTCCGGCGACGCCTCACTGCCGCCGCTCTCCGCCGAACTCTCTTCCATAGCCAGCGCTCCATACCGGCGCCAGAGCGAGATTCGGACCAACGCCAGCCCCAACCCCACACACATAAAGATCGCAACGTTGAGAATGAGCGCGTAGAGGTTGTCCAACCCGTACGTATCCATGATCGCATTGTAGACGTACCAAAGAACATAAACGAGCGGGCCGGCAGCCAACCACAGCCACCAGTCAGGACCCACGCGACGCACAAAACGCCAGCTCCGCCCCCATTTCTGCAGCGCAGCCACAAGGAGCGGGCCCACAACGGCCAACACCCCAAGCGCTAGATCAACCGCACGCGTGCGTTCGAGGTATTCAAATAGGCTCTCTTCCATGGCCTCCACACTTGCAAAAGGTCACTCCGCCCGCCACGAAGTGGAAAGAACTTACGTGGCATGCTTTTGCCTATGATGTCGCAACAGTGAGAGTGTGTACGCACGAAGAAGTCATGCACTCAACCGTCAAATTCGATTACAGTCGGCGCACGCGGATTCTCAACATCGCGGTGACAGCCCTCTATTTTCTCATCCTGGGGCTGGTGCTCTATGAACTCGATCGCCAGCACTATACAGGCGAAAAAGAGGCCATCATCCGCGAGAACTTTCGCGAGATTTTCAACCTGCCAGACACGCTGGCCGACTACGCGGGGGATGTCCTTTTTTCGGCCAATCCCACCGTGCGCCAGGCTGCAGCTCAGCGCCTCCGCGAGGAAATGGAGCGCATCGTGCAGGGCCCGACAAGCATCTTCTCTTTCGAGCTCCAGGACAGCAACCGGCAGGTCGTGGAGGGGCTGAAGGTCATCGATCCCGACAAACCGCGCCGACTCAACACCTGGCGCAATAGCCTTTTCCTGCGTAATTTTGAACGCATCACCGACCTGGGCGTCAAACGCGAGCGCGGCCTCCCCAGCGCCGGACGCCTTGTGGCCCGCTACACGTCGCCGCCTCGTTACCCCCCTATTGAGGCACTCACGCGGCGCTATTGGCTCATCGCGGGCGGGCTCGTAGCAATTTGGTGCCTGGGCTATTTCTTCCTCTATCGCTACCTCTTGCGCCCCATGCACAACGTGACGGTCCACTTGCAAGGAGCCTATCAGGCGCGCCCGCAATTGATCCGCTCTCCCTCCGCTGGCCTGGAAGCGGCGTACAACCAGATGGCTCTGCAAGCGATCCTCCAGCACGTGAGCGAAACGCTCAGCCAACTGCTCCACGTTTCGCCCAAGTCGCAATCGCCCGCTCATTTTCTGGAAGAAGCTCTCGCCATTGTTGCCGACGCCTTCGATCTTGATGACGTGCGCCTGACGGAGTGGCTTGCTCAGGGGAAAGCCCCCATCTCCGTGCGCCGCTATCACGATCCGCGCCAGAGCCCTGCCCACGAAAGGGGAAACTCGAAGAACTCGGCCATTGCAGGAAAAGTGCGCGAGCTCCTCGCGACTGGTTCCGAGGACCCCCAGTTCGATGTGCAGCCGGATGGAGAGTTCTTTTTCGTCAGCGTCATGAGAACACCCGCCGAGACGCTCGAGGGCAAATCCATAGTGACAATCGAAGGCCGGCTGCGCGAGCCCCACCGCAACACTCCCTGGCGCTGCTGGGCAGTGACACTCGCCTGCGAAACCGTGCGGCGCGGACTCCTGGCCTACGCGGCCTTCGACACGCACCGACGCCAAGCGAATATCTCATTGGCGCGCTGCATTGGCCACGACCTCACCAATGTCCTCGCCTCAGTGCGCCTCAACACGCTCACCGTGAGCCAAATTCTTGAGAAGCCGCCTGCCGAACTGACGGATGACGAATGGGAGCTCTTGCGCGAAGGAGTCGCAGCCATCGCCGACACGATGCGCCTCATGCAAGACATCGTCGACCTCTACAGCTCCTTCAGTTCTATCCAAAAGCCCGAGTACAAGCGCTGCCCGTTGCCCACCCTTGTGGAGGATCTCCTTGCCAAGTTCGAGCGCACAACTTCGCTCCACGTGAGATTCGAGCGGGATTTCGGCCCGGAGATGCCCGTGCCCGTTATCGAGCGTCGCCTGCTCATGCTGGCGCTTTTCAACGTGCTCACTAATGCTCTCGACGCTTTCCGCAGCATGCGTGATAAGCCTGCCGATGAGCCGTGCATCACCGTGCGCACTCGCTTCTCTTGCGAAACACAAACGTTTCAGATCATTGTCGAAGATAACGGCCCGGGCATCCGCGACCGCGAAGGGCGTCTCCTCGGCGTGCGCGACATCGAAGTCATCTTCCATCAAGGCTACTCAACAAAGTCGGAGCTTTCAGAAGGTTTCGGCCTCCACTGGGTGCGCACCATCATCGAGGGATTCCACAAAGGCAGCGTCCGCGCCGAGAATCGGCCGGAAGGGGGCGCCCGCTTCATACTCGAGCTTCATTCCATGGAAGAGCGCGAGGCCACGGGGCGAGCCAGTCTCTAATGGGACGCGCAGGAAAGGCAAGGAAACCGAGGACACGCGCTCGCTCCCGCTCGCCCCTGAGAGTTCTCGCTGCGCAGGCGCCCCCGGCCCCTCAGCCTGCCCAACAGACTGTCATGTTGTTATAAAGCTACTCGGCAATGATAATAACATGATTTGCTGGGCCCACCGCGACTATCGTCCGGTCCCGCCTAGCCATTGGACTCAAGCGTTGGCGAGCACCCATCCGACCCGACGAGGCGAATGCAGCTCCACCCAACACAGCCGCAGCACAAGCTATGGTCTTTTGGCAAACCGCGCGGCGGGTGTCCTCGGCGGTCCGTTGCCCTTACATCATGGTTGATCGAGAAGAATGAGACGTCCATCGCGCCAGCCGACCACATCACCGGCCTTCAGCCTCACCGGCTGATCCAAAAGGACTTCTCGCATACCTCCCGCGCTGCGGGAATCGCCAAGGACAAGGCGACGAATGACGAGCTCACCCCCATTTTCCTCATTGGAGAGCCGAGTGATCGTCAGCCGCCCCGCATCCTCTGCAAGGTCGACTTCTAATTCGCCAAAGAATGCCGGCGTGAAAACAGGCAGAGACAGGTGGTCCCCCAGCTCCAAAGGCAGATGCACAGCGACGCGTAGCGTCTGCTCGCGGGCATCGTAGCGCACCCCCGCAAGCGCATCGAGCACCGTCCAGAGGCTGGCCTGCATCGTGTGACTGTGTTCAGCCATCGCCTTGCCCGTCGCGCAATCCACGGCAAAAGCTGCGCCCCAAGGATTGCTCTGAGTTGCACCCGCGGCGAGCGCGATGCGTTTGGCGAGTTCAAAACCCGCATTGGGAAGCCCCACTTCAATGGCTTCCGCCGCCAGCCAGGGAAGGGCCAGGTGGGGAAAACAGAGATCGCCCGCGCGAGGGAGGCATCCTGAAAGGTTATCCGCCAGCTGCGGCGCGCACTCAGCAACCGTTTGGCCGACAGCTGTCGTGATCTCATTGTCGAGAATCCCCTCACCCGCAACACTCCGCACGGCCCAATCCCCGGCCCACAAGAGCGCAAAAGAGTGCGGGCGACCGCTCGTCGTCTCAAGTGCTTCACGAAGCTTCCTCTCCAGCCGATGCACTTCCTCCGTCAGGCGCTTGGCCTCGCTAGGCGCACCAAGTTTCTGCTGCGCCAAGGCAAGCGCGCGCCACGTTGCTGCCGCATGCACGAGCTTATAGGGTTGCAGCGACTCGGCCGCCGATGTGCCGAGCTCGCCAAGCAAGGTCCCGTCTGGACCGGACGAACCCAACATCTCCGCTTTGAGCCACTTCTGGGCTTCGGCCGCCAGGGTCGCCAGCTCCCTCGCCTGCGCAGTCGTCTCGTTCGTTTGGCACTGGAGACGTTCCAAGAGCGAAGCCGCTTGTGCACTCACGTCCTCAATAGGCGGCGTGCCCTGTCGTGCCCCCCGCGAAGCCGCGCCTGAATTAGGGAAACTCACATTGGGTAAAAACGCACGCGCCCAGCATTGTGCGGGCCATGCTAAAGCTGGGGAAAGCTCCCGCAGATCCGCCGTGCCCGACGCCGCCAGCCAAATCACGCTCCGCCCGCGCAAGGCCACGCTATTCGCCACAAGCCGCGCACTCGCATTGAGCAGCCCATAACTCATCCACGTAGGCAGGTCCGAGGCAAGAAGCTGATCGCGCCAAAGCCGTGAGTGCTTTTCAAGCTCCTCGAGGCGTCCGAGTGTAAAGAAGGCCACGCCGACACTCGATGCAAACTGTTCAGCGACGCGAGCCTCGCCCATGCGCCCGGGCGTAGGGAGCGCAACGCGCGGATAATACCAACTCACGAGGAAGGGCACGCGCCGAATTTCCCCCGGCCCCAAATTGAACGCCGCGCACACGACCGTCGCATGCGCTCCCGCTTTGGCCTGGTTCGTGCTCCAGCTTTCCGGCGTCGATGGCTTCTTGTTCAGTCGCCCCGAACGGATAAATTCTTTCCACCAGGGAATGGCCGGAGCTATGGGATCCCAATGGAGAAGGCGGCTCACGACCACGCCCGTCGTTACTGTCCCCACGAATTGATCCCCCAGAAAGCACCCGCGGACGTCACTGGGCGTTTCGAGGGAAGAGAGATGCACCCCAACGAGCTCGCCCGAGCCAGCATCGTTATGGACGATGGAAGTTGCTTGGCCGAATGTTTCAGCCACTCGGCCGGTGCTGCCCCTGCCGAGAAAATTCTCCCACGAAAAGGCCACCGCGCTCGCCACCGGCGACCGATTGGGATTGCGCACCTCCACGAAAAGCACAACCGCTGGCAGCGTGCTCGCCTCCCAATCAAAAGGCACACAGGGCGAGAAGGCTTCCAGCCGCACCTCGAGGGGGAACGTCGGATCCGAGAATTCGATCTCCGCAAACGGAAAACGCGCTCGATAGCGCGACGTGGCCATGAGCGGGGCGTTCGTGTAACGCCGGCCGCGGGTGCCCGTGCGAAGAATGCGCGCCTCGCCTTGATAGGATTGCGATTTGGCACGCACAGCTAAGAAGGTCCCGGGCAGAAGACTCACGGGTTGCGCCCATGTGTTGCCCACAGTGACGTTCGCGAAGGCGCCGTCGGCCAGGATTTCCAAGGACCCCGTCCCGATTCCTCCCAACGGCATGGCAAAAGGAGGCGCAAAGTTCACTGCGTCGGTAACGATTTCCGAACGCTCAGGATCGTAGGGGGCCCAGCCCGATGGCGGAGCCAAACGCGAGGCACCGGGACCGATAACGATTTCATCCCCCAAGCCCATCACACGAACATAATTGACGAATGCCGGCCCCGAGAGTCCAACGAAGCGCAGATCGATCTGTTTCTCCACCTGCGCCTCAACGATTTTGACGAGTGCCCTCCGAGTGCCCCCCACCTCGGCAGCAGGCTCAAATCCATCCAGTACAACCCGCCCATTGAGCTCCACACGCATACGACGCGGCCACGTCCCTTCCTCAAAGAGATCTGCAAATCCCAATTCAAGCCGGACGGACGCGCGCGGCACCTTCTCGAGCACGTAGCGAAAGTCCTGGCCGAAGCGAAAACTTTGAAAAAGAGGCAGATTTGCCGACGGCGTGCCCAGCACTGGCACGAGCCGCGTCAGGGTCTGGCTTTCTCCCACGATGCGAAGCTGAATGGGACCTCGCTCCTGGGCAGGAGACGCCGCAGCCGCCGCCCGCGAGGAAGAGCGAGAGGCTCGATGCGTTTGAGCGGTGATAAGGGGCGGCTGGAAAACGAAGAAAAGTGCCAAAACCAAGGACGTCCCCGCCGCGATGTGGCGCCTTAGCCTCTCAGCGCTGCTCATCGGGCCAATCGGGGTCCTCGGGCTCATCGTTCTCGTCGTTGTAACCAAGGTCCGCGTCTTCGTCGTCCTCGAATTCCAGCCCTACCTCTTCATCCTCATTATCAATGTTGCCCACTTCGGCAAGCACCTGCTCTTCGACGAAGATCGGGACCTGGCACTTCATGGCGAGCACCATCGAGTCGCTTGGGCGAGCATCTACGCGTACCACCGAGCCTAAAGACGTCAAGACTTCAAGCGCGCCAATAAAAGTCCCGCCGCGAAGCTCCACGACAAGCACGCGGAGCAGTTTCGCACCCAGATCGTGCAGGACGTTGAGAATGAGATCATGCGTGAGGGGACGCTCAGCACGTTGTTTGCGCGCCGCGAGCTCCAGAGCGTAGGCCTCAAAGATTCCAATGAAAATAGGAAAACTGCGCAATCCCTCCTTCTCGTGAAGGATGACCACCGCCTCGCCCTCATTGCCCACGAGATGAATCTCGCGAACCTCCATCTCGATAAACTTCTCTGCCATGATCCAGGCCCTTTCGCGGGCAAATGTTGTCACTCACTACAGCATCGAAATGTGACGCTTGAACTCATCTACCTTGCGGGCATGGAGGAAGGCCGTTTCGCGGCTGATACGCCCGCGCTTGAAAAGCTCTGCAATGGCACGATCCATCGTCTGCATGCCCAAGGCTCCACCGGCCTCGATCTGAGTATAGATCTGGTGAGTCTTGGCCTCACGAATGAGATTGCGAATGCCGTCCGTGCAGACCATGACCTCGCAGGCCAGCTCACGCCCGCGGCCCGAGGCCGAGGGGAGCAATGTCTGGCAAATCACACCCTCGAGCACACCCGCCAACTGAATGCGCACTTGCTCCTGCTGGTGGGGTGGGAAGACGTCGATGATGCGGTCGATGGTTTGCGGCACGTCCACCGTGTGAAGAGTCGAGAACACGAGGTGCCCCGTCTCGGCAGCTGTGAGGGCCGCGCCAATCGTCTCGAGGTCGCGCATCTCGCCCACCATGATGACGTCCGGATCCTGACGCAGCACGTACTTGAGCGCGTTGGCAAAGGAGAGAGTGTCCTCGCCCACCTCACGCTGCTCCACGAGAGCACGCTTGTGCGAGTGAAGATACTCGATGGGGTCCTCGATGGTGATGATGTGACACTCTCGCTCGGAATTGATGAGATCGATCAGCGCCGCTAATGTCGTCGATTTTCCCGACCCCGTGGGCCCTGTAATGAGGACGAGTCCCGACGGGCGCCGCGCAAATCGTTCGCACACCTTCACCGGCAGGTGAAGCTCCTCAAACGAATGAATTGCGGCACTGATGACACGAAAGGCCGCCGCCACACTGCCCCGCTGCATATGCACGTTGACGCGGAAGCGGCTGATATTCGAAATGCTCAGCGAGAAATCGAGCTCACGGTTTTCCTCGAAGCGCAGTTTCTGCGCATCGGTGAGAATGCCGTAGACAAGGCGGCGCGTATCGGCAGCCGTGAGGGGCGGCCCTTCGAGATTGCGCAGCTTGCCATGGACTCTCACCACGGGCGGACGCCCCACCGCTAAATGAAGATCGGACGCGTCCAAATCAACTGTCTGACGAAGTAGATCCGCTATTTCCACTTTTTCGCTCTCCTCAATTCTCTCTACATACGTTGGGCCGCTGCATGATGCAACGATTTCCAGCGCCTGCTCCACTCTTCCAGCGCCGCAGGCTCACGCTCAATCTTCGTATCCAGCCTCTGCGTCGTGCACCAGCGCATCAAATTTCCAAGACGACCGGCAAAATGTAGGGAAAACGCCCCGTCTCGTTCTTGATGAAGCGCTTGACCTTGGCGCGGACCCGCTCCTTGACGATGGCCCATTCCTGCCGCTCTTCGCGTGCGCATTCCTCGAAGGCACTCCTGGCCACACTTTGGCAGGCCCGGAAGAACGCCTCGTTCTCCTCCTCGCGCAAAAAGCCGCGAGAGACGATATCCGGTCCCGCCACCAACGAGCCACTGCTCTGTTCGACAGCCAGAACAATGATGACCATGCCATCCTCGCTCAGGCGGCGCCGATCGCGAAGCACGACCTCGTCGAAGCTCGCCACATCGTAGCCATCCACGAGCACCCGGCTCACTTCCACCGTCTCGCGGATTCTCGCCCCGTCGGGGGAGATCTCGAGGACGTCGCCATTGCGCAGCAGAAGAACGTTTTCCTCGGGGTAGCCCATCTCGCAGGCCAAACGTTTGTGGAGAACAAGGTGCCGATACTCCCCGTGAATGGGCACCACATAGCGCGGCTTGCACAAGGCGAGGAGCGTCGCCATATCGTCGCGATAGGCATGGCCCGAGACGTGAACATGGGCCACTCCCTCGTAGTACACCTCCGCCCCGCGCTGGAAGAGCTGATTGATAACATGATAAATGGCGCGTTCGTTGCCCGGAATAATGCGCGACGAGAGAATGGTAATGTCGCCGGCATGAATCTTGACGTCTTTGTGCTCGCCCAAAGCGATTCGGCTGAGCGCACTCAGCGGCTCCCCCTGGCTGCCGGTCGTGAGGATGACGCGCCGGTCGGGCGCCACGCGCTTGAAATGGTTGTGATCAAGCAGGACATCCGTGCAGTGGTCGATGAGCCCCAGCTCGCGCGCCACAGAGATGTTGCGGCTCATGTTGAGTCCCGCCACAAAAACTTTCCGCCGATGACGCTCCGCAAGTTCGAGCACAAGTTGCATGCGCGAAAGAGCACTGGCAAAGCAGGAGAAAAAGATCGAGCGCCGAGCCTGGGCAAAAATTTCGTCCAGCGGCTCAATGAGGGTGCGTTCTGAAGGCGTTCGCCCGCTGCGCTCGACATTGGTTGAGTCCCCCAACAACGCGATGACTCCGCGCTCGGCCAGCCGCGCAAACGCGTGGAAATCGAAGGGCGGGCCCCCCAGCGGCGTCACATCAATTTTATAGTCACCCGTGTGGACCACCGTGCCATACGGCAGATGAATGGCCAGGGCGACACTCTGGGGCACACTGTGGGTAACGTGGATGAATTCCACTTCGATGCCGCCGACCGCGAGAGTGTCCCCCGCTTTGACCTCCCGGAAGTCCGGTTGCTCTTCGAGCGCAAACTCATCGAGCCGCTCACGCATGATCCCGCAAACAAGAGGTGGCGCGACAATGGGAACGTCGGGGAAACGCTGCAGAAAATAGGGCAAGGCCCCCATGTGGTCATCATGGGCGTGCGTAACAATGACGCATCTCAGCCGCGAACGGCGCTCTTCCAAGTAGGTGAGGTCGGGGATGACCAAATCGATCCCCAAAAGATCTTCGTCAGGAAAAGTGTAGCCGCAATCCACGACAAAAACGTCATCGCCAAACTCGTAGACCGTCATGTTCATGCCGACCTCGCCCAGGCCGCCAAGCGGCACGATACGCAAGAACGGAAAGGACGCCCCCTCGGTCTGATGGGCGTGCGCACTCGCCACGGTAGCTTGCGCGTTGTCTTCAACCCCTCCGCTCGCCTTGGCTCGGCTCTCTTCTCGCACGATCTCGGAAGACCTCATTTTCAGAAATGGAATAACACCCAGAGTGGATCGCCTAAGGAAAAATGAACGCAAGCCCGAATCCCTGGCCACACCGCAGGCGAAGACAACTCACGAAACCGCTATTCTCGCCGCCTGGGAAAACGCTCCCCCCGCGAGCGATCATTTTAGCCCCCTCAGCCTTTGCCGTGAAGAGAGTCAAGCGCATTTGGTAAAGTTTCACGGAATGAAAGCGCGAGCAAGGCTCGCGGGATTAACGGGCGAGGAACGCTGAACATGAGAAGCTGAGACGACATTCGCGAGAAAACGTTTGCTTGTGCATAACCAGGCATTTTGCAGGCGCAGTTTCCTCCCCTCGGCTTCCTCATGATGTCCGCTGTTCCCCGTGCATCCCGCGAAGCATGGTCAACTCCAAGTGAATCTTTCATTCGAGAAGTGGCGACGACGCCCTAGCGCGTACGACGCCGAATTTTTGTGGGGTACGAATGCGGGTACACGAATTAGCAAAAGCTGCGGGCCTGGACAGTAAAGACATCCTTGCTATCGCCAAGAAGCACCGTCTTGGCATCAAGCAGAGTCCACAGGCCTCCATCGATGATAGCCAGGTGAAAAAGCTCTGGCCTCATATCGAGAAGTACAAGCAGGAACTCTTGGCCAAGCAGCAAGAGGAGGCGCGGCGCAAAGAAGAAGAACGAAAGCGCAAGGAAGAGGAACGTAAGCGCAAGCTTGAGGAAAAACGGCGCGAAGAAGAACGCCGCCGCAAGAAGGAAGAAGAAGAACGCAAACGGCGCGAAGAAGAAGAACGAAAGCGGCGCGAAGAAGAAGAACGCAAACGCCGTGAGGAAGAAGAGCGCCGCCGAAAAGAGGAAGAGGAACGCAAGCGCCAAGAGGAAGAAGAGCGCAAACGGCGCGAGGAAGAAGAACGGCGTCAACGCGAAGCCCAAGCGCAACAAAAAGGCGCCCCTCGCCTGGCACCTTCCGCCCCGCAAGGTCCTAGGCCCCGCGAAGAACACCCGCGGCGCCCGGGCCAGAAAACCGAGCGGCCGACGCGCCAGCCAGCCGGCGCTGCCCCTGTCCCCAAACTCGATGAAGAACAGGTCAAGAACCTTCTGCGCGTCATGCCCACGACCACGCCCCCGCGGCGAGGCGACAAGGGCGTTCGCGCCGGTAAAGCTCCCGATCGCAAACGCGGCGACAAACCGCGTCCCACGAAAATTTTCGAGCTCGAAGAAGAAATCACGACGACACGACCGCAAGTCAAACGGGGCGGCAAGACCGTTGCGCCGCCCGTCGTGGAGGCTCCGCCGCCCAAGCCGGCTGCCCCTCCCCAACCTAAGGCAAAGAAACTCGTCGTGGATCAGGTTTTGACCGTCGGCCAGTTCGCCGAAAAGCTCGGCGTGCCTGCGACCGAGGTCATGCGGAAAATCCTCCTCCTGGGAGAACGCCTCACTGTCACCCAGGACATGTCGCCTGAGCTCATGGAGCTCATCGCCTCCGATTTCGGCGTGGAACTCGAGTTCGTGCTCGACACCGACGAGTACGACATCGCCAAGTACCTGCCCGAGGAAAAACCGGAAAATATGCGGCGCCGGCCACCCGTCGTCACCATCATGGGTCACGTCGACCACGGCAAGACGACGCTGCTCGACCGCATCCGCAAGTCAAACATCGCTGAGGGCGAGTTCGGAGGTATCACGCAGCACATCGGAGCCTACCACGTCAACACGCCCAAAGGCACGATCGTTTTCCTCGACACGCCCGGCCACGAGGCCTTTACCTCGATGCGAGCCCGCGGCGCATCCGTCACGGATATCGTCGTGCTTGTGGTGGCCGCCGATGATGGTTTCCAGCCGCAGACCGTCGAAGCCATTCACCATGCGCAGGCGGCCAAGGTGCCTATTGTCGTGGCGGTCAACAAAATCGACGTTCCAGGGGCGAATCCCCAGCGCATCCGCCAGGAAGCTTTGCAGTATTCGCTCGTGCCCGAAGAACTCGGCGGCGACACCATCTTCGTCGACATCAGTGCTAAGCACGGCAAGAACATCGACCAGCTGCTGGAAATGCTCGCATTGCAAGCCGAGCTTCTGGACCTAAAGGCCGATCCCACGTGCAACGCCGTGGGCACAATTATCGAGTCGCATGTTGACCCTCAACGCGGCGCCGTCGCCACCGTGCTTGTCCAGAAAGGCACGCTCCGGCTTGGCGACGCTGTCGTTGCGGGCGACGTGAGCGGACGCGTGCGTGCAATGGTCGACGACCGCGGCCGCCAAATCAAAGAAGCGGGACCAGCCTTCCCAGCCGAGATCATCGGTCTCGACGGTTCACCCGCCGCAGGCGAAACCCTCGTGGTCGTGCCTGATGAACGCATTGCGCGCGACATCGCCGAAAAACGGCAGGAGCGCCGACGCCGCATGGGCCAAAGCCGCGCCCGTCAGCACGTCAGCCTCGAACGGCTCCACGAGCTTCTCGAAGAGGGCAAAACCAAAGAACTCAATATCGTCCTCAAGGCCGACGTCCAAGGCTCCGTGGAAGCCATCTCCGAAGCGCTCCAGCGCCTATCGTCGGACCAAATCCAAATTCGCATCATCCACGCTGCCGTCGGCGCCATCACCGAAAGCGATGTCAACCTGGCCGACGCCTCCGACGCCATCATCATTGGCTTCAACGTGCGCCCTGACACGAAAACGGAGGAGTTGGCAGCGCAACGCGGCGTGGAAATCAAGTGCTACCGCATCATCTACGATCTACTCGCCGACGTCGAGAAGGCCATGGTAGGCATGCTCGAGCCGCAATACGAGGAGAAGGTGCTCGGCCACGCCGAAGTGCGCCAGCTCTTCCGCATCGCCAAGGTCGGCACCGTCGCCGGGTGCTTCGTGACCGATGGGGAAATCACCCGCGATGCTCGCGTGCGCCTGCTGCGCGACGGCAAAATCGTCTACGAAGGCAAGCTCGCAAGCCTCAAACACTATAAGGACGACGTCAAGAGCGTGCGTGCCGGCGATGAATGCGGTATGGGCATCGAGAACTTCAATGACATCAAAGAAGGCGACGTCGTCGAAGCCTACCGCCTCGAAGAAAAGACGCCGACGCTGACCCGAACTGAAGCGGAAGACAAGGCATAGGCCTGTGGGCGCCCCTGGCCGCGAGAAGGTGCGTTCGTTGGCCAGGGGCCGCTCTCCTCTCCCCTCACGATCCACGCGGGGAAAGAGCCACAACGACGACAAGGCACGTCTCGGCAGGAAGCTCATACCATGTCGAGGCGGGGACTTGCTGCAGAACCTCTTTGAGCTTCTTGTAAAGCGCGCCCGCTCCAGCATTTCTAGCCGCTAGGGCGTACCATGCCGCAACTTCCACGTCCTGCGGACGGGCCACATTGATTTTCTCCAGATCAAGCCCCCCAAGAAGATCGTCAAAAAGCTGACGCAGGCCGCTATGAGGAGGCAAAAACGCTACCGCTGCCAATTGGGAGACCATGTCGGGGTACCAACGCTCAGCCCGCGTTTCAAGAGTCCCGGACGACTCAACCGCCCACGCGTAGCGGCCCAGCTCGCCCTGCCAAAGCTTGGTCTCGATCGCTTCGTGAAGGCGGTCGGCGGCTGCCTGGCCTTCGCGCGCCAGGGTCACACTCTGCTGGGAACGCAAAAAGCCAGCTGCCGCGCGCAATGCCAAAAGCGCCTCCAGATTCTCGAGAAGCAATTTTCGGCTTCGTCTCTCATCACACCAGACGAGACCATCACTATCCTGCCAACCCAGGATTTCGCGCACAGCGCACTCTGCCTTCTGAACGGCCACTGGCGCCAAGCGCCGCGCGAGTTGGCCGCGCGTCACACCAAGTAGTCGCAGAAAGCGAGCATGCTCGAACCAGGGCGGCGCAAGAGGTTGGCTCGAGGTCGTCCGGGGCGATTCATCGCGCAGAGTCCGTTCGAGCCACGCTCCCACGGCCGAGGCCGCCGCACGATCGCCGCAGGATTCATCAGCCCAAAGAGCCGCCAACGCAAGAGTGTGGCCCGTGGCACGCCACGCTGAGGAGCCCACGCGGGCACTTGTGGCGAAGTCGAGCTTCCCTTGCTCGAGCGCTTGCACGTAATGTTGGCGGTAGCGCGCGCACAGCGGCGATGTCGCGCTCCCCTCTTGCCCGCGCGCTGGTAGCACCACCGTTACCAGCAGCACCAGCATGAGAAGGAATTCTCCCCCGCAACGCCACAGGGTCACCACGGACGACCTCCAGAACTCCGCCCACAGCCACATCGAATCACCAGCCAAACTCCACAGGCGCCCTTGCACTTTCACCCTACGCCCATCCCTTGAAAGCTATCTCTCGTGCTTGCCTGCAAGCGTGCGGCGACGCTCCGGCTGCTTGATTTTCCAGTTGTCGGTTCTGCCATATTTCGACTAGAGCTTGCGTAGGCATGCTTTTTAGTTCATTGCTGCCTTTGAGTGGTGAACTTTTGCTAACAAATCGGGATCTGATCGCGCACGGTGAAAGTCAACGTTCAACAAATTGCAGCGCTCAACTACCTTTTCCTGAGAGTGCTGAGCAAAATCTTTTTGGCGCCATGTGATTCCCCCTTCATCAACGAAATGACAGGGGCCCAGAAACGCATTCTCTATTTTCTGGATTTCATGGGCCCACAGCGCATGTCGGGAGTCGCCCGCCTGATGGGAGTGTCGCTCCCGGCAGCCACGCTCACCGTCGACAAGCTGGTTGAGGCTAAACTCGTGAGACGTGTGCGCGACCCCAAAGATCGGCGCGTCGTGCACGTCACTCTCACGAAAAAAGGACGCGAGATCGTCGAACAAATTAATAAGTTTCACGAAGAACGCTTCCGCGCAATTCTCAGCAAACTTAAGCCTGCTGAGCGTCAAGAGCTTATCGCTTGCTTTGAGCGCATCCACGAGCTCCTGGCGCTCGTCGATCCCGTCATGCACAATGAACCTCTCACCAACACGCCGAAAAAGAAGAAAGACTAATTCTTCCCTCGAGGTCTTGCCCTTCATGGCGCGCATGACAAGCGGCTACGGCAGCTACAGCGCCTATATCAGCAACGAGAGTCTCTCCGGCCAGGCCACGCCCCCCTCGCATCAGCTACAATAACGTTCGCCCTCACGGCGATTGCCCCCATCAGCGGAACGAATGATCGGCCAAGCTCATGGTTCAAAAATGAGTTCAGCCATTGAGAGATTTGCAAAGTGTGCTGGGCAACAAAAGGGCTTGGCCAAGCCTCAACTGGTGGCAGGTAATCCTGCCCTGACATTGTGGGAACATCATGGCGTATCGTTCACTCATTCGGTTTCTTGTGCCCTACGCTCGCCCGCATGTGGGGCGGATCGTGGGAGGCATCACCCTGCTCGGCGTCGCCAACTACTTCCAGGTCCGAGTTGCTGGCGTCGTGGGACAAGCCATCGACACAATGAAAACGGGCGCCGCTGACCCATCCGCTTTTCTTCACTATGCCCTTCTGATCGTCGGCTTCACGGTGATTCTTGGCGTCGCCCGTCTCATCATGCGGCTATGGATCATCGGGGCCTCGCGTGAAATCGAATTCGCTTTGCGCAACAACATTTTCCGCAAGCTCCTGGCGTTGCCCCCTTCCTTTTTTGACCGCCAACGCACCGGCGATATCATCAACAAAGCTACCAACGACGTCGAAGCCGTGCGCATGGTCCTGGGGCCTGCAGTGCTTCAATTCTCCAACTCGATAATGTTGTTTCCCATCGCCGTGGGGCACATGCTCGCCATTCATCCAGTGCTGGCGCTTCTTGCTTTGTCGCCCCTCGCGACTCTGCCGTGGCTCATGCACTTTTTCGGCAACCGCATCCACCAACGCTTTCGGGCCGTGCAGGACCACTTCTCCACCCTCAGCGCCATGGTCCAGGAAAGCCTGGCCGGCGTGCGCATTGTGAAAGCCTACGCCCAGGAGAAGGCCCAGATCCAACGCTTCCGCGAGATCAACGAAGAAAACGTGCAACGCAATCTCGCTTTGGCACGCAT
>FWWL01003779.1_pt1 | contig 26626 bp, 23 predicted proteins | sample 2228331 | NCBI WGS metagenome assembly FWWL01 (sample SAMEA103939775, study PRJEB20133) | metagenome
CAGTTACAAATTTTAAAAAATCTTTGTGTCTTTGTGGCTTTGTGTGAACTTCTTAAGCCGATGAGAGAAGGTAGGTAGGTACCCATGGCTATTCAAAAGAAAATCTGCGTGCTGGGGGATTTCGCAATCGGCAAAACCAGCCTGATCCGGCGCTTCGTTGAAGGGCGCTTCGACGAAAGCTACCTCAGCACGATCGGCACCCATATCAGCCGCAAGCCACTGACCCTTGCCGGGCAAGACCTGGTCCTGCTCATCTGGGACCTGGCCGGCGGCGACAAGTTCAGCGCTGTGATGGCCAGCTACTACCGCGGCGCGGCGGGTGCCCTGCTGGTCTGCGATCTCACCCGCAGCGAGACCCTGACGACGCTGGAACGCTACGCGCAGGAGTTTTGGAGCGTGAATCCGCGCACCCCTTACGTGGTGGTGGGCAACAAAGTTGACCTGGTGGATCAGCGCACCATCAGCGATACGGAGCTGAAAACCTTTGCCGAGAAGCTGCAGGCGCCCTGGTTCACCAGCAGCGCGAAAACTGGCGAGAACGTAGAAACGATTTTTGCCACATTAGGGGCACTGATGCTGGGAGTGCCCTATAAATCTTAGTCAGATCTGTTCATCCACCAGCAGTCACCAGGGAGGAGCGTATGGCTGAAGTTAAACCAGTAACCAGTGGACCGGAAGTGCAACCCAAAAGCACCGAATCAGAACTGCAACGGGTGCGGGAGATCATCCTGGGGGAAAAGGCTGTGCGCCCACAAAGCCCAGAGGTTGACCGTCTGCGCGACATCCTCTTTGGGCCACAGATGGAGGAATACGAGCGCCGTTTTGCCGATCTGCGCCGTGAGCTTGAACGCCTGAGCAGTGACATTCGCGCGCTGCAAGATCGCCTGAGCGAGAGCGAGCGCGCGCAGGCCAAACGCATGGACATGCTTGAAGCGGAGCTGCGGCGCGCGACGGATGAGCTGAAACGCGACATCAACCGCCTCAATGCACGCGAGACCCTGCTCAACCAGGCCGTGAATCGCCTGCAACAGGTGGAAGTGACCGAACAGAGCCACATGCAAGCCATCACCGAGCTGCGCGACACGCTGGGCCTGCACGAGCGCGATCTGCGCACGCTCAAGAGTGAAGCCAGCCAGTATCGCGAGCAGATGGAACGCAAGCTGGAAGCGGTCAAGCGCGAAGCGCGCCAGGCGGAGGATGATTTGCGCAACGAGCTGCGCCGCGTCGCCACCCGTCTGAGCGACCAGAAGACCGACCGCAAGGCCCTCGCCACCATGCTCATGGAAGTGGCCACGCGCCTGGAAACGGGCAGCAGCGTGACCGGCCTGCTCGAAGACCTGACGGGTAAACTCAAGGAGTAAAACTGAGTCATGGCGGATATCAATCCCCAGCGCAGCGATGAGATCGAAGAGCTGCGCCGTGTGCTCTTGAAGCCTCAGGCGCTGGTGGATAAGATTGCGCCCATCATCGCCGATGTCCTTGAGGAGCAAATCGAGAACTCAAAGGATGAGCTGGCCCAGGCGATTGCGCCGGTGATGGGCGAAGCCTTACGGCGCCAGGTTTACCAGGCGCGTGACGACATCGTGGACGCGCTCAAGCCGGTCATCGGCCAGGCCATCAACAAAGCTGTGAGCGAGGCCTTTCAGGAGCTGGCGCGCAACATTGACGCGCGTTTGCGGCGCAGCATCCGCCCCCAGGATACGGTGCGCAGGTGGATCGCGCGGCTACGCGGCATCCCCGAATCCGAGTACCGGCTGCGCGAGCTGCTACCCTTCAAGGTCAAAGAGGTCTTCCTCATCCACCGTGAGACGGGGCTCCTCATCCAGCACCTTTCCGCCGACCAGACGGAAAGTCCGGATAGCGATCTCATCAGCGGCATGTTGACCGCCATCCGCGACTTTGCGCGCGAAGCCTTCGGTCAGGGGAAAAGCGGGGAGCTGGGCGCCATTGACTACGAAGAGCAGCGCATCCTGCTGGAAAGCCAGGGCGCAGTTTACATCGCCGCCGTCGTCGAGGGCATCGAACCCGCTGACTTCCGCGAACGCCTGCGCGCCGCCATGACCAGACTGCAGGAAAAACACTACGCCGCCCTCAAAACCTACGATGGAAGCGACGAGCTCCTGCTCAAAGCAGCGCGCCGCGCCCTGACCCCCCTGCTTGAAGACACCGGCGGAGATGCCAAGGCTGCGCAGCCCCTCACCACGGCCCAGAAGTTCATCATGGGCATCCTGCTGGCCCTGCTGGTGGGCCTGCCTTTGGGAGGCTGTGGTTGGTGGATCTGGAGTGTCGAACATCGCCTGGCGACCATGAGCAAGCCTATCGTCATCGTGGTCACGCCGGAAGCGACACCGACGCCGACCCTCACGCCGACGCCGACCCTGACACCCACGCCGACGCACACGCCCACGCCGACGTTTACCCCGTCGCCGACCTCCACGGCCTCGCCGACGCCCACACCAACGCGCACGCCAACCCCCACCCCAACCCCGACGCCGTTGCCCTACCACGGCGTCATGGTGGGCAACGTTTTCCTGCGCGACGCACCGGATGGCGTCAATACAGGCCTGGTAGCGCCCCTGGGCGCACGGGTGGAAATCCTGGCGCAATACGGTGAGTGGTACAAAGTGCGCGTTGTGTTCGAGACTGAACAAAACGAGGTCGTCGGTTGGTTGCAGACTCGCTGGGTTGTGCTCACGAAAACAGTACCGCCCGAGCGCATCACCCCCACCGCAACCCTTGTGGTTCCGTAAACAGGTGAAGCCATGACCACACCCTTAAGCGAACTTCATCCACTACTGGAATCCCTGCAGACCACCTATGCCGTGATCGAGGGGGAAACCCTGACGCTCACCGACATCACCGCGCAAGGCGCAGCCTGGTTGGGCAGTAATGAACCGGAAGCCTTGCTGGGCCAGAGCTTGAGCGACGTTTTGCCGGAGATCATCGGTCAGGAGGACGAGGCTGCGCGCGTGCTGGCCGGTCAGCTCAACGCCTGGAGCCTGGACAGCGTCATGCGCACGGCTGCTAACGGCGTGCACCATTACTTGCGCTTCACGCTTGTGCTTGCCCCACAGGCAACAAAACGCCTGATCTTGCTGATGACCGATCGCACCACAGAGGGCCGTTACCTCCAGGAACTCATGCAAAATCGCAATGAGCTGAGCCTGGTACGCGCCCAACTGGCTCAAAGCAACGCCATGCTCGATTTTCTGCTCAAACGCTACCTGGATCCGCGCATTGCCGAGGCTTTCTTACAAGGGGAACTCAAGCTGGAACTCGGCGGTGAACAACGCGCCGTCAGTGTCCTGTTCGCCGATGCGCGGGGGTATACCCATCTCGCAGAACGCATGGCGCCCAGTCATGTCGTTGACGTACTGAACAGGTACCTGGAGCTGCTGGCCGATGCCGCCGATCAACACGGGGGACTGATCAACCAGTTCCAGGGCGATAACATCATGGTCATTTTCAACGCGCGCGGTGATCAGCCGCATCACGCCTGGCTGGCGATCCAGACAGGCATCGCCATTCAACGCGCGCTTTGTGAGGCCCGGCGTACAAGGCCTGATGACATACCCGAGTTACATTTCGGCGTCGGCATCAACAGCGGGACAGCTCTGGTGGGCAACATCGGTGCGCGGTGGCGTTACAACTTCACTGCCATCGGCGATACCACCAATCTTGCCTCGCGCATCACCGCCGCCACCCCGGCAGACGAGATCTGGATTAGTGGCCATACCCGTACCCTACTGGGGGATACAGACGTCGACTTAGAGCCACTGCCTTCTATGCTTTTCAAAGGCAAGAGTGAACCAACTGAACTTTACCGTGTCAGGTATTAAGAGGGCGTATGGCCAAAATTCTAATTGTAGATGATGATCCATTAATCCCGCCCATGATAGCGCACAGGCTTGAGGAAGTCGGTTACGAAGTGTGGTGCGCTTACTCGGGCGCGCAAGCCCTCAACTTCATCCGCGAACGCGGCTTTCCCAACCTGGCCGTGGTGGACCTCAACATGCCGGTCATGGACGGCCTGAGTTTGTGCGAGGAACTCAAAAGCCTCAGTGATGTGCCCATCATTATTCTCACCGCCGTAGACCAGGAGGACACCATCGTGCAGGCCCTGGAGATGTACGCAGAAGATTACCTGATCAAGCCGTTCAGTTTAAGGGAGCTGCAAGCCCGTATCGAGCGCGTGCTCAAACGTTTCCCGCAGGAACCCCTGGGCCCCCTGGTCATCATTGACGAGCGCCTCAAGCTGGATATGACACGGCAAATCGCCATTCTGGAAGACAAAGAAATTCCCCTCTCACAAATCGAGGCGAAAATCCTACGGATACTCCTGCGTCACGCGGGACAGGCTTTGCCGGCCAGTTACATCATCCAGCGCGTCTGGAACGATGAAAGCGTTAACGAAGAAACACTACGTGTTAACATTTATCGTTTGCGGCGTAAAATCGAACCTGATCCAGCCAACCCAACCTACATTCTAACAGAACACAGCACGGGTTATCGGTTTAAACCGCTTTCAAAGAGGTCGTAATGGAACTCAGCAAAAAAATCTGTCTATTAGGGGATTTTGCGGTCGGCAAGACCAGCCTGGTGCGTCGTTTTGTGTACTCGATTTTTGATGACCGCTACATCAGCACCATCGGCGTCAAAGTGAGCCGCAAGACGCTTGCCATCCCGCGCGGAGCAGATACCATCGAACTCACCCTCCTGATCTGGGATCTGGCTGGAAGTGAGGAATTTAACCGCATGCAAAACAATTACCTGCGCGGCGCGGCTGGCGCCCTGCTGGTCTGGGACCTGACACGTCCGGAAACCTTTCTCCGACTCAAGGCTTACTACCACGATTTGTTAAACCTGAATCCCCAGGCCCGTTTTGTCCTGGTGGGCAACAAGGTGGATCTCATTACAACCCCAACCTTCCTGGATCAGGAAGTGGAACACTTCAGTCAGGCTTACAGTATTCCCTATTTCCTGACCAGCGCCAAAACAGGCGTGCGTGTTGACGATGCCTTCAACACCCTGGGAGCCCTTTTAGTTGAGCCATGAACACCATCCTTCACGAGATTGTCCAGGATCGTAACCTGGGATACTGTATCCTTACGCCCGAAGGCGATATTGTGGAAACGGGCGGTGATCTCGACTGGCTGCCAACCGATCAGAGACCGCGTGTCGGCGAGGTCGTCTTCCAGAGCTTCCCCGAGCTGATCGGCAACGAAAGCGCTTTTCAAGAAATCCTGACGCGCGCCCTGCCGCGCCTCGAGTTGCCCTACCTGAATCGCCAGGACGCGCTGGGCCAGACATTTTACATTACTTTGACGCTGATGCCCGCCCCGTCCAGGGCTCCAGCGCCGCTGTTGCTCATCATCGAAGATGTAAGCGAAGTCGGCTCCCTGGAGCAGCTACTGACCCAGAACCGCAATGAGCTCCGCCTGCTCCACGCGCTGCAAACGCGCCAGGCCATTGAACTGCAAACGCTAAATTACCAGCTTAAACGTCTGGCAGAAATGAAAGCCATGTTCATCACCATTGCCGCGCATGAATTCCGTTCCCCCTTAACCGTGATCCAGGGGTATCTCGATTTGCTGATGGATGGTCCCGATCCGCTCACTGCGCGTCAGCGCGAGTATGTGGAGATTTTGCAGCAAAGCGTCGCACAACTCTCCCACCTGGTGCAAAACCTGGTGGACATGAACCGCCTCCAAACCGACCAACTGGACCTGCGCCTGGTCCAGTGCAGCCTGCCCATGCTGATCACGGACACCGTCACTTATTTACGCCCCCAATTTGATGCCAGACAACAACAGGTAGAAGTGCACTTACCCGAAACCCTGCCGCCCATCCTGTGCGATCCGATGCGCATTCAGCAAGTGCTGGATAACCTGCTGACCAACGCCAACAAGTACACCCCACCCGGCAGCATCATTCACATCATCGTGGAACAACCCGATGAGACGAGTGTAGCCTGCCACGTGCAGGATAACGGCCCAGGCATCGAGCCTGAAGATATCGAAAAACTCTTCACCCCCTTCTACCGCGGCAAACAAGCACGCCTCAACGGCCTGAGGGGCATGGGGCTGGGGCTTTACATCGCGCAGAGCATCATCCAACAGCACGGCGGCTCCCTGACCTGCCACAGCGTCCCGGGTCAGGGAACCCGTTTCACCTTCACCCTGCCCTTGCTAAACGAAGAAGACGCTAAAATCACCTCCATGGAGGCGATATGAACTGGACAAGCGTGCTGACTTTCGTCATTGGGGCCCTCCTGGGCGCCATCGCCTGCTCGGCGCTATGGCGACGCCGTCTGGCCAGGTTGGACTTGCAACTCCTGAATCTCACCGAAACGGTGGACCAGCTTGAGGAGGAAAACCTGCAGCTCAAGGCCCAGCAACAGTACTGTGCCGCCCACCACGGGGATGCGGAAGTCTGCGCCCAAAAGCTCATGCGCGCAGAAGCGGAGGTCCAGACCCTGCGCCAGCGCCTGCGCATTGCTAGAACCGATATAGACCTTGAACATGCGCGTAACGCCGCCGCCGAGGCACGCATCCGGGCCCTGGAGGCTATCCTGGGTCAGAATCAGCCGTCCCGAGTGCAAGAAGAAAGCGACGCCCCGGAAGCGTAATCCATCGCCCTTTGGGCCTACGCCGGCAAAGATAGCGCCTATTCACCACATACCAGGTCCCCAGTTCCCCGATGGGGTGATTGGGGGCCTTTTTTCCTGTCTGAAAAGTACGCCTGGCCCACCTATGCTACCGCAGGCCCGAAACCTGCGTGTTCCAGACTTAGCCTGTCCAGATGAAAAACTGAAGTCTGCCCAAAAAGTGCGACAGACCTCCCCGTGACAACAAGGTACGCGCAACAAGAAATTGCAAAGCAGCCTCTCCACACCGACCACGGGCCCTTTCAAGCCACAACAGGTTGCAACCTCTCTAAAAAGGCCATTTCAAGCTATGGACAGGAGCGCTAAACAAAAAAAGGTGTTCGCTTGTGCGAACACCTTTGCTGTCGGGGCGGGCGGATTTGAACCGCCGACCTCTACAACCCCATTGTAGCGCCCTAGCCAAACTAGGCCACGCCCCGTCAACGCCGTGCATTATACCGCAGGTAGCAGATTTGGCAAGTCGCAGGGCCCCTCACACCTCCACGCTGAAGCGCTCCGCCTCCCACACCCGCGCGAAGGCCTGCTCCGGTGTCTGGGCTTCATCCTGGAAGCGGTAGTACAGGTAGCGGAAGGTATCCCGAAACAGGGCTGCCATCAGCGGGGCCAGGAAGAGGCCCACCACCCCGCCGATTTCACTGCCGATGATGAGCACGAGCATCACCACCGCCGGATGCAAGCGCACGCTGTTGCCCACCACCCGCGGCGTCAAAAAGAGATTCTCGATTTGCTGGATGGCAATCGCGAAAATCAGCACCGCCAGCGCCAGCGAGGGCCGCTGCGCCAGCGCCACCACCACCGCCGGAATAGCCCCCAACAAGGGCCCAATATTGGGGATCAGCTCGAAAACCCCCGCAATCACCCCCAACACCAGCGCGTAATTGACCCCCATGATGCTCAAGCCGATGGTCGTGGCGCTCCCGATAATCAGCCCCAGCAACAACTGCCCGCGCAAGTAGGCCCCAAAAACGCGGTCGGCAATCAGCGCAATGTGCAACACATCCGCGCGCAGAAAGCCGGGAATCGCATCCAGCACGGCACGCTGCAGTTCCTGATAGTCCTTCAACACAAAAAAGACCCAGAAAGGAATCACCAGGATACCCAGGACCAGGCTCAGGGTATAGGTGATCACAAACACCGTGCCCTCCAATGCCTGCTGGATAATCTGGGCCGCGCGCGCGTTCAAATCCGCCAGTACCTTATCCATCTGCTGTTGCCAGGTGGGCGGGAGGAGCTGATACTGCGCCAAAAGCTGCTCTCCCCAAAGATTAACGCGCTCCCAAATGCCCATACGCGCATTCCAAAGTTTCACAGCCTGATCCGTCAGCATGGGAATGAGCACCGCAATCACACTGGCGAGCAAGCCCAACATCAGGAGGTAAGTGATGGCTACCGCCAAAGCGCGAGAGACGCGCTCCAGCGCAGGAACGTGCAGATAACGGCCCAGCACGCTCAAGCCACGAGCCAGACGATTGACCACAGGCACGAGCACATAGGCCGCCGCCAGGCCGAACAGATAAGGCGGCAGGACGCGCCGTCCCGCGCGGAATACGAGCAACAAGGCCAGCGCTGCCACCACGACCAGCGCGATGCGCTTAATACGTTGTCCCTTCAGGCCTGCTAATGCCCTTTCCATGTCTCGAGTGTAGCCTCCATTTCGGGCACAAAGTTACCCTTTGACGGCCCCTAATCCTCATCCAGGCGCAACATGGCCAGAAAAGCTTCCTGGGGAATCATGACCTCGCCCAACATCTTCATGCGCTTTTTGCCTGCCTTCTGCTTCTCCAGCAACTTGCGCTTCCGCGTGACATCGCCGCCGTAACACTTGGCCAGCACGTCTTTACGCAACGCCTTGACGTTGACGCGCGCCAGCACGCGCCCCCCTACCGCTGCCTGGATCGGCACCTCGAACAACTGCTGCGGAATGACCTCTTTCATCTTGCGGATGAGCAGGGAGCCTTTCTCGTAGGCCTTGTCGCGGTGCACGATGAAAGCCAGCGCGTCCACCGGATCGCCGTTCACCAGAATGTCCACCTTCACCAGGTCATCCGCGCGGTACCCCAGGAAGCTGTAATCCATCGAAGCGTAACCGCGCGAGATGGACTTGAGTTTGTCGTGCAGGTCAATGACCATCTCCGCCAGCGGGATCTCAAACGTGAGTAGCACGCGCTGCGGATCCAGCGTCTCGGTGTGCACCAGGGAGCCGCGCTTGCGGCGGAACAGCTCCATGATGGCCCCGATGTAGATCGTCGGCGTGAAGACCTGCACCTTCATCCACGGCTCGCGAATCTCCTTGATGGTCGAAGGATCGGGTAAATCCGCCGGGCGCAGGATCTCGATCTCCTCACCGGACGTGAGCAGCACCTGATACATGACGCTGGGCGCCGTGACCACCAGGTCCATGTTGTACTCCCGCTCCAGGCGCTCCTGCACAATCTCCATGTGGAAGAGGCCCAAAAAGCCGCAGCGGAAGCCGAACTTCAGCGCCTGCGAGGATTCCGGCTGGAACGTCAGGGAGGCGTCGTTAAGCTGCAATTTTTCCAGCGCGTCCCGCAGCGCGGCGTAGTCATCCGCCTCCGAGGGGTAGAGGCTGGCGAAGACCATCGGTTTGGCGGGCTGATAGCCGGGCAACGGCTCGGCGGCCGGGCGGCGCGCATCCGTGATCGTGTCGCCGACACGCGCCTCGCGCACCGTCTTGAGCCCCGTGGCAATGTAGCCCACTTCACCAGCACGCAGGCGCTCTACCGGTCGCATCTCCGGCGCGAAGACGCCCACCTCGATGGGTTCCGTCTTGGCGCCCGTGCCCATCATCAACAAAGGCGTTTTGACATCCACGCTGCCATCATAGATGCGCACGTAGGCAATGACCCCCTTGTAGGGATCGTAGTGCGAGTCGAAGATGAGGGCGCGCAGGGGCGCGGCGGGATCGCCCTGCGGCGGCGGGATGCGTTCCACGATGGCTTGCAGGAGTTGCGGCACGTTTGTGCCCTCCTTGGCGGAGACGGCCAGCACTTCCGTCTCCGGCACGCCGAGCAGCTCCGCCACCTCACGCCGCACCTCCTCCACCCGCGCCGTCGCCAGGTCAATCTTGTTGAGCACGGGGATGACTTCCAAATCGTTCTCCAGAGCCAGGTAGAGGTTGGCCAGCGTCTGCGCCTCGATGCCCTGCGTGGCGTCCACCACCAGGATGGCGCCCTCGCACGCAGCCAGGGCGCGGCTCACCTCGTAGGCAAAGTCAATGTGCCCCGGCGTGTCAATGAGATTGAGTTCGTAAGTCTGTCCATCCGCCGCCTGCCAGAGCATGTGCACCGCCGAGGCCTTGATGGTGACCCCCTTCTCGCGCTCAATGTCCATACCGTCCAACACCTGGGCCTGCGCGGCCACCTTGCGCGGGTCAATGGTACCGGTCACCTCTAACAGGCGATCGGCTAAGGTTGATTTGCCATGATCAATATGGGCAATAATGCTGAAATTCCGAATGTGTTCAAAATCCATACCGTCCAACACCCATTTCATCTAGTAGTGAATATGCGTGCCCCCACGGAAAACGCGGATTCGCCGGCTGCAGCCGCCATCAGACCAGAGGCGGCGCGCCTCATCCCCCCTCCTCACGATCCAGGGCCAGACGTTCGCGCCAGGCCGCGGTGATGGCGGCTTCCACATCCACCTGCGCCGCCCCGCGCCGCCACCAGCCCAGGAATTCAATGTTGCCCGCCGGCCCGCGCAGGGGCGAGAGCATGAGGCCGCACAGCCCCAGGCCCAGGGCCGCCATGTCCTGCGTCACCTGCTCCAGCACGGCGCGGTGGGTCTGGGGATCGCGCACCACGCCCCCCTTGCCCACCTTCTCCGGCCCGGCCTCAAACTGCGGCTTGATCAGCGAGACGACCTGCCCCTCCGCTTTGAGCCAGCGCACCGCCGTCGCGTAGATGAGGCGCAGCGAAATGAACGAGACGTCCGAAACAATCAGATCCACCGCTTCGGGCAGGTGCTCCAGATAGCGCGCGTTGACGCGCTCCATGACCACCACACGCGGATCCTGACGGAGCGTCCAGGCCAGTTGCCCGTAGCCCACATCAATGGCGTAGACGCGCGCCGCGCCGTGCTGCAACAGGCAATCCGTAAAGCCGCCGGTGGAGGCGCCGATGTCCGCCGCCACCAGGCCGCTCACGTCCAGCGCGAAGCGCTCCAGCGCCGCGGCGAGCTTTTCGCCGCCGCGACTCACGAAACGCGGCGCAGCCTTGAGCGCAATGGGCGCATCCGCCGCAACCAGCGCACCGGGCTTATCCATCACCGTGCCCGCGACCAACACCTCACCCGCGCGGATGAGGCGCTGCGCCACGGCACGGCTCTCCGCCAGGCCGCGCGCCACCATCAGGACGTCCAGACGCTCTTTGGTCACAGGATGAAGCATACCACACTTTGGGCCGACTGCAAAACAGGACCCCCCTACGCGGTCGCCCGCCCCTACACGGTCACCCCGGCCCTTGCCCCCTCGGCGAACGGGTGTAAACTAATCTCCATCCACCCGCGGAGGGAGCCTATGCCCAATACCTTGCGCAAAGACGTCATCCGCCTCCTGGCGGCGCTGCTCAAGCACCAGGCGCAGCGCTGGCTCGGTGAGGAGTTCATAGATCGCGCCGGCGATGTGCTGGCGGATCTGGGCGCTGAGCGCCTCGAGGCACAGCTTGACCGGTGGCTCGGTGAGGAGGGGACCGCGCAGCAGCTCGTCGAGGCGGCGCGCCGCGCGGAAGCTCACGTGCTGCGCCATTGCACCGACCAGGACTTGAGGGGGCTCTTCAGCAACCTGGACTACGGCACGCTCCCCGAGGTGCAGCAGGCCCTGCGCGCGCTGCCCAAGGCCATGGATGCCGGCGCCGTGGAACAGGCGCTCCTGACCTGGCTGGAACGGGATGCCCCCTCCCTGCCAGACGCCACGCGCCGCCAGGGCGCGCGCCTCTACGCCGAAGCCCTGCAGGCCGCGCTCCTGCCCATCAAAGAGCACGCGCTGCCGATCCTCGGCCAGATGGTGCTGGCGCTACGCGAGGAGATGCGCCAGAGTATGGAGAAGATCGAAGCTCAAATGGAAGAGATCGGAGCCCAACTGGAGTGCATCCTGCACAAACTGGAGCAGCGCACCCCGCTTTCCGAAGTGGAACTCCAGGCCCTGCGCTCCGCCGTGATCCAGGGCCAGGTGCGGATCCAGGGCGATGCGGAACAAAGCATCATCATCATCGGCAGCCACAACCGCGTGACCTTGAGCGGCACGTCTTTGCGCAGCCTGCGCAAGGTCATCACCCTGCCGGGCGACCTGCCCCCCGCTTCGCAGCTACCCTTCCCGCGCAACCGCTTTTTCACCGGACGCCTGGACGCCCTGCAGGCCCTGACCCGCGCCCTCCTGGACGGCGGGGATGCGGCGACGGGGGTCCTCATCGGCCAGGCGCTCACGGGCATGGGCGGCGTGGGCAAGACCCAGCTCGCCGTGGAGTTCGCCTACCGCTACGGCTACCGCTTTCGCGGCGTGCACTGGCTGGACCTGCGCGACCCCGCCACGCTGGAGGAGCAGATCGCCGCGCAGGGACGCCGCCTGGGCCTCCAGGCCAAGACTCAGGATGAGCTGGTCGCGGCAACCCTGGACCACTGGACATCCGACGGCCCCCGCCTGCTCATCCTGGACAACTTTGAGGACCTGAGCGCGGCCAACGTGGTGCTCGCCTGCCTGCACCATTCCGCCCTGCGCCTGCTCATCACCTCCCGCCGCGCGGATTGGCCCCCCACGCTCCCCCTGGAGCACCTGCCCCTGGAGGAGTTCTCGTCCCAGGAGAGCCTGGCCTTCCTGCGCCGCTACCTCCCGCCCGAACGCGCCACGGAGGCGGAGCTGCAGGCCCTGGCCGCACGGCTGGGGCATCTCCCCCTCGCCCTGGACCTGGCCGCGCGTTACCTGGCCCACCTGAAGCGCGTCTCCGTGCGCGACTACCTGGGCGAACTGGAGCGGGCGCTGGCGCACCCCTCCATGCAGGCCTGGCGGCCCGACCTGCCCAGCCTAACCAACCATGACCTGAGCCTGCTGCAGACCTTTGCCGTCTCCTGGGAGCAGGTGAGGGACGAGAACGCACGCCGCTACTTCATGCTGGCGGGTTACCTGGCTCCTAACGCGCCCATCCCGGCGGAGATCCCCACGCGCGCCCTGGACCTCCCCGCACGCGCCATCGAGGAGGCCGCAGCGTTCCTGGAGGGACTGGGGCTGCTGAAGGAGGGCCCGGCGCTTCATCCCCTGCTGGCGGAATTCGCCCGCCACCTGGATGCGGAAAGCGCCCTGCTCCCGCCCCTGGCCGAAGCCCTGGCCGACCTGGCCAGCGCAACCAACGATCGCATTGACCAGAGCGGTACCTACGCGCTTTTTGCCCCACTGCTGCCGCATGTGCGCGCCGTGGCGGAGCGGGCGGAACAGGCCCGCCTGCCCGCAGCCGGACGCCTGTGGAATTCTCTGGGCTATCACCTGCAGGCCGTAGCAGATTACCGCGGCGCGCGGGAGTGCTTCGCGCGCGCCCTGCGCATAGACGAGGCCGCCTTCGGCCCCGACCACCCCAATGTGGCCCGCGACGTCAACAACCTGGGCCGCGTGCTCCAGGACCTGGGCGACCTGGCGGGCGCGCGGGAGTGCTTCGCGCGCGCCCTGCGCATAGACAAGGCCGCCTTCGGCCCCGACCACCCAGAAGTCGCCACCGACGTCAACAACCTGGGCAGCGTGCTCCAGGCCCTGGGCGACCTGGCGAGCGCGCGGGAGTGCTTCGCGCGCGCCCTGCGCATTTGGGAACGCGCCCTGCCGCCGGAGCATCCCTACATCCGCATCGCGCGCGAGAACCTGGCCCTGGTTAAGTTGATGATTTTGTTGAGCTCATTCCAAGACTAAATCACCAGCCTGATGAGCAAGCCGCTACGTGCGCTCCGCCGGGCCCGGTAGCGGCGTGAGCTGCGCCAGCACAGCGGCGAAGTCCGCCGGTAGGGGCGCGGTGAAGCTGAGCGCCGCTCCGCTGAGGGGATGGGTGAAGCTGAGGGCCGCGGCGTGCAGGCACTGCCGCGGTGCAGCCAGCGGCGCGCGCGCCGGCCCGTAGAGCGCATCCCCCACCAGCGGGTAGCCCAGCCAGGCCAGGTGCACGCGGATCTGGTGCGTGCGCCCCGTCTCCAGGTCCACGTCCAGCAGCGTGTAGGGACGCCCCGCGGCGTCCACGTAGCGCGTGCGCACCGTCCAGCGCGTGCGCGCCTCGCGCCCCCCTTCCACCACCGCCATCTTGATGCGCTGCACGGGATGGCGCCCGATCGGCGCGTTGATGGAGCCGCTCACGGCGCTCACGGCGCCGCTGACCAGCGCCACGTAACGCTTGCGCACTTCACGGCGCTTGAATTGTTGCTGCAGCCCTTGATGAGCCGCGTCATTTTTCGCCACCACCAGCAAGCCCGAGGTGTCCTTATCCAGCCGATGCACGATGCCGGGCCGCACCGCGCCCCCCACCTCCAGCGTGGGGCAGTGGTACAAGAGGGCATTGACCAGCGTCCCGCGCGGGTTGCCCGCGCCCGGATGCACCACCAGGCCGGCCGGCTTGTTGATGACGATGAGCGCCTCGTCCTCGTAGACGATGTCCAGCGGGATGGGTTCGGGCAGCAGCTCCGTGGGTTCGGGCGGGGGAATGCGCACCAGCAGCGCATCGCCGGCGCGCACCTTGTAGGCGGGGCGGGATGGAGCGCCGTTGACGAGCACCTCGCCGCCTTCGATGAGGCGCTGGATGGCGCTGCGGCTCAAGGCGGGGAGGCGCGCCGTCAAGTAGCGATCCAGGCGCTCCCCGCCCGCCTCCACGCTCAGGCTCAGCTCCTGGGCGGGAAGATCGTCCTCATCCCCCCACAGCTCGCCGGGTTCCAGCACGTCACCCGCTGCCGCAGCGAGCAGGTCAGCCGCGTTCATGCCTGCCACACCAGCCGCCCGTCCTTGATGACCAGCGCCACGGGGTTGGTGCCGAAGCGATAGCCCAGGTGGCGGTAGTCAGGGAGGTCCAGCACCAGCAGATCGGCGCGATAGCCGGGCGTCAGGCTGCCGCGCTCGTGGCCCAGGCCCAGGGCAAAGGCGGCGTTGAGAGTGGCCGCGACCAACGCCTGGGCGGGCGTCAGGCGCAGGTAACGGCACGCCAGGGCGATGACAAAGGGCATGGATTCGTTCCACGCCGTGCCGGGATTGCAATCCGAGGCCAGGGCCAGCGCCGCCCCCGCCTCGAGCAGGGCGCGCGCCGGCGTGTACTCGTGATGCCCCAGGCCGAAAGGCGTACAGGGCAGGGAAACAGCAATCGTGTCCGCCGCCCCCAGGCGCGCGATGTCCTCCGGCGGCGTCGTCACCAGGTGATCCGCCGAAACGGCGCCCAGCTCCACGGCCAGGGCGGTGCCGCCCAGCGGGGCAAACTCGTCCACGTGGACCTTGAGGGGGAAGCCCAACGCGCGCGCCGTCTCCAGGATGCGCCGCGTCTGCGCCAGGTCAAAGGCGCCGCGCTCGCAGAACACGTCGCAGAAGGGCAGACGCTCCCAGCCCAGGGCCTGGGCACGCGCGCGCGCCGCGGGGAGCATCTCCTCACACACCAGGGCGACGTAATCATCGGGGCGCGCTTTGTACTCCGCGGGGATGGCGTGCGCCCCCAGGAAGGTGGGGACGAGGGTCAGCGGCTGGAGCTGCTGCAGGGCGGCGATGGCGTCCAGTTGGCGCAGCTCCGTCGCCGTCTCCAGGCCGTAGCCGGTTTTGATCTCGACCGTGGTCGTGCCGTGCGCCAGCATGCGCTGCAGGCGCGGCAAGGTCTCCGCCACCATCTGCTCCACGCTGGCGGCGCGCGTCGCGCGCACGGTGGACATGATGCCGCCCCCCGCGGCCATGATCTCCAGGTAGGTGGCGCCGGCGATACGCAGCTCAAACTCGGCGGCGCGATCGCCCACCCACACCAGGTGCGTGTGCGGATCCACAAAGCCGGGACAGACAACGCGCTGCCGTGCATCCACCTCCTGGCGCGCACGATAGCGCGCGCGCAGGGCCGCGCTCGGCCCCACCTCCAGGATGCGACCATCATCCACGGCGACCGCGCCATCGTGCACCAGGCCCAGCTCCCCCAGGGCGTGCCCACGTTGCGGCCCCCCATCCTGCGGCGGGATCACGCACACCTGCGCGGCGGAATGCAGCAAGAGGTCAATGTCCATGGTTACGCTCCTTGAAAAAATCGGCAAATCGGAAAATCGTTGGTACGACAAGCGCGCTTGACGCGCGCAAGGGATGTCGCCGGGTCGCCCCAGGGCAGGCTACCCCCAGGGCGGGATAAATCCCGCCCCTACGACGACGTTTCGCCCGGCGCCTGATGGAAAATCTCGCGCGCTTCGTTGAGGTAGGCCTCGATCTGCTCCGGCGTTTTGCCGCGCGCTTCCAGGTAGTACTCCAGCAGTTCCTCCGGCGTCAGGGATTCCACCTCCAGCCCGGCCAGGCGATCCATGGCCTGACGCTCTACGTTGCGCACGATCTGCAGGTAAAAGGCCCCGCTGCACAGGGCGCTCAGCTCTCGTTCGGGCAGGAGTGCCTCCTGCTCCGGCAGGAGCTGGAGCTGCAAGCGCACCACGGCATCCTGGACGGGCACGCCGCGCACGCGCTGCCGGAGCGCAGCCAGGGGATCAGCGGCGGCGCGCACGTCCGCTTTAATGCTGATGAAGGGGCGCGCGTTCACCTGCACGAAGTCCCACTGCGTGCGGCCCCTTTCCACCTGCACCCAACAGAAGCCCTTGGGCTGACCCTCCTCGCCGAAGTCCACCCGCTCCAGGCTGCCCGCGTACACGATGGGCGGATGGGCGCCCTCGTTGAGCTCCTGGTGGCGGTGGATGTGGCCCAGCGCCACGTAGTCCCAGGCGGCATCGGCCAGCACGGAACGCGGCAGGGCAACGTCACGCCCCACCATGATGCCCCGCTCCGATCCCCACTGCGCCTGCTCCACCGTGACGTGCGCCAGCAGTACCGTCGGCAGGGCGGGATCGCAGCGCGCGCGCAGCTCCGCCAGCCTCTGCGTGAGCGCCTGCGTGACGGCGCGATCCAGCTCCTCGATGGTTTTGTGGCGGTAGGCTTCGTGACGTAAAAGGCGCTGGCGCACGGGATAGGGCAGGGTCACTACCTGCAGCGTCCCGTAGCGCGTGGGGATCAGGTACACGTCCGGCTTGCGCGCCACCGTCATGAGCGGGATGTCCAGGGCGTGGAAGATGTCCAGGCTCGTGGCGCGCTGCTCCATGGCGGGGATGTCGTGATTGCCCGCCAGCAGGACCAGCGGAATGTCCGCCTGCGCCAGGCACTTGAGGCGGCGCGCGAACTCGCGCAGGTAGGTGGGATCCGGGTCGCGCGTGCGGAAGGCGTCGCCGGCAAAGAGCACCGCCCCGGCTTCGTGGACGATGGCGTAATCCACCACGTCATCCAGGCGACGCAGAAAGTCCAGCACGCGCTGGTTCAGGCCCGTTTCCGGGTCCAGCCGGCCGTAGTTTTCCATGCCAATGTGCAGATCGGCGAAATGGATAAACGGTATCATCGTTCTCCTCGCTCCTTTACAGCAGGAGGCTCCTCACGGACGCACCTGCGTCCACAGGCAGATCACGCCATCGGCGCGGCCCACGGCGATGCGGTTGGCGTGCACGTCCAACGCCGTGAAGGCGCTGCCCTGCGGTGGCGCGGTCCACAGCGTCTCGCCGCCCACCATGACCAGCCGCCCCACGCGGGTGCCGCCCAGGGCGACGCGCGTCTCCCAATTCAGCACCGTCGCCGCGTCCCCTTCGGGCAGGCGCCAGCGCTGCACGAGCTCCCCGCTGGCCACGTCCCACAGGATGAGGTGCCCGTCGGCGTCCGCGCTGAGCAGTTCCGCGCCATCGGGCGAAAAAGCCAGTGCCGTCACCGCGCCCGTGTGGGCGGAGAAGGTGCGCAGGCGCGCGCCTGCCGCCGCGTCCCAGAGCCACAGCTCACCGTTGGCGGCGCCGGACACCACCCATGGCTGGACGGGATGGGTGGCCAAAACGGTAATCGGCGCGCGGTGGCGTTCCAGGTTCCACAAGGCCCAATCCGCATCGCCATTCGTCGCGTCCACGATCCAGATACGGCCCTCATCCAGCCCCAACAGCACCTGCAAGCGCTGCGGCAGCACCGCCAGCGCGCGGATGGGCGACAAGATGGGGATGTGCGAGGTGTAGACCTCGGTCATGTCGGGGAGCAGGAAGAGGCGCGCATGCGTCCCCGCGGCCAGCAGCGCCTGCTGCTCCCAGGGGATGAGCGCCAGCTCCGCCGCCATGGGGTGCGTAAGCACCGCCGTCGGCGACAGCGTCTGCGCCGTGAAGAGGCTGGTGGCGCTGCGTTGCACGGCCATCACCTCGCTCAAGGAGAGCGCCAGGGCGGGCACCGGCTCCGCCTGGGCCTGGACGCAGCCCACCACCTGCGGCGGCTGCGTCAGGGCGATGCCCCCCATCGGCGTCGGCACGGGCGTGCCCGGCTGCACCGGCCAATAGGGGGTGGGGGTTGGGGTTAAGGTGATGGTGGGACTCGGCCACACGGTCGGCGTGGGCTGCGGCGTGGCGCCAGCCGGTCCCTGCGCCCACCAGACGAGCAGCGCCGCCGCTACGAAGGCCAGGAGGCCCGGCCCCACGAACCACAGACGGCGCAGCCCCGTCCGCCCCAACAGGTAGAACCATCCCGCCAGGGCCAGCGAGAGGAGGGCAGCGGCGATGATGCCCCAGGCCGCCTCCTCCAGCAGGACCTGGGCCAGGGTGAGCGCGTAGCCCTGCACCGTGGTGGAAAGGCCATTCAGGCCCCAGTAAGCCGTCCAGGTCCCGGCCCAGGCCGGCAGCCACCAGGCCACCGCGAGCGCGCCCAGGCCGCCCAGGGCCAGGGGGAGCGCGCCCCAGAACGAGGCCTCATGCGTCGGCGCGAGGGCCAGCAGGGCCAGGGTGAGGGTGAACGCGAGCACAGGCCACACCAGCAGGCGCCCCGTCGGCCAGGGGAAGGGCGCACTCCGCAGCGCGCGCGCCTGCCAGGCATCCACAGCGGCGTAGAGATCCATCTCGATCGTGTCCCAGGCCGCGCGCAGGGCCGTGAAGGCGTAACCCTGCTCCGCGGGGGGCAGTTCATCGGGGCGGCAATACAGGGCGCCCGGCTCCGCGCAGGGGGGCAGGGCCTGCCAGAGCGCCTCCAGGATGAGCGGGCGCTGCGGCTCGATGACGTAAGCGCGCAAGGCGGCAGTGAGCGGCTCAGGCGCCGGCCCCTGCGCCAGGAACCAGCGCATCCAGAGCGGGCCAGAGCGCGCAAGCAGGGGCTCCAGCACCTCTGGCCGCAGCACCGTTTCCAAAACGGGCTGCAGCGTTTCGGCCTGACGGGGCACCCAGCGATAGGTATCCGTCTGGGGCAGGCGCGGCGCCAGCTCGACCGCCAGCACCGCGCTCAGGCGCAGCGCCAGGCGTTTGTCGTGGGCCGCGCGCCGGTACACCTGCGTCCCCACCAGGCCCGCGTAAAGGGGAGCGATCACCAGCAGCGCCAGCCAGGCCAGCGCCGCCAGCACAGCCAACACGCCCAGGAGCCCGCGCCGTCCGTTCATCAAAGCCGCCTTTCTGTTGAGCTGCGCCCCACCGCGGCTCAAGCCTCCTCCAGCGCGGCGATCTTCGCCACGCGGCGGGCGTGACGCCCGCCCTCATACGCTCCCGCCAGGAAGGCATCCACGATGTCCAGCGCCAGGCCCTCGCCGACCACCCGGCCTCCCAGGGCCAGGATGTTGGCATCATTGTGAGCGCGGGCCATGCGCGCCATGTAGGGATCGGTACACAGGGCCGCGCGCGCGCCGCGCACCTTGTTGGCCGCGATGGAAATGCCGATCCCCGTGCCGCAGATGACAATGCCGTAATCGTATTCGCCCTTCACCACGGCCCGCGCCACGGGCAGCGCGTAATCCGGATAGTCCACCGAGGTCTCGCCGTCGTGCGTGCCGACGTCGTGCATCTCATGGCCCAAAGCGAGCAGGTGGCGCTTCACCGCTTCTTTAAGGCGGAAACCGCCGTGATCAGCTCCGATGATGATGCGCATCTCTTACCTCCCAGGAAAGTCGGCAAATCAGCAATAAGGGTCCGGTTTAACGGACGTATTTTGTGGTAGTAGCCTGGCGATTTATCGCCAGGCGGGTCTTGTAGGGGCGACCGCGAGGGTCGCCCCTACGAAAAATGATTGGACACGATAACCGCCTATCCCTACCCATTCCGACAGGGCGGGGACAAGCCCCGCCCCTACGCCCCCGATGCTGCCGCTCCGCTGTGATCCGGTAGCAGGCTCTCCACCTCGCGAATGTGCGGATTCATGTAGCCGATCAGGCCGACGATGGTTGTTGCCAGGCCCGTCAGCACAAACAGGAGCGCGATGCCCGCGCCCGGCCCGGTCCCGACCAGCGGGCCAAAGACATCGGCCCAGGGGCCGCCGACGCGCATCGCCGGCTCGAACACCTTATCCGCCAGCGGGCCGGCCAAGCCCTGCGCGAGCGGGGACACGAGCCAGGCGATAAATCGGCGCGTGCCAAAGACCCGGCCTTGAATGTCCGGCTCGACTTTCGATTGCCAGATGGCCTGATTGGAGCCATTCATCACCGGCCCTAACAAACCGCCGATGAGCAAGCCGACCGACCAGCCGGCCAGGGAGCGCGCGAAGCCCAACAGGCTCTGGGCAAAGAGGCCGGAGATGACCCAGCCCATCAGCACGCCGTGAACACGCTTTTTGGGGCCACCCCACAAGCTCATGAGCACACCTCCCAGCACGCTTCCCGCCGCGCCGATGGCATTAACGCTGCTGAAAATCGTTACATCCTGCTGCGTGCGCGCCAGGATCATGGGCGCAAAAACGGCAAAGGCCATGCCACTGAAGAAATTGCCCATCATAAAGGTAAGTTGCAATCCCAGCAGACCTTTGCGCTCCCAGATGTAGCGAAATCCAAACGTCAGCTCTTTGTAGAAAGTTCCTGCAGCCGCGCGCCCGGCTTCGCTCCGCGCAGGCTGGGGAATGGGCGAAAAGAAGAGCACCGTCACGGCAAAGCTGGCCGTGACGAGATCAATCGCCAGCAGGCCCTTGAGGCCCAGCGGCCCGATCAACATGCCGGCCAGCAGCGGGGCCAGGATGCCCGATCCCGCCGCGGCCAGCTCCAGCAGCGCGTTGGCGCGCGCGTAGTGCTTCTTGGGCAGCATCAGGGAAATGGTCGCGGAGTAGGCCGGCCATTGGAAGCCCTGCATCGTGCCCGCGAACAGGGCCAGCAGGTAGAGATGCCAGATCTGCAGGCGATCCAGACTGAGCAGCACCAGAATGACCAGGGCGGTCAGAGCTGCGCCCAGGTCACTGAGCATCATCATCAGCTTGCGGTTGCCGCGGTCCACCAGCACCCCGATGACCGGCCCCAGCACCGTCATGGGCAGAGTAAAAGCCAGTCCGATCAGGGCCAGAGGCGTCGCCTGTTTGGTCACGTCGTAGGCCCACAAAGTCAGGCCAAAATTGCCCATGGCCGTGCCCAGGAGGGAGAAAACCTGTCCAATCCAGATTACCATGAAAAGTTGCATAATCATCTCCTGAAGGATCTAGATTCACACTATGGCCAGGTCAGAGCAAAAGCTCTGCGTAGCCAGCGGCACAGGTCGTCCCCCCCTCGACTGACCGACTAGTAAGGAAAAAACAGCCTCATGATTTTGCCACGTCAGACTGCGCCCCCGTTCACGAGGTGTCGTGTTTGCCGCCCAGGTGTGAACGTCCGGGCGAGGGACAAAATCCCCAGCTCTCGTCCCCCACTATGAGGGACTTACGGGGAGCAGAGGTCCCCCCTTTCTACCACTGGATGGGCGCAAAACCGTGCTCGATCAGGTACTGATTCGCTTTGGAAAAGTGCCCGCATCCCATAAACCCCGCGGCAGAGAGCGGTGACGGATGCGCCGCCTCAAGGATGAGATGGCGGCGCCCGTCAATCAGGTGGCGCTTATTCTGGGCAAAGCGCCCCCACAACATGAAGACCACATGCTCCCGTCGCGCGGCGATGGTTTTGACAATGTCATCCGTGAGCCCTTCCCAGCCCAGACCATGATGCGAAGCCGCCTTGTGCGCTTCCACCGTCAAGATGGCGTTGAGCAGGAGCACACCCTGACGCGCCCAGCGGCTTAAGTCCGTGCTGAAGGGCTGCGGCTGCCCGCCGTACACATCCCGCTGAATCTCCTCGAAGATATTGCGCAGGGATGGCGGCGCTGGCACCCCTTCCGGCACCGAGAAAGCCAGGCCATCCGCCTGGCCCGGGCCGTGATAGGGATCCTGTCCCAGAATGACCACCCGCACGGCCTCGAAATCCGTCAGCTCCAGAGCGCGCAGCACGCGCTCCTGTGCCGGAAAGATGGGCGTCGTCAGGCGCATCGTCGCCACACGCGCCAGCAGGGCCACGTGCAGGCCGTTGCGCATCGCCGGTACAACGTCGCTCCAGGTTGCTAAGCTCATAAGCGCGGTAACACAATCCCTTGTTGCTTCTGATATTTGCCCTTCTTGTCGGCGTAGGAGACCTCGCAGGGCTCATCCCCTTCAAAGAAGAGCACCTGGGCGATGCCCTCATTGGCATAGATTTTTGCGGGCATGGGCGTGGTGTTGCTGATCTCGATGGTGATGTACCCTTCCCACATGGGCTCCAGCGGGGTAAAATTCGTCACGATGCCACAGCGTGCATACGTACTTTTCCCCAGCACGGCCCCCAGGACATTGCGCGGCATGCGGATGTACTCCACCGAGCGCGCCAGCGCGAACGAATTGGGCGGGATGATACACACCTCGCCGCGGTACTGCGCCATCGCGCGCGTGTCGAAATGCTTGGGATCCACCACCGCCAGGTCCCCCAACCCCGACGTGAAGACCAGAAACTCATCGGCCACGCGGATGTCGTACCCATACGAGGAAAGCCCGTAAGAGATCACCCCGTTGCGCACCTGCCCCTCGACGAACGGCTCGATCATGCCGTACTCCAGGGCCATTTTGCGAATCCAGCTATCCGGTTTAAGCCCCATGCTCCCCCCTACATGCGTTCCGGCGTATCCATGCCCATCAGCGTGAGCACGCGCGCCAGTGTAATCCTGGCCGCCAGGGCCAGTTGCAGACGCGCCTGCGCCAGCGCACGCGCCTCCGGCTCCATCATCACAATGCGGCAATCACGATAAAAAGCGTGGAAAAGCGCCGCCAGCTCCATCGCGTAACTCGTCAAATGATGCGGCGCCAGCGCGCGCGCCGCCATGGCGATCACCTCCGGCAGCTCCAGCATCTTGCGGATCAGCGCCAGCTCACTCGGATGCGTGAGCAGGTTCAAATCCGCCGCCGGATCCGGCGTCAGGCCCTGCTCCGCCGCATGGCGCAGCACGCCGGCGATGCGCGTGTGCGCGTACTGCACGTAGTACACCGGGTTGCGATCCGACTGTTCCACCGCCAGATCAAGATCGAAATCGAACTTCACATCCGCCGTGCGCGTGAGCAACATAAAGCGCACCGCATCCGGCCCCACCTCATCCAACAGCTCGCGCAGCGTGACGAACTCCCCGGAGCTCTTGGACATGCGCACTTCCTGGCCGCCGCGGTAGAGCGTGACGAGCTGGTACAGAATGATCACCACGCGCTCCGGATCCAGGCCCAGCGCCTGGGCCGCCGCCTTGACGCGCGGCACATCCCCATGATGATCCGCGCCCCAGACGTAAATCGCCTTATCGAAGCCGCGCGTCACCAGCTTATCCCACACATACACCGCATCCGAGGCCAGGTACGTGGGGCGATCATCCGGCTCAGCCACCACCCTGGGCGAGCGGATCAGCACCGCATCCTTCTCCAGGGAGGGATGGCGGAACCACACCGCATCATCGTACTCCACCAGATAGCCACCGGCGCGCAGGCGCTCCAAAATCGGCTCGAACATGCCGCGCTCATAAAACCAGCGCTCATGGAACCAGGAATCGAAATGCACGCGCATGCGCTCCATATCGGCGCGGATCCACCCCAGCACGCGCTCCACGCCCCAATCCGTAATCTGGCGGATAGCCTCGCGCGGCTCCAGCTCCAGATAACGCCGCCCGGCCTCCTGCGCAAGCTCGCGTGCCAGCTCCGTCACATAAGCGCCGGGGTACCCTTTCTCCGGGAAAGGATACTCCACGCCGAAGAGCGTCGCATAGCGCGCGTAGATACTCTCGCCGAACACGCGCGACTTGGAACCGGCGTCATTCACATAATACTCGCGTTCCACCTGATACCCGGCCGCCGCCAGGAGCGAGGCCAGCGCATCGCCGATCACCGCATTGCGCGCCGAACCGATCGTCAGCGGGCCGGTCGGATTGGCGCTCACGAACTCCACCTGCACGCGCGCGCCGTGGCCCACATCAACGTTACCCCAGGTGGGCCCTGCTGCAATCACCCGCGCCACCTGCTGCGCCAGCCATACAGGATCTAAGGTGAAATTGAGATAACCGGGCGCCACGGCCTCCAGTTTAGCCACCGCCGCACACGGCGGCACAAAGGGGAGCAGCGCCTCCGCAATCTGCAGCGGAGCGCGCCTTGCCGCCCGCGCCAGGGTCAAACACAGCGGGGACGCATAATCCCCGTGTCCCTCATGCTTGCTCACCTCCACCGGGATCTGCTCCGGCACAGGGAAAGCGGGCAACGCGCCCGCTGCCTGCGCCTCCACCAGAGCCGTGCGCAACACCTCGGCCAGCAAATCCCGCACCGTCTGCGTCATCTCCTCCATCCAAATCCTCCATCGTAAAACTTTATATAACTACGCGAAATTTTTTCAAGTCCCCTGTTGTGCCTTCGCGAGCCCGCCAGGCGATAAATCGCTCTGGTAGAGCCGTTGCAATGCAACGTCTCTACTGAACCCTGTTCACGGGCTGTTTTTTTATAGGCCGGTAACTGCTCAGCCATAGCGATTGAAATCGCCTCTGATGGGCTTATAGCCTGGCGTCCCTGCCCCCTGTAGTCCCCCCTAAAAAAGGGGGACGGTGGTCCGCTAAGGCGAGCGGATACCCGTAGGGGCGGGATTTATCCCGCCCAGGGGGCAGGGGCGGTTTTAACCGCTAGCCAATAAGCCTCGGTAAGCAGTTACATAGGCCGAACGCAAGCGTCCAGGCGGATCGGGCAACAAAATGGATGCAGCCCAATCGAAATGGTGACAGGCTGTGTTAGCTTGATGCCTATGGCGGGGAACCCTGCCCCTGCATAAGCACAAAACAGAGGGCGCGCGACACGGCGCGCCCTCCTCCGACCAGGTCCAGGCTCTACGCGCGGCCCGCGCTCTGGAAGATTTCGATCTTGCTCTCGACCACCGCCTGCATGGCGTCAATGGCCGGACCGAGGATCTTGCGCGGGTCAATTTCGCCCGGCTTCTCATCCATGATCTTCTTCATCGTGGTGATGAAGGCGTAGCGGATTTCGGTATCAATGTTGATCTTGCAGATACCGCGTTTGACCGCTTCGGTGATCTGATGATCAGGGATGCCCGACGCCCCATGCAGGACCAGGGGCACGGACACGCGCTTGCGGATCGCATCCAGGCGGTCGAAGTCGAGCTTCGGCTCGCCCTTGTAGAAACCGTGGGCGTTACCGATCGCCACCGCCAGGAAGTCAAAGCCCGCGTCCTCCACAAAGCGCGCCGCCTCTTCGGGATCGGTCATGGTGGCCTCGCGGTCGCTCACCACCACGTGCTCCTCAGCGCCGCCGATCTTGCCGATCTCCGCCTCCACGGGGATGCCCAGGGCGTGGCAAACCTCCACGACCTTGCGCACCTCGGCCACGTTCTGCTCGTAGGGGAGCTTGGACGCATCGCGCATGATGGAGGTGAAGCCCGTGCGCAGGGCCAGCAGGACTGTCTTGAAGTCCGGGCCATGGTCCAGGTGGATCGCCACCGGCACCGAGGCGCGCTCCGCGGCCTGCGCCACAATCATGGGCAGGAAATCGGGGCCGGCGTACTTGAGCGCCCCCGCCGAAATCTGCACCAGCACCGGCGCGCGCTTCGCCTCCGCCGCGCGGATGATGGCATGGGTGATTTCCAGGTTGTTGGTGTTAAACGCGCCCACGGCATAGCCGTTCTTCTGGGCATCCAGGAGTAATTCTTTGCTTGTGACTAACATCGTTGGCCTCCTCTCAAGAATCGAAACCTCACGGTGAAGGTATACCCGTTTCGGGGAAAATGTCAAACGCGCGATTTCTGGATTTTTAAAACCGCAAAGACGCGAAGGGCGCCAAGGTTTTTAAGCCCTTTATGCCCTGCCGATAGATTTGCAGACTTGCGGATTTTTCGATTTTCTAAACCGCTAAGGCGCGAAGAACGCTAAAGTTTTTGCGTCCCGACGGTAGATTTGCAGATTTTTACGATTTTCTAAACCGCTAAGACGCGCAGGACGCCAAGGTTTAACAGCCCGATTATTCCCCCTGCTCCCTGTCCACGCCCTTCTTCACCCATCCTGAAAATCCTGTCATAAAGTGAGCGCAAGGAACGTCTGAAGAACCCAAAGTTAGCTCAAGAAATCGCCAGACGCGCGCGTCTAGCGATTTCTTACTTCAATGTGAAACTTCTGCCTTTCTTGCTATGGGACTGATTTTACGATCAGCGGCAAGTAGATGTAAGAAGCGTGGGGTGTTTCGGCGACAAGTAATGAAGCTGTGGCGTTAAGTGACTGGGTTCCCCACGCCAGTGCCACGGTGTTCATGACCGTGGCGCCGGGCGTGACAGATGAGGCGACCCGCACGACCAGCTCGATCGTATCAACCGTGCCGGGAGGAATATCCGGTGACCAGGTGACCAGATGGTGCACCGCATCATAGTGCTTAGTTAGACAATATTTTACTTTTTCGCATGTAGTGGTAAACTGTGTTGTATGGGCAAACATACGCATATCGAACTA
>FWWL01003809.1_pt1 | contig 26618 bp, 18 predicted proteins | sample 2228331 | NCBI WGS metagenome assembly FWWL01 (sample SAMEA103939775, study PRJEB20133) | metagenome
CGAACTGCCACCCCCGCTGGCGACCCACGCCTCGGTGACCTGGCCGCGGCGGTGGCCCAGGGTCACCAGGAAGTCCAACCTCGCGGCCTCCAACAGGTCCAGGTCCGCCTCCGTGGGGTACGCCTCGGGCTGGTCGTACACCAAGACCAGCCGGAGGCCGCAGGGCCGGCCGTCCCGGCGACGCTGCAGGGTGGCCTCCAGGCCCGGCCAGTTCCGCCCCAGCAGCACGTGGGTGCACGTGCCGTGCCGGGAGACCAGCGTCCCCACCTCGCGCCGCGCCACGTGCGCCAGCTGCGCCAGGCGGGCGGCCAGTTCCGGGTCGCACACCGCCTCGGGCGAGAAGGCGCGGGACCGCAGGGCCGCGGCCAGCTGCCGCGCCTCCTTCGGCAACCGCTGCGTGTGGCCGACCAAAAAGGGCAGCCTCACCGGTTCACCGCAGCCGCCGCAGGCGCTCCACCGCCTCCCTCAGCCGGCCGTCCGGCGTGGTGAAGGACAGCCGCACGTACCGGTCCCCCGTCTCGCCGTAGCCGACCCCCGGGGTGACCACCACCGCGGCGCGGTCGAGCACGTGCTGCGCGAAGCGTACAGAGTCGAACCCGTCGGGCACTTCCGCCCACACGTAGAACGTGGCCTTGGGGAGGGTCACCTTCCAGCCCGCCTCCCGGAGGGCCCCCACGAGGAGGTCCCGACGGGCCTGGAAGGTGGCCACCCGTTCCCGCACGGGCTCCTGGGGGCCCCGTAAGGCCGCCTCCCCAGCCCGCTGGACGGCCACGAACACCCCGCTGTCCAGGTTCGTCTTCAGCTTCGCCAGGGCGGAAACCACCTCCGCGTTCCCGCACACCCACCCCAGCCGCCAGCCCGTCATGCAGTAGGTCTTCGACAGGGAGTGGTACTCCACCCCCACCTCCAGGGCCCCGGGCGCCTGCAGGAACGAGGGCGGCCGGTACCCGTCGTACGCGATCTCCGAGTACGAGTTGTCGTGCACCACCACCACGTCAAACTCCCGGGCGAACCGGACGACCTCCTGGAAGAACCCGAGCTCCGCGGTGGCCGCGGTGGGGTTGTTGGGGTAGTTCAGGAAAACGAGCTTACAGCGGCGCGCCACCTCGGTGGGCACCGCGCTCAGGTCTGGCAGAAACCCCCGCTCTGCCACCAGGGGAAGAGGGTGCGGCTGTCCGTCCGCCAGCAAGGTGGCCACCCGGTACACGGGGTAGCCGGGGTCTGGCACCAGCGCCACGTCCCCAGGGTCCAACACGGCCCAGGGCAAGTGCGCGATCCCTTCCTTGGAGCCGATCAGGGCCAGCACCTGCCGGTCCGGGTCCAGCTGCACGCCGAACCGGCCGCGGTACCAGTCCGCGACCGCGCGGCGGAATCCCGAAGTCCCCGCGTACGGCGGGTACCGGTGGGTGGTGGGGTCTGAGACCGCTTCCCGCATGGCCTGTACCACGTGCTCCGGAGTGGGCAGGTCCGGGTCGCCCACCGCCAAGCTGATGACGTCTACACCCTGCTGGCGCAGCTCCTCCGTCCTGCGGTCGAGGTCCGCGAACAGGTAGGGGGGGACCCGCTGCAGCCGTCCGGACTCCACCGTGCGCGTCTTCTGCTCCATCCGCCGCCTCCTTCCTCCCGCAGCCCCTAGGATAGCCCACCGGGCGGGGCTCCCGCCGCCACCAGCTCCAGCACGCGGCGCGCCACCTCCTCCGGCGGGAGGTCGTCCACGTCCACCCACCGGATACGCGGGTCCGCCCGGAACCACGTCCACTGCCGCTTCGCGTACCGCCGGGTGTTGCGCTCCAGCACCCGTACGGCCTCCTCCAAGCTCGCCTGGCCCAGCACGTACGGCACCAGCTCCTTGTAGCCCAGCCCCTGCAGCGCGGGCAGGGAGGGGTCCAGGCCCCGGCACAGCAGGCCGCGTACCTCCTCCACCAGGCCCGCCTGCAGCTGGTCGTGGATGCGGCGGCGGATGCGCTCAAAAAGCCGCTTCCGGTCCAGGGTCAGGCCCACCTGAAAAGCTGCCTCTCCCCCCTGCCGCCCTGCCAGCTCGCTGAACTTCCGGCCCGTGCGCACCACCACCTCCAGCGCCCGGATCACACGGCGCAGGTTCTGCGGCGCAATCCGCGAGGCCGCCTCCGGGTCCAGCTCCGCCAGCCTCCGGTACAGAGTCCCCGGCTGCTGCCGCTCCTGCTCCTCCCACTCCCGGCGCGCCGCCCAGTCCGGCGGCACCTGCGGGATGGCCAGCCCGTCCACCACCGCCCGCACGTACAGCCCCGTGCCGCCCACCAGGACGGGGAGCCGTCCGCGGCCGCGGATCTCCGCGATGGCCTGTCTGGCCAGGCGCTGGAAGTCCCACACGGTGAACACCTCGGAGGGGTCTGCCACGTCCAGCAGGTGGTGCGGGACCCGCTGGCGCATGTGGGGGCTGGGCTTGGCCGTGCCCACGTCCATCCCGCGGTACACGGTGCGGGAGTCCGCGCACACCACCTCCCCGCCCAGCCGCTCCGCCAGCTCCACCGCCACCGCGGACTTGCCCACCGCGGTGGGGCCCACCAGCACCAGCAGCCGGATGCTCCCGCCGCCAGGAGTCCGGTCCATGCTCCCAGAACACGGTACACGAGATGGACACCCCCATGATGCGCCAGTACCACGCCCTCAAGCGGGCCTACCCGGGCACCCTGCTGCTGTTCCGGCTGGGCGACTTCTACGAGCTGTTCGGGGAGGACGCGGAGGTGGCCTCCCGCGTGCTGGACCTGACCCTCACCTCCCGTCCGGTGGCCAAGGGCAAGCGGGTACCCATGTGCGGGATCCCGCACCAGACCCTGGAGTCGTACCTCGGCCGCCTGCTGGAGCGGGGGTTCCGGGTGGCCATCTGCGAGCAGGTGGAGGACCCGAAGAAGGCCAAGGGCCTGGTCCGCCGCGAGGTGGTGCGGGTGGTCACCCCGGGTACCGTCACCTCCGAAGCCCTCGTGCCCCCGCGCGAGAACGTGTACGTGGCCGCCGTACACCCCACGCCCCAGCGGTGGGGCGTGGCGGTGGCGGACCTGTCCACGGGAGAGTTCCGCGTCACCGAGCTGCCCCCCGAGGAGGCAAGGGGGGAGCTGGAGCGGTTGGCGGTGCGGGAGGTGGTGCACCCCGAGGACGCCCAGCTCCCGGACGCGGTGCCGGGTGCCCGGACCCCGCGGGAGGCGTGGCGGTTCGAACGGGACGCCGCCACGCGCGTGCTGTGCGAGCAGTTCCAGGTGGTGTCGCTGGACGGCTTCGGCTGCACGGACCTCCCGCTGGCCACGGGTGCTGCGGGCGCCCTCGTCCACTACCTGCGGGAGACCCAGCGCAGCAGCCTCCGCCACATCCACCGGCTCCAGGTGTACCGTCCCCAGGACGCCCTCCTCCTGGACCCCGCGGCGGTGCGCAACCTGGAGCTGCTGCAGCCTCTCGTGGGCACGGACCGCCGCGCCACCTTGCTGGGCGTGCTGGACCGCACGCGCACCAGCATGGGTGCCCGCCTCCTGCGCAGGTGGCTGACCGCGCCCCTGGTGGACCGGACGGCCATCGAAGCCCGCCTGGACGCGGTGGAAGAGCTGGTGCAGAGCCCGCTCCGGGCGGAGCTCCAGCAGCGGCTGGGCGAAGTGGCGGACCTGGAGCGGCTTGTGGGGCGGTGCGGGCACGGCTCTGCCACGCCCCGGGACCTGGTGGGCCTGCGCCGCAGCCTGGCCGCGGTGGCAAACCTCCGGCACCTGGCGCAGGGATGCGCAAGCCCCCTGCTGCGGGAACTGGCCGGGCGGCTGGACCCCCACGAACCCCTGCGGGAGGAGCTGGAACGCGCCCTGGTGCCCGACCCCCCGCACAGCCCGCGGGAGGGCGGGCTGGTGCGGGAGGGGTACGACGCGGAGCTGGACCAGCTCCGCCGGGCAGCCTCCGAGGCAAAGGCGTGGATCCGCGACCTGGAGGCGCGGGAACGGGAACGCACGGGCATCCGGAACCTCAAGGTGGGGTTCAACAAGGTGTTCGGCTACTACATCGAGGTCACCCGCGCCCACCGGGACCGGGTCCCCGGAGACTACGAGCGGCGCCAGACCCTGGTCGGTGCGGAGCGGTACGTGACACCCGAGATGAAGGAGCGCGAGGCACTGATCCTGCACGCGGAGGAACGCCAGCGGGAGCGGGAGTACGAGCTGTTCTGCGCCCTGCGGGACCGGGTGGCCGCCTCAGGCCCCACCTTGTTGGACACCGCGGCCGCGGTGGCCGCCCTGGACGTGCTGTGCTCCTTCGCGGAGGTGTCCCAGGCGTACGGGTACGCCCGCCCCCAGGTGGTGGAGGAGCCCGTGTTGGAAGTGGCCGAAGGAAGGCACCCGGTGGTGGAGCGCTTGCTGGACGAGCCCTTCGTGCCCAACGGCCTGCGCATGGACGGCCGGCGGCGCATCGCGGTGGTGACGGGGCCGAACTTCGCCGGCAAGTCCACCTACCTGCGCCAGAACGCGCTGCTGGTCATCATGGCGCAGGCGGGCTGCTTCGTCCCCGCCCGGTCCGCCAAGGTGGGCCTGGTCGACCGCGTGTTCACGCGGGTGGGCGCCGCGGACGACCTGGCAGGCGGGCGCAGCACCTTCCTGGTGGAGATGCAGGAGGTGGCCAACATCCTCCACCACGCCACCTCCCGCAGCCTGGTGGTGTTGGACGAGGTGGGGCGGGGGACTGCCACCTACGACGGCCTCAGCATCGCGTGGGCGGTGGTGGAGTACCTTTGGGCGCACGCACGTCCCCGGACCCTGTTCGCCACCCACTACCACGAGCTGACGGAGTTGGCCGGCCGGCTGGAGGGGGTGTTCAACTTGAACGTGCTGGTGCGGGAGGAGGGCGAGCGGGTGGTGTTCCTCCACCGGGTGGCCGAAGGAGCGTCGGACCGCTCGTACGGCATCCACGTGGCCCAACTGGCGGGGGTGCCGCGGGAGGTCACCCGCAGGGCGGCGGAGCTGCTGGACCAGCTGCAGGGGGCGCCCAAACGGGAGGGGGCCTTGGTCCGCCGGGGCCGGGCGGTGCAGATGGCCCTGCCCCTGGCCGTGCCCTCGGAGGTGGAAGCGGAGCTGGCGGCGCTGGACCTGGCCTCCATGACTCCCCTGGAAGCCCTGAACAAGCTCCACCAGCTGCAGCAACAGGTCCGCGAGCGCCTTGCGGCGGAGCCGTCCAAAGTGGTCCGCATGCGCCGGCACCCCGCGGAGGGCTAGGTGCCCCGCATCCGCGTGCTGGAGTCCTGGCTGGCGGACCGCATCGCCGCGGGCGAGGTGGTGGAACGCCCCGCGTCGGTGGTGAAGGAGCTGGTGGAAAACAGCCTGGACGCGGGAGCCCGCCGCATCACGGTGGAGGTCTCCGGCGGAGGGTTCGACCTGGTGCGGGTGTCCGACGACGGGGAGGGGATGGACCCGGAGGACGCGGCCCTGTGCCTGCGGCGGTTCGCCACCAGCAAGCTGGCCTCCCCGGAGGACCTGCGCCGGATCCACACCCTGGGGTTCCGGGGGGAAGCCCTGCCCAGCATCGCGGCGGTGGCGCAGGTGGAGGTGCTCACCTGCGACGGCCACGAGGCCACCCGCGTGGTGGTGGAAGGAGGGTCGCCACCGCGGGTGCAGCCCGCCGCGGCGCCCAGGGGCACGGTGGTAACGGTGCGGCGTCTGTTCTACAACACGCCTGCCCGGCGGAAGTTCCTGCGCTCCGTCGCCCGCGAGGCGGCCCTGTGCTTGGACGCGGTGGAGCGCCACGCCCTGGCCCGTCCGGAGGTGGCCTTCCGGCTGGTGCGGGACGGCCGTGAGGTGTGGGCGTGGCCCCCGGAGGAGCCCGCGCACAGGGCCTCCCGGGTGCTGGGCGTCCCCATCGAACAGCTGTTGCCGGTTTCGTACGAGGCTCCCGGCCTCCGCGTGTGGGGGTTTGTGGCCCCGCCCACAGCCGCCCGGCGCAGCCGGTCCGGCCAGTACTTTTTCGTGAACCGCAGGCCTGTAACCAGCCCCCTAGTTAGCCGCGCGGCGGAGCAGGGCGCCCGTACCCTCGTGTTCACCGGGCAGTACCCCGCCTGTGCCCTCTTCTTGGAGACCGCACCGGAGGCGGTAGACCCCAACGTCCACCCCCGCAAGCTGGAAGTGCGGTTCGCGGACGAGGGACGCGTGTTCGCGGTGGTGGAACGCGCCGTGCGGGAGGCGTACCGGTCCCGGCCCCTGCTCCGCGTGGCGGAGGCGTCTAGTGGGCTTTCCGGCCCCGTGGCCCCACAGCCTCCGCGGTGGGAGGTGCGGGAGCCGGTGCAAGGGGAGGTGTGGGAACCCAAGCCGCGGCCGCGGCTACCTGCCCTGCGCCTGTTGGGACAGGTGGGGGGCACGTACCTGGTGGCGGAGTCGGCGGAAGGGCTGGTGGTGGTGGACCAGCACGCGGCGCACGAGCGGGTGCTGTACGAGAAGCTCCTCCAGGAGCGGGCCCGAGGGCGCGTGGCGCAGACGCTGGCGGTCCCCCTGACCGTGGAACTCAGCCCCGCGGAGGCGGCGCTGCTCCCGGAGGTGTCCGCGGTGCTCGGTGCGCTGGGGTTGCAGGTGGAGCCCTTCGGGGGCAGCACGGCCCTCGTGCGGTCTGTCCCCGTGGTGACAGGGCGGCTGCGGCCGGAGGCCCTGGTCCGGGCGTGCCTGCAGGAGCGTCTGTGGGAGGGGGTCCCCACCCAGGGGGACCGGGCGGTGGAGCGCGCCGCCAGCGTGTTGGCGTGTCACGCGGCGGTGCGGGCGGGAGACCCGCTGTCCGCAGAGGAGGGGGCCGCGCTGCTGGAGGAACTGGCGCGCTGTCTGGACCCGTACACCTGCTTCCACGGCCGGCCCACGCTCGTGGTGGTCCCGCTGCAGCAGTTGGACAGCTGGTTTCTCCGGCGTTAGGGGCCCTGACCTACGTCCCCTCCGCACAGCGCGGCTTCCTCCTGCGGGTCGCAAAAGCGGGTCCAACCCCTCCCGCTCCGGCACCCAGCTAGCGGTGGAGTGACCGCCGTTCTGACGCAGTCAGGCTCGGCAGCAAGTGGCAGAATTTCGGGAACTGGATCCCCCTGCTTCACCAACGGGACCATCCGCGGCACCGTCATCGGGAACAAGGTGGTTTTCGGACCAGCGTTCGGCGGAGGGCAGACGGTGAACTTTTCGGGCACCGTGTCCGGAAACTCCATCGGTGGAACGTACTCGGTGAGCGGGGGAGCCTGCAGCAAAGACGCGGGATCCTTCTCAGTGACTCGACAGTGGCCGTGAACCTCGGCGTGGGCAGCCCGCAGACCCGCGTCTACGCGGAAGAAGCTGGCTACAGTCCCTGGTAGAGGTCTTCCAGGCGGACGTCCGCGTCCAGGCAGTCTACCCGGAAGCTTCCCGTGCCCCGGAGCTCGGACAGCCACCACCGCCCGGATTCGTCCCGCCAGTAGTACTCTGCCGCCGGCTGTTCAGAGTTGGCCAGCAGGTAGCCGCGCAGGGACTCCAGGCTCTGGTAGGCCAGCAGCTTCTCGCGCCGGTCGGTGGCCTCCGTGGCAGGGGAGAGGACTTCTGCCACAAAGCACGGCCTCGTCTTGTAGGACTCCTCCCGGTCCTCCGGGTCGCACACCACCATCACGTCCGGGTAGTAAAAGCGCTCAGGCCCTACCCGCAACTTCATGTCCGCCGCGTACACCCGGCAGGGCCCGCCCCGCGCCGCCCACCACAGCAGACCCACCAGGTTCGTCACCAGCCGGACATGTCGGTCGCTGGCCCCTGCCAGGGCGTACACCCGGCCTTCCACGTACTCCCGCTTGACGGGGCTGGCGTGTTCCGAGCTCAGGTACTCCTCCACCGAGATCCGTCTGTCCAGAACCCCGCGCTGCGCCATCGGGACCTACCCCACCGGCACGGGCTCCTGTACCCGCTCCCCCCGCAGGACCCAGGACCCCGCGTCCTTCACCCGCACCAGGACGGTCTGGCCCACCAGCTCCGTGGGGCCGTCGAACGTCACCACCTTGTTGGTGCGGGTGCGGCCCACCACCCCGCCGTGCTTGCCCGGCTCTTCCACCAGCACCTCCTGCACGGTCCCCACGAGCCTGCGGTTGCGGGCGTAGGCCACCCGCTCCGCCAGCTGGTTCAGCGCCCACAGGCGCCGGTGCTTGGTGGCCTCGTCCACCTGGTCCGGGTCGCTGGCCGCCTTGGTGCCCGGGCGGGGGGAGTACGCCGCGGTGTTGCACGCGTCGAACTGCACGGCCTCCACGAGCTTCAGCGTGTTCTCGAACTGCTCCTCCGTCTCCCCGGGAAAGCCCACGATGAGGTCCGTGGTGATGCTCGCCTCCGGCAGGTACCGGCGGATGAGGTCCACGGTCCGCAGGTAGTCCGCCACCGTGTACGCGCGGTGCATCCGCCGGAGCACCCGGTCGTCCCCCGACTGCACCGGCAGGTGGATGTGCTCGCACACCTTCGGCAGCTCCGCCACGGTCCGCACCAGCTTCTCCGTCATGTCCCGGGGGTGGCTGGTGGTGAACCGGATCCGCTCGATCCCCTCCACCTCGTGCACCCGCCGCAGCAGGTCCGCCAGGTCCGTGCGGGGCTGTAGGTCGTGGCCGTAGGAGTCCACGTTCTGGCCCAGCAGGGTCACCTCCTGGAACCCCTGCGCCGCCAGCTCCTGCACCTCCCCCACCACCTGCTCGGGCGGCACGCTGCGCTCCCGGCCCCGCACGAACGGCACGATGCAGAAGGTGCAGAACTTGTTGCACCCGTGGATGATGTTCACGTACGCGCGCACGCGGTCCCGACGGGCTGCGGGCAGACGCGGGAAGGGCTCGTCCTTGGGGAATCGGTCCCACACCTCGTACACCCGTGCGCAGCCCTCCTGCAGCTCCCGCAGCAGGTCCGGCAGCCGGTGCAGGTTGTGCACGCCGAACACCAGGTCCACGTGGGGGACCCTGCGCAGCACCTCCTCCCGGTCCTTCTGCACCAGACACCCTGCCACGCCCAACACCAGGCCCGGCTTGCGCTGCTTCAGCCGGCGCAGCTCCCCCAGCCGGCCGTAGGCCCGCTCCTCCGCCCCCTCCCGGACCGTACAGGTGTTGACCAGCACCACGTCCGCGTCCTCAGGCCGGTCCGCGGGCCGGTAGCCCATGGCCTCCAGCAGCCCGGCCAGGGTCTCCGAGTCGCGAACGTTCATCTGGCAGCCGTACGTGATGATGTGGTAGCGGCCCATCTTACGCCCCGGTCAGGCTTCCCGGCCGCAGCACGGGCAGCACCAGCCGGTACACGGCCAGGCTGATCCCGCTGTCCACCACGTGGTGCAGCGCGGTGCCCGCGGCCACGAACAGCCCCGCGTGGAAGCCGGTGCCCAGCCACCAGACCGCCAGCCCCTCGCCCACCGCGTGCACCGGCAGCGCCACCGCCAGGGCCGCCCAGTAGGGCCAGCCGCGGCGGACCAACACGGCGCCCATCACGCCCCACACCGCGTGGCTGAAGGCGCGCGCCCCGATCACCGGGTTCAGGGTGATGGTGAAGCCCACCGTGGAGCCCAGCCCCACCAGCGCCGCCACCGCGGGGCTCACCAGCATGGACAGCATGGACGGCACGTGGGACGCGAAGGTGGCGGAGTAGTTCAAGGCGGGGACGAACAGCTGCAGGGGCGTACCCCGGAAGGCGAACGGGATCAACAGGGCGATGGCGGTGAGCAGGCCGCCTACGGTGATCTCCCGGGTGTTCATGGTTGCCTCCTTCCCTCCGCCAACCAGCATCATACTATGCGGCCGGAGGGTCCTGGGCTTTCCGGTGCGGCGACGGAGCCGCCCGGTGTCCACCGGGTGGGGGCCTCACCCCAGGGCCGCGGGGCCCGCGGTGGGCTGGGGCACCGGCGCAGCCACGCCGAACTCCAGGGCGTCCAGCAGGGCGCCCGCGGTCTCCAGGGAGGTCAGGCAGGGAACTCTGGCTTCCGCCGCTGCCCGCCGGAGTTGGAAGCCCGGCCGGGCCGGGTCGTAGCCCACGGTGGGCACGCACACCACCGCGCCCACACGCCGGCCGCGGACCGCCTCCATGGCCTCCTGGTAGGACACCCGGCGGTGCGGCACCCCGGCCCGCTGCAGGGCCTCCGCGGTGCCCGGGGTGGCCCACAGGGACAGCCCCGCGGCAACCGCACGGCGCGCCAGGGCGACCGCCTCCCGCCGCTCGCGCCGGGCCACGGACAGCACCAGGGGCCCGCGCAGGGGCAGCGCCACCCCCGCGGCCACGAAGGCCTTGTACAGCGCGCCCGGAAGGTGGCGGTCCAGCCCGATGACTTCGCCCGTGGACCGCATCTCCGGCCCAAGCGCCACCTCCGCACCCGGGAGCTTGTCGCTGCTGAACACCGGCGCCTTCACCCCCACCTGGCGGGGTGTCGGGAGGTGGTACACCCCGGCAAACCCCAGCTCTGCCAGGGACGCCCCCAGCATCACCCGGGTGGCGATCTGCACCAGCGGCACCCCCAGCACCTTGCTCACGAAGGGCACCGTGCGGCTGGCACGGAGGTTGGCCTCCAGCAGGTAGACGCGGTAGTCGTGTACCACGAACTGGGCGTTCAAGAACCCGCGCACCCGCAGGGCCTGGTTGAGCTGCTGCAGGATCCCCGTGACCCGGGCTTCCACCTCCCCGGGCAGGTGGGGCGCGGGAAAGACCGTCATGCTGTCCCCGGAGTGCACGCCCGCCCGCTCCACGTGCTGCATCACGCCGGGCACCAAAAGCCCGCAGCCGTCCCCGATGGCGTCCACCTCCAGCTCCAAGCCAGGCAGGTAGCGGTCCACCAACACGGGATGGTCCGGGTCCACCACCAGCGCCTCCCCCACCACCCGGTCCAGCTCCTCCAGGGTGTACACCACCCGCATGGCGCGGCCGCCCAGCACGTAAGACGGCCGCACCAGCACCGGCAGCCCCACCCGGCGGACCAGGTCTCGGGCCTCCTCCCGAGAGCGCACCGCACCTCCCGGCGGGCGGGGGACGTCCAGGCGCGCCAGCAGCGCGTCGAACTTCTCCCGGTCCTCGGAGACGTCCAGGCTCTCCACGGGGGTTCCCAGTACGGGCACCCCCAGGCGGTGCAGGGGACCGGCCAGGTTTAAGGCCGTCTGGCCTCCGAACTGCACCAGCACGCCCAGGGGGCGCTCTTTTTCCACCACGTGCAGCACGTCCTCCACCGACAGCGGCTCGAAGTACAGCCGGTCGGAGATGTCGAAGTCGGTGCTCACCGTCTCCGGGTTGCAGTTCACCACCACCGCCCGCAGCCCGGCCTCCCGGAGGGACCGGACCGCGTGCACGGTGCTGTAGTCGAACTCGATCCCCTGGGCGATGCGGATGGGCCCCGAGCCCAGCACCACCACGCACGGCCTGGGGTCCGGGTCCGCTTCGTCCTCCTCCTCGTAGGTGCTGTAGTAGTAGGGGGTGGCGGCGGGGAACTCCCCCGCGCAGGTGTCCACCAACTTGTAGACGGGCCGCAGACCCAGCTCCCGCCGCCGGGCCCGCACTTCTTCTTCTGAGGCGCCCCACGCCCGTGCTACCTCCGCGTCCGAAAGGCCCACCTGTTTGGCCTCCCGCAGCGCCTCCGGGGACCGGTCACCAGCCAGCCGCCGCTCCACCTCCACCACCCGCTGTAGCTCCCGCACGAAGAACAGGTCCACCAGGCTCCTGCGGCTGACCTCCTCGGGACGGGCGCCCCGCCGCAGCAGCTCCGCCATGGCCCACAGCCGCTCGTCGCACGGCGTCTGGGCCCGGGCCCACAGCTCCCCGTCCTCCAGCGCGGCCAGCCGCGGGTGCTGCAGTCCCACCACCCCCGACTCCGTGGACCGGGCCGCCTTCAACAGCGCCTCGGTGAACGTCCGGCCGATGGCCATGACCTCCCCCGTGGACTTCATCTGGGTCCCCAGGCGCCGGTCGGAGTCCGCGAACTTGTCAAACGGCCAGCGGGGGATCTTCACCACCACGTAGTCCAGGGCGGGCTCGAAGCAGGCGGTGCCGCGGGTGATGGGGTTCTGGATTTCCCACAGCCGGTAGCCCACCGCGATCTTCGCCGCCACCCGGGCGATGGGGTAGCCGGTGGCCTTGCTGGCCAGGGCGCTGCTGCGCGACAGCCGGGGGTTCACCTCGATGACGTAGTACCGCTCGGAAGCGGGGTCCAGGGCGAACTGCACGTTGCAGGCGCCCCGCACGTCCAGGGCCCGGACGATCCGCAGGGCGGCGGAACGGAGCATCTGGTGCTCCCGGTCGCTCAAGGTCAGGCTGGGGGCCACCACGATGCTGTCGCCCGTGTGCACGCCCATGGGGTCCACGTTCTCCATGTTGCACACGGTGATGGCGTTGTCGTCCGCGTCGCGGACCACCTCGTACTCAATCTCCTTCCAGCCCCGCACGCTGCGCTCCACCAGGACCTGGCCGATGGGGCTGGTGGCGATCCCGCGGGCGGCGACCTCGTAGGTGGCCTCCGGGCCGTCCGCCAGCCCACCACCGGTGCCGCCCAGGGTGAAGGCGGGCCGGACCACCACTTCCGTGCCCAGGGCGCGTGCGAACGCCACCGCCTCCTCCGGGGTGGAGGCCACCGTGCTTTCCGGGACCGGTTCGCCGATGCGGGTCATGAGCGCGCGGAACCGCTCCCGGTCCTCCCCGTCGTGGATGGCGTGGAGAGGGGTTCCCAGGACCTCCACTCCCAGCCGCTCCAGGACCCCCCGGCGCGCCAGCTCCGCGGCCAGGTTCAGGGCGGTCTGGCCCCCCAGGGTGGCCACCAACCCTTGCGGACGCTCCACCTCCAGCACGCGGGCCACCGACTCCGGGGTGAGGGGCTCCAGGTACACCCGGTCTGCGGTCTCGGGGTCGGTCATGATGGTGGCGGGGTTGCTGTTGATGAGGACGACCTCGATGCCCTCCTCCGCCAGCGCCCGGCAGGCCTGGGTCCCCGAGTAGTCGAACTCCGCGGCCTGCCCGATCACGATGGGGCCGGAGCCCAGGACCGCCACCTTCTTCAGGTCCGGCCGCTTCGGCATCCTAGGCCACTCCCGCGCGTGCGCCGCGCAGGGACTGGACGAACCGGTCGAACAGGTCCCGGGAGTCGCGTGGGCCCGGCCTCGCCTCCGGGTGGAACTGCACCGCCCACACAGGCAGCGTCTCGTGGGCCAGCCCTTCCACGGTGCCGTCGTGCAGGTTCCGGTGGGTCACCCGCAGCCCCGTACCCGTGAGGGTGGCCTCGTCCACCGCGTACCCGTGGTTCTGCGTGGTCACCCGCACCCGGCCGGTGTCCACCTCCAGCACGGGGTGGTTGGACCCCCGGTGGCCGAAGGGCAGCTTGAAGGTGCGGGCCCCCGCGGCCAGGGCCACCAACTGGTTGCCCAGGCAGACGCCGAACACCGGCACACGCCCCCACAGGGCCCGTACTTCCGCGGCCAGGGCCGGCAGCCGTGCGGGGTCGCCGGGGCCGTTGCTCAACACCACGCCGTCCGGCGCCAGCGCCAGGATCTCCCCCGCGGTGGCCCGGTGCGGCAGGACCACCACCTCACAGCCCCGCGCGTGCAGCTCGTGGGGGATGCCCATCTTCACTCCGCAGTCCACCACCGCCACCCGGGGGCCGCTGCCCGGCAGGGTGAAGGGGGCAGGCGGGGACACCTCCTCCACCACGTCCACGCACGACAGGTCCGGTACCCCCCGTGCCAGCTCTACCAGCTCCCGGGGGTCCCGGGGCCCGGTGGCCACCACGCCCCGCTTCAGCCCGTGCACCCGCAGGTGCCGTACCAGCCTCCTGGTGTCCACGCCCTCCACCGCCACCACGCCCCAGCTCTGCAGGGCGTCCTGCAGGGTCCGCCGCCCGGCCCAGTGGGACGTGTAGGGGCTCGCCTGCCGGACCACAAACCCGCGCAGGAAGGGCCGCCTGGCCTCCGCCCACGCGGGGTCCACGCCGTACGTGCCGATCATGGGGAAGGCCATGACCACGATCTGCCCCGCGTACGACGGGTCGGTGAGGACCTCGGGGTAGCCGGTCATGCTGGTGGTGAACACCACCTCGCCCGCGGCCTGGCCTTCCGCCCCCACGCTGCGGCCCCGGACCACCAGCCCGTCCTCCAGCGCCAGGTAGGCTTCCGTCACTTCCCCCTCCCGAATAGGCATGCCCGGTCTTGCATAAGTATACATCCCTGCGCACGAAGAAAGCGCCGCGGAACACCCGGGCGCGGTTTAAGACCTGAGCCGAGCCATAGCTCCCTCCCGGAGAGCCTTCATGGCTTTTCGGGCAGTCTACCAGCCTCCCGCGGCGAAGTAAAGCCCCACACCGCGAGCACCACCGCGGCGGCAGCCACCCCCGCGGTCTCCGTGCGCAGGACCAGGGGGCCTAGGCTGCACAGGGTGCCGGCCTGCTGCAACTGCGCCACCTCCGCGGGATCCAGGCCCCCCTCCGGTCCGACGAAAACCGCCACGTCCTCCGCCGGCGCTCGGATCAAGGCCTCCGCCAGGGGCACGCCTCCCCCTTCCCAAAGCACCAGCCGCAGCCCGTGAGCGCGGAAGCGGGCCAGGGCTGCGTGGAAGTCCGCCACCCGGTCCACCTCGGGTACGGAGGGCCTGCCGCACTGCTTGGCGGCCTCCTCGGCCACGCGGCGCCAGCGGTCCGAGCGGTCTCCGGTGGCGACCGTGCGGCGGGTCCGGACCGGCACGAACCGGTCCACGCCCAGCTCCGTGCCCATGCGGACCACCAGGTCCATCCGCTCGCCCTTGGGGACCGCTTGGTACAGGGTCATCCGGTAGGGAAGCACCGGCGGCTGCAGGGCCCTCAGGACGCGGGCCTTGGCTACAGGCCGGACCTGGACCAGCTCCGCCTCCCACTGGCTGCCGCGGCCGTCAAAGCCCACGAACCGGTCCCCCGGCCGTAGGCGGAGCACCCGCACCGCGTGCCGGGTCTGGCGCGGGTCCAGGACCAGGAGGGAGGGATCCTGGGGGTCAGGCGCGACCAGCAGGCGCCGCACGGCCGCTTGCGGGGAGGCGTAGGACCGCTCCCCTCCAGTCCCCCTCCTCTAGGACCCGCTCCGTCCGGAAGCCCTGGGCTTCCGCGGCCTCCAGCACCGGGGACAGGTTGGCCGCCACCATGCCGGACACCACCCAGGCCCCCCCGGACCGCAGGTACCCGTGGGCCTGCGGCAGGGCACGCAGCAGCACCTCCGCGGTGATGTTGGTCAGCACCACGTCCGCCCTGCCCCGCAGGGGCCCAAACAGGTCCCCGTGGCGTACGTACACCCGGCGGCTGAGGCGGTTCCTGCGGACGTTGGCCTCCGCGATCTGGCAGCTGAGCCCGTCGCAGTCTACCGCCACCACCCGAGCGCCCAGCTTGGCCGCCGCGATGGCCAGGATCCCGGAACCGGTGCCCACGTCGAACACCCGGCAGCCGGGCCAGACCAGCTCAGGCAGCACCCGAAGGCACAGGCGCGTGGACTCGTGCAGGCCGGTGCCGAACGCCATCCCGGGGTTCAGGACCAGCACCACCTCGTCCCCCCGCCGCTTCCAGCGCGCCCACGGGGGCCGAATCACGAAACGTCCCACCCGGAACGGGTGGAAGTGCCGCTTCCACGCCCGCTCCCACCCTCCCGGGGCCACCTGCCGGACGGTGACCTGCACGGCGCCCGGGTCCAGCCCGAAGCGCGGCAAAACGCGCACCCGCCGCTGGAGGTCCTCCACCAGGTGGTCGGATGCCGGGTCTGCGGGAAGCCACGCCACCAGCCGCACCCCCGCCGGGTCGTCCAGTTCCTGGTAACCGCCAGCCAGTTCCAACAGGTGGGCGGCCACCGCCTCCGCGGCCTCCCGGGAGGTCGCCACCGCCACCTCCAGCCAGCCGCGGGGGGCTTTCCGCCTCACGACAGGAGGTCCTTCACGCGGTCTGCGATCCTGCGCCGGGCAGGCTTGACGTCCAGGCCCATGCTCTTGGCCAGCTGCTGCAGCAGCCGGCGCTGCTCCGCGGTGAGGTGGCGGGGGACTTCCACCCGCACCCGGAAGTGCAGATCACCCCTGCGCCCCTGCAGGTCCGGCATCCCGCGGCCCTTGAGGGTCAGCACCTCGCCCGGCTGCACGCCCGCGGGCACCGCCAGCCGCTCCGGCCCCTCCAGGGTGGGGACTTCCAGTTCGTCCCCCAACGCCGCCTGCACCATGGAAAGGGCGAGCTCCGCGTACAGGTCGCGTCCCCGCCGCTGGAACACGGGGTGACGGGCCAGGTGCACCACCACGTACAGGTCGCCCCGGGGTCCGCCCTGTAGCCCGGCCTCCCCCTCCCCCGCCACCCGGAGGGTGGTGCCGTCCTCCACCCCCGCGGGAATGTGCACCGTCACCGTCCGCTGTGCCTCCACCCGGCCCGTGCCCCCACACCGCCCGCAGGGGTTCACGAGCACCGTCCCCTCGCCCCCGCACCGGGGGCACGTGCGGATCTGCGTGAAGTGGCCGAAGGCGGTCCGGCGGGAAAACCGCAGCTGTCCGGTTCCGCCACAGGACGGGCACCGCTGCAGTCCCCCTCCCCGCTCGGCCCCTGTCCCGAAGCACCCAGGGCAGGTTTCCAGCCGCGACAGCTCCACCTGCCGGTCCACGCCCAGGGCGGCCTCTTCCAAGCTGACTTCCACGTCGCACCGGAGGTCCGCACCCCGCTGCGCGGTGCGCTCCGCCCGCGGGCGGGGGCTGCCGAAGAAGGCCTCGAACAGCTCGTCCCACGGGCTGTGGAAGTCAAACGGGCCTGCGGCGGGAGCCGCCGCCCGGCCCATCCGGTCGTACTCCGCCCGCTTCTGGGGGTCTGAGAGCACCTGGTAGGCCTCGTTGATCTCTTTGAACCGCTCCTCCGCGTGCGGGTCGTCCTTCCGGACGTCCGGGTGGTACTCCCGCGCCAGGCGGCGGTACGCCGCCTTGATCTCCTCCAAGGAGGCGTCCCGCGGGACGTTCAGGATCTCGTAGTAGTCGCGTGCCATCCTCACCCGCCGCGGCCGGGGACCGCGGTCCTCACAGGGAATACTGTACCGCGGGGCTGCGTGCCGGTGGGGCGGGCGGCCCTGCCTGCGTCCTTGCCCTACACCGCGCGGCTCAGGGTCTGCGACAGGGCCTGGGCCAGGTAGCGGACCAAGGCGATGGTGCGGGCGTAGGGCATGCGGGTGGGACCCACGACGCCCACCACGCCCACCGCCCGCCCCCTCACCCGGTAGGCGGCGGCCACCACGCTGCAGTGGCGCATGTCCTGCACCGGGTTCTCCTGGCCAATGCGCACGTGCACGTCGGAGGGTGCGGGCAGCAGCATGTCCCGCAGGACGTCCTCCCGGTCCAGGGCGGCCAGAACGGGCCACGCGCGCCGCGCGTCCTGGAACTCAGGCTGCTTGAGGATGTTCGACACACCCTCCACGAAGAAGCGCACCCCGGGCCGCACGTCCGCGTGCCGGCGCAGGTGGCGCACCACCGCGGCCACCAGGTCCCGGCGCGCCGCGCCCGCCACCCGCTCCGCCACCGCCTCCGTGACGTCCTCCCACGCGGTACCCGCCAGGGCCCGGGTCAGCAGCCGCGACACCTCCTGCAGCTCCCCCTGCGAGGCGGGGCGGGGCAGCCGCACCACGCGCTGCTCGGTGGCGCCTCCCTCCGTCACCACCAGGACGAGGGCGCGCTCGTGGCCCAGGGGCACCACGTGCAGGGCCCGCAGCCGCCGGGGCCCACCGGGGGTGCTGGCCACGGAGGGGTACTCCGTGAGGGCGGCCAGGGTGTTGACGGCCTCCGCCAGGGCCTCTTCCGGGTGGTCCTTGGACTGCACCCGCCGGCGGATGTGCTCCCGTTCCCTGCCGCTGAGGGGCTCTACCCCCTCCGGCACGTGACCCGCCATGATCCGGTCCACGTACAGGCGGTACGCACGGTCCGTGGGCACCCTGCCCGCGGAGGTGTGGGGCTGGTGCAGGTAGCCCATCTCCGTGAGCGCGTGCATGCCGTTCCGGATGGTGGCCGCGCTCACGCCCAGACCGTAACGTTGGCACAGGGCCTCCGAGCCCACGGGCTCGGCCCGGGCCACGTACTCCCGGATCACGGCCCACAGGATCTGCTGCTTGCGCGCGTCCAGCTCCTGCGCGAGCATGGCTCGCTTTCCCTGGCTAGCACTCGCCCACGGGGAGTGCTAACCCGGCCCCACGCTACCACCCTGTCCGCGGGCGGGTCAAGCGCGCGAGCCCGCGGGCCCCCGCCGCACCAGTCCCAGCAACACCCGGAGTTCTTCCGCCCGCGCGAGGGCGCTGGCCACCAGGTAGGCGGCGCCGCCCGCGGACAGGGCCAGGGCGAGCTGGACCAGCTGGCCCCGCAGCCGCTGGGGGTCCACCCACCCTCCCGCGCCCTGGGCTGCGGCCCACGCGGCCAGTCCGCAGAGGGCCGCCGCCCCTGCCGCCCGGACCAGGCTCCGGCCCATGCGTACCCCTTCCAGGGGCCCCAGCCGGCGGCGCGCGACCACGAGCAGCAGCCCCACGTTGACGGTGGACACCACGGAGGTGGCCAGGGCGATCCCCACGTGCCCCCACCAGCGCACCAACACCCAGTCCAGAGCCGCGTTGAGCACCACCATGGCCGCGCCCACCCGCACGGGGGTGGCCATGTCGTGCAGTGCGTAAAACAGACGGGTGACCACCGTGTAGCAGGCCACGGACACCAACCCCACCCCGTACGCGGACACGGCGGCGGACACCGCGCGGGTGGCCTCCGGGGTGAACTCGTACCGTTCAAACAGCACGCGCACCAGCAGGTCCGGCACCGCCACGTACAGGGCCAGGACGGGGGCGGTGGCGAACACCGCCGCGCGCAGGCCAAACGAAGCGGTGCGGCGCAAGGCGGCGAGGTCTCCGACCCCCGCGTGGCGGGACAGCTGCGGGAAGATGGCGGTGGCGATGGAGATGGCGAAAAAGCCCACCGGGGCCTGCACCACCTCGTACGCGTAGTCCAGCACCGCCACCGCGTTCACCACCCCTCCGGGCAGGAACGAGGCGAAGAACCGGTCCACGTAGCTGTTGACCTCCACCACCGCCAGGCCCAGCATGGCCGGCAGGGCCAGGCGGATCACCTCCCGCAGCGCGGGGTGGTGGAGCTCCAGACGGGGGCGGTAGCCCAGCCCCGCCCGCACCGCCGCGGGCACCTGCACCGCGCACTGGGCCGCGGTGCCCAGCACCCAGGCCACCGCAAGGCCCCGGATCCCCCAGGGGGGAGCCAGCAGCACCGCCGCGCCCACGATCACCAGGTTGAACAGCAGGGGCGCCAGGGCTGGCACGCGGAACTGCTGGTGCGACTGCAGGTACCCCGTGAGGAACAGCGAGACCCCGAGGAAGAACATGGCCGCGAAGAGGATCCGGGTGAGCTCCGTGGCGAGCTCCACCAGCTGCGGATCCGTGAACCCCGGGGCTGCCAGGCGCACCGCCCACGGGGCCACCACCTGCCCTGCGGCCACCATGCCCAGGCCCACCACCAGCACCAAGGTGAGCAGGTTGTTCACCACCCGCTCCAGTTCCCGGGGGTCTCCCCGGGTGAGGTACCGGGTGATGGTGGGGACGAACACGATGCTGAGCGTGCCGCCCAGCAGCAGGCGCTGCACGAAGAAGGGCACGGAGTACGCCACCACGTACGCGGCCTTCGCGTCCCCGGCACCGAACAACGCCGCCACCGTGACCTCCCGCAGGACGCCCAGCAGCCGGCTGGCCACCGCCGCGGCCGCCATGATGCCCGCTGCCCGGGCCATCTGCCGGGCTGTGGTGGCGGTGGGCGCGGACGGCTCCGCGGTCGCGATGGGACACCTCCGGCGGATCTGCGGATATGGTACAATGCGCCGGGACAGGCGGGAGAGGAGGTCTGGTCAGGTGGCAAAGCGGAGCCGTTCCGGACAGAAGCGGTTGCGCCAGGCGGCAAAGCGCACGCTGCGCAACCGGTCCGTGAAGTCCAAGATCAAGACGCTCGTCAAGAAGGCGCGGACCAGTCGCGACCCCGCCGCGCTCCGGGCCGCGGTGAAGGTCATCGACAAGGCCGCCTCCAAGGGCATCCTCCACCGGAACACCGCCGCCCGGCGGAAGTCCCGGCTCATGCGAGCGATCCAGCAGCCCGCGTAGCTACGAGCTGGGGCTGTCCGGGCCGGCGGGCCGGGTCAGCTCTACCACCAGGCGCTGCAGCAGGACCTCCGGGGCGGTGGTGGAGGTTTTCAGGTGTAGGTCGGTGCGGTGGATGCGGCGGTACAGCTCAGCCAGGTGCGCGCCCGGCAGGCGGCGCAGCTGTTCCTGGTAGCGGGGGTACAGCCACGCGCGGCTGCCCAACACCGCCCGCACCTCCGCGGGCGGGGCCCGACGGGCCACCAGGGCCCGGGTGAGCAGCAGGGCCCGGAAGTGGGAGGCCAAAAGCGCCACCAGCCCCACTGGGCTCTCCCGCTGGAGCAGCCGTGTGAGGACGCGCAAGGCGGCGGAGGCGTCGGCCTGCGCCACCGCGTCGGTGAGGGCGAACAGGGAGACCTCCGCCCCGTGTGCGGCCACGGCCTCCACGTCCTCCAGGCGGATTGCGGTGCGGTCCTGAGTGTACGCCACCAGCTTGTCCACCTCCGTGGCCAGGGCGTGCAGGTCCGTGCCCGCGGCGGCCACCAGAGCCCGCGCCGCGTCGAAGGCGATGCGCTTGCCCTGTTCCCGCACCCGGCCCACCACCCACGCGGCGGCGGCGCGGGCGTCCACGGGGTCGGCGGCCACCACCTCTGCCAGCCGCTGGAGGACGGCCCACAGACGCCGTCGCCGGTCCAGGTTGACCGCCTCCAGTACCAGCACGCCGGCAGGCTGCCCTGCTTCCAGGTACGCGCACAGCCGCTCCTGCGCGGCCGCGGGCATGCGGTCCACACCGTGCACCACCACCACGCGGGTGCTCCCGAAAAACGGCAGCGTGTCCGCCCGGGTGAGGACCTCCTGCACGTCCACCTCCGCCGCGTCCAGCCGGTCCAGGTTCAGCTCGCGCTCCTCCGGCGCCAGGTAGGACGCCACGATGCGGTCCACCGCGCGCCGGCGTAGCCACGCCTCCTCCCCCACCACCAGGTAGACGCGCGCGCCGGGTCCAGCCGCCCTGCGGCCGCTCACCCGTCCTGCCCCCGGAGGCGCCGCAGGTGGTCGGCCACCCGGCCCCGCCACGGGTTGGGGGCCAACCGCACGTGGACGGTGAGGGCGGAGCCCTCCGTGGCTCCCGGCGGGAGGGCGCGGCGGGGCAGGAAGGCGGCCTCCCCTCCTTCCAGCACCAAGACCGCTACCTCGTCCTCGAGCCTGTCCACCACGCCGTGCAGCACGACCCCGGCTTCGCCGTGCTCGCCCATAGGACCCTCCCGTCCGTCCGAACGGTCACCGCGCCGTCCCGGTCGGTGCGGTACAAGGCAACGCCCCGTCTGGCGTACCGCTCCAGTACCCGCCGGTGGGGGTGCCCGTACGGGTTCCAGCGGCCCACGGACAACACCGCCACCTGGGGGGCCACCGCGTCCAGGAAGGCCTCCGAGCTGCTGGTCAAGCTGCCCTGGTGCGGGACCTTCAGGACGTGCGCGCGCAGGTCGCCTCCGGAGGCCACCAGTGCGGCCTCCGCGCCTGCCTCCACGTCTCCCGGGAACAGGAACCGCACTTCCCCGTACTGCAACCGCACCACCAAGGAGTTCTCGTTGACGGCGGAAGGCCCCTCCAGCAGGACCGAGGGAGGCCACAGGACGTCCAACCGGATGCCCCCCACCTCCACCTGCGTGCCACGGCGCGCCACCCGGTACGGGATCCTGCGATCCCGGACGGTCTGCAGGAACTCCGCGTACGCAGGGGTCGGGTGCGGGTAGCCCGGGTCCAACACCAGGCCCGCCCCGAACCGCGCCAGGGCGTGTGTCAGTCCCGCCACGTGGTCCGCGTGCGGGTGGCTCAGCAGGGCTACGTCCACCCGACCGCCGTCCCTGGCCAGAAACCCCACCACCGGCTGCGCTTCCGGCCCGCCGTCCAGCAGCAGACGGTGTCCTTCGGGGCCGCGGATGACGATGGCGTCTCCCTGCCCCACGTCCAGGAAGACCACCTCCAGGTGGCGCGGGGCCGGCAGCGCCCGGACCCACACGGCGACCGCCGCCGCCACGGCCGCGGCCACCGCCGCCCGCGTGGGCTTCAGCCACCTGCGGGCTGCGCTCCACGTGAGCACGATCCCCACAGCCACGAGCAGGGCTGCCACGGTGGGGTCCGCCACGTGCAGGGTGGCGGCGGGGAACCGGGAGAAGACCACCGCCAGCCACACCAGGTACGCGCAGCCTGCTTCCGCCAGCCAGAGCACCGGCAAGGCACCCGCCGGCCACACCAAGCCCACCAACCCACCCGCGAGGCCCACCGGCAGGACGACCGCGGAGACCGGCAAGGCCAGCACGTTGGCCACCACGGCCCACACCTGCAGCTGGCCGAAGTGCCACAAGAGCAACGGCGCCACGGCCAGCTGGCAGCACACCGCCGCCGCCACCCCCTCCCGCAGCCAGGGCGGGCCTGGCAGCTTTTCCTCCACCACGGGGGCCAGGTACACGAGGGCCCCGGTGGCCGCAAAGGACAGCTGGAACCCCACGTCCAGCAGCAACAGCGGGTTGGAGACCAGCAACACCACCGCAGCCAAGCCCAGGAGGGTGGGGGGGTCCACCTCCCGCCGCAACACGGCCGCGCACACCGCCGCTGCCGCCATCACCGCCGCCCGCCCCATAGACGGCTCCCAGCCCGCCACGGTGGCGAAGCCCAACACCGCGGCCAGGGCGGCGACCGCGCGCACCGTCCGGCGGAAATGACGGAGGGCCAGGTACGTGGCCGCCGCCACGGTGGACAACTGGGCCCCGGAGGCCACCAGCAGGTGCACGAGCCCGCTGTCCCGGAACGCGTCCTCCAGCTGGCGGTCTGGGACAGACAGGCCCAGGACAACCCCGGACAGCACCGCGTCCAGCGGGGGCCGCAGGGCCCGCCGGTACACCTCCCGCAGGCCCTCCCGCACCGCGGCGGCCCACCGCAGCCACGCGTAGCCCCGCGCGGGTCCTACCACCTCTACCTGCTGCGCGGCCAGGACCGCCCGGACCCGGTGGCGGTACAGGAAGCGGGCTGGGTCTGGCTCTGTCGGGTTCCGGGGCTCTGGCAGGGGCAGCACCTTCCCGCGCACGCGCACACGGTCCCCCGCGCGTACAGACGTCGCGCCCCGCACCAGCACCCGGCTGCCCCGCACGCCCGCGGGGGCGAGCACCCGGTCCGCGTCCAGGACGAAGCGCCTGCCGGTGCTGAGCGCGGTCCCCTCCACCTCCGCGCGCGGTGCGGGCGAGCCCGCGAGTTCCTCCGGACCCGGCGGCACCCGCGCCCGTGCCCCGGTCGCCGCCCCTGTCAGAGCGGCACAGACCAGCAGCAGGGCGCCCGCGGCGCGGCTGCGGCCCGCCGCCCACGCGCACACCACCGCCAGCGCCACCGCCGAGGCCAGGGGCGCGGCGGGGTCTACGCCCACCCGCAACCCCAGGGCCACACCCGCGGCAAAGCTCGCCGACGCCCACAGAAGCGGCCTGCGCACGCCCGTCCCCACCCGTAGACTTCCAAAGGAAAAACGGGCCGGGTGCAGGGTTTTGACCGTGTCCGGGGTATTCTGCGCAGCTCCACAAAGGGGGCGCCGCGACCCCTACCGCCGCTGGCGGACCTCCTCCAGGGCCTGGGCCACGAACGCCTCCAGGTCGAGTGTCCCCAGCTCCCCGCGGCTGCGGTGGCGGACCGCCACCTTCCCGGACTCCTGTTCCCGGTCGCCCACCACGAGCATGTACGGGACCTTGCTCACCTGCGCGTCGCGGACCTTCTTGCCCACCTTCTCCGCCCGCAGGTCCGCCTCCGCCCGCAGGCCTGCAGCCCGTAGGCGGTCCCGCACGTGGCGGGCGTAGTCCGCGTGCCGGTCCGCCACGGGCAGGACCCGCACCTGCTCAGGTGCAAGCCACAGGGGAAACGCACCCGCGTGGTGCTCGATGAGGATGCCCAGAAAGCGCTCCAGGGAGCCCAACAGGGCCCGGTGGATCATCACCGGGCGGTGGGGGCGGTTGTCCTCAGCCACGTACGTCAGGTCAAACCGCTCGGGCAGGACGAAGTCCAGCTGGACGGTGGTGAGCTGCCACTTGCGGCCCAAGGCGTCGTGCAGGTAGATGTCGATCTTCGGGCCGTAGAAGTTGGCCTCGCCGGGAGCCCGGGTGTAGGGGGCGCCGTGGCGGCGCAGGGCGGCCTCCAGGGCCGCTTCCGCCCGGTCCCACCCCTCCGGAGCGCCCGCGTACTTCTCCGGCTGGGAGGGGTCCCGCACCGAAAGGGTCACCTCGTAGGTGTCGAAGCCGAAGGCGCGGTGGACGGAGAAGGCGAGCTCCAGCAGGGACAGGATTTCTTCCTCGATCTGGTCGGGCCGGCAGAAGATGTGGGCGTCGTCCTGGGTGATCATCCGCACCCGCAGCAGGCCGTGCAACACCCCCGACCGCTCGTAGCGGTACACGGTGCCGAACTCCGCCAGCCGGACCGGCAGCTCCCGGTAGCTGCGGGTGCGGGAGGCGTAGATGGCCACGTGGAAGGGGCAATTCATGGGCTTGACCAAGTAGCGCTGGCCCTCCAGCTCCATCCCCGCGAACATGTTCTCCCGGTACCAGCTGAGGTGCCCGCTGCGCTCCCACAGCTCCTCCCGGGCCACGTGCGGCGTGTACACCCACTCGTAGCCGCGCCGGTCCAGCTCTGCCCGCAGGAACTCCTCGATGCACCGCCGCACCGCGGCGCCCTTCGGGTGCCACAGCACCAGCCCCGGGCCCACCCGGTCCTCGATGCTGAACAACTCCAGCTCGCGCCCCAACCGCCGGTGGTCGCGCCGCTTCGCCTCCTCCAGCCGGTGCAGGAAGGCCTCCAGCTGGCCGGGGTCCGGGAAGGTGACCCCGTACACCCGCTGCAGCATCTCCCGGCGTTCGTCGCCGCGCCAGTACGCGCCGCTCGCGCCCAACACCTTGATGGCACGGATCAGGCCCGTGCGGGGGATGTGCGGGCCGCGACACATGTCCAAGAACCCGTCCTGGCGGTAGAAGGACACCCGCTCGTCGGGGATCCCCTCCAGGAGCTCCAGCTTGTACCGCTCGCCCATCTCCTGGTACAGGCGGACCGCCTCCTGGCGCGGCAGCTCCACGCGCTCGATGACCTGGTCCCGGGCCGCCAGCTCCCGCATCCGCTCCTCGATGCGCTCCAGGTCCTCCGGCTCCAGGGGTCGGCCCACGTCGATGTCGTAGTAGAACCCGTCCTCGATGGGCGGGCCGATGGCCAGCTTCGCGTGCGGGAACAGCTCCTTGACTGCCTGGGCCAGCAGGTGGGCGGAAGAGTGCCAGTATATCTGGCGGCCCTCCGGGTCCTCGAACCGGAGGAACCGGACCTCCGCGTCCGCCTCCAGGCGCGCGCTCAGGTCCCTGGCCCGGCCGTCCACCACCGCCGCCAGAACACCCTCTTCCCCCCGCAGGCGGGCCACCTCCGCCAGCGTGGTACCCGGGGGGACTTCCATCTGAGAACCGTCCGCGAAACGCACGCGAACCGTCTGCTTGGCGTCCAACACAGCACCTCCCACGAAAAACCGTGCGCCCCGTCCTGGGACGGGGCGCACCCGCGGTTCCACCCAGCTTCCCGCCGTCTGCGGCGGGCCCTCGCACGCGCGCTCCCGGGCGCTCCCGGCGGGCCTACTCCCCTGTTCGGCCCGCAGCTCCGAGGTGGTGCCTCAGCCGCGCCCCGCAGGACTTCTCAGCCCGCGTCCCTCTCTGCGGCGGAGCGTACGGCCCGGCCTGTCCTCTTCCTCGCCTCGACGCCACCATAGCCAGCCGGGCGGGAGCTGTCAAACCGCACCCCGGCCGGGTTCGCCACGCCTACCGGTGTCGTGTCGCCCGCGGACCCCACCCAGCTCGGAGGGACTGGCGCCGCGTCGACCGTCAAGCGCGCCAGAGCTCAACCCTCGCCCAGGCGGGCAGCAGGGGATACGCCAACACGACACCGAAGAGGCCGGGTACAATAGTTTCGCGGAAGAACGTTAGGCTGGCAGCGGGAACGGTGGCATCCGATGCCCTCACATCGCTTGAACTCTAGCACCTCGCCCTCCGACCCGACGCATCCTTTCCAATTCCACGCCGAAAACGCGGGATCCTGCCAATAGCTGTGCTCCAGGGAAGCGGTGTCCCCCCGCAGGGCGACCTCCAGGCTGGTGCTCACCCGCAGGCGGAGCTGGGGCGGGGAGCAGGACCGGCGGGCCGTCCGCCGCGCCCACGCGGTCCGGGGCCACCTGCGGGTCCTGTGGGGCGAATGGAAGACGTCGGAACAGGCCAAGGCCTTCGCCGCCCAGCACGGCTTGGTATTGCCCGCCGGCTACACCTTCGTGCGGCCCCACTTGCGCGGGAGGAGAGCCGGGGGCGAAGAGCCGGCACCGCAGCCGGTCAGGGTGCGGGCGCGAGGGCCGCCACCGTAGCGGGGCGGGCCAGCTTCCCGCTCGCCGCTCCCGTCCCGGGGCGCCCGTACCGGGGCATTGCGGGGTCGGAGGGAGAAGTATACTATTGAGTAGGGCTAGTGCCTAGCTCAACCGGAGGTGAACACGGTGCAGCTGAACATCTACGTCCCCGCAAACCGGGAGGACGTG
>FWWL01003814.1_pt1 | contig 26598 bp, 27 predicted proteins | sample 2228331 | NCBI WGS metagenome assembly FWWL01 (sample SAMEA103939775, study PRJEB20133) | metagenome
TTTCGCGGGCGCGGCGTGGCGGCCCAGCGGGATGTCAGGCTGGTCGGGTGTCAGGGCGTGGTGAGCAGCCGAGCCTGGGGCATCGGTTCAGGCGCTGGTTCAGCCGCTTGTTCAGCCCAGGCGAAGCGACGCGGCATATTGCCGCAGCAAGTCGGCCATCGCGGTTCGGGCATGGGCCTTGTTGCCGATCACCATCTCGGGATGGAGTGCTTGGCCAAGCGGGGTGCGGTAGCCGAACGCCAACTCGCCACTGACGTCCGTGACCTCGATGCGGTGGCCGCGAGGCTGCACTCGCCCGGCGTAGCGCGCGGTGAAATCGCCGAGGCGCCCCGAAAGTCCGGCGGCCATTTTGCTCCATCTGATATGACCGGCGGCGAACTGGTCGCCGGGCGCGCGGCCACGGGCCAGCCAGAGGCGGAACTGCGCGCGCTGCTGGAGCACTGAATTGCGGCACCGTTCCATCGTTCGCACGAGCGGCAGGATATTGGCGTCGGCATCGAGCCGCCTGAGTTCCGCATCATCGGCCACGACCAGAAGGTCGGTATAGTCACCTTGGCGCAGGCGCCCCCGGAGCGCAGTTATATCGTCAGGTACGACGCCCGTTGTGGCCGTTACGGGTCGCAGCCCTGACTCCGTCCCGATTACATAGAGCGCCGCGGCTTCGTGTCCGGGCCGTGCACACAACATCGTGAGGATGCCGATCGCCCCGGTCTGGCGTTCCGACGCGCCGAGGATAAGCAGCCGCCGATGCCACGAGACGGGTGCCGGGGTATCGGTCGGGCTTGGCCATTGGCTGGGAAGCGGTCGTGCGGTGCGCTGTACGTCAGGGCGCGTGAATCCGGTCGGCGCGGCCGCGAAGGATCGCCGGGCGACGTCGAAGATGTCGTCGGGCTGGCCACCGCCATCCAGGAATCCCTGATGGTAGGCGGGTCGGCGAACATCCGGTTCACCTGCGCGAGGCGGAGACGGAGGGCGGGATTCCCAGCCTGCCCGACCAGCGAAGAGCCCGTCAGCATATGCGACTGCGGCATCCCAGCCATAGCCATGAACGTCGCGGGCATGGAGGATGGCGGGGTTTCGGCTGTCGGTGCTGCCCTCGGCGATCTGGCGTTCGATGCAGGCGAAGTTCGCGGACTGACGCTGGCGCTCGGTCTCCAGTCCGATCGCCTCGTGGAGCGGGCGAAGCGCCTGGACACGCTCGCGGCCCCGCGCCATGCGCTCGTCCAGCGGCGCGTCGTTCGGCAGGTCGGGAAAGCGGCGCCAGGCGTCAGCCAGCGCGTGCGCATGGTGCGCCGGACGGCCGCGCGCCATCCAGCATCCCGCGTCGGCGGGATCGAATGTATCGGTCATAACGATCTCCCGTTCGGAGGGTCAGCGACTGGCGAGCAGCACGTCCAGGGCGCGCGCGAACACATCTTCGCCGGCGTCGTTGACGATGACAGCGTCGGGATTGGTGGCGCGCACGGCGCGGGCGACGATCGCGAGCGGCCGCTTGCGCAGCGGATATTGCAGGATCTGACCCTTCTCGATCGTGACAAGATTTGTGCGGAGCAGGCGCTTGAGGCGACGGCCCTCGACGGCGCGCGTGAGCAGGTCGCTCACCTCGATCTCGAGATCATGATCGCAGGCGATGTCACCGCCAAGCAAGCGCGGCGGTCGGTTGGCCTTGAGCCAAGCGTCGACTTGCGCCTCAGTCCACCGGCCTACTTGATGATAGAAGTCCGCCCCGCCCGTTCCTTGGTTGCGCGCGTGAAAAGCAAGCTCGCCATCGATCCAGACATCGGCCGTGAAGGCTGCGGTTTCCTGCGAGAGTGCGGCATTGTAGGAGATGCGCCGTAGTTCGATTTTCATGGGGGGGGATGCTCCGGACTGCTCCACCAAACGGAGCGCCTTTCCCTTCCTCCTCCCCTTCCAGCGGTCAGGCGGCGACGCCCTCGTAAGGCCGGTATTTCGCGTCGCAAGAACCGCTATTCTCGAACTCGGGATCGTCCGCCTCGTCGACCAGAAAGCCGGTGATCTCTTCGGCGGGCGCCGCGTCGAGCACTGCGGCAGCGTTCGGAAGGAGACGAACAGGGAAAATTCCCGTCCCGACGATCGCTTCGGCCCGCCGCATGGCGTCGCCGTGATCCTCGGCGGTCACCGCTATCTTGACCCTGATGGTCGTATACACATGGACGAAATGCGGTTTCATGCGGGAAGCTCCGACCAGCCACCGGCGGCGCTGATCCAGACCATGCCCACCGAACTCGGACGCGTTTCGAACCCGTCACGGTTCTCGGCGAGGGGATCACGGACAGTCACGCTGCCACGGTCGTTGGCGCGCAGCGGGGCTTGCCCGCCAAGCACGATCAGATCGTCGCGCCCGCCTGGCATGTGAACCACGTCGCCGGGTTTGACCTTGGCGGCAAGGACGCGGCCAATCGTATAGTGAAGTGTCCACTGATTCTGGGTGATCGAGGTCATGCGCATTGCCTTTCCAGGGGTTTGTTCATGCCGCCCTGCGGAAGCGGGATGGGAACGGTCTGGCCGCTCGCTAGATTGATGAAGGCGCCTGCGTGGCCGATGGAGCCGCGACCAAGCAGCTCGAACAGCAGCGCGAGGGCGTGGCTCGCCATGACTCGGTTGACGAACAGCGACTGGCGTTCGAGCGCCTCCGCGACCGAGCAGGATGGGGTATTGTCATCGGGCACGCTGTCGTCGGCGAGTTCGGGGAAATATTCGAGCACGGTCGGGAGGCGTGGGCGATCCTTGGCCGCAGCACGGCCCGGACAGCCGATCAGATACTGACCGTCGCTCGCGCGGTTGCCGAGGTCCATCCAGTAGGCGGGACTATTCCTCTCCTCGGCAAGCGCCGCTCCGATCGCACGGCGGGCCGAGGCCGTGTCGACGCACGTTATGGCGATATCGGCGCCTTCGACGCCAATCTTGCCCGGCACGCGTCCGTGAACCGCCTGCCAGGCGAGGCCATGTGCGAGGTTGATCCGCTCGGTCAGCGTGCGCGCCTTCGAATTGCCGAGGTCGCAGCGAAAGAAGGGCTGGCGGCCGAGATTGGCCTCGGTGACGATATCATCGTCGACCACGGTGACATGAAGCGATCGCGAGGAGATTGCGCGGAGCGCCGTGTCGAGCGAAGCGAGCCCCATAAGCATCTGCGCACCGTTGCCGCCGCAGCCAACGAGCAGAACCTTGAGCGTGCGGTCGCCGAATGCGGCGGGAAGATAGTGGCGGTCTCTGGTGTCAGGCGGCATGATGGTCTCCTGCGAATGGGCTGCGCGGCAGCGGAAGGAACATGCCGCCGGCGCAGAGGCGCGATGCTCTCGTGGGGCCGTCAGGCTGGTCCAACCGGCCGAACACGAGCGATATCTTCGTCGCATGCGCGTCGTCGGCATCGTCGGTGGCGCTGAAGAAGGCGGGCCCGGTGCCGTGACTATGGATGTCGCAGATCATGTGCCAATCTGGCGGCAGGACCGGCGTGCGATAGACGAGGCGCGAGGGCGTGGCCTCGTCGATGACGGGGAACTCCACCGCGAACTCCCGCGTCGCTTCATTCCAGAGAACGAATGCTGCGGCCTCATTCGGCAGCGCGGCCCGCAGAAAATCGAGGATCGATGCGAGCAATCCGCCGGGCACGAACCCACAGCGCAGGTCTGCCTTGGGGCCGCCAACGCTGCCGTATGGAAGGTGCGCGGCAATCGGCGGCGTGACGGGGATGTCGAGCGCGAGCCATGGACGGCGCAGGATCAGCAGAACGCCGTCCTTCCCCACGGCGAGGCCGTGTCCGACGCGAGCGGCGCGAAGCGCGTCGAGGGCGGGCGATCCTCCCTGGAGCGGGACCGGATAGCAGGGCACATCGGCAAGAAGCGCGGCTGCCGTGGAATCGTCGGCGAGCAAGATGGTCATCTCCCGCCTCCTGTCAGGATTCCGACGGTTATCGGCTCGGCCGATGCGCGCCGTCTTTGCCGCCTATCGCCTGCGCCGAACGGCTTGAGACGCCCGACCGGAAAGCGTTTCGCCCGCCGGACGGCAAGATCGTCCCAGAGGCGGACGAGGCCGCCTTTGCCGCTGACGGTGAACTCCTGTCCCGGATTGGGGTGCGTCGACCAGCTGTCGAACACCGCCCGCTCGAACTCGGGGATGGATGCAATGGCGAGCGCGCGCGGTATCGGGATATTCCCCCAGCAAAGTGCGCCATTGACGAAGACATTGAGGATCGGTGAGTGCAGCACGCGCGTGTCGGCGGTAGGACGCTCGTTCACAGGGAGCGCGTAGACGCCGAGCCGCGACCGGGTGGCGATGAACAGGTGCGCGGGATAGGGGACAGGCACCACCGTTCGTTCAGTCAGGGTCTGGAGCCCATCGACACGCGTCGACAGGTTGAAATAGGCCGGGCGCACCTGTTCCGGCACCCACCAGGCGAGCATGTCGGGGTGAGCGACCAGCACGTTTTCGGGGAGCAGCTCCGGCCGGACTGACCGCCCAAGGGCTTCGGTCCACTGCCGCAGATGCGCGCGCGACAACGGGACGCCTGCCGCGATCGTCGGCCGGCCCTCCTCGTCATGCTCGACGGCGTGCATGCTGGCGAACGCCGCTTCATTCCCGCGGTGGGAGCCATAGGAACTGAAATTGCGTGGACCTTCGCTGCGATAGAGCAGAATCGCGCCCCGCAGGACCAGGCCGCCGCCGGCGGCTTCGAACAGGGTTGAATGTTCGGACATGAGACACCTCAGAGTTTGGCTGGATCGAACTGGGTCAGATCCTGCGCTGCAAGCAGGAATTCCGCGCCGAGCCGTAGGGATGCGAACCAGTCGTCGATCTGGCTCGCATCCAGCATTGGGCAGAGCCCGGCGATGTCCATGAAGCCCATTTCCATGCCGTTGCGCCCGACGTCGTCGAGCTCGCGCGTAAAGTGGTCGAAGGGAACGAGCGTGAGAGCCGGGAGGGAGGAGCATTCCTCGATGCCGGGGATATAATCGTAGGCGACCTGCAAATCGAAGTCCCAGGCGTTGCGTTCGGGCCGGAGCGCGCCAACGGCCTTGTGCGCGGCGTGAAATCTCTTCAGCTTCTGCCTCAGGGCAGCCGGAAGCCGCGCAGATGGCGCTGCGTTCTCCTTGATCATCCATTCGGGCCGACGCGCGTTCATCTCGGACGGCAGCGTGAGTTCGTCGAGCTCGTCCGCGTCCACTCCATGATAGGCTATCAGGCTTTGCCGCGCGCCTTCGTCTTCGAGCTCGCCATCCCAATAGTACATCGATATCTCGTTGAAGAGATCCTCGTAGCCGAATATCGGAAGGACACGGCCGAGGCATTGCTCGAGCGCCCTGTAGGCGGCGGCGCGCCAGGGAATGGGCGCATCGCCGGTTTCGATCCACCCGAGGTCGATCTGACCAAGGTTCTGACAGATCACGGCAATGGCCGGCGTGCCGTCCTCCTTGTTGAGAATGACGGCGACCCTGAAGTCGGCAATTTCGATGGGATCGAGGATCTCAAGCACGGCAGCTTTGAAGACTTCTTCTATATGCCGACGGGCAGCCGCGCGCGTAAACAGGGTCGGCGACGTTTCCCGTGCCGCGACCCAGCGGCCGATCAGCTTGTGATGTGGCGGCAGCGGCGCATCGAATATCGCGGGAATATCCGCCGAGATCGCGACGACACGCCCCGCAAGATCAGCCGAGCGGCGGGAGGCGGAGGCCGGACGGGGATGCAAGCGGTTCGAGGGTTTCGCGATTGCCGTCGCTGGGATCGGAGAGGATCCGCGCATGGAGCGCCTGGGCTTGGTTGCTGCAGGCAGGCTTGGAGATATCGGTCGAGTTGCCATCGTTCTCGATCCATTCGATGAGACTTTTGCGGGGTGCGGCCGGGATGGCCGCGCGTGTGCGGTTCGGCATGGATCAGCCCTTGGTGCCGACCGCGCGCCGATATTCGGTGACGTGGGCGCCGCCGGTCACGCCGGCGTCGATCATCTCGGCGTTGAGGATCGCGGGATAGAGGGTGGCGTGGTAAGCGCGCAGGGCATCCGGATCGCCCGCGAGATGCGGCGGCACCGGAAGATCGATGCCGTCATAGCGATACGCGCGCGCGAGATGATTGATCTGCATAAGAGATCTCCAGGAAAACGATGATGGGGGGATGCGAGCGGCGGCGCTCAGAACAGGGTGGCAGGTTCGTCCGGCTTTGCGTCAGCCGGGGGGCAGGTCGGCGTCTGGATCTTCGGAGGGCTGGTCGGCGCGGGTGGTTTGGTCGACGCAGCTTTCGTTGCCGATGCCTTCGCCGCTCTTTCCTTCGCCGCCTCCGCCGCATCGGCCTTCGCGTCCTCGTCCGCCTGCCGCTGCTCGGCGATCTGGTCGGCGAGCGTCTTGCGCGTGGCGATGAGCTGGCCCAACGCGCCGTCCGAGCCACGGGCAAGTTCCGCGTCGATCTCGCCGGCGCTGGCGGTGATCGAGATCGGCCGGGTCTCGCTGGCATCGAGTGCGGCAGACTTGGGGTCCGCCTTGCGCGGAATGATGGTCAGGGTGACGGTCTCGTCGGGTCCGGCCACCAAGTCGAAGCCGAGCGAATAGCGGGCGAGCAACGGGAGCAGGCTTGTAACAAGCATGGCTGTGTTCCTTGGTCTGGGAGTGTTGGAAAGCAGGTCAGGCGGCGAGGTCGGTGACCATCGTTTCGGCCTGGCGGACGGCGCGGTCCGGAGGCGGGCCATATGTTCCATCGAGGGTCATGGCGCTTGGCAGGCGCCCGGCCCAATCGAACCCCGGTCGATTGAGCATACTGCCGATGAATTCGGTCTTCTTCGACGCGAGCATCTTTGCGAACCGCCGCTCCCCGACATGCGCGATCAGGCCGCATTCCTGAGCGATGAACTTCAACTCGTCCTTGGTAAATTGTTCTAGGAACGCCTGATCGACCTTCCATGTGTCGCGCAGGTCGACCTCGAAGATCTTCGCGAGATCAGCGACATGGCCAAAGCTGACCACATCCTTGGCGTAGGCGGCGCCGATGACGGATAGGACGTTCGCCGCGCGGGCGCCGGGCAGCGCGCGGATCGCCGCGATCTTGGCGCTATAGTCGAGGTCCAGAAACGAGGCGCCGACCAGCAGGCCGGCACGTGACGTCAGCGTATCGGGCTTGATCTGCGAAAGCGTGCCGGACATCGCGGCGACAAGGATCGTAGTTTGGGCGTGCTCGGCATTGCCGGCCAGTGCCCGGGCGAGCCCGGTTCGCCACGTCGCTTCGCGAAGCTCTTTGGTCCGGATCGCGATCGACTTGGCGGTGATGGCCGGTTTGTGCGTGGCGCTGCTACTGCTCGCGGACCTGTCGGGGGTTGCGGTCGAGGGCGTAAGCGTCCTGATATCGTCCGAGGACAGGGCGGCATCTTCCAAGCGCGGCCGAGAGTCGGTCGATGACACGGTATCGTCGATGGCATCATCGTTGTCGTCATCTTCAACCTCCTCGACCACGGGAGGAGCCGCGATCCTTGCCGCCTTCGCGGCACGTTCCTGTTCTTCGAAGCGAATCACTTCGGCGGCTTCGGTTTTGAGCTGGAAACATGTGGGATTGGTGCAGTGGCCATCGTGGACATGGGTCTCGAAAAGGACTCGCTGCGTGCCGGAATTGAAAGGGCAACTCGTGCACTCGAACTTGTCGAAACTGGCGCTGGCGAGACTTTGAGTGACGCGCATGAGCAGGTCGCGCGTCTTGTTCACGTCGAGGCCGGATTTCAGGATCGTGTCGAGTGCCTTATCCTGCTTGTCGCCGGGAACGGCCGCGAGCAGTTCGGCGTGCCCGACCTTGATCCTGCGTTCATCGAGCGCGAGCTTAACGGCGTCGGAGAGTTCGGCGAGCGCGAGACGGCGATCGAGCTTGGCCCGGGACCACCCGAGTCGGCGAGCGGCTTCGGCGCGATCGTTCCGGCACGCCGCAAGTACGCGGACGGCGGCGTCCGCCTGCTCTGTCTCCGAAGCGTCGTCGCGGTTTTCGTTTTCATCGATCGCGGCTTCAAGGGCTTCCTGATCGGTCATCTCGCGGATGAGGACAGGCATTTCAAATTCGGCGCCAAAGGCTTCCAGGGCGGCCCTCCACCGGCGCTCGCCGGCGACAATGGCGTGGATGTCGCCCTTTGGACGAACCAGTATGGGCTGGGTGACGCCACGCAGCCGCATCGAGGTTACCATTTCGTCATGCTTTTTCCGGTCGAAGTAGCGGCGGGGGTTATCGCCCTTTGTGATCTTGGAGAGCGGTAGTGTGGTGAGGTGGCTGGGTGATGGTGCGTTCACGACTGACTCCTCGTGGAATGCGGCAGGTTCGTCCTGCAGGGCCGCTTTCGGCGACCGTTCTGCTGCCCGTGCCTGGGATGTGGGGAGCGCACCTGATCTTCAGGCTACTTGCCGCAACCTCCTCCTTCTCCCTTCCCCTTCTGACCGGTGGCGGTCGTTCCAGTCGTTGAAGCCTCCACCGGAAAACAGCGTCTCGATCGTTCGTCCGGGCTGTGTATGGGCCTCGATCGCTCGCTGCGCTCCATGACGGCCTGGCGCATCATCGTCAGGCAGCAGGATCAAACGCTCGACCCGTTCAGGCACGGTCACCAGCGGCAGCCGATCGGCGCCGAGCGCTGCCCAGACTGGAATCCCGAGCAGGATGTGCGCCGACCAGGCGGTCTCCCAGCCTTCGGCGAGACCCAGAACATTGGACGCTGCTCCGAAACGGACGGCAGCGCCAAGAGGGCGGCCGAGCAGGCGCTTGGGCGGATCGAGATCGTCGACAGGAAGCCCGGTGCTGGGATCGAGAAAGAGACGCTCGAGGGCGATGACGCCGGCGTCGGCTTCGAGAGCGGCAAGCAGCGCAGGGCGGAAGCGGACATCGACGCCCCGGCCAAGCGGCACATGATCATGGTATCGCAATGCCGCGTGCGTTTCGGTGAAGCCGCGCATCGCCGTATATGCGCTGGCCGGCGTATCGGTGATCGGGTGCGCCGCCTTCCAGAGCGAGCGAAGCCGGCCTATGAGCTGTCGTTCGCGGCCATCAGCATCCATCAATCCAGCTTCAGCGCCCGCCGTCGGAATCGCCTGTCGATCGGTGCGGAGCGCGCGCATGACATCGACCGGTGTGCAGCCCGCGAAGCATTTGAAGAGGATGCTGCGCTCGCCGACCCGGACCGAGAGGCTTGGACCATGATCATCATGAGCGGGGCAGCGACACATGACTCCGCCGGGTTTCCATGCTGCGCCCAGAGACTTGACGATCCGGGCGGCGGCGGCGTGCAGGCGCGGATCCGAACTGGTCCGTGAGAGGGCCATGAGGAATGCTCCGGTTGAGAAACCTGCCTCCTCACCTCCCCCTTCCCTCCGCTGCTGCAGCGTTCACGATCGGCAGAACATCCGCCACAATGACGAAATGAGCGAGCATCTGGAATCCTCGCCCATACGCCCCACAGTCGTTTCGAACCGAATCAGGTTGGAGTAAACCGTGCCGATGGGCTATTTTTGGCACCTACAGGGGGTGCGTTACGAATTTGGACGGGCATGCAAAATGGCACGCCAGTACCGACGCCATCGGCATCGCCGTCTCGCCCGCACTTTTTGAGGCAATCGCCGCAAGTTTGCGCATATCCGGAGAGAAGCGCGCGGAACAAGTTGTCCATCTTCTCTCGACCGGCGAGCGTCAGCCGCACATGGGTGCGGCGCCTGTCGGTAGGATCAGGCACTCGTTCGACGAGCGCCTGCGTCTCCATAACGGCGAGGCAACCGCGCGCGGTCATCTCCGACGCTTTGGACGCGAGCCACAGGCTGGTCAGGGATGTCTTCAATCCCTGGCTGTCCCGCCAATACAGGTCCAGCAGCATTTCGCTTCCGGGATCAGAGCAAAGCGGCCCGAACATCTCCGCCATCAATGCTCTCGCAGCGATGATCGACCTGCACAGTGGCGCAAAGACCGCCGGTTCTCCGGTCTCATCCAGCATGGGTTCAATGCGACTATGATGATTCATGGGCCAACGCACTCCGTCCCCTAACGCGGGTCGCCGCGTAAAGCTTGCGGTCTCCGCTCGGTTGGTTGCCCCCTCCGTCCTCGACACGGAAATAAGATGACAGAATCATGATGAGATTGTTACATTTGGGCAATCTGCCTTTTGGAGGGGAAAGGGGCTGCCGATTTTCACGGCATCAACCGACAGGTATTTTCTCGCTCTCATTCGCGCGAGAGCGTAAGGCACTGAGAATATCCTTCATCGATACGAGGCCGCTTTCAGGTGATCCTACAGGTGCGCGTAAGCGAAGAATTAGAGGCTCGGCTCAACTATGGCACGCACCTTCGAAATGGCGGAAATCCGGCTCCGGTGTTGCTCCGGTGTCGCTCCGGTGAAACAGGGCGAAAGTAGACTATATTTCTCGCTCGTTCCGCTGAAAGCGGTAGACAAAGGCTAGGATTTCCGCGCTTTTGCGCTGTAACCTTTTTCTTCGGGAGGCAGGGGCCGGAGGTTCGAATCCTCTTTCCCCGACCACATTTCTTCACAGCATCCGGATATGATCCACCCCGCCAGGGGAAAAGGCCGTGCGCGGCCCGATTTGTTGCGTCCACGCAACGTGCGGCCTGCCCTGCCATGGCCAGCATCTTTCGACAGATGTCATATGTCGAAAGCGGGCAAGGCAAAGTTGTGCAGTCGTAAAAGATGTTTGACCCAGCCCTGCCCTGCCGCGATGATCCCACCCATCGGTACGGCCAACCGGCCGCATCCCAAGCACAATCCGACCCGCTTGACGCGGGCATTTGCAGGTGGAGACGAACCTTGCACAGAAGAGATTTCCTGGCCTTTGGCACCATGGGCATAGGCGGCCTGATCCTGCCTTCGATGTTCGGCAAGGTGATTGCCGCGGAGGAACTGAACAGCGCCATCGACGTCACCGTGAAGAAGGCACTGGCAGACGCGGCGTTGAATGCCGCCAAGAGCGCTGGCGCAACCTATTGCGATGTGCGCGTTGGCCGTTACCTGCGCCAGTTCGTCATCACCCGCGAACGCAATGTCGAAAATGTCGTCAACACCGAATCGACCGGCGTTGGCATCCGCGTGATCGCAAACGGCGCCTGGGGCTTTGCCGCCACTAACGATATGACAAGGGAAGCCGTGGCCAAGGCAGCGGCCGAGGCCGTCGCCATTGCAAAGGCCAATGCGCCCACCCAGTCCGCCCCGGTCCAGCTTGCCCCGGTCAAGGGCGCGGGTGAAGTCAGCTGGCGCACGCCGATCGTCAAGAACAGCATGACCGTGCCGATCAAGGACAAGGTCGACCTGTTGATGGGCGTGAACGCCGCCGCCATGGACGCAGGCGCGGACTTCATCCGCTCCATCCTGTTCCTGGTCAATGAGCAGAAATATTTCGCCAGCACCGATGGCAGCTATATCGACCAGGATGTGCACCGCATCTGGGCGCCGATGGAAGTCACCGCCGTCGACAAGACGACGGGCAAGTTCCGCGTCCGTGAAGGCCTGTCCGCGCCGATGGGGCTGGGCTTTGAATACTTGGACGGCGCAGCGTCCGGCAAGACCGTGCTGCCCAATGGCGTCACCGTCTATGGCAACAGCTATGACATGAAGGAGGATGCGATCGCCGCCGCCAAGCAGGCGCGCGCGAAGATCAAGGCGCCTTCGGTCAAGCCCGGCAAATATGATCTGGTGCTCGATCCTTCGCACACCTGGCTCACCATCCACGAATCGGTCGGCCATCCGCTCGAACTTGACCGGGTGCTGGGATATGAAGCCAATTATGCGGGCACCAGCTTTGCCACGATGGACAAGATGCAGAGCCATTTCCAATATGGCAGCGACAAGGTGAATATCGTCGCGGACAAGACCCAGCCCGGCAGTCTGGGCGCGGTCGCCTATGACGATGAAGGCGTCAAGACCAAGAAGTGGGACTTGATCCGCGACGGCAAGCTGGTCGGCTATCAGGCGATCCGCGATCAGGCGCATATCGAGGGCAAGAGCGAAAGCGACGGCTGCTGCTATGCCGACAGCTGGTCCAACGTCCAGTTCCAGCGCATGGCGAACGTCAGTCTGGAACCCGGTAAGGCCAAGCAGAGCGTCGCCGACATGATCGCCAATGTCGAAGATGGCGTCTACATCATCGGCGACGGCAGCTTCTCGATCGACCAGCAGCGCTATAATGCGCAATTTGGCGGTCAGCTCTTCTACGAGATCAAGAACGGCAAGATCACCCAGCAGATCGAGGATGTCGCCTACCAGATCCGCACACCGGAATTCTGGAACGCCTGTGCGGGCGTATGCGACGCCAGCGACTATCGCCTGGGCGGCTCCTTCTTCGACGGCAAGGGCCAGCCCGCGCAGGTTTCGGCCGTATCGCACGGCTCCAGCACCGCGCGTTTCAACGGCATCAACGTCATCAACACCGCCCGTTCGCTCGGTTGATCGGTCAGGGAGAGAAAAATATGAGCATCCTTTCCGAAGCACAGGCCAAGGCGATCCTGACCAAGGTCGTGGGCTTTTCCAAGGCGGACGAATGCACCGCGCAGCTGACCGGTTCGACCCGCGGCAATGTGCGCTTTGCCCGCAACGATGTGTCGACCGCCGGCATTACCGACAATATCGATCTGTCTGTGCAGGTCGCCTTTGGCAAACGGGTCGGCATCGCGACCATCAACCAGTTTGACGACGCCGCGCTGGAGCGCGTGGTGCGCCGGGCGGAGGAACTGGCGAAGCTAGCCCCGGAAAACCCGGAATTCATGCCTGCCGTCGACAAGCAGACCTACACGCCGACCCCGACATTCAGCCCCGCGACCGCCGGGATTACCGCCGCCTATCGCGCCAAGGTGGCGAGCGATTCGATCGCGCCATGCCGCGCCGAAAAGCTGGTCGCGGCAGGCTATCTTGAGGATCAGGCCGGGTTCGTCGCCTTCCTCAACAGCAAGGGCAATTACGGGTATCAGACCGGCACAAGCGCCGATTATACCTGCACCGTCCGCACCGAGGATGGGCGCGGCTCCGGTTGGGTCGGGCATAATGTGCAGGACGTCGCCAACTTCAACGCAAGCGAGGATATTCGCATCGCGATGCGCAAGGCCAGCGCGTCAGCCGACGCCAAGGCGCTGGAGCCGGGCAAATATACCGTCATTCTGGAACCGGCGGCTGCCGCTGGTCTCATTCAGTTCATGTTCTTTTTCTTCGACGCTCGCTCCGCCGACGAAGGCCGCAGCTTCCTGTCGAAAAAGGGTGGCGGCAACAAGCTGGGCGAACAGGTGTTCGGGCCGCAGGTCAACTTCTTCGCCGACCCGGCCTATCCGGGCGCCGCCGTCTATCCCTGGGATGAGGAAGGCCTGCCGCGCACGAAAATGCCGATCGTCGAGAATGGCAAGCTCGTGAACATGGAATATTCGCGCTACTGGTCGCAAAAGCAGGGCAAGCCCGCCATGGCGCAGCCCGGCAACCTGATCATGACCGGCGGCACCAAATCGACCGCCGATCTGGTCCGCACGACCGAGCGGGGCATATTGGTGTCGCGCACCTGGTATATCCGCATGGTCGATCCGCAGACGGTGCTGCTGACGGGCCTGACCCGCGACGGCACCTTCTATATCGAAAATGGCCAGATCAAATATCCGATCAAGAATTTCCGCTTCAACGAATCCCCGGTCATCATGCTCAACAATGTCGAAGAGCTGGGCAAACCCGTCCGCGTGAAGGGCGACGAAGCGGACACGCCGATCATCGTGCCGCCGATGAAGCTGCGCGATTTTACCTTCACGTCGCTGTCGGACGCGGTGTGAGGCCAGTTCGCGCGATATGACGCGGAGCGAGTTCCTTCGGTTGATGGCGGGCGGTCTGGCCAGTGCAATGCTGGCCCGACCGCTCGCGGCCGCGGGGGGCTATGATTTCTGGTTCACGCGACTGCGATATGATTCGGGCGACTGGGATGTCGACCAGCGGATGCCGTCCAACCTGATCACGTCGCTGATCGACTATACGACATTGCGGGTGGACCCGAAGGAGCATGTCATCGCCCTGTCCGACCCCAGGATGCTGACCGCGCCCTTCTGTTATCTGGCCGGGCACAAGCTGGTCGAGTTTTCGGCGGCAGAACGGCGCAATTTCGAACGCTATGTCCGCAATGGCGGGTTCGTGCTGGTCGATGATTGCAACCACGATATTGACGGCCTGTTCGCCCGGTCGTTCGAAGCGCAGATGGCCAAGATTTTCGGCAGCAAGGCGCTCAAGCAACTGCCCAATACGCACCCGCTCTATCGGTCCTTCTTCAAATTTGACGGCCCGCCCAATACCGGCTTCGAACTGAATGGCTGGGGCGACGATCTGGTTCATGACTATCTGAAAGGGATAGAGATAGAGGGGCGGCTGGGCGTGCTCTACAGCAACAAGGATTATGGCTGCGAATGGGATTATGACTGGCGCAACAAGCGGTTCCTGGCCGAGGATAACACCCGGTTCGGCGTCAATATCGTGATGTATGCGCTATCGGTGTGATCGATAATTTTTACGCCTCCAATTAAACCCCGTTCGGGCTGTGCCTGTCGAAGCCTTGTTCTTCCCTTCAAGAAGGACGCCCCTTCGACAGGCGCGGGTTGAACGGTAAGCATGAAATTGCCCAGTAAGGGACCGTCTATGACCAGCATCACCGAAGCCGATATTCAGGGCCAGCTTGCCCGCCTGACCGAGTTGCGCGCCGCAATTGGCCAGGCGATCGTTGGGCAGACTGAAGTCGTCGAACAATTGCTGATCGGGCTGCTTGCGGGCGGCCATTGCCTGCTGGAGGGCGTGCCGGGACTGGGCAAGACATTGCTGGTTCGGTCGCTGGGCGAAGCGCTGAAGCTGGATTTTCGCCGCGTCCAGTTCACCCCCGACCTGATGCCCAGCGACATATTGGGCACCGAACTGCTGGAGGAGGATCATGGCACCGGCCATCGCAGCTTCCGTTTCCAGAAGGGGCCGGTGTTCACCAACCTGCTGCTGGCCGACGAACTCAACCGCACCCCGCCCAAAACGCAGGCCGCGCTGCTGGAAGCGATGCAGGAAAAGACCGTCAGCTATGCCGGCGTGACGCACCGGCTGCCTGCGCCCTTCTTCGTGCTGGCGACGCAGAACCCGCTGGAACAGGCGGGCACCTATCCACTGCCCGAAGCGCAGCTGGACCGCTTCCTGCTGCACATCCGCGTCGATTATCCGACCGAGCAGGAAGAACAGGATATTCTGGCCCAGACCACAGGCGCGAAGGCGAACGCCGTTCCCGCCGTGATGCATGGCGATGAAGTGCTGGCCCTCCAGGCCTGGGTGCGTCAGGTGCATTTCAGCGACGATCTGCTCCGCTGGGTCACCCGCATGGTGCGGGCCAGTCGCCCCGGCGATGGCGCGCCCGACGAGATCCGCAAATATGTAAAATGGGGCGCGGGACCGCGCGCTGGCCAGTCGCTGATCCTGACGGCCAAGGCGCGCGCATTGCTCCATGGGCGGCTTGCCGCCACGCGGGAGGATATTATTGCGCTCGCCGCGCCGGTCATGCGCCACCGCCTGCTCCTGTCCTTTGCGGCGGAGGCAGAGGGGCGTAGCGCAGACGATGTCGTGGCCGCCTTGCTGCGTGCCGTACCGCTTAGCTGAACCGCGCATGGTCGATTTCATCCCCCCTGACGTGCGGAACAGGCTGAAAAGCCTGCGCCTCGTCACGCGCCGGGCGGTGGGATCGCATGGCATCGGGCTGCACCAGAGCCACAGCCGGGGCGCGGGCCTCGAATTCGCTCAATATCGTGCCTATGAGCGCGGCGACGAATTGCGCCAGATCGACTGGAAACTCTACGCCCGGTCCGACAAATTCTTCGTGCGCGAAGCGGAGCGCGAAAGCCCGGTCGCGGTGTGGATATTGATGGATGCCAGTGCTTCGATGACGCAGGCCGATGCCGCGCGCCCGGACTATAGCCGCTTCGACGCCGCAAAAGGACTGGCGGCCTGCATTGCCGATCTGGCGATGCGGCAGGGCGATCGTTTTGGCTGGATGGCGCTGAGCGATCAGGGTCTGGCGCTGTTACCGCCCGCCAGTGGCGCACGGCAGCGGGACCGGCTGCTGCTGGAACTGATTGGAGTGAACGCGGTCGGCGGCTTTGCGCCGGAGGACCAGCTTGGCCCGGTGTGGGAGCGGATCGGCGCGCGCGATCTGGTCATTCTGCTCAGCGACTGTTTCGATCCCGGCGCGGTCGAACTGGCGGAAAAGCTGGCGGCGGCGGGTCGCGAGACATTGCTGATCGAAATGCTGACGGTGGCCGAGCGCGATTTTCCTTTCGATGGCGGCTATCGATTCCGCGATCCCGAAACGGGCGAGGAATTGCTGGCGGACGGTCCCGCCCTACGCAGCGAATTTCTTGCCCGTTTCGGGGCGGCGCGCGATGCGCTGCATGATCGGCTGGACGCGGTGGGAATCCGTTACGCCACCCACATGCTCGACCAGCCGATCGACGTGCCGCTGCGCCGCCTGTTCGGCGCGCATGAAGCGGCGGAATATCAATGACGCCAGCCCTGTTGCTGCCCGGCGCGCTGGCCGCGCTGCTGGCGCTCATCGTCCCGCTGGTCATCCATATCGCCCGGCGCAGCGAGCAGGTGCCGACCGACTTCGCCGCCTTGCGCTGGTTGCGGCAAAAGCCCCGGCCTCGATCGCGGCTGCGGTTCGACGAATGGCCGCTGCTGCTGCTGCGCCTCCTCCTCTTGGCGCTGGTCGCGCTGTGGCTTGCCCAGCCCGTGCTGTTCGGGGCCGGAGACCGCAGGCCCGTCGCGGCGTTGGTCCCCGGTGTCGATCCCGCCCGTGCGCCCATTGGCGATGTCCGATCGGTCTGGCTGGCCCCCGGCTTTCCGTCGATCGACCAGCCGTCGCCATCCGGCCCATTCCCCGTCGCCAGCCTGATCCGTCAGCTTGACGCGGAAATGCCTGCCGATGTTCCGCTGACCATCATCACGCCGCAGGTCATCGAAGGGGCGGATGCCGACCGTCTCCGCCTGTCGCGCAAGCCGGAATGGCGGATCGCGCCGGGCGCCATGCCTGCCCCGCGTACCCAGCCTGCCCCAATAGCGCCGCTGGCGATCCGATATGATGCGCAGCATCGCGGCGGCATCCGCTACCTGCGCGCCGCCGCGCTGGCATGGCAACCCGCTGGTCGGGATGCCGCGATCGACACAGGCGCGATCGATGCGCCACTGCCGGACCAGCGCCATGTTCTGATCTGGCTGGGCGGCGGGACAGTGCCGGACGGGCTGAGCCGCTGGATCAAGCAGGGCGGCACGGCGCTGGTCGCGTCAGACATGCTGGTTCCGGCCGACACGCCGCGCGCGCCGCTCTGGCGTGACGCACTCGGCGCACCGCTGGTAGAGGCTATGCCTTTGGGCCAGGGGCGGCTGCTGCGCTTCACCCGTCCATTGACCCCGGCCATGATGCCGGCCCTGCTGGACGCCGATTTCCCCACCCGTCTGCGTGCCGTGCTGACCCCGGCCCCGCCGCCGCCAGCGCGGGTTGCCGCCGCCGACTATGCGCCGCTGACTGGCGGACGCGCCTATGATCAGCCGCCGCAGGATATGCGCCCGTGGCTGGCGATCCTGATTGCGGCGCTGCTGATCGCCGAACGCTGGCTGGCGACCCGCCGCAGCCGGGGTATCAGTCCATGAGTGCGAACGATCTGCTCGCCCGCTGGACGGCTCCCGCAAAATATCGGGTGATGGCCGACAGTCTCGCCCTCGCCGTGCCGCTGGTCGTGGGACTTGCGGCCATTGGCTGGCGCTTGTCGGGCATCATCGCCGCCGTTGCGGCCGCCATGATCGCAGCGGCAATCGCCCTGTTTGCCGCGCGCTATCGTGCCCGGCGCTATGATCAAGCCTGGCTGGTCCATGCGCTGGATCGCGACCGGCCGGACATGGAGGACAGCGCCAACCTGTTGTTCGCCGACCCTGCTCTACTTGGCCCGCTTGAGCGGCTCCAGCAGGCGCGGCTGCTCGGCAGGATCGACCGCGACAGTCCCGACAGCCTGCGTCCCGACTGGTCGCGCCGCCTGATCCTGCTCGCGGGGATCATGGGCTTGATCGCGGTCGGCCTCGCGCTGTTCTGGCCACGCCCCGGTCATGGGCCACCGACGCTGGCCCCCAGCACGGAAGCGCTGCCCGCAACGCCCGGCATCCCGCGTCTGACCGCGCAGAATCTGCGGATCATCCCGCCTGCCTATACCGGGCTGCCGCCGCGCGATTCCGCATCGCTGGACGCGCGCGCGCCGGTTGGATCGCGGATCGAATGGACGCTGCGCTTTGATCCGCAAGCAACTGTCCCGGCGATCCTGCCGGTCGGGGGCGCGCCCATCGCCCTGCGCCGCGACGGCCCGAACTGGATCGCCAGCCGCCTGCTCGACGCCTCCTTCCTCTATCGCGTCGATCCCGCATCGGGCCGTGGCCCGACGCCGCCTCTCCATCGGGTCGACGCCATTGCCGACAGTCCACCACAGGTGCGCGCGATCAGCCCGGCCGCCAGCCTGACGATGGTACAGGCCGGTCAGCGCAACTGGACCCCGGTCTTTGCCGCCACGGACGATTATGGCGTCGCCGCCACCGCGCGGCTCCGCGTCACGCTGGCAATCGGCGAGGGCGAGAATGTGACCTTCAGCGAGCGCGAAATAGCGGTTTCGGGCAGCGGCCCGCCACGCGATCGACGTTTCAGCCCCCGACTGGATTTCGGCGCTCTTGGGTTTAGCGCGGGCGGCGACATGGTGGTGCAACTCATCGTGCGCGACATGCGGCAACCCGCTGCGCAGGAAGTGCGCGGCCCCAGCCTGATCCTGCGCTGGCCATCGTCCAGGCAGCCCGAAAGCAGCGGGCTGGAGGGCATGGTCAACATCACCCTGCCTGCCTATTTCCGCAGTCAGCGACAGATCATCATCGATGCTGAAGCGCTCCTCAAGCAGAAGCGCCGCCTTGCCGCCGATCGCTATCTTGCCCGTTCCGCCAGCATCGGCAGCGACCAACGGATATTGCGCGGCCGTTACAGCCAGTTTCTGGGCGGCGAAGAGGAAGGCGAACCGGAACCGCCCCCCAATCATGGCGAACAGCATAGCGACGATGATGGCCATGACCACGATCAAGGGCACGACCATGATCATGATCACGACCACGATCACGATGAAGGGCACGATCATGGCCATGATCATGGCCATGACCATGGCGGCGCACCGCGGCGACCCGCGCCGGGCTTTGGCGCGCCGGAGGATGTGCTGGCGGACTTTGGCCACGCGCATGATGATTCGCCCGCGTCCAGCCTCGATCCCGAAACCCGCGCCATCCTGAAGAAAGCGGTCGATGAAATGTGGCAGTCCGAGGTGCAGTTGAGGCAAGGCCATCCCGATCTGGCGCTGCCCTTTGCCTATCGCGCGCTGCGTTTCATCAAGGAGGTGCAGCAGGCGACCCGCATCTTCCTGTCGCGGGTAGGGCCGGAACTTTCACCGATCGACCCCAGTCGCCGCATGACCGGCAAGCGGGAGGGGCTGGCCAGCCGCGTTCTGGCGATCAGCCCGGTCGAAGGACGGGACGGTCCCGCTGCGGCGGCCTGGCGCGCGCTGGGCGATGGGCCGGGCGCGATCCGGGGGCCGATCGCGCTGGATGCGCTCGACCGCTGGGCGCGGGGGCAATCCGCCCATTTGCCCGATCCGCTGGCGCTTTCAGGGGCGATCGACGCCGTCCGCCGCGATCCCGCCTGTCTGCCCTGCCGCGCCAAGTTGCGCGCCCTTCTCTGGACCGCCATGGAACGACCGCCGGCCCAGCCTGCCCGCCGCCGTCCCGCCGATGCTGGCGGTGCGCGCTATCTTGGGGCGATAGGAGGGGGCAAGCCATGACCGCCGCATGGATGACCGCCATCCTGTTGGGCGCGGCCATGATTGTGGCGAGCGTTCGTCTGATCCTGTGGCATCGTAGCGCAAGCGCGCCGTCGCCCAGGCGATTGATCGCGCTGCTGCTGCTCCAGCCGGTGTGCGGAATATTGTTGTTTTTGACGCTATTTCCCCCTGCGACGACCATGAGCAGCGACGCGCTGCGGATCGCGACACGCGGCACGTCTCGTCTGGCGGCTGGTCCTATGGTCCTGCTGCCCGAAGCGCCCGACATTCGCCCTGGCGAACATGTGCCCGATCTTGCGACCGCCTTGCGGCGGCACCCCGGCACCAGCGAGATTATCATACTGGGCGACGGCCTGCCGCCGCGCGACATGGAAGCGGCAAAGCGAGTCGCCGTCCGTTTTGAGCCGCGCCCTCTGCGTCAGGGTATCAGCCATGTTGCCCCGCCGACGCTCGTCGCGCCGGGGAGCAGCTTCAGCCTGGGCGGGCAGTTGAGCGCCCTCCCCAGCGCCACCGTCGAATTGCTCGACCCGGCCGGGCAAGTGACGGACAGCGTTCAGGCCGACGCCGATGGGCGCTTTGCGCTGACCGGCACCGCGCGCGCCGCTGGGGCCGTGCTGTTCACCATGCGCGTGCGCGATGGCCGCCGCACCGTCGAACAGGCCAGCGTCCCGCTACTGGTCGCTGACAGCCCAGCCCCGCGCCTGCTAATCCTGTCGGCAGCGCCCAATGCCGAAGTCAAATATCTGCGCCGCTGGGCTGCCGATGCTGGCTTTGCCGTGACAACGCAAATGAGCGCGGGGGGCGGCATTGCGCTGGGCGACGCGCCGATCGCGATGGACGGCGCAACGCTCCGCAAGTTCGACGCAGCGATCGTCGATGACCGCAGCTGGGCAGCGCGGCGCGGCGTGCTGATGGACGCGGCGCGCAACGGGCTGGGGCTGATCCTGCACCCCAGCGGGCCGATCGACGCGACGACGCGCGGACAATGGCAGGCGTTGGGCTTTGGCCTGACGGGCAAGGGTGGCTTGGTTCCCCTCGCCCTGCCCAAGCCCCTTGCTCCCACCATCGCGCGCACCCGGCAGGGTATCGGCAGCGACGACAGGCCAGCGGACCTGGCCCTGCCCGACGAAATGCTGCCGGAGATCAGCCGTCTTGGCCTGACGCCGGAGGGTGAGAACGCCGTGCCCTTGCTGCGCGATGCGGGTGGCGTGACGCTGGCGGCCTGGCGGGCGGTTGATAGCGGGCGAGTTGCGCTGTTCACTGGTATCGACAGCTATGCGCTGACGCTGACGGGCCATCGGGGGCTGCATGGCGACTGGTGGAGCGCGATGCTGGCGACCGTTGCACGCCCCGCCCCCGGCATGACGCCCATCACGACACCGGGATGGGCGGGCGAGCGGATGATCCTGTGCGGCCTGACCACCCCTGCTGAGGTCGAAGGCCCGGATGGACGGATGGCAAACCTGTTGCCGGTAGCGGGATGCGGCGCCTTCTGGCCCGACAAGGCTGGCTGGCATCAGCTGCGCCGGGCGGGCGATGGCCAGGCCACGCCCTTCTACGTCCAGCCTGCCAATGCCCTGCCGGTGATGCGGGCCGCGCGGGATCGGGACGCCATGTTGATGCTGCGCCCGCCAGCATCGGGCGACAAGGCCGCCATGGGCAAGTCAGTCCCAGGATCGCCCTGGCCGTTCGCGATCGGCTGGTTGCTGGCAAGCGCGCTGCTGTGGTGGCTGGAGCGGGCGCGGGTCGGCCGCGCCGCTGCGCCTCAATCGGCGAGGTAGAAATCCCGCAGCGCCCGCGCGTCGTGCAGGGCGTTGTGCGGCACCCGGCTGTTGGCGGCCGCGCTAAAGCCCGCGGCATTGATCAGTTCCAGCCGCAGACCGAAATCGACCCCCGCCATCAGGCCCGGCCCCTTCACCAGCAAAGCGCAGAAATGGGCCAGATCCTCCGGCCAGTCGGCGATGATCAGCGGATCATCATCCCCTTCCAGATAGGCGGCGACATGATCGGCCGCATCCGCCCGGTTGAGTTCCAGATATATGCCCGGCGGCACATGGCGCAGATAGGGGACGACATGCTGCGCCACCCATGGCTCGACATCGTCCGGCAGCGGCAGCGCGACGTAAAATTCCTGGTCGCCATGTTCGGGAACCAGCGCGACGCTGATCAGCCCACCGCCAAAACCGTTAAATTCAGTGTCGAGAAAATAGCGCATGAAAAAAGGAACTGCCTGCCGTTCGATAGGTCTGGCCATCGCAAGACGGCATCTGCGAATGCCTGTAGCATTTGCGCGGGGCTTGCCAAGCTGCCATGCGCGCCAGCGACATATCATCCAGGAAAGACACCAGCATGATCCCGCGCGAATATCTTGGCTCCGCCGCCATTCCGGGCGGGGAGGAATTGAAGCTCTACCGCCGGGGCGGCGACTTCATGATCGTGCTGGATCGCAACGAATTGATGAGCAGCCGTATGAGCGGGTCGGAAAAGGCGCTGGCGGTCATGACGATCGAGCGGCTGGCGGGCCGCAAGGCGCCTCATCTGCTCATCGGCGGATATGGCATGGGCTTTACCCTGCGCGCAGCGCTGGCGATCCTGCCCGCCGACGCGCGGATCACGCTGGTAGAACTGGTGCCGGAAATCATCGCATGGGCGCGTGGCCCGATGGTCGATCTGGCTGCCGGATGCCTGGATGATCCGCGCGTCGAACTCGTCATGGGCGACGTGGCGAGCGTGATCGCGGACGGCAGGAGCAGCTATGATGCGATCCTGCTGGATGTGGATAATGGGCCTGACGGGCTGACCATGGTGGCGAATGACCGGCTCTATTCCGCTCAGGGACTCGCGATTGCGCGCGATGCGCTACGCCCCGGCGGCATTCTGGCCGTCTGGTCGGCCGGGTCGGACGATGCCTTCACCCGCCGCCTGCGCAATGCCAAATTTGCCGTCGACGAAGTGGCGGTGAAGGCGCGCGACAATGGCAAGGGGCCGCGCCATGTCATCTGGTTTGCGGCGAAGCGCTGACCTTTAGATCCCGTTCGGGATGACGGGCCATCCGCCCTGTTCGAGCGCCGTGCTGAGCGCCGTGAGGCACTGGTTGAGCGCGCTCGCGTCGGTCGAACGCACGACGAAGTTCGCGCCCGTGCGCCCTTCGCGGAAAAAGGGATAGCTGCCAATCTGGCATCCCTCATGCGCCTGCTCCGCCGCGCCCAGCAGGTCGGCAATCTCGCTCTCTGCAACCCAGCAGCCGATCGTGGCGGACAGCAGCGGCAGCCCGCCCTCCAGCGTGCCGGTCAGGCTGTCCAGCATCCCGGCGGTGATGTGCGGCACGCCCGCCATGATGAAGATATTGCCATGGCGGATACCCGGCGCGCCCGACATGCGGTTTTCGATCAGGCTGGCCCCGGCGGGAACCCGCGCCATGCGCAGCCGCGCTTCGGTCAGCCCACCGCGCGTTTCATAATAGCCCGCCAGCATCGCCCGCGCCTGAGGATGCACTTCCACCGGCACGCCCAGCGCCGCCGCGATCGCATCGACGGTTATATCGTCATGGGTCGGGCCGATGCCGCCGGTGGTGAACAGATAATCGTTGCGCGCGCGCAGGATGTTGACTGATTCGACGATGGCGTCGCTATCGTCCGCCACCACCCGCACTTCGCGCAGGCGGATGCCCTGAACATTGAGCCAGGTCGCGATCTGGCTGATATTCTTGTCCTGCGTGCGGCCAGACAGGATTTCGTCGCCGATCACGATCAGCGCTGCGGTCCAGATGCGGGTAGGATCGGCCATGGCGCGTCCATAGCCTGCGCATGGCGCCCTGCCTAGTGGATTGATTTTGACATCGTAAAGCCCGCTGGAAATCAAATATTTCTGATGGTCCGCTGCGTATCGGGCATGCGCGTGTGACATCCCCTCACGCTCAATCGAATATCGGGATCGGACCACTGGCCGCCCCTCTCGCATTATGGCGCGGGTGCCCCTATAGTCATGTCATGACCGAATATATGACGATGACGGCCGATGCGCCGATTTCCCGTTCGGCCGCGATCAAATTATATGACGCGGCGGGTTTTGAAGGCATGCGCCGCGCCGGACGGCTGGCGGCCGAGATACTCGATGCGTTGGTGCCCCATGTCGTACCGGGCGTGACGACCGGCGAACTGGACGACATCGTGCGCCAGATGACGCTGGACGGTGGCGGCGTGCCCGCGACGCTTGGCTATCGCGGCTATACCCATAGTTGCTGCACATCGATCAACAACGTCATCTGCCACGGCATCCCCGGCGATTATCGGCTGAAGGACGGCGATATCGTCAATATCGACGTTACCCCGCTGGTCGATGGGTGGCATGGCGACACCAGCCGCATGTTCATCGCGGGTGATGCGCCGATCAAGGCGCGGCGGCTGGTCGAGGTGACCTATGAATGTCTGATGCTGGGCATCGAGCAGGCAAAGCCCGGCAACCATCTGGGCGACATTGGCCATGTGATCCAGCGGCACGCCGAAAAGCACCGCTATGGCGTGGTCCGTGATTTTTGCGGCCATGGCCTGGGCCGGGTGTTTCATGACAGCCCGGAGGTCGTGCATATCGGCCGCCCCGGTACGGGCCCGGAACTCAAGCCCGGCATGTTCTTCACGATCGAACCGATGATCAATATCGGCAAGCCCGGCGTCAGGATGATGGAAGATGGCTGGACGGCGGTAACGCGCGACCGCACCCTGTCCGCCCAGTTCGAACATAGTATCGGCATTACCGAAACCGGATGCGAGATTTTCACGAAGAGCCCTGCCGGACTGGATGCGCCGCCCTATAGCTGAGCGCGCGCCAACGACTGCTTAAAAAACGGGCAGCCTGGCAGGGAAATGCCCTGAATCCGGGCAATATGGACAAAGATTGCTGCATCGCCGAAAGCATGTTCTAGCGATTCGCCATTTGGCACGGTAATTGGATATCAAGAGGGACGGCGCCTGGCCTTTTGGGGGGCATGACGAACGTCACTTGAGGAGAGAGGAATGCGGGTCGCACCCGCATTCTGTCGTGCGTTATGGGTTGGGAATACTAGTGATGAAAAAAGTCGAAGCCATCATCAAGCCGTTCAAGCTGGACGAGGTGAAGGAAGCACTCCACGAAGTGGGCGTGTCGGGCATTACCGTGACCGAAGCCAAGGGCTTTGGCCGCCAGAAAGGTCATACCGAACTTTATCGCGGCGCTGAATATGTCGTCGATTTCCTGCCCAAGGTGAAGCTGGAAGTCGTCGTCGACGATGCGCTGGCCGACCGGGTGGTGGAGGCGATTTGCGCCGCAGCGCAGACCGGACGCATCGGCGACGGCAAGATTTTCATTTCCAACGTCGAGGGCGCCGTGCGGATCCGCACCGGCGAGCGGGACAGCGACGCGATCTGATTTCACGCAAATTCTGGTCATCCCGGCATCGGGGCGACGGAACAACGGGCATCCATCTACCCCTTCGGGGGGGTAATAAACGAGAAGGGCAAGCGCACATGGCCAATACGCCAAAAGACATTCTCAAGATGATCGAGGAAAAGGAGATCGAGTGGGTCGATGTCCGTTTTACCGATCCCAAGGGCACCTGGCACCACCTGACGATGTGCGCGAACGTCATTGGCGAAGATGAGCTGACTGACGGCCTGATGTTCGACGGCTCCTCGATCGAGGGCTGGAAGGAAATCAACGAATCGGACATGATCCTGAAGCCCGATCTGGACGCGGTATTCTTCGATCCGTTCAGCGCGACGCCGATGATGATCCTGGTGTGCGACATCGTCGAACCCGAAGATGGTTCGCTCTATTCGCGCGATCCGCGTTCGACCGCCAAGCGCGCGGAAATGTTCCTCCAGTCGACGGGCCTTGGTGACACCGTCTATATCGGCCCGGAACCTGAATTCTTCATGTTCGACAGCGTCGAATTCGACAACACCTACAATTCCAGCTTCTACAAGCTGGACGATATCGAACTGCCCACCAACAGCGGCACGAAATATGACGGCGGCAATATGGGTCACCGTCCCCGCGCCAAGGGCGGCTATTTCCCGGTCGGCCCGGTCGACGTGACCACCGACATTCGCGCCGAAATGGTGACCACGCTGATGGAAATGGGCCTGCCCATGGACAAGCATCACCATGAAGTCGCCGGCAGCCAGCACGAACTGGGCCTGACCTTCGGCAAGCTGGTCGAAACCTGCGACCGCATCCAGATCTACAAATATGTCGTGAAGATGGTTGCCCAGGCCTATGGCAAGACCGCAACCTTCATGCCCAAGCCGATCAAGGCCGACAATGGTTCGGGTATGCACACGCATATTTCGATCTGGAACAAGGGCCAGAACACCTTTGCCGGTGACGGCTATGCCGGCCTGTCCGATACCTGCCTGTTCTTCATCGGCGGCGTGATCAAGCATGCCAAGGCGCTCAACGCCTTCACCAACCCGACCACCAACAGCTACAAGCGCCTGGTGCCCGGCTTTGAAGCCCCCGTGCTGCTCGCCTATTCGGCGCGCAACCGTTCCGCTTCGTGCCGTATCCCCTATGGTGCGGGCACCAAGGCGAAGCGCGTCGAATTCCGCTTCCCCGATCCGCTTGCCAACTCCTACCTCGCCACCGCCGCGTTGCTGATGGCCGGTATCGACGGGATCGAAAACAAGATTCACCCCGGCGAAGCCATGGACAAGAATCTGTACGACCTGCCGCCGGTGGAACTGGCCAAGGTGCCGACCGCGTGCGGCT
>FWWL01001237.1_pt1 | contig 26594 bp, 30 predicted proteins | sample 2228331 | NCBI WGS metagenome assembly FWWL01 (sample SAMEA103939775, study PRJEB20133) | metagenome
TTTTCACAGGTCGAAAGTTAGAGATATGCATAATGATTTTTTCGTCAGGCTGTGCGTATTCAAGTCTAAGTTGGGATACATCCCTTCTGTAATAGTCATTCTTATTGACGAAATTATATAGCAACTCTATCGGTCTTTGGATATCTAACAGTTCCTTCGTTTCTTTGATTAAATCACCGGATACAGCTGTAACGGCGTCTGAACGTTCAATCCCGAGCCGGATAATATCCTTTAACGTTTGATCGTGTCCTAGTACCGTTATGTCAGTACCATGAAGTGTCGTGACCACCTTTAAATTCTCTACCATTTGCTTTGCTAGAAAGGCAGAGATAGCGTGAGGTACTGCATAGTGAACATGAAGCAAGTCAAGCTTATGGATTTTGGCAACAGTTGCCATCTTACTGGCTAGCGCTAAATCATAAGGTGGATATTTAAAAACAGAATATTGATTGACTTCTACTTCATGATAAAAAATATTCTGATGAAATCGCCCTAAACGAAAGGGCATATTTGAAGTGATAAAATGAACCGAATGCCCTTTTTCTGCTAGTAATTTCCCTAATTCTGTCGCTACAACACCTGATCCCCCGTGACTAGGGTAGCATGTAATCCCAATTCTAAGCATATGATTACCCCTCTCTCCCTACAATCCATTGCTGTACTATAGGTCTCTTAGAGAGTAGTCCTTCAGCATAGTTCGTACCGATTTTATGCCCCATTAGCTTCGCTCTACCTTCAACCATTTCCAAGTAACGTTGGTTCAATGGAGTTTTGACGGTGCCAATAGCTTCATCTGCGTGAAACTGTGAACGATAGCTTAAGAGTGCTTCTGTCTTTTTACCGTAGGTTGAAGAAATATCCACTATTAAGGATGGTGTCGTTTCATCATTAATAAAATAATGATACATCGTTTCTACTTTATGAGAAACATAATTCTCCGATGTTTCATATTTCTTAATTCCTGCAGAAAACACGGCTTCTTCTACAATTTTTTGGCACCACATATGATCAGGGTGTCGGTCTTCCCAATACGGAGTAAGGACAATCTTAGGCTTATACAGACGCAAAACATCAACCACACCGTTAATATAATCTTTATGAAGCAATAAGCCTCGATCAGGGAATCCTAAATTGAGTCGAACCGTTATTCCTAAAATCTCCTTAGCGTTATTTGCTTCTTCTTGTCTTAAGTGAGGGTTACCATTTGAAGACAATTCAGCAAACGTTAAATCACAAATCCCTACGGCTAAGCCTTGCTCTGCATGCTTAGCCAATATTCCCCCAGCACCGATTTCTACGTCATCCGGATGAGCACCAAAAGCCAGTATGTCTAATCTCTCTCCCATCTCTACTCACCTTATTTCTATTTATTTTTGCTTAACTTATCATTTCGAAGCGTTACGTTCACGTACGATTTTGCGCCAGTCAAATTCCTTCTCTTTCATAGCACGAATGAGAAGTTCAGCCGTAGCAATATTCGTTGCCACAGGTATGCAGTGTACATCACACAATCTTAATAGCGCTTGTATGTCTGGTTCATGTGGTTGGGAGGTCAGAGGATCTCGAAAAAAGATGACCAAGTCCATTTCGTTTTGAGCTATCATAGCTCCGATTTGTTGATCACCACCCATTGGTCCGGACAAGAAAAGATTTATCTTCAGCTTCGTATTTTCCATAATCCTTGTTCCTGTCGTACCGGTTGCAAATAATAGATGACCTATAAACAAAGGTTCATACGCTATCGCGAACTGGATGAGCAGCTCCTTTTTTTGATCATGTGCGATCAAAGCAATGTTCATAAAATCTCCTCCTCGTACATTCGGTTACTCCAATAAGTGCTCCAATCCGTAAATAAGCTGCTTCAGTTTACCCACTTCTTTAATAGCTAAATTCACCCCAGGCATAAACGACTGTCTATGAATCGAGTCGTGACGTAGCGTTAATGTTTGGCCGATCCCTCCAAAAATAACTTGCTGATGGGCTACATAGCCTGGTAATCGAACGCTATGAATACGCATCCCTTCATAATTTGCCCCTCTGGAGCCGTCAAGTTGAACGCTTTCATTTGGATGACCTTGTGTCTTTTTCACTCTTTCCTGAGTAATCAATTGGGCTGTCTTCAAGGCCGTTCCTGAAGGGGAGTCCAGTTTCTGATCGTGATGCATTTCAATAATTTCAACGTCCGGGAGGTACTTAGCAGCTTGTGCGGCAAATTTCATCATCAGTACAGCTCCAATAGCAAAATTAGGAGCAACAACAGCACCGCGATTATACGTTTCACAAAGCTTGTCCAAATCCGTTAAATCCTCTTCTGTTAAGCCCGTCGTACCGATAACTGGACTAATTCCGAATCTTAACGCGATTGAAGCATGTTGTTTAACGGTAAAAGGGGTGGTGAAGTCGACTAACACATCTGCTTCTACATGTTGGAACATCTTTTCTATGTTGTTGTAAAAAAGAATTCCATTCCTCTTATTGAAAAGAGTGTCGCCTACGTCTACCCCATCTAACGTTCGGTCCAAACAACCTGTTAACAACAGTTTTTGATCCGACTCAATCATTTTAATAACTTCCTGACCCATTTTCCCTTTTGCGCCAGCTACTGTTACTTTAATCTGTGTCATTTACTCACCTCTAGTATGATCTGTACTACTGCCACTGCTTCATCTTTCTTGATGTTTTCAATAAAAGATCATTTGCCCCACGGTGACTCGGATTTAATTTCAGTGCTTCTCTTAAATAATAATCAGATTGTGAATAGTGTAAAAGTTCGTAATAAACAACACCTAACCAATAATATGCCTCTATATGGAGCGGGTTTAATGTTATTGCCTGATTAAGAAACTTGATTACTAGATCCGATTGACTAGTACCTTCTCTAGTATATAAATCAATCGCGCGACCGACAATAGAAGCTGCCTGTAACGTTTTGACATGCAATTCGTAAATCGGATGATTAGGCTGAAGCTGATTCGCTATTTGTGCGCTTTGAATCGCGTCCCCAAGCTTTCCATTTCTTGCGTATGTTACAGATAATTTATAATGATACGACGCATTGTCTGGTTCAATTTCGATCGCTTTGACAAACCCATAGATCGCTCGGTTAAAATCATTAGAAAAAATTGCCATATAAGCATCTTTAATATACTTTTTCGCCGTTGTCATAGAATCACACCCTTTATTTTGGGTATAATTCAGTATATGTTCAAGACATTATTCCGTGTGGATTCTAGTCCAACGTTCCTTATCTCGCGTTGTAAATTTCTCCATTGTTGTCCGATGAGAAGTAGTAAGATCGATATGTAAAGAGTTTGCAAAGCAAGTGAGAACAAATAACAAGTCTCCTAGTTCCATCTCAATCGTATTCTCGGCTTCAGTCGGTTTTTTCGGCTTTTCACCATAAAGATGATTTACTTCACGAGCTAGCTCGCCTACTTCTTCAGAAAGACGTGCCAGCATCGCTAACGGACTAAAATACCCTTCCTTAAACTGTGATATGTATTCATCTACTTCTATTTGCATTTCCTTCAACGACAATTCTTTCAATTTTTTCCCTCCTGAGTTTTCAAAGGCTACATTTTTATGTTACTCCAAGATGCCACTAAAGACAAACCATTGCTCTGTAACAAGAATTACTTGTATAATATATTGCTAGTACTAATGAAAGTAGGATTATCGATGAAAATACGTATTCAAAATGTAATTATGATTATGATTGGTTCTGCTATTTTTGCTTTCGGACTTAACTATTTCACCATTGCTAACGAATTAATGGAAGGTGGATTTACAGGCATTTCGCTCTTATTAAACTATACGTTTGGATTCTCACCCGCTGTAGTCAACTTACTGCTCAATATTCCATTATTTATAATTGGTTGGAGGATATTCGGAAATCAAGCAATGGTCTATACGATCCTTGGTACGGTTTCGTTATCTATTTTCTTATGGTTAACGTCTGGTTGGCAAAGACCGATGGGAGATGACTTATTCCTCGTTTCCTTGTATGCGGGAGTTTGTGTCGGCTTAGGTTTAGGAATTATCTTTCGCTTTGGAGGTACGACGGGCGGTGTCGATATTATCGCTCGAATTGCCAATAAATATTTCGGTTGGAGTATGGGGCGTACGATGTTTGTATTTGATGTTTTTGTCATTGGAGCTTCCGTATTTCAAATCGGGCAAGAAAAAGCGATGTACACACTGGTCGCTGTATTCGTGGGCGCAAGAATTATTGATTTTGTTCAAGAGGGAGCCTATGCGGCTAAAGCGGCGACCATTATTTCTGATTCAGCTCCGCTTATCGCGGATACGATCATGTCAGAAATGGAACGTGGAGCAACATTGTTAAAAGGACGAGGTGGATATACCGGGAGCGATAAAGAAGTGTTATATTGTGTCGTTAGTAGAAGTGAAATAATACGTCTGAAAAATCTTGTTCGCCGTATTGATCCGAATGCATTTATCGTCGTTAATGACGTACATGACGTACTAGGAGAAGGATTCTCCTTATCAGAATAAAAGTAAGGCACGACTCTACTTAGTAGGGTCGTGCCTTTTTTATAACCCTTTGATTTATCGTATACCGTTTCCAAGCTACGAAGGAAAGAACGGTAACAATAATACTTCCAACCATCATAATGGCTGTCATCGGTGTTGTCGGTTTACTCCCAATTGAGAATACATCACGGTCTTCTCCATAAAATAAAGCTTCAATCGCTTCACGTAATTGCGTAAGGGCAAATGTGACTTGTGAATGATTCAACTCGGATTGATTAAACTGTTCATGCACGAACTTCATTAATGAATCCATTTTTTCTACAACTTGACTACTTCGACTAATGAATATCGCAGGTCTAATTAATTCATAGTGACGCTGTAATAGTGTAAGTTGACTGTCAACATCCGTCCACTGATTATTTTCCATATAACCTTCAATAAGATCAATATCTTGCTTTAAAACACGATCATAACGTAACCAAAGTGGTTTCTGTTTATGGTTTAATGCATCAATCCCTAAGTGCAATTGTGTTACATAAAAAAACACTTCATCTTCCTGCATTTTAATCGGAGCAAATGCTTGTTTTGTCTTAATTATTGTTGCAGATAATGCTTCAATTCCTTCAACAGTTGCAATACCGTCAAATGGAATTTTTGTAAACAGTTCGGAAACCTGGGCTAGCGTAATACGTGCCTCGGCTATCTGTTTGTTCCCTGTTTGATCAACCAACTTCAGGACAAGAACATTTAATTCTTCAAGTGTTTTACTCACCTTAACAGCTTCTTGTCCTTCTGCAGCAACAGTAATAGGTAGTAGATAAACAAGAATCAGTAGTCCAACTAAAATGGTATGTATGCGCATTATCTATACCACCCTCCCTATTCATACATATGGGAGTATTGGACAGATTATAACTGCTTTCTTTGCCAACGGATGGAAAAGGAGAAAATAATTATACTTAGTAAACTTAATGCAACCGTAAAGTACCCGACGAAATGTACGTACTCAGCAAGTGAAAATGGCAAATATGGATGCGTGTTTAATCCATAATCAAATCCATCATTTATTAAAGTCCATAGTGCAGCAATAAACAGATGGATTGGACGGAATGAAAATAATTTCGTAAAGATAAGAACTTGAACTGCCATTCCACCGTGAGAGATAACAAGCATCCAGTCTAAAGGTTCAATGGATTCGAACATGTTACGTAAATTAGCATGTTCTTGACTAAACCAAGAACCTCCAAAAATCATTGCAATCGCCCATATTCCGTATTTAAATGAAGTGATCGCAGCTAACGATTCAATAAGTGGACTCTTTTGCTTGAACAAATATATACCTAAGAAGATCGTAAAAAATAAACTTGCTGTTGGACTATCAGGAACAAAAATTAATAAATGTGGTGGCGTAGCAGCTAAATGATTTCCATACCAAATGTATCCGTATATCGTCCCTGCAAAATTAACGTAAAACAGAACCCATAATACCCATCTTTGAAAGAGAAAGTCCGTGAAATAGCTATACAAATTCTTCAACTGATTCATTTAATAACCCCCTACAAAAAAACTGACCGATATTCGGTCAGTTAATGACGAAGCACTTGATTATTTTTGTGTCAATAACCACTCTGCTAATGTCTTCTTCTCTTCTTCTGTTCCTTGGAACATTCCAGCAGGCATGTTATCGCCTTTACCGTTGTTAATAATATCTAAGATCTGATCCAAAGAGTATTTATTACCAACACCTTTAAGTGCTGGTCCAACCCCGCCTTCAAGCTCTGTTCCATGACAGCTGATACAGGAAGAAGCCGCATATACGTCAGCACCTTCGCTTTCCGGATCAACAATATCTGGTAAGTCTGAAGTATCATGTGCAGGTGGTTGTACAACGGGTGCAGGACCTTTTAACTCCAACGCATGATGATGCTCATCTACAGCCGCCCATGTTAAGAAGATCACACAAGCCAGAGAGACAAGCATTAAACCAACAGCAATTGGTCGCTTAGACGGTTTACGCTCTTTACCTGTATCTAAGAAAGGAGCAAGTAGTAACGCTCCAAACGCAAGGCCAGGAATAACGAGAATACCTATCACAACAAACGGTCCTGCTACAAAGTCATATTTCAATAATTGATAAAGGAAAAGGAAATACCAGTCTGGAACTGGAATGAAACCACTTGGGTTCGTCGGGTCAGCTGCTGAAGGACCGAGCGGTGCCGGATGCTCAACAAGTAAAATCAAGAAACCTACAAGTACTACGACAGCAACCATCCATTCTTTCAGTAGAAAGTTAGGGAAAAACGGCTCCGTCTTACCTGGATATTCTGAAAAATCTCGAGGAATATTTGGCAACGTTCCTGCGCGAACACGGGAGTCGCCGATATATTCAATGTCTTTATCGTGATTATTATGTGCCATTTCGAATCCTCCTTAATCCTATAGTGGTCCTGAGATCCCTTGTTTACGGATCAATAGGAAATGGGCACCCAGTAATCCCAATAATGCGGCCGGTAAGAAGAAGACGTGAATCGCAAAGAACCGGGTTAATGTTTGTGCGCCAATAATGTCACCGCCGGCAAGCAAAGCTGCCAAATAATCACCGACAAAAGGAACTTTAGTTGCAATTTCAACCCCAACGGCTGTTGCGAAGTAAGCCTTATCATCCCAAGGTAAAAGATAACCAGTAAAACCAAGACCTAACATAATAAAGAAAATCAACATTCCGACTACCCAGTTCATTTCCCGAGGCTTTTTGTATGCCCCTTGGAAAAAGACTCGGAGGGTATGAAGGAATAACATAACGATGACAACGCTAGCTCCCCAATGATGCATACCACGAACAATAACACCGAAAGCTACTTCGTTCTGTAAATATTTAACACTTTCAAATGCATTCACAATATCAGGCGTGTAGTACATCGTGAGGAACATACCCGATAAGATTTGTATAACGGTAATAAAAAAAGTAAGTCCACCGAAACAATAAACAAAAGCAGAAAAGTGATGAGCAGGGTTTACGTGCTCAGGAACTTCGTGATCGGCAATATCCCGCCATAACGGGGTAAGATCCACACGTTCATCAATCCAGTCATAAACTTTTTGAAACATACTAAGCTCCACCTCTCTGTCTAAGCGCTCCTAAGTATACTTTGTTATCTTTAATCTCAACCGTATACTCATCAAGTGGTAGTGGTGGAGGTGTCCCAGGGACGTTGACACCATCAGGTGTGTATTCTCCATCATGGCAAGGGCAGTAGTATTTATTTTCTCTTCCTCCACCCTCCCAAGCGATCGTGCAGCCCAAATGTTTACATATTGGTGACAAAGCGAGTATTTCTCCTGCTTCACTCTTGGAAATATATGCGGATAATTTGGCTTTGTCTAGATACCAACCGTCCATACGCTCAAGTGTAAATGTTTTTTTGATTGGAGTAGTTGTAAACTCATCTAACGTTCCAACTTCCACAAAATCTGCTGCAGCTGCTTTTGGTTGCAGTACAGGATCAATAGCAAAACGTACCATCGGAACCATCATTCCTGACAGCAAAAAACCACCTGTACCCATTAACGTATAGGTAAGGAATTGGCGTCTTGACATGCCCTCTTTCTTTTCCATCATTTTCATAAACCTCCCTATCTCTATACCAAGTTGTACGTCCGTATGGACCTTATCAATAAATATACTAGGACTAGAACATCATAACGTAATCGAAAAATATCTGTCAAGAATATCATCTGTCATTTATTACAAAGTATGCTTATCACTTATGCCACCATGTTATCATTTGCTGAATAAATAACGAAATATCAAAAGAATCTTGGGTGACATCTACATGAAGAAAACAGAGTTGATCATGTATTGTCGATTGTGAACCGATGAAGCAAACATACTTAAAACCCTTTTGCTTCCATTCGTTCTCCATTTGTAAAAGCGCCGTTTCAGAAGCTTCGCTATACGTACATGTTGGCCAAAGCAATATACGACCACGAAGTCCTTCTTCTAACGTTACCGCTACTTGTTCTATTTTATTTAAGTGATCGATACCGACTATGTCTGTAACAGAGTATAAAGGTAATAGAGGTACGAGTACGGTGTCCACATAGTGAGCTAGTTCTCCCCACTCTTCCTTTTTGATCTCCTTTAGTTTCATTTAATTGTTCACCTCTTGTCTCTAAACGAAACCATTATGTCTATTATACCTTTTTACCGTCGTATTTCTAATCATCTCACCGAACTAATTATGAACACTTTATGAAAAAATAAATAGTCAGCCTTTTATTTAGGCTGACTCATCATACTTATATGATTCAATACATTAAACCATAGAAGCTACTTTTTGGGCTTCAAGCAATATGTTTAGTTCGTTTGTTAATGCGAGAAACAGATTTTTGTCACCTTTTGCGAGTGCTTCATCGATTGAAAGATATAGTACAGAGATCCGATGAGACCTAAGGGACTGATCTACGACTATTTCTGCAAGTAACGAAAATAGAGATTCTTGAGTAACTTCATGCTTGTCCATATGAAACCCTCCCAAAATATTTTCGAAGAAGATATACATCTATATTCGTGATTCATTTACTCTTACCTGCTTATATTCAGAAAAATCGATTTCTTTCACTTCCCCTTGTACTCCCTGAATCCATTGTTGACCATTATTGGTGAAAGTAATCATTTCCATTTCATTGTTATTACCTACCTTAATTAAGCCCATATACAATAACATCTGAATAATTTTAGATTCAAATAACGATTCTATACTCTCGTAGTAATACTCTTTTAGCCAAGGAAGAACGATCTTTTTGCAATCGTGACTCGGTACCCAATTCGACCCTACAGCAGCATAGAGTAGCCTTACAACGTATGGCAAATAGGGAATCGGTCTTCGGTATAGCCTTAACCAAAATCGATATAACTCTCTACCCTCAAACAGAGGAATATAGGTTTGTAATTTATGGTGTCCTGCATCTTGAAGGATAAGTAAACCATCGTTCTCTTCACTGATGAGACGATTATGGATAGCATAATCATAAAGAAGAGAGAAACGGTCTGGGTATTGTGGGTAACGATAACCGAAACCAAACCTCCACCCTCCTTTATCAATGGGCGATTCCACTGTTCTAAACTTATCAAACAATTGTAATTGTTGCCGTTTGTAAATCGAACCATCGCCCGTCAATTGAATAATTTCTTGCTTTACAAACTGAAGAAAAATGATTAAATCATCAATAATCGTCGTTCCTTCATCTCGGTAAGAACGGGGAGGTAACTGTACATTGAAATTCTTATCTTTATAGTACGTCCCAATACGCTTCATCCAGTTTGTTTTTAAATCATTAGGAATGGTATACATATATTTATTTTTAACGCCTTCGGTAAAAATCATCCGTTCTGTCATGTCCGATGAAGACGCAAGTGATTGTTTAGCTTTTGCTAACAACTCTTCCTTGCTGTACTGTTCACGATGGTCAAAAGTAAGGAGTTGCAAAAACCGAAAAATTTCTTCGGATAAATCACGTTCGATTAATTCATCTAATGATTGACTATGTACAGATGATAAAATAGACTGAATTAATTCGTTTTTAGAGTGATAGTTACAATCGCAATGATAGTGCTTGGCAATACGGTTCAATTGTTCAATATCAGCATAGATGAGCATTTCTGCAAAATTCATTCCGTCCCCTCCACTTGTCGTTACCTATTGTTGGAGCGAAAAAGGAAAATTATACAAAATAGCCCAAATAAGTGAAGAACGTAAATAAACCCACAAAGTTGAAGTTTGCCCTTTTAGGCTTACTCCGGTTACTTTTGCGGGGTCTTTGTAAAATAAAATTAATTATTTTTTAAAAGAAGGTTAGCGAATCGATCTCAAACTCCACCCAATACTTAGAGTAGAAACAATAAATCCCAATAATGACAAACCAATTAGTGATTGCGTATTGTTTGTTTCTTCTATTGCAAAGGCGATCGGTTCACTTATGCTTGCTACTGCAGAGATTGATTCTATATGTATCGATGTGTTCGTTGGTTCTGCAACACTTACCTGTTGAATTCCAGATTCAATTGCGAGGGCGACACTGTTCGCACTACGCCCATTTATTTCATACGTATGATAAATGAAAAAAAGAGTAAACAAAATGAAACATAAAGAGGAAACGTACATAAATGGCTTTCGAAACCGTTGGTTCAATGTAGTTAATCGATGTGCGATTGGTGATGACCACTTTTCTTCTTGATGAAGTCGCTCCATCACTTTATCTACAATAGAAAAATTCATCTCCGGTATATTTAAATTATCGTTTACATCATATACATTTTCATCACATTTCATGAGTTTTACTCCTTTTTCTATCCGATTGGTCGTGTTCGCTCATATAGGAATGCAAATAATCTTTTACGTTGTTTCTCGCTCTGAATAGGAGGGACTTAACTGAACTTACCGATGTATCCGTAAGCGTTGCTATTTCTCGATAGTCCATTTGCTCATACTCTCTTAAAATTAAGACGAATCTTTGTTTATCAGGCAACAGATTAATAGCTTCTCTTACTTTATCAATTTTTTCATTCTTAATAAGCTCATTTTCCGGAAGTCGGTCTATTGAAACATTGGGTACTGTGTTACTGTCCTCAATCGGAACATCACTATTTTTTGATTTTCTTAATTCACTTAAAACAGTATTTCTCGCAATGGTGTAAATCCAAGTGGAAAAAGTGGCCTCCACATCACGGAAAGACTTAATATGACGGTATACTTTATAAAATGTTTCTTGGCAAAGGTCCTCTGTCATACTCTCTATACCTTTACTTTTAAGCATGTGAAAAATAAATGCATATATTCTACGTTCGTAACGACGAACGAGTATCGCATAGGCTTCTGTATTGCCGTCTTTTATTTCTCGGATAATCTGGGAATCGGTGGTCACAAGCTCTCCCCCTAGTCGATTCCGATTTCTTCCCCAGATATGTAACATGTATAAGTTTATACTGTTAGAGGAAGAAAAAGTTGTGCATTATTTTTTGATTATTACTTTTATATTTAGTTTTAGCAAGTAAATCTTTTCGTTCGAGCAAGCTGAACCGGTTGACCAAATCCTTCTCGGAGAGTAATTGTTGCATAGTGCTTAATGCATTCTCCGCGAATGAAGATATAGTCAGGTTCACACAACTCATTAATGACATCTCGTATCATAATGAAATCGGCATCGCTCCCAGGATTTATCGTTCCTTTTTGTGGATAACAGCCTAACAACCGAGCAGGGTTAAATGAGGTTATCTTAACGAATTCGCTCAATGATAGCGATTTACCTTTATTTTCCCGTTTTAATAATTCAAGAAACGTTTTTTTGCTTTTTACTCCGTACCAGTCTGGATTGATGGGCAGTAGTCTATTTCTTACCTTCTCATTAAGACCTGTATAGTAGGTAGAGACTGTTGTTATCGTTCCGTTCTCTAAAGCCTCCCATAGAGAATGCTGATCCGCTATTGAGGGCAATGATGGATTGCAGAAATATAATGCAGCTTCTTCCTCTGTATAAACAGAATTAGAATAAAGAAAGTACGGAAGAGATACGTTCAGTTTAATGGAAATATTTTGTTTGCGTGCTTCATGCAGTAATTTCAATGCGTCTGACTGAATGATTTCAACTACTCCCAATTCCATAGTGTAGGTGCTGCATATCAGTATCACTTGCTTAATGAAAGCCTTTTGATCAACATTACGAAATATGTCGCTATAATAACGGTTGTTCAAACTATTTTCTTTTTGGAGATCTCGAATGTTTTTATGTATGATCTTTTCAGGTACATATTTCAGCCAAATTAGAACACCACTATTTATTATAATTGATTGGATCTTTTGCCAATTACAACCCCACATCTTGTCCAAATCTTTACAGTAGACGACCCATTGATTAACTCCTAATGACAGTAATTGTAACGCCCTTTCAGGAGTGAGCTCATCGATATTCATTTCTGAACGATAAGTGAAATCTATCATTTCGTTATGGAGTATCATCTCGTTATTTATCATGCGTTTCGAAAGTGTTGTAATACCGTTCCTTACGTGTTGCTTTTGAATGTCATCATACGTATCTGAATTTTTAAATCCAAGAAAATACTCTTCATATCCGGAATTAAGATCAATGATGCCTGGAAGTATATGATAACCTGTTGCATCAAAAAAAGGCATTGCATTAACTATGGTCCCTGGCATTTCTAATGCTATAATCTGTCCTTCTTCAATGACGATCGTTCGATCAACACTTCCTAATGCAGTAACAATTGTTCCTCCCGTAATTGCATATTTCATAATCATCCCTCCGTTACAACATATGAGAATAAACGGAGTCAAATGACTTAAATAATAAACGGATAAAAATAAAAAAAAGACCACCTAATGGTGGCCATGCACAAAGCGTGCATTAAATGGATAGGAGTGGAGAGAAACCATACTGTAACCTCATTATACTCAGCACTCATCTATCCGTCAATCATTATTCTTAAAATAATCCGTCAATTCTGAATATCCATTAAAGTTACACTTTTTAACAGATGATGAAATCCAGGAAAGGAAACGTTTATGGCAGCCTCATCTTTAATTAACGTATCCCCTTCGGCTACTAGTCCAGCAATTGCCATCGACATCGCAATGCGATGATCTCCATAACTATTTGAAGAAGCTCCCACTAGCTTCGTTTTCCCTTGAATGATCAAACCATCTTCCTTTTCTACTACATTACCACCAAACTTTTGCAGTTCCGATGTTATTGTATGAATTCGATCTGATTCTTTCACACGTAACTCCGACGCATCTTTAATTACTGTTCTTCCTTCAGCTTGGGTGGCGACAACAGCAAGTATAGGAATTTCATCAATTAGCCTCGGAATCATATCACCGTTAATTTCCGTACCATAAAGTTCAGATGATGTAACGATAATATCTGCTACCAGTTCTTCACCCCAATAGCGTTCGTTCGTAATTTGGATATTCCCTCCCATTTGTCGCAATACGTCAATGAATCCAGCTCGCGTTGGATTCAACCCTACATCATGAATCGTCAATATGCTTTGAGGCGTAATTAAGGCCGCTGCAATAAGAAATGCTGCTGACGACACATCTCCAGGAATCTTCACAGGTTTAGAACGAAGTGTTACTCCTCCTTTTACTGTTGTCGTATGCCCATCGTGTTGAATGGATGCATCGAAATAACGAAGCATTCGTTCTGTATGATCACGGGAATGATAAGGCTCAGTAAATGTTGTTTGTCCACTTGCTTGTAACCCAGCTAAAAGAATCGCAGATTTAACTTGTGCACTTGCTATTGGACTACTGTAGTTCGTTCCAGTTAATGCTGTACCTTGAATGGCTAAAGGAGTATACCGACCATCCTCTCTGCCTACGATACGTGCTCCCATAGACCGCAGAGGATCAACTACTCGTTTCATCGGTCGTCTCGCGATAGAATCATCACCGTAGATAACAGTATAAAAGGGAAGTGATGAAAGTATCCCCGTTAATAACCGAATCGTCGTGCCTGAATTGCCAACGTCGAGCGGAGAAAGTGGTTCCATTAGTCCCTTCCACCCTCGACCTTTAACCAATACAGAAAGACTGGATTCATCTAGTTCAATATGGACACCTAACTGACGCATACATCGAATCGTACTTATACAATCCTCGCCAGTCAGGAAACCGTTAATTTCAGTTTCTCCTTCTGCGATGGAACCAAAAAGAACAGCACGATGCGAGATTGATTTATCACCTGGAACACGGATGGTACCTTTTAATCCAGCAACTTGTTTTATTAACATTGATCATACCTCTATTTCAAGAGTATTTGCTTCAATTCTTCTATAAACTGTTCGCACTGATTACGGTTTCCGATCGTGACACGAATGTGCTCAGGATAACCTAGAGCATCACCAGAACGAACAATTACACCTTTACGTAACAGCTTTCCGAAAAGCTCGGTAGCGTTTTGCTTCACATTGATAAGAATGAAATTCGCTTCGGTTTGAAAGTACGTTAAACCTAACTCTTTGCATTGTTGCTGCAAATACAATTTATTTTCATGATTAGAATCAAAGCATTTCTGAATAAACGATTGGTCAGATAAAGCAGCAATAACAGCGGCTTGAGCAATTCGATTGGAGTTAAAAGGTTCTCTCACACGATTCAACAATGAAATCACTTCTTCATTACCGATCCCGTACCCTACTCTTAACCCTGCAAGACCGTAAGCTTTCGAAAAGGTTCTTAAAATCAAGAGGTTCGGAAACTGTTCCATTAAAGTCAGGCTATTAGGGTAGGAATCGTCAGTCACATATTCAAAATAGGCTTCATCGATAACGACTAATACTGTAGAAGGAATGTCATTTAATAAGGATGTCAATTCTTCTTCTGAAATAGTCGTACCGGTTGGATTGTTTGGATTACAAATCCAGATTACACTCGTTTTATCATTGACATGGCTGCCCATCGCAATTAAATCATGCTTTCCATTAATTAAAGGAACCTCGATAACTTTTGCTCCTTCAATGACGGCATGGGTTTTGTATCGAGGGAAGGTAATATCCGCCATAATCGTCTCGCTGTCAGGTTGATAAAAGGCTCTTGCAATCATTTGAATAATCTCATCTGAGCCGTTACCGACAATCACCTTATTAAGCTCAATACGATAGAAGGAAGAGAGCAGTTCTCTCATCTCTAGTGCAGCCCCGTCGGGATAAACATGTAACTGATCTGCTTCTTTCATCACTGCTTCCCTTACTGCCGGAGAGCATCCGAAAGGATTCTCATTTGAGGCAAGCTTACTGATATTAGTTAGTCCAAATTCCTTTTTCACTTCTTCAATCGGTTTTCCTGGTACATATACAGGAAGGTCAATAATCGATTGTTTTGGATTCATACAATGTTACCCCTCTAGTTTTTTTCTTTAAGTTTAGCATAAATCGTCAATTTAGGAGCGATTTAATATACTCTTTTACTTTGGCAAGGCCTTCCCGTTTCACTGACTCATTATCCATTTGTTCTGGTTTTAGATATTGCTCAATGATTGACACTAATGCACTTCCAACAACAACCGCATCGACAAATTGACTTAACGAATCTACTTGTACTTTATTGGAAACTCCAAATCCTACTGCAAGTGGGATTTGGGCATGCTGTTTCACTTCTTCTAGGAAGGAGTACATTTCATTCGCAAATGTTATTCTCGTTCCCGTCACTCCAAGTGAAGATACACAGTATATAAACCCATGGGCATTGCTGACGATTTTGGCAATTCTACTACCTGATGTAGGTGCAACTAGCGGAATAAGATCAATGTTATGTTGTTCTGCAAATGGGATAATCTCGATACTTTCTTCGTATGGAAGATCAACAATGATCGCACCATCTAATCCAGCTTCCCTTGCATGTTTAAAGAAGCGTTCAACACCATACTGTAGAATAGGATTATAGTAACTGAAAAACACGAGAGGTATTGTAATTCCTTCTTGTCTTGCTCGTTTAACAAATGAGAAATATACTTCAACAGTTATATCGTTATTCAATGCCCGTTGGGACGCTCTTTGAATGATAGGACCGTCGGCAAGCGGATCAGAGTATGGAAAGCCTAATTCAACCATAAGAACACCTTGATTCTGCAATTCGTGCAGAATGAGCATAGAGGTGCTTAAATCAGGGTCTCCAAATACGATAAACGGGATAAGACGGGGTTTCTCCGATTTATGAAATGACTCTGTAATTCGACTCATTGGTATTCCCCCTCCAACTGTTCCATAATCGTTGCCATATCTTTATCACCGCGACCAGAAAGGCAGACGACCAATATATCATCTTTCGATCGGCTAGGAGCAATTTTTGCAACTTCAGCTAACGCATGAGCAGATTCAAGCGCTGGGATGATCCCTTCAATTAAACAAAGTAAGCGTAGCGCCTCCAAAGCTTCTTGATCCGTAATTGCACGATAAGTAGCTCTCTCGATATCTTTTAAATACGAGTGCTCTGGACCGACTCCAGGGTAATCAAGTCCGGCTGAAATGGAATGAGCTTCTTGAATCTGACCGTGGGCGTTCTGTAATAAATACGTTAAGGACCCATGAATGATGCCAGGCTTTCCTTTCGTCATCGTTGCCGCATGGTAATCCGTTTCTACCCCCAGACCTGCAGCTTCCACTCCAACGAGTGAAACAGCTTTATCCTCGATAAATGGATAAAAAATTCCCATCGCATTACTTCCACCACCGACACAAGCGATCACAACATTCGGTAGCCTTCCTTCTTGTTCCATAATCTGCGTCTTTGTCTCATCACCGATTACCCGTTGGAAATCACGAACCATTTTCGGATAAGGATGAGGACCGACGACAGAACCAATTAAATAAAACGTATCTTGAACGTTGCTAACCCAATACCGAATCGCTTCATTCGTAGCGTCTTTAAGCGTCTTCGATCCACTCTTTGCAGGTATAACTTCTGCCCCTAACAATTTCATCCGATAGACGTTCGGTGCTTGTCTTCTCATATCTTCTTCACCCATAAACACCTTGCATTCTAATCCGAGAAGGGCTGCAACTGTAGCTGTTGCAACCCCATGCTGACCTGCTCCTGTTTCTGCTACGATTTTCTTCTTTCCCATTCGCTTAGCAAGAAGACCTTGACCAAGGCTGTTGTTGATTTTATGGGCACCAGTATGATTGAGATCTTCACGTTTCAAGTAAATCTTTGCCCCACCGAAATGGGATGTTAATCGTTCAGCAAAGTATAGTGGAGTCGGTCTACCTGAATATTGCTGTCTTAATTTCACGAGTTCACTAGTAAAGCAATCGTCGATCATCGCCTTATTAAAGGTAGTTTCTACTTGTTCTAAAGCAAACATTAACGTTTCTGGTACGAATTTGCCGCCGAAATTGCCGAAGCGTCCTTTTTCATTTGGAATCATATCCCTCTCACCTTCTCAACTATTTCATTTATCTTCGTTATATCTTTCGATCCGTCGGTTTCGACCCCACTGGAAAGATCGATTCCGTTAGGTAAATATTGAGTAATTAGCGATTCAACGTTTTGAGCGTGTAAACCTCCTGCTATGAATAATGAAATGTCATTCTGAAGCAAGAGATTTTGAAAATCAGGAATTCGTTCCCAATTGAATGACTCTCCTGTTCCCCCTCTGGCAACAGAAGAATGTGTATCTAGAATGATTGCATTTACTAAAGGTAGATAATGTTGCAACCTTACTCTTTCATGTTCCCATTCGTATTTCCCGACTGAATGTGCCTTCCATATATGAATGGACTTGTCGAATTTGTTTCGGATATGTTCGTAGTAGCTTTGCTCCTCGTCACCATGCAGTTGGATAACATCTAAGTCCAGCTTACGGACTGCTTCAGTAAGCTCTTCTACATGAGGATTTACGAAAACACCAACTTTCTTAATATGATTAGGAACGTTCCCTAGTACTTTAACAGCTGTATTGATTGCAAGCTGTCTCTTACTTGGTGCCAAAACGACTCCTGCATAGTCAATGTCTACATTATTGTCACGAAGTAAGACGGTTTCTTCTACACGTGTAAACCCACAGATTTTAATATATCTAGTCACTTTTTTAATCCCTCATCTGTCTTCATTAAGGACCGGACAGCATCAGGTATGTTATTTTGGCGCATGAAATGTTCCCCTATCAACACCGCATTAACTCCATATTCTTTCACCGTATCAATATCCTGTCTGATTGAAATACCGCTTTCACTTACAACGAGACATTCCCAATCAATATGACTACGTAACCGTTCTGTCGTTTTTAAGTCTGTTCGAAACGTTCGAAGATCACGATTGTTAATTCCTATCAAAGGTGGTTTTAATGTTCTGACTTTATTCAAATCGTCGAAGTCATGAATTTCTACGAGAACGTTCATATCTAAACGATATGCACATTCATGAAAGGCCGTTATTTGTTGTTCTGTTAGAATGGCAGCAATGAGTAGAATAGCATCGGCACCTGCCACTCTTGACTGATAGATTTGGAGTTCATCCAAAATAAAATCTTTTCTTAATATCGGAAGATTTACCTTACTTTTCACGATTGTTAAATATTTTAACGAGCCTTGGAAAAACGATTCGTCTGTTAAAACCGAAAGCGTATCCGCTCCTCCTGCTTCGTACTCGGAGGCAATCGTTAGAGGATCGAAATCGGGACGTATCATCCCTTTGGAAGGAGAAGCTTTTTTTACCTCAGCAATAAGACCAAGGGTAAGATGTGAATGCTTCAGTGCTAGAATGAAATTTCTAGTCGGTTGGAGTCTATCTATATTCTCTTTGTACAATTGAATTGAATTTGTTCTCTTTAGTAACGTAACTTCTTCTTTTTTCTTCTCAACGATTTTATGAAGCATGGCGCATATCTCCCGTCATTTCGCTTAGCTGTTCCAACTTATGCAACGCACTTCCTTCATCGATTAATTGAATGGCTAATTCAATGCCCTGCCGAAGATTATTTACATGTTCAGCCACATAGAAAGTTGCTGCGGCATTTAATAATACAATATCTCTAGGCGCTCCCTTTTCACCACTTAAAATATCCCTTATAATGACGGCATTGTCTTCTGCTGAACCACCGATTAAATCATTCATTTTTCGGTACGGCAAACCTAAAGCAAGAGGACTGAACGTATAGGTTGTAACCACCCCGTCTTTCAATTCTGCTACTTGAGTTGTCGTTGTCACAGTCAACTCGTCTAAACCATCATCACCAGCCACAACTAGCGCTCTTTCACACCCAAGATGGTTCAAAACATGCGCGATTGGCTCAACCAAGCGAGGGCTATATACACCTACCACCTGGCGATTAGCATTAGCGGGATTTGTTAAAGGACCTAGCAAGTTAAATATCGTACGGAAACCAAGTTCCTTTCTCGGTACGGCCGCATATTTCATCGCCTGATGATAAAGCGGTGCAAACATGAAACATAAGTTCAATTCATCCAAACAAAGGGCTGCCTGTGTAGGTGAGAGTTCAACATTTACACCGAGCGCTTCCAATACATCAGCACTACCACTTCTACTAGATACAGCTCGATTACCATGTTTAGCGACAGCAACTCCTCCTGAAGCAGCGACAATGGCAGCGGCTGTGGAAATGTTGAATGTACCCATGCTATCCCCGCCGGTTCCACACGTGTCAACGATTCGTAATTTTTGCGATTTTACAGGGGAAAGATGAAGTCTCATCGCTTCAGCGAAACCCGTTATTTCATCTACACTTTCTCCCTTCATTCTTAAAGCCGTAGCAAGACTACCGATCTGTGCAGGGCTCACAAACCCTTTCATTAATTGATCCATAACATAGTTAGCGTCATTTCGAGATAGATTGTTGCCATTAATGACTTCATGTAATAAAGTAGATATCATTTCTTTCCCCTCCTTAACGATAAACCGTTAGTTTTTCCGCTAACCGGATTGTTTTCAATAGAGCTTTCGCTTTCATTACTGTTTCTTCATACTCGTTTTCTGGTATAGAATCGCTGACAATACCTGCTCCTGCTTGTACGTATGCTTTACCCTTACGGAAAAGGATCGTTCGTATCGCAATACAAGAATCGAGATTCCCTGAAAACCCTAAATATCCAATTGCTCCAGCGTAAATCCCTCTACTTTCATGCTCTATCTCCGCAATGATTTCCATAGCTCTGAGCTTTGGCGCACCACTTACCGTTCCAGCAGGAATACAAGAGACAAGGGCATCAAAGAAATTGCAATCTTTACGTAGTTCCCCGGTCACATGAGAAACGATGTGCATTACGTGCGAATAGCGTTCAATTCCCATGTACTGTTCCGTTCTCACCGATCCGTATTCGGAAATACGACCGATATCATTTCTCCCTAAATCAACAAGCATACGATGCTCAGCCAATTCCTTTTCATCGCTCAATAATTGTTGTTCTAACCATAAATCCTCTTCACTTGTCTTTCCTCGTCTACGCGTTCCCGCAATAGGTCTCGTCGATATTTGATTTTGTTGTAAACGTACGAGTGATTCCGGAGAAGCGCCGACGATAAATGTATCTTCCATTTTAATAAAGTACATGTAAGGAGACGGATTAATTGTGCGTAATAAACGGTAAACGTCGAATGGATCGACTGTCGTCTTCGTTTCAAATCGTTGTGATAATACAACTTGAAAGATATCTCCTGCTAAGATGTAGTCTTTAGCCTTGTTTACCCCTTCAATAAATTGTTGTTTTGTAACATTTGATTGAAACGAATAATCCAACTCATCTTCCTCTGACATGTCAAACGTTTGAAAAATACCATCAATCTGATTCGTAAGACTAGCTTTTAACAAATCAATTTGTTCACATACAGCTTCATAACGTAATCGAATTTGTTCTTGAGATAATCCAGGTTCAATATGCACGTTTTTAATGATCTTCAACTGTTGAGTAAGGTGATCGTAAACGATTATTTCATTACAGAACATGAAATTTACATCGTCCATTTCTAGGTCGTTGTTGGTGTGTGCTGGTAAATCTTCGAAATAGCGTAGGACATCGTAACCAAAGAAACCAACGGCTCCACCAGTAAAAGGAGGAAGACCATCAACGGCCGGACTGTAGTATTGATTTAAATAGGTTTGTAAAATGGTAATGGGATTTCCTTCGACTACTCGTAGCTCTTTTCCATTGTCAATCGTAAATTGGCCGTCTTTACCAAACATTCTAATAAAAGGCCGCTGACCAATAAAAGAATACCTTGCCCACTTTTCTCCTCCTTCTACGCTTTCGAGTAAAAAAGAATAACGGGAAGACAAACATCTCTTGTAAAGACGAATAGGCGTTTCCGTATCTGCAAAAAAAGATCGGCAAATAGGAATCATATTATACTTTTCAGACAGGGTATAAACGTGCTCTAACGTGGGGGTATACAATACTTAAGCCTCCTCTACACATAGTGTGGTGAGGAGTCAGATGCAATTAAACGATCATTGCCTTACGAGGGGATAGCTAGATGGAGGAATACAATTAAAAAAATCCAAAACCTAATAAGGCCTTGGATTTGAAATACGGTTTCTGCTTACTCTCCTCGGCTCGTCTATCTCAGCTCTTCTGACTCAACTCAACTATTCTCTGAAAAATCACTTTACTAACTGTAACTAAACTTACTTTAACGAATGACGTCTTTTTTGTCAATCATATCTTGCAATACCTCTTTTATCAAACGTATCGATATGTCTTCTTCGATATGAACAGCTCCAATTTGCTTCGTCAAAATCATCACTATTTTATTTTGTTTCGACTTCTTGTCCTTTTTCATCGTATCAACAACGTCCATTACGTTTATATCTATAGGTATTGTTGTAGGCAAATGAAAGAGCGTTAGCAAATGCTTCATGGTTGATGTTAAAGAATCTACTTTATATATTTTTTCACTAATCATACAGGCGGCTATCAGTCCAATTGAGATAGCCTCACCGTGAGTAAACCTCTTATAATTTGTCACTTTTTCCAATGCATGCCCTACCGTATGACCGAAATTGAGATAAGCTCGAATGTTTTGTTCCTTCTCATCTAAAGCAACAATACGTGCCTTGACGGAACAGCCACGAATAATGGCTTCTGTTAGTCTTGATTCATCTTGAAACAGTAATGACTCACTATTGGTCTCTAACCATTCAACAAATAATGCATCATCAATCCACGCTTCTTTAATGATTTCTGCAAAACCAGAGTACAATTCCCGAGAAGGCAATGTTGATAACGTCTCGGTATCATAAATGACCGCTTGCGGTTGGTAAAACGCACCCAGTAAATTTTTGCCTGATTGAAGATTGATACCGACCTTCCCACCAACACTACTGTCATGCGCTTGAAGTGTTGTCGGCATTTGTATAAATGGAACACCACGCATGTAAGTTGCCGCGACAAAGCCTGCTAAATCTCCAACCACTCCACCGCCTAAGGCGATGACTATCGTTTGGCGATCCATTCCTGTACGGATTGCTTCCGTTATAACAGTTTCATATACAGCTAGACTCTTCGATGACTCACCTGGAGGAATAACAGTATATTCTGAACGATAACCGGATTTACTTAGTGAATCGATGACATCCCGTAAATAGAGATCCGCAACATGCCCGTCTGAAACGATATATACAGTATTTTTCGAATGATCGTAATCTAAATCGGTTAAAAGTTTCCCAATATTACTGCGTATCCCATTTCCGATAAGAATCTGATAATGGCAATTACTTAATGTTATCTTCAATGTTTCCATTAAAATTTCTCCACATAATTCATATACGCATCATAATTCCTCTTCATTTCATCGATAGAATCTCCGCCGAACTTTACGACCATTTCATTGGCGATCTCCCATGCTATGACGTTCTCCATGACGACAGAAGCGGCGGGAACGGCACAGCTGTCCGATCGTTCAATCGTTGCTTCGAACGCTTCCTTCGTATCAATGTCAACACTTCTGAGCGGTTTATACAGGGTAGGGATCGGCTTCATCACTCCACGAACGATGATTTGTTCTCCTGTCGACATACCACCTTCGAATCCACCTAGTCTGTTCGTCATACGGTAGTAGCCTTTATCTTCGTTCCAGGCAATCTCATCATGAACGCTTGATCCAAAGCGTTCACCCGCTTCGAATCCGATTCCGAATTCAACCCCTTTAAATGCTTGAATACTCATAACGGCCTGGGCAATTTTCCCATCGAGTTTACGGTCCCATTGAACATGGCTTCCTAAGCCAGTCGGTACACCTTCTACTCGAACTTCCACAATACCACCTATGGAATCTCCTTCTTCTTTTGCTTGATCGATTAAGTTCATCATTAATTGACCGGCATTAGGATCGAGACAGCGTACCGGAGATTGCTCTGAACGTTGTTTCAATTGATTAATTTCTATATCACTAATCTCTTGTGCTTTCACCGTACCGATTTGAAGAACATGACCCGCGATATCGATGTTAAATTCCCGTAACAATTCTCGCGCTAACCCTCCTATAGCCACTCGTGCAGCCGTTTCTCTTGCGCTAGATCGTTCCAATATATTTCTCATATCACGATGATTGTATTTTATCGCTCCATTTAGGTCAGCGTGCCCCGGTCTCGGTCTTGATACCCTTCTTTTCACTTCATCATCAGGGGTATCAATGATACTCATAATTTTTTGCCAATGAGTCCAATCTTTGTTTTCAATCCACATGGAGATTGGAGCGCCCGTTGTTTTACTGAAACGTTCACCGGCTAGTATTTGTACACGGTCTGTTTCGATTTGCATGCGACGACCTCGTCCGTATCCCATTTGTCGTCTTCTCAATTGCTCATTAATTCTGTCGATCGATATGGGGACATGACTTGGCATTCCTTCCACGATCACGGTAAGTCCTGGACCGTGCGATTCACCTGCAGTTAAATATCTCATAGCGTCCTCCCTCGTTTACCATTATATATGGTCGTAATTATAGTACAGCCTTCAACGTTTGACAATGAATAGGAAAAAACACTGATTCAAAAGGGAGCATAGCCTCCTCTTAAATCAGTGTTTGTTAGCCTGAAACGGTATGTCTTGAAACAGGTTTATATAAATCAACTTTTATTTGTTCTTCATCAACACCTAGTAAATGCGGTGACTCTATACCTAATATTTGCGAACATTCCTGAATCGTCAATAAGCCGCGACGATAAGCCTGGATCACTTTTCTTTTATCCATAAAGACCTCCCAAATATACTTAGCCTTATTATTGGAAAAAAAAGAAAGTTATATACATTAACTTGTCATTATTTCAACCTATTACATTCTTTGATAAAAGAAAGACTCAATTGTTTTCAAATTATACTGAGCGGGATTAAATATTTGTTCTGTACTACCGACGAATAAAACACCACCTGGTCGTAGCGACTGACTAAAACGGTTATAAAGATCAGCCTTTGCTTCCTCTGTAAAGTAAATCATGACATTCCTACAAAGGATAAGATCGTAGCCCGTTTTAAAAGGCTCTGCCAATAAATTATGTTGCTTGAAGTTGACACATCTTTTTATTTCATCGTTTATTAAATAGGCGAGATCATCTTTATTAAAATAATGAAGGAGTTGATCTGAAGGAACGTCTTGCACAGATTTAGCCGTATACATCCCTTTCTTAGCCCTCTCGATGGCCCCTTGATCAAGATCGGTTGCTTCAATTCGAATGTGCGATAACGAAAACCACTTTGTCAATAACAACACAAGAGTATAAGGCTCTTCACCAGTTGAACAAGCTGCACTCCATACTTTTAATGAAGTTTGATCTCTTAACAGCATCGGAATTATCGTTTCCCCTAACACTTCCCATCGATTAGGATTACGGAAAAATTCAGAAACGTTAATCGTCATCCGATCTAAAAACTCATGGAATAGTTCATCGTTTCTCATCATTTCGTTAAAAAAATCCTGAAACGAAGAAAACCCTCTCTTTTCAAAGAGGGTTGTTAGTCTTCGTTTCATCTGCGGTTCTTTATATTTGGATAAATCGATAGCTGTTTTACGCTTAACCTGTTCGATGAAATAGTGGAAATCTTGATTTTCCATTTTATTACCTAAATCCAGCGGTTAATCGTCTTATCATAAGAAGTAATTTCTTCTTCTTTGAAGAACAATCCGATTTCACGTTCTGCGCTTTCTGGTGAATCGGAACCGTGAATAATATTCATCCCAACAGAAGTTGCATAATCGCCACGAATCGTACCAGCATCTGCATCTTTAGGATTCGTCTTTCCCATCATTTGACGAGCGATACTGATAACATTATCCCCTTGCCATACCATAGCAAATACGGGACCTGAAGTAATGAAATCAACGAGTTCCCCAAAAAACGGGCGTTCTTTATGTTCTCCGTAATGCTCTTCTGCTAGCTCACGTGGTATTTGAGTAAATTTCGCTGCTACCAATTGAAATCCTCTTTTTTCAAAGCGTTGAACGATTTCACCAATGAGACCACGTTGTACTCCATCTGGCTTTACCATTAAATATGTCTTTTCCATTATGTATCCCCCGAATTCAATATGTTGGTAATACCTTTACCAAACGAAATTCTATCAAATATTAGATTAAAGCGCAACTTTCGACCGGACTTTATAAATTTCCTCTAATAATTTCGCTTTCCAATAAACTTTGCAATGTCTATAAGTCCCTGTTTAGACTCATTATTAGGAAGGGTCTCCAATGCCATAAGTCCTTTATTTAAATAGGTTTCTGCTAGTTTCAAAGAATATTCTATTCCGCCACTTTGTTTGACCCAATCCAACAATTGATCAATATTCTGATTGACTTGCTCATTACTTATCATTTGTTTAATCTGAGATGAATGAGCCGAGTGACGAAGTGCGTAAATAACAGGTAAGGTAATGTTGCCTTGTCTTAAATCGTTTCCTGCTGGCTTTCCTAATTTCTCAGGAGTACTTATAATATCTAGAACATCATCAGTAATTTGAAAAGCCATACCAACATAATAACCATATTGATACAATCGCTGAACGATATCAGGCTTCGTTTCACTTGCCATAGCTCCTAGTTGACATGAGATCGCGAAGAGTAACGCTGTTTTTCTTTTAATCCTTCTTAAATAAGTACGAAAAGTAATATTATGGTCATATAAGTCACGGATCTGTTCAATTTCACCCTCGATCATTTCAACAAGTGCTTTGGATAAACGCTGATGAATAAGAGGATTTTTAAGTTCGGAAGAAATGACTAGCCCTTGAGCAAAAATATAATCACCAGCATACATCGCTACGCGATTATCCCACGCTGATTTAACGGTTGGTTGACCTCTCCTTGTATCAGCTTCATCAATAACATCGTCGTGTACTAAAGAAGCCATATGGATGAGTTCCATTGCAACAGCAATGTTTTTCACCTTTTCGAATTGATACTGACCGAATTGTGCGGAAAGCATAACGAAGACGGGACGAATTCTCTTTCCTCCCGCCTTTAACAGATGATTTGCCGCTTTATTTAGTACAGGCACCTTCGTCTTAATGGATAGTGCCAATTCATCTTCAATCTTTTGAAGATCTTGTTTTATTCTTTTATATATGTGTACGATAT
>FWWL01003815.1_pt1 | contig 26594 bp, 31 predicted proteins | sample 2228331 | NCBI WGS metagenome assembly FWWL01 (sample SAMEA103939775, study PRJEB20133) | metagenome
CTCACCGAGGCCCAGCTCAAGACCGAGCGCCGGCTGGAGGACGTGGCCCTCGACCTGAGAAGGCTGCGGGAGATCGTGGGGGCCGCGGTGGAGGACGAAGCCGCCGAGACGGTCCGCAAGGCGTTGGAGGCCAGGGGATACAGGTTGCTGGGCGAGCCACAGCCGATCCGGGACGGCTGGGAAGTGGACGCCTGTTTCCCCGTGGAGGGTCCGGGACAGGAGACGCTGTCCGTGCTGGTAGAAGCCAAGCTCCGCCCCGGCCGGGGAGACCTCAGGGAGTGGGACGACCGGCTGGCCTCGGAACGGTTCAGGCAGTGGCTTGAGGACAAGGGCTTCCGAGGACCTTACGTGCTTTACTTCTACGGCTTGCGCCTGTACCCGGACGTGGCAGACGAGGCCCGCCTACGGGGGATCGGCCTCGCCGGCCCTCAGGGCGAGGTGGTGCCTGCGGAAAAGCGCTTCTGACCGGCCCCGGCCGCGCCGCGGGCCTCCCGCGCTCCCACCTCCGGCGCGCAAGCGCACCACGCGTTCACCGGTACGCGCGGCGGAGTTCCCGGATGTGGTCGAAGGCCAGCTCGACCTCGTCCGGGTGGGTGTAGAAGTGCGCGGACAGGCGGATCCCCCCACCAGGGCGGTAGTCCACCAGCACCTGGCGCGCCACCAGCTCCCGGGCCACCGCCTCCGCGCCCGGGAAGTCCACCACCACCATCCCGCCTCGGCGCTGAGGGTCGCGGGGCGTACGCACCTCTAGGCCCAGGGCGTCCGCGCGTTCCACCATCCGCTCCGCGAGCCGGAGGGACTTCTCCCGGACCGCCTGCACGCCCACCTGCAACACCAGCTCCAGGCCTGCCCGGGCCGCGAACAGCGCCGGCATGTTGGGTGTCCCCGTGGCGAACCGCATGGCGTCCGGGGCGAACTCCAGCTCCAGCCGGAAGGCGAACGGGTCCCGGTGCCCGAACCACCCCGCCAGCGCCGGTTGCAGCTGGTCCAGCCGGTCCGGCCGGACGTACATCCACGCCGCGCCCGGCCCCCCGCACAGCCACTTGTGCGACCCGCCGAGCACCGCGTCCGCCTCCCACTCCCCCACGTGGAACGGCACGCAGCCTGCCGTCTGGTACGCGTCCACCACCACCCACGCGCCGCGCCGGTGCGCCAGTTCCGCGATGGCCCGCACGTCCTGCAAAAAGCCGGACCGGAAGATCCCGTGGTCTACCAGCACCGCCAGCGTGTGGTCGTCCACCGCGTCTGCCCACGCCTCCAGCGGCACGCCCACCCCGTCCGGGCTGCGGATTACGTGCAGCTGGACGCCCAGGGGCTCGTGCGCCTGCAACACGTACAGGAGGGAGGGGAAGTTCAGGTCGGTGGCCACCACCTTGCGCCGGCCCTTCGGCCGCAGGAGCGCGGACACCAGGCCCCCGAAGAGGGTGGACACGTTCTGGTGCAGCACCACGCTGCCCGCGGGAGCTCCCAAAAGCTGGCCGATCCGGTCCGCGTGCTCCCGCACGTACGGCTCCCACTCCTCCCACGCGGCCACCCCGCGCCGGTCCCACAGGTCCAGGTAGCGGTCCACCCACGCACGGGCCTGACGGGGCATGGCCCCCATGGAGTGCGACACCAGGTAGGTGGTCCGTTCGAGCACGGGGAACTCCGCCCGCCAGCGCAAGAGGGGGTCGTTCATGCCTCCCGCTCCACGAAGGTCCGTGCCTCCCACAGAAGCGGGAAGCACCGTTTGCCGAGGGTGTCCCGCAGGTAGCCGACTCCCGTGAAGTACTCCGACGAGCCGTCGAAGGCCTTCTGGACGTCCTGCACGCCCGTACCGGGACGGGCGCCGATGGTCCGCTCCACCATCAGCAGGTGGCGGTACCGCCACACCGCCAGGGCCTCGTCGTAGTCCAGCATGGCTTCACACAGCTGTTCCAGATCGGACCCCACCTCCCGCAGGACCCCGATCAGCGCCTGCAGGAGCCCCGCCTCGTCCGTGGGCAGCCCGCGCCGCCCCACCACCCCCACGAAGGCGTCCCACAGGCTGGGCTCCTCCAGCCGCCGCCGCAGCACCGCCCAGTCCTCCGGGTCGTTCTCGAAGTTGCGCAGGTAGCGGGGGTCCTTCAGCCCGGACAGGAACTCCAGCTCCCGGAACTGGCGGCTCTGGAACCCGCTGGCGGGCTTCAGCCGCGAGCGGAACTCCAGGAAGTCCCAGGGGCGCATGGTCTCCAACACGTCAAAGCCTCCCACCGCGGTGCGGACCACCGCGGTGGCACGGCCCAGCAGGCGCACCGCCGCGGATACCGGACCCGCGCTCAACGCCGCCCGGGCGGACTCCAGCTCGAACAGGGCCAGCTTGAACCACAGCTCGAACACCTGGTGGACCACGATGAACTGGAGCTCGTCGTGGGCGTCCGTGAGGCGCTGCTGGAGGTCTAACAGCTCCGGCACCCGCAGGTACCGTCCGTACGTCAGCGGACGCGTCGGAAGTTCCACACCCCACCCCCGCTCAGCTGCCTGCTGTTCCCTTCGGCGGACCTCGCGCGGGTTCCTGTGTCCTTCTTCGTGCTCCCAGGCGTAGCGGGAAGACCGGGCTCACCCGGGCTGGTACGGGCAAAGGGGGTCGCTGGCCAGCGGGTCGCCGGTCCGCGCGTACGCCCGTGCGCGGGAGCCCCCGCAGATCTCCCGGAAGGGACACCGGCCGCACTTGCCCCGGAGCTGGGCGGTGTCGCGCAGGCGCCGCATGACCTCGGAGGAGCGGTACAGCTCCACCAGGCTCCGGCGCCGCACGTTCCCTACCGGCAGGGGCAGGAATCCCGAGGGGTATACGTCTCCCGTGTGGGACACGAACACAATCCCGTTGCCGTCCCGCACGCCGAAACCGCGGCCCACGGAGGTGTCCATCACCTGCTCCAGGCTCCTACCCTCCCGCAGCAGGCGCACCAGCGCCACGCGCCGGTAGTGCGGCGCCTCCGTGGTTTTGATGGCGAAGGGGGAGTTTCGGCTGAGGTCAAACAGCCAGCCGAACAGCTGCTCCGCCGCTTCCGGACTTACTTCCTGCAGCAGGCGGCCCCGCCCCACCCGGACCAGGAAGAACAGGCTCCAGCGGACCGCGTCCAGATCGCTCACCAGGCGGTACAGGGCGGGCAGGTCCTCCAGGGTGCGGGCGGTTACCAGGGTGTTCACCTGTAGGGCCATCCCCTCCTCGCGGACGAGGCGCGCCAGCTGCAGGGTGAGGTCAAAGCAGCCCGGGATCCCCCGCAGGGCGTCGTGCCGGTCCGGCGTGGAGCCGTCCACGCTCAGGGAGACCGCCTGTACCCCTGCCCGGGCCAGGCTCCGCAGCGCCGCGCGGGTCACGAGGGGCGTGGCGCTGGGCGCCAGGGACACGCCGAACCCGCAAGCCCTGGCTTCTTCCACCAGCTCGAACAGGTCCGGCCGCTTGAAGGGGTCCCCGCCCGTGAGGACCCAGTGAGGCAGAGGACGGCCGAAGGCGGTGGCCTCGTGCAGCAACCGGCGGCCCTCTTCGGTGGACAGCTCCAGGGGGTGGCGGTCGGGGACCGCCTCCGCCCGGCAGTGCTGGCAGGCCAGGTCACACGCCCGGGTGAGCTCCCAGTACACCAGGAACGGCGCGCGGCCGAAGACGAAACTCCGGTGGCCGACAAGCGACCGGACTTCCGCTACGGCCTCGCTCACCCGGGGAACTCCCCCACCAGGCCCTCCGCCCGCGCCCACGACCAGACCTCCGGGGACCTGCGGAAGCGCAGCCGCAGCTTGCGCCGCAACCTCCGGACGTACTCCCGCACCGTGCCCTCCGTGAGCCCCAGGGCCTTCGCCACGGAGACCCGAGCGCGGGCGTCCGGCCCCTGGGGGGTCAGGTAGTACAGGGCCAGGACCTCCAGCTCCCGCCAGGACAGGTGGTAACGGGCCCGCAGCCGCCGCACCCCGGCAGCACGCAGCCGTCCCTCCGCAAGGGCGCGGCGCAACACCTCGGAGGGCACCTCCTCTGCCGGCAGGTCGGCTTCCGCTGGCGGTGGCAGCGCCTGGCGCACGACCTCGGCCAGCACCCGGGCTGCACGCCGCACCCGGGTGGGAACCCGACGTGCGGGGGCTCCCAGCCACAGCTCGGCCAGCACCAAGGCACGGGCCGGTGCGTCCACCCCCAGCACCAGGTGCGGCTGCCCGTTGCTGGGGCAGGGCTGCACGGAAGGGCCCGGGGAACAGCTCTTGGTGAACGCCTGTGCGCCCGGACAGTACCCTGCGAACGCGGGCGCCGCAAAGCAGGGAACACACGGTTGGGTGGGCGCGGCCAGCACCGCCCCGTCCGGGCCTGCTACCACAAGGGGGCAGCCGGCTTCCCGGCTCAGGGCGTCCACCACGTACACCAGGTCCACGGTCAACGTCACGGCTTCAGCCTACCAGGTACAGGGTCGGGTAGATGAACACCCACGCCACGTCCACGAAGTGCCAGTACTTCACCACCCCCTCCACGGGCCAGTAGTCCCCGGGCCCGTACCGGCCCCGCCTCCCGTGCAGGTAGACACCCAACAGCAGCACCGCGCCGCTCAGGACGTGCAGCCCGTGCAGCCCCGTGAGGGAGAAGAAGCTGGTCCCGTACCGGGTGGAGGGCGGGAAGAAGTGGAACCCCTCTACCCACTCCACCACCACGCCCACCAGGAACACCGCGGCCAACAAGATCGTCCACAGGGTGTTCCGCAAGAACCCCGCGCGGTCGCCGTGCGCGATGCAGGTCTCCGCGCGGTACGCGGTCAGGCTGCTCAGCAGAAGCACCGCAGTGATGGCAAGCCCCAGGACCTGGTTCAGCTCCGCGGGCCGCGCGGTCCCCAGGTTCAGGTAGCGGGCCGCCACGAAGGCACTGAACAAAGCCGCCTCCGAGAGGAGAAACAGCCAAAGCCCCAGTCGGCCGTTGTACAGCTCCTCCCGCGTCAGGCGCGCCACCGCTCCTTGGTGCATGCTACTCCTCCCCGCGCACCAGTTGCGAGTAGTGCATGAAGTACTCCGCGATCAGGGCTGTCTTCCCCAGCGCCACCAGCGCCAGCCACAGCAGGGCTCCCGGCCAGCGGGCCGCAAACCACTCTACCGCGGTCAGCACCGCGAGGGCCGCAAAGACCCGACCGCCCAACCCCAGCCGGTCCCGCAGCTCAGACGTCTGCATCCCCGCTCCCTCCCGCGACGCCCAGGGTCGCGTGCCGCAGCCCGGGCATCCCGTACACGTACGGCGGGCCCACCACCGCGGGTGGGGACGGGAAGTTCTCCACGGGCGGCGGGCTCGGCACCTCCCACTCCAACGTGGAAGCCTGCCACGGGTTGGCCTCCGCCCGCGGTCCCCGGACCCAGCTCGCGACGAAGTTGTACGCGAACACGAGGAAGCCGGCGCCCAGCGCGAAGGCCGCAAGGCTCGTCCAGAAGTTCACCGGCCCCAGGTAGGCCGGGTAGTCCGCGATGCGCCGGTTCATCCCGTGCAGCCCTGCCCAGAACATGGGAACGAAGGTCGCGTTGAAGGCCAGAAACGTCCACCAGAAGTGCAACCGGCCCAACCGCTCGTCGTACATGCGGCCGGTGATCTTCGGGTACCAGTAGTACACGGCGGCCAAGAGGGCGAAGATCTCCCCGCCCATGATGGTGTAGTGGAAGTGGCCCACCACGAAGTAGGTGTCGTGCAGGTGCAGGTCCGTGGCCACGTCCGCGTTGAAGATCCCCGTGATCCCGCCGATGAGGAAGTTCCACACCCACCCCAGGGCGAACAGCATGGGCGTGCGCAGCCACAGCCGTCCCCGCACGAGGGTGCCCAGGGCCGCGAGGAACACGAGGCCTGTGGGCACGGAGATGGCCTCCGTGGTGGCCAGCATGGGAGCGTGCATCCAGTCGGGCATCCCGCTGGTGAAGTTGTGGTGCGCCCACACAATACCGCTCAATCCCACGATCCCTAGAAACCCGCCCACCGCCCACCGGTAGGCGTACAGGGGCGTGCGGGCGAAGTGCGTGAGGACCTCCAGGGCAGCCCCGAAGGCGGGCAGGATCATGATGTACACCGCGGGGTGCGAGTAGAACCAGAACAGCTGCTGGTACACCACCGGCGTGCCGCCGCGGGCGAAGTGGAAGTAGCTCATCCCCGCCACCCGGTCCAGCAGGACCATGAGCAGGCTTGCGGCCAGGTACTGCGTGACCAGGAAGCTCAACAGGGAAGCGCTGAATATCGACCACACGAAGATGGGAAGCCGGCCCCAAGTCAGGCCCGGCGCCCGCATCCGGGCGATGGTGACCAGGAAGTTGATCCCCCCGAGGATGGACGACAGCCCGAACAGCACCACCGCCACGATCATCAGAACCTGCCCCGGCGCGTTCACCGCGCTGAGGGGCGGGTAGGCGGTCCAGCCCGCGTCCCAGCCTCCCACCAGGAGGCTCGCCAGCAGCATGACCGCCACCGGCGGAGTGAGCCAGTAGCTCAGGGCGTTCACCCGGGGGAAGGCCATGTCGTGGGCCCCGATCATCAGAGGAACGCAGTAGTTCCCCAGTCCCCCGATGAAAATGGCGACGGCCACCGCGATCATGACGATGCCGTGCAGGCTCATCACCTGGTTAAACCCGTTGAGGGTCAGCACCTGCATGCCGGGCTGCATGAGCTCCCAGCGCATGAGCATCGCCAGAGCCCCGCCCAGGAACAGCAGGCCCAGGAAGGTGACCAGGTACTGGATGCCGATCACCTTGTGGTCCGTGGTGAACCGGAAGTACCGGGCCGGCCCCTCTTCGTCGGGCCAGGGCCGGAGGGGCAGCCCGAACCACCCGCGCGCCCACACGTCCCACATCCCCACGCCCGCCAGCCAGCCCACGGTGCCTACCACGGACCCCGTCACGAGCTCCAGGTCGAAGGAGAACGGGCCGCCCGCAAGACGCACCACCGCCGCCAGGGCAGGCCCGCCCAGGATGTAGCCCAGCAACCCGTACCCCAGGCCCTTCAGCACAGGAGCGATCACCCGCACCGCTTCACCTCTTCCGCTGTTCCACCAGCCACGCGTCGAACTGCTCCGGCTCCACCACCCGCACCGGGGCTGCCATGATCCCGTGGCCGACCCCGCACAGCTCCGCGCACTGCACCCGTAGCTGCGGGCTCCCCTCCGGGCTGCCCTTGCGGGTGGGCGTGACGTGCAGGTAGGTGGTCAGGTTGGGGACCGCGTCGATCTTGGTCCGGAAAGCCGGGACCCAGAAGCTGTGCACGATGTCGCTGGAGGTGACCTCAAACCGCACCCGCCGCCCCACGGGCAGCACCAGCTCCCGGGCGGAAACGCCCTGCTCGGGGTAGTCAAACTGCCACAGCCACCGGCTCGCCCGCACCCGGACCACCAGGTCGTCCCCTGGACCCGCCAGGCTGGCCAGCCGGACCGTCCGGGACCCGCCCGCCAGCAGCGCCCCTACCGGCACCTCCCGCATCTCCGCCAAGCCCACCAGCCCGGGGTTGTAGATCACGTACGCAGCCAGCGCCGCGGTCAGCACAAACCACACCCGGGGCACCCAGCGGTGCTCGGGGACGTACGGGGGCGCCTCGGGAGGCTCCCCTGGCGCGCGCCGGGTAGCCAGGACGTACGCGAGGACGACGACCACCAGGGCGAACACGGGGCTTGCGAGTTGCATGAGGAAGCGAAACGCGTGGTCGGCTACCGCGGCTTCCCGGGCTGCGGCAAAGGGGAACCCCCGGAACCCGGAAGCAAGCCAGACCAACACACCTGTGACGACCACCCACCACACCGCCAGGATTCCCACGCGCATCGCCGATCCCCAATCTGCGGTTGACCCCAGGTCAGCACGCCTGCCGGCTGCGGTGCATCGGGCGACGAACCGATTTGCGCGCCTGCGGCATCGGGTGAGGACCCGATACGCCACCGGCAGGGAGCCGTCTTGCGGCCTAGCCGTGTACCTTAGGGACGTGCCATGGACACGGTGGGCGCCCGCGTGCGCAGCCTCACCCGCCTGCCAGGGGCCACGGCGGCGGTCTGGTTCCCGATGGTGGCGTGCCTCCTTCTGCCCGGGGCGGGCCTGGCGGTGGTGGCCGTCTCCGCGCAGGTGGCCTCGGGGGACTGGCGGCAGTACCCGGTCCTGGCCACCAACCACCTGCTGACCCTGGGGTGGGGCACCTTGGTGGCTGCGGGCGCGCTGCACCAGATGTTCCCCGCGGTGCTGGGCGTCTCTGCGAAGCCCGGCCGGGCCGCGGCCGTGCACCTCGCCGTGACCGCGGCCGGTGTCGTGGTGCTGGTGGCAGGCTTTTGGGCTTCCAGCCCCGCGTGGGTCGCGGCAGGTGGCCTGCTGGTGGCCGGCTCCGCCCTGGCGATGGTGGGCCTTCTCCTCCGCCTGGCCCTCCGGCGCCGGCGCTGGCCCGCTACAGCCTCAGGCGTGTTGCTGAGCGCCGCTCACCTGGTCTTCGCGGTGCTCTGGGGCGCCCTCATGGCCGTGAACTGGAACCGGCCGTTCTGGCCCGCGCTGTACACGTACGCAGGAATCGGCGTCCACGCGGCCTTGGGGCTTGTGGGCTGGTTCGTGCAGCTGGTGGTCTCCGTGTCCTACTACCTGCTGCCCCGGTTCACCGGCGTGCGGTCCGTCCCGGACCGACACTTGGTCGTGCTGCTGGCCTTGCTCAACGCGGCGGTGCTCCTGTTTGGCGCTGCGGCGGCGCTGCACCACCCGGGCCCGGCCCGGCTGGCTGCGGCCCTCCTGTCCAGCGCGGGTCTGCTGTACGTGCGCGACCTGTACCGATTCCTCGCGGGTGCCCGTCAGAACACCCCCGACCTCACCAACTGGCACTGGTGGGCGATCGCGGGGCAGACCCTGCTGGCGGCGGCAGTGGCCGCGTGGTGGGCCCTGGGCATGTTGGCCCTAGACGGCCGGAGGGTCGCCGCCGCGCTGGCGGTGCTGTTGCTGTGTGGCTGGGTCACCCTCGCCATCATGGGCCAGCTGTACAAGGTCACGCCCTTCCTCATGTGGTACTACCGGTACGCCCGCGGGCTTTCTGCCTACGAGGTCCCGCGCCTGCCCGCCCCCTACTTCCCCCGTTGGGGTGTGGTGGCCTTCGTCCTCACGGCGTCTGGGAGCACCGCGCTGGCGGCCGCGGTGCTGGTGGCTTCCCCTCCGGCCGCCCGGGCCGCCGCTGTCCTGTTCGCTTCCGGCTGCACCGTGTACGCGGCTGGTCTGGCTGTCTCCTGGCTGCTGGCCGTCCTCCTGCGCGGTGCAGAGTAAGCGGACCCTGTGAATCCAGACAGGCGGCGAGCTCTAACTCGGTCCGTGAACCGCCGAATCCGTCGCAGACCGGGCGCCGCGGGCGTGCCGGCACTTGGATTATGGCAGTTGTCGCTTGGCTGACAGTCATCACAGGGACATACATCGTCTACCCCTGGTACCGGGCGAAGCCGCCAGAGGGAGCTGATCTCACTCAGTTCCCCAGGGCGTACGCTGAGCAAGCCCCAGCTCGCCGCCTGGCACACCTTCGGGATGGAGTGGAAAGAGCACGTCGCCTGGCTGTCTCCGATCCTGGCCACCGCTGTCGCCTACGTGGTGGCCCACTACGGCCAGAAACTGGCAGAGGAGGAAAAGATCCGCCAAGCCCTGATCGTGCTTTTCACCATCGCCTTCGTAGCGGCCGGCGTGGCTGGCCTGTTCGGTGCTTTTCTCAACAAGGTCGCACCCATTCGCTGAAAGGGGGAAGTCTCATGCGCCAACCCGAACCTGCGTTGAACAACGGCGCGGCAGCGGCGGCTGTGTTGGCTTCTGGAATCGGGAGCTTCGCGCTGGGCTTCTTCACCACCCTGGCGGAAGCTGCGGCCTCCGTGAAAAACGCCCTGAACTTCTACAACCCTGCCGGCCCCCTGAGCGGGAAGACCACGGTGGCGGTCGTGGTCTGGCTGGTCGCCTGGGCTGTGTTGCACGGCAGGTGGAAGGACAAGGAGGTGGACTTCAGCAAGACGTTCGTCGCGACCCTGGCCCTGATCGCCCTAGGGGTGCTGGGTACGTTTCCCCCGTTCTATGAGGCGTTCGCGAAATAAGGCCTAGCCTGGCGGCCGAGTCGCGGCAGCAGAGCGCTACCCCGGCACGCCCCGCACCAGCATCACCGCCAGGGCGAGGATCACAAGCACGAACAGGGCGTTGGCCCGACCGATCCACGTGGCCTGCCGCCGCAGGCGCAGGGCCTGGCGGGCCTCCGGGTTCCCCTGGCGCACCAGCCGCGTGCTGGCCGGACCCAGGAAGAAGTCGTGGAGGGCACTCAGCAGGACCGCGGCCGCCACGAAGCCCAGCTTCCACGCCAGCACCTGCCCGAAGGGGCTCTGCCACAGGCGGCCGGAGACCACGCTCTCCCAGGTCACCCCGCGGTAGGCGAGGTTCACCACTCCCGTCAGGATCAGCAGCGCAATGCACGTCCAGGCCACGGGCAGGAACCGCTCGCCCATCCGGGCCACCAGCTCCGCCCGCTGCCGGTCCGGCAGGCCGCGCAGCACGGGGACGGCCACCAACCCGAGGAACAGCATCCCGCCGGCCCACACCACCGCGCTCAGGACGTGGACGTACACACTGAGGTGGTACACGGCAGCAGGTTACCGCCCCTGGGCCCCGTGGTCTTTGCTGTCCGGCAACGTCAGGTCCTCCGCGACCTCCACCAGGGCGTGCGGGTTCCGGATCACCAGGCGCTGGCGCCCGGCACGCACGATCCCTTGTGCCTCCCACCGGCTCAGGACGCGGCTCGTGGTGAACAGGGTGGTCCCCGTGAGGTTGGCCAGGTCCTCCCGGGACAGGGTGAGGTCGATCCGCACGCCCTCCTCCGTGCGCCGGCCCACCTGCCGCGCCAGCCGCAGCAGCGCCCGGGCGATGCGGCGTTCCACGCGCTCTGCCACGAGCTCCTCCACCCGCCCCTGCAGCTCCCGGACCCGCCGGGCGGCCACCCGCAACAGGTTCCAGGCCAGCTGAGGGTGGTCTGCGGCCAGTCCGCGCAGGTGGTCCCCGGTCCACCCTAGGGCCTCCGCGGGCTCCCACGCCTCCGCGGTCACGGGGTAGTTCTCCTCGCCCAGCAGCGCCAGCGCCCCGAACACGTCGCCAGGGCCCGCGAGCCGGTGCAGGACCACGCGGCCGTCCGGGTGCACCCCCTGCAGCTTCACCCGGCCGGAGGCCACCACGTACACGCGGGCGGCGGGGTCGCCCTGGCGGAAGAAGGATTCGCCCCGGGCGCGGACCACGCGGTCCGCGCACCGGACGGCCCGCTCCACCGCCTCCCGGGGAAGCCCGTGGAACAGGGCGGACCGCTCCAGCACGCCAACGCTCACGGCCCTATCATGGCGAGCCCCCGCAGCTCCGGCAACTCCCGGCGCGCACCCAGACGTGGTACACAAGACCTTGAGGGGAGGTAAGCACGGTGAGCAACTTGGTCCAGGACTGGACGGAAGACCTCCGCGGTCGCATCCCCGGCCCGGTGGTGGCGGAGGACGTGCGGGTGGGCGTGTTCTACACCGCGATCCGGCTGTCTACCGGGCACGTTGGAGTCGCCTTCACTCCCCGGGGCCTGGTGGACGCGGTGTGCTGCCCGCGTTCTGCCGCCGCAGCACCCCCTGCGGGTCGGCTGGCAGGGCAGGACGCGTGGCAGCTGGCGGAGTACGCCACCTCTCCCGTGCCCCTGCGCCGCGCGGTGGGCGTGGCCGCGCTCAACGCGCTGTCGTCCCTCGCGGTGGACCGCTTCGGGACGCCCCAGGGCGTCCTGTTGCCCGGCGTGGACGCCCTGGAGGCGGCCGAAGTCCGCGCGGACGACCGGGTGGCCATGGTCGGGGCCTTCACGCCGTTCGTGCGCGCCCTGAAGGGCCAGGTGGCCGAGCTGTGGGTGGTGGACCGCCACCCCGAGGCGTTGCCGGAGGCGGAGCGGGCCTTCTGGTGCCCTCCGGAGCACGCAGGGGAGGCGTTGGCAGCCGCCACCGTGGTGTTGGTCACGGGATCTGCCCTCGTGGAAGGTGGGGTGGACGACCTCCTGGCCGCCTGCGGGCGGGCCCGCAGGGTGGTGTTGGCGGGGCCCACCACCTCCTTGTGGCCTGTGCCCTTCTTCTCCCGAGGGGTCCACGTGTTGGCCGGCATCCGGGTGCTCGACGGCCCGAGGCTCATGCGGGTGGTAGGGGAAGGCGGTTCCGGGTACTTCTTCCAGGACGCGGCGGAGAAGGTGGCGGTGGTTCGGCAGGACGTCCCCCGCACGTAGGGCGCGCCAAACAGGTTGACGGAGCGCAAAGACACCGGACCGCGGGCCGGCGACAATCCAGTCGCCATGGAGCCCGTGGACCCCGGACAGACGGTCGCAGAGCTGCTCGAGCAGCGCCCGCACGTGCTGTGGGTGTTCCTCCGCCGCCGCATGGCCTGCCCGGGCTGCGCTATGGCGCCCTTCGAGACCGTGGCAGAGGTAGCCCAGGTCTACCGGATCCCCTTGGAGCCGTTCCTGCGGGAACTCAGGGAAGCAGCCGATGTCCATGGGGACCTCCCTGGTCGGTGAGCGCGGGGTGTCCACGCTGCTGGACCGCGGGGAGGAATGAGGTGCGCCGCGCGGTCCTAGCGCTCCCGGGGGCGTGCGGGTGGTGGAGGCAACCCGCGCCCCGCCCGGAAGCAGTCGGAGGGAGGTGAGGAAGATGTCGCAGTTGAAAGAGGCGTTCCGGTCGCACCACCGGCAGCTGCGGGAGCAGCTGGAGCGGTTTGCGGACGCGGTGGCCACAGACCCCCAGCGGGCCGACCTAGAGGGCCTAGTGCGGTTCTTGCGGGAGGAGCTGTTGCCGCACGCCCAGGCAGAGGAGGAGTACCTGTACCCCGCGGTGGCCCCCCTGCTGCGGACGCACGGGGACCCCACGGCCACCATGCGTACGGACCACGAGTTCATCGGGCAGCTGGTGAGGGCCGTAGAGGACGCGGTGGCGGACTCCCGCCGCGGCGGGTTCGCCTGGCCGGACCGGCTGCGGCGCCACGTGTTGGGGCTGGCGGCGCTGTTCTGGGTGCACCTGGAGAAGGAGGAGCGGGTGTACCTGCCCCTGGTGGAGCGCCACCTGTCCGAGGCGGACCAGCAAGCGCTGCTGCGGGCCATGCACGGGACCTCCGCGACCGCACAGACCACGTCCGACCGGGTGCTGGACGTCCGGCACCTGCCACCTCCCCAGCGCCACCCGTTGATCTTCCAGACCTTCGAGGCGCTCAGACCCGGGGAAGGCTTCCACCTGGTGAACGACCACGACCCCAAACCGTTGTACTACCAGTTCGCCGCGGAGCGGCCGGGGCAGTTCACGTGGGAGTACCTGGAGCAGGGTCCGGAGGTGTGGCGGGTGCGGATCGGCAAACCCGCCGCTCCGTGAGGAGGGGTCCGTGCACACCGTGGCGGGCACCGTACGCCCCACAAGCGGGCGGGCCGGCCGCCTCCCGTTCCTCGTAGCGGGAGGGCTCTCGCTCCTCGTGGGCCTGTGGGTCGGGCTGCGCCGGGCCGGCTGGTCCCTTCCGGAGCCCCTCGGGGCAGGAGCCGCGGACCACGCGGCCTTGATGGTCAGTGGGTTCCTCGGAACCCTCATTGGCCTGGAGCGGGCCGTGGCGTTGCGCGTTCCCTGGACCTTCCTCGCGCCTGGGTTCTCCGGGCTGGGAGCGTTGGCGCTTTTCGGGGGCCTCCCGCGCGAGGTCTCCGTGACGCTGTTTGCGCTTTCGGGTGGCGTCCTGGTGCTCGCCTACCTCCACGTGCTCCGGCTGCAGCTTGCCCCCTTCACCCTCGCCATGGGCGCGGGCGCCGCCGCGTGGCTGCTGGCGACGTTCGCGTGGGGAGCTGGCCTTCCGGCGGCTTCGTGGACTGCGGGCTGGGCGGCCTTCCTCGTGCTCACCATTGTGGGCGAGCGGCTGGAGCTGAGCCGCCTCACCCGGCTTCCCCGGGTGGCGTGGACCGCCTACGGGGTGCTGCTGGCCTTGCACGGCGCTGCGGCGGGGCTGTCGGTGGTGGCACCGCTCCACGGGTTCCGGCTGGCGGGGCTGGTGCTGGCCGGCTGGGCCCTGTGGTTAGGGCGGTACGACGTCGCCCGCCGGACGGTCCGCGGCACGGGCCTACCGCGGTACGCCGCGGTGGCGCTTCTTGCCGGCTACGCGTGGCTCGGGGTCGCGGGGCTCCTGTGGCTCACCAGCAGCGGGGTTCCCGCAGGCCTGCGGTGGGACGCGGAGGTTCACGCGCTGTTCTTAGGGTTCGTCTTCTCCATGGTGTTCGCGCACGCCCCCGTCATCTGGCCCTCCGTCCTCGGTGGGCAGATCCGGTTCTCACCACGTTTTTACAGCCACCTCCTCCTGTTGCACCTCTCCCTCCTGCTGCGGGTGGGCGCAGACCTCGCGGCCTGGGAAGCCGGCCGACGGTGGGCGGTGGTGCTCAACACCCTCGCGGTCCTCCTCTTCCTCGCGAACACCGTCCGCACCCCGCGGCTGCGGGCTCCGGCCGCGTAGTGGACGGCCACCCGCGTACCCGGGTGCGGCCAGAGCTCCCCGGGTGCGCACCTGTTGCCGTCTGCGTCGGACGCCGTAGCCGGACCCGCTACACTGGAAGCGCCAGGGTCTTTCCGCGGTCGGGTGCCGGGCCGCGGGGGAAGGACGGTGGTCAGATGGGGCGCACGGTGAGGGAGCTCAGCCCCGCAGAGCTCGAGGCCTACCGGAAGGCATGGGGGGAGCACGAGCGCGCGCAGGAACGGGCCCTGCAGGCGCGTGCCGGCGAGATGATGCGCGCGGCCCAGGAAGCCGCTACTTTGCTGCGCAGCCGGTACGGTGCCCGCCGCGTGTGGGTCTTCGGCTCCCTGGCGAGGGGCCGAGTCGGCCCTCACTCAGATGTGGACCTAGCCACGGAGGGGATGGCCGCGCACGAGCTCCTGCGCGCGCACGCGGAGGTGTGCCGCCTCTTCCCGGGGACCGAGGTAGACCTCGTGGTCCTCGAGGAAGCCAGCCCGGTCCTGCGCCGGAGGGTGGAGAGGGAGGGAGTCCCGCTGTGACGAGCGCCCTGCGGGCCCTGGCCGCACGCCTGAGGGAGGAGCTGTCCGAAGTGTCCCGGGAAGTGGAACGGACCCTGGCCGCGGCGGGAAAGGCGCAGTCTACGGGCGACGACACCTACTGGGACGCGGTCGCGCTCCGGTTGCAGGCGTTCTACACGGGGGTGGAACGGATGCTGGAGGCCATCGCGCAGGAGGTGGACGGTTCTGTCCCCTCCGGCCCCTCGTGGCACCGCGACCTGCTCCTCCAGCTGGGAGCCGAGCTGCCGGGTCGGCGCCCCGCGGTTCTCTCGCGGGCCTGTCGGGAGCTGCTGGAAGAATACCGGGGCTTCCAGCATTTGGTCCGGCACCTGTACACCCACTCCCTGCGCACCGATCGCGTGGCGGAACTGGTCGCCCGCCTCCCGGACTGCTACCGTCTGGTGCGGGAGGAGCTGGAAGCCTTTTTCGGGTTCCTCGCTGGCCTGCCGCCGGAACCGGGGCGGGCGGAGGAGAGGAGCCCGTAGGCAGGAGGTATCACGCGCATGGACCCACGGGCAGAGCTCGGCTGGCTGGCGGACCGGCTGGAACGCACCTACCGGGAGGGCAACTGGGCCGGAAGAGGCCTTGTCCCCGCGCTCGAGGGCGTGAGCCCGGTGGAGGCCCACTGGAGGCCCACCACGGGCCAGCACACCATCGCGGAGCTGGTGGCCCACGTGGCCTACTGGTGCCGCTGGACCGCCCACCACCTCCAGCCCCACCGGTTTCCCCACCCGGGCCAGGACTGGCCGGAGGTCCCGCCCACGCGGGAGGCGTGGGAGGAGATCCGACGGCAGGTAGAACAGGCCCACCGGGACTGCGCGGACGCCATCCGCAGCGCGGACCCGTCCGTCCTGGACCTTCCCGCGCCGGAAAACTCCTGCACCTGGCGGGAAGCGCTCGCCGACCTCGCCACCCACACCACCTACCACGCGGCGCAGGTCTTCGTGCTCCGCCGCTGGTACGCCACCCAGGAGCTGGCCCCGTGAACACACGGGCCTCCGGCCGCGCGCGGGTGGCAGCAGGCGCCCCGGGGGCCGCCACACCCGAGGAGGGGGTCCTGCAGCGTGCCGCGGACTGGTTCGGCGGGGACGCGCTGCGGGCGAAGGTGTTCTTGGACCGCTACGCCCTGCGGGACCTGCAGGGCCGTCTGGTGGAGCAGACTCCCGAACAGATGTGGGAGCGGGTGGCCCGCTTCGTGGCGCGGGCGGAGGAGGATCGGCGCACGTGGGACCGCCGGTTCCGGGAGCTGCTGGAGGGGTTCCGGTTCGTACCGGGAGGGCGGATCCTGTTCGGGGCGGGAAACCCCCGTCGCGTGACCCTGTTCAACTGCTACTTCATCCCCATCCGGGCCGACTCCGTGGCGGGGATCACCCGGTGGATGGCGGAAGCCGCCCGTACCTACGCCGCAGGTGGCGGTGTGGGCACCAACGTGGACGTGCTGCGGCCCCGGGGCACGGCCACGGCCAGCGCGGGGCGCGTGGCCAGCGGCCCCGTGAGCTTCATGGAAGTGTTCAGCGCCCTCACGGGCGTCATGGGTTCTGTGGAGGGCCGCCGGGGCGCCCTCATGATGACCCTCCGGGCAGACCACCCGGACGTGCTGGAGTTCGTGGCTGCCAAGTCCGACCCCCAGCGCGCCAGGGTGCAGCACGCGAACCTCTCCCTGCGGGTGTCCGACGCGTTCTTCGCGGCCCTAGACGCGGACCGCCCCCTGCGGTTGTGGTTCCACACCCCGCGCGAAATGGTGGAGCGCACCGTACCCGCCCGCCAGGTGTGGGAGGCGGTGGTGCAGGCGGCGTGGGCCAGCGCGGAGCCCGGTCTCCTGTTCTGGGACACCGTGGTCCGCGAGTCGCCCGCGCAGTACGGCGGGCTCGAGGTGCAGGGAGTCAACGTGTGCGGGGAAGTCCCCATGGAGCCGTACGGCGCCTGCAACCTGGGCAGCGTCCACCTCGGCACGTTCGTCCGCCAGCCCTTCACGCCCCACGCCTGGGTGGACTGGGCGTCCCTGGAGGAGGCGGCAGCCCGCGCGGTACGCTTCCTGGACGACGTGGTGGACGTGGGGGCGGCCCGCCACCCGCTCCCCGCGCAGCGGACGGCGTCCCGACGGAGCCGCCGCGTGGGCCTGGGCGTCATGGGGCTGGCGGACGCGTTGGCCATGCTCGGGATCCGGTACGGCTCCCCGGAGTCTGTGCGTTGGCTGGAAGACTGCCTGCGGCGCGTGCGGGACGCCGCGTACGCCGCCAGCGTGGAGCTGGCGCGGGAGAAGGGCGCGTTTCCCGCCTTCGACCCCCGCCGGCACGAGCGCAGCCCGTACATCCAGCGTCTACCCGCGCACCTGCGGCGGGCCCTGCGACGGTGGGGGCTGCGCAACGCCGCCCTGCTGGCGGTCGCCCCCACGGGCTCCATCTCCCTGCTGGCGGGAGCGTCCAGCGGTATTGAGCCCATCTTCGGGCTCCGCTATACGCGCCTGGTGGGAGGCCAGAGGTACCAGGCCGAGCATCCCCTGCTGGCCCTGTACCGCCAGGCGACCGGCAGGGACAACCCGGGCTGGCCCACCGCCCACCAGCTGGACCCGCTCAGCCGGGTCCGGCTGCAGGCCGCCGCGCAGCGGTACGTGGACCAGAGCATCTCCTCCACCGTCAACCTACCGGCGTCCGCAACTCCGGAAGTGGTGGCGCAGGTGTACCGGTCCGCGTGGGAACTGGGGTGCAAGGGCATCACCGTGTTCCGGGAAGGCAGCCGCGCAGGCGTGCTGCAGCACGCGGCCACTTCCCCCGTGGCGGTGTGCACCCTGTGCGAGTCTGCGGACCTGTCGGTCACCGGCGGGGGGCCACCGGACGCGAGCACGTCTGGCTCACGTGGATCCCGTTGGTGACCCCGCGGACGCCCGGCACGCGCTCCACCGCCCGCTCCGCGCGCTCCCGCTCCTCCACGGTGCCCACGCTCCCGCAGAGGGTGACCCAGCCCCGCTCCACGCTGGTGCGGATCCGGCGGTGGTCCGGTAGGGCCCGCCGGAGGGCCTGTCGGACGGCCCGACACAGCTCCGCGTCGGACTCCGGGGCGGGTCCTGCGGGCGTGCCGGACAGCTGCACGTGGTTGACCACGTCCAGGATGCCCGGGACCCGGTGCGCCGCCTCCTGAGCCGCGTGCTTGGCCACCGCGCTGCCCACGGTCCCCGTGAGGATGGCCACGCCGTCCCGGACCTCCACGGCCACCGAGCGGGGGTCCACCCGGCCGTCTGTGGACAGCTGCCGGAGCACTCCCCGGTGGCGCCTGTGGTCCGCCGCGCCCACCTGCACCTACCTCCTCCGCCCGGGCGCCCTCCCCGGCTCCCTCAGGCTACCGGACCCGCATTCCGTGGCGTCAAGCCAAACATTTGTCAGCGGATCCACTCCAGTGCCTCTACCCGTCCGGACCTGCGCCGGTCGTCCACCCGGTAGGTGAGGGCGCTGCGCACGGACACCACACCGTCGATCCCCGCCACCCACCGCTCCACCAGCTCCTTGTCCGACCACCGGTCCACCGTGCCCTCCAGGTGAACCACCCCCTCCTCCACCCGCACCTGCACGGTGGCGGGGTCTACCCACAGGTCCCGCAGCAGGGACTCCCGCACCGCCCGCTCCAGCTCCGTGTCGTCACGGGCCAGGGCCTTGATCACGTCCGCGCGGCTGACGATCCCCACCAGCCTCCCCTCGCGGACCACGGGGAGCCGGTTGACCCGCCACTGGGCCATCAGCCGCGCCGCCTCCCGCAACGGCGCGTCCTCCTCCACGGTGCGCACGGGCCGCGTCATCAGGTCCCGGGCAGTCAGGCCACCGCGCTTCCGCGCGTCCGCGGGGTCCTGCCGGAAGGGCCAGCGGCCCGCGGGCTCGGGCAGCTCCTTGTACAGCAGATCCGCCTCGGTGACGATCCCCACCAGCTCCCCGGCCGCGGACACCACAGGCACCCCGCTGATCCGGTGGCGCAGCAGAACCTCCGCCACCTCCTTCACAGGCGTGTCCTCCCGTACGGTGACCACAGGACTGGTCATCACGTGGCGTACCCGGAGCCTCGTGGGCACCGACCGTTCTTGCACCTGCACCATGGCGTTCCTCCTCACCGGCTTCGCTTTCAGGCTAAAGTCAGCCCGCGGGTCTCGCCATCGGGCGGGCACCGGAAACCCACATCGGGCCTGTGCTGGATTGGACCCGGGAGCTTGGCCCTGGTAGGTTCAGTACGGGAGGGCCCCGGAAGGAGGGTTGACCGTGGAAGCGCGGGAGATCATGAGCACGGACGTGATCGTGTTGACCCCGGACATGGAAGTGCAGGAAGCCGCGGATCTCCTGGTCCGCTACCGGATCCACGGCGCCCCCGTGGTGGACGCCAACGGGATGCTGGTGGGCATGGTGAGCTTGGTGGACCTGGTGGGCAAGCCAGGCGGGACGGTGCGGGACATCATGACCCCGGACCCGGTGGTGGCCATGGAGGACACCCCCGTGGAGGAGCTGGCGCAGCTCATGCTGGACGAGATGGTCCGACGCGTCCCCATCGTGCGCGGCGGGCAGGTGGTGGGGATCGTGAGCGCCAGCGACATCGTCCGGGTGTACCTGGACGAGGTGCGCGGCCGCCGCGCGTCCGCGTAGCGGGTTCTCCCAGCGTCCCGGGGAGCCTACGGCCCTCCCACGGAAAGGTCGAAGGTCGCTTCAAAGCCGCCGCGGGCCATCTGGCCTGTCACCCGAAGGCGCCACAGCCCGTCCATGGAGAAGCTGTGCGTGGCTTCGTAGGTCCCCGGACCGGTCCTCTGGAACGGGACCAGGTCCGGGTCGTGGGACATGTCCGGCATGTCCGCCCGGACCTCCAGCCCCTCCACGTCCACGGGCTGCCCGGTCCGGTCCCGCACGTTCAGGACCAGCCGCACCGGCTGCAGGGCGTGGACCCGCTGCGGCGACCACGTCAGGGTGGCGGTCCACCCGTCGCCTTCCACGCGGGCGGCCGCGGGCCGGCTGCACGCCGTCACCCACACAACCACGGCCAGCCACGCCCAGGCGGCAAGCCGGGACGGGTGCCCGCCCCACGGGCTCACGGCCCCACCGCCCCCACGAACCGCCGCAGTCCCACGGCCACCGCTCCCGCGGCCCACGCCACCAGCACCACGCACAGCAGCGCCACCGTCCCTGCCGGTCCGAGCCGGTCCAGGGCCAGGACTCCTACCGGCCCCAGCAGGTCCGGCGTGCGCGTGACCACCACGAGCCCCGCCACGCGGAAGGCGGACACGGGGTTGACCGCTACGAGCGCCAGCAGCACCGCGGGCGGCAGCCGGAGGGCCACCGCGCTGGCCAGAACACCGAAGTCCGTGAGGACGGTGAGCGCAAGCCAAGCCAGCAACGCGGCTCCCAGGGCCCGGCCCCGGTGGGGCGCGGTGGCGGAAATCGCGACACCCACGGCAAGGCACGCCAACGCCAGCAGGGTGGACAGGAAGACCAGCCACAGGAACGGGCCCAGCCGGTCTGTCCCGGCCCCTGCGGCCAACACCACCCCTGCGGCCCCGTAGCCCGCCCACGTGGCCGCCCCCACCGCCGCGGACAGCCCCAGGTAGCGGCCTACGTACACCGCCCCGCGGTGCGCCGGCTGCGCCAGCAGGAAGTCCAGGGCACCGGTTTCCCGATCCCCCGCGATCCACACCGCTCCCAGGACGAGCCCCATGAGGGGCACGAACAGCATGGACAGGTGCACCAGGGCCGCCGCGGCCCTGTCAAACGAAGACAACCCCACCACCCGCAGGCCCGACAGCGCCACCGCGGCGGCCGCCAGGGTCATGGCGGCGAAGCTCCCCCCCAGCGCCCACAGCCACCGGTCCCGGGAGGCCGCCCGCAGGTCCCAACACGCGGTGACCCGCCACGCACTCACCGCAGCACCTCCCGGACGAGTTCCTCCGGAGGCGGCTCGTGCACGCGTACGGACCGGTCCCGGAAGGTGTCGAGGACGTCCCGCAGCAGCCGGTCCGGCACCCGGAGGTGCAGGGCCCCGTTGCGGGAGGCCAGGACCTGCACCCCTTCCGGCACCTGCGGTGGGAGCGGACCGGGTACGACCACCTCCAGCCAGTGCGCCGCGCGGAGCTGCTCGGCGGAAACGTCCGCCACCACCCGTCCTCCCTCCAGCGCCACCACCCGGTCCACCAACCGGTCCAAGCCGCGCAGCTGGTGGCTTGCCACCACCACGGTGCGGCCGGTGGCGCCGCGCAGCCATCCCGCCAGCCACTCCTCCCCGTCGCGGTCCAGGTAGCTGGTGGGCTCGTCCAGGACCAGCACGGGGGGTTCCCCGACCCGCGCCACGGCCACGCCCAACCTGCGCAGCATGCCGCCCGACAGCTCCCGCACGGGCTTGCGGGCGTGCGACAGAAGGCCTGCTTCCTCCAGCAACGGACCGGGGCGGGGGGGTAGGCCGCGCAGCTCCTGCACGAGGGCTACCACCTCCGCGGTGGTCAGGTGGTGGGGGAACGCGACCAGTTGGGGGACGTACCCCACGCGGCGCCGGACCTCCACGGGGTGGCGCCGCGGGTCCAGCCCGTCCACCTCCACCTGCCCCGTGTACGGCACCAGCCCCAAAAGCGTCCGCAGCAGTGTGGTCTTGCCCGCGCCGTTAGGCCCCACCAGGGCGACCCGCTGGCCCGCGGCTACTTCCAGCCGGACGCCGTCCACCACGGGCCGGCCGGCCAGCCGGACGTACACGTGGCGCCAGGCGATCACGCCTCCACCTCCCACCCCAGCCGCCGCCTGCCCGCCCACACCACCCCCGCCCCCAGCGCCGCCAGGGCCGCGGAAACCGCCGCGAAAACCCAGGAGCGTTCCTCCGACCGGAACTCCTCGGGGACCACAGGCCGGACCAGGGGGTGCGGGTCCTCCAGCACCACCTGCGGCGGAAACAGGGGGACCGCCTGGGCCGCGCGCTCCAGGGCCGCCACAGCCGCGCTGCCGTGCAGGACCCGCGTGGCGGGGACGGTGTCCGTGACCGACTCGAACCACCGGCGCAGGCGGTACGGCCAGTCCCCCACCCCGTCATTGTCCAGGTCCAGGCCCACGTACCCGTCCCAGGCGTTGCCGCGGCCGGCCTCCGACCACCGGTTGGAGGCGGTCGCCCCGCCCTCCACCTGGACCGTCTCCCCGTTCGCGTGGAACACGTTCTGCGTGAAGGTGTTGCCGGTGGCGCTACTCAGCAAGGTCAGGCCGACCCCGTTGCCCGCCACCAGGTTCCCCACAAAGCGGCCCTTGCCCTCTCCCCCCATGGGCGTCCGGTCCAGGTACAGGCCCACCCGGTTTCCCACCACCAGGTTGGCGCGGACCACCACGGCGTCGGACTCCTTGAAGGCCAGCCCCACCCCGGGCACGTCCCGGTTGTGCAGGAAGCGGTTGCCCTCCACACGCACGCCCGCGCTGTACATGATGTACGCGCCCACCGCGTTCCCCTGCAGGGTGCTGTCCAGAAGCGGGGTCCGGTGCGCGTACATGTAGTGCACGCCGTAGCGGGAGCCCCGCACCCGCAGGCGGTGCAGGACGGAGTCCTCCGTGAACCACAGGAGCACGTCCCGCATCTCCTCCACGTCCACCTCCGTGAGGGTCACCCGCTGGCTGTACCACAGCCGCACCGCATCACCCCGCCGGTTGAGGGGGAGGGGCTTTCCCGAAATCCGCACCCGCCGGATCCGCGCCCCGTGTGCCTGCTTCAGGTTCAGGCCAAAGAGTACGTCCTCCAGAACCAGGTCCTCCAGCACCACGCGGCTTGCGCCCACGAACACGCCCGCGTCCTCCGTGTTGAGCTCGTCCCCACTGTTGCGGACCCGCAGCCTGCCCAGGTACACGCCCGGGGCCTCCACGCGGACCACCGTGCCCGCTCCTCCGCCGTCCACCACCGCCCCGGCTTCGCCCACCAGCCGCAGGGGCTTGCGGATCACCACGGGACCCCGCACCACCCCCCGGACCACCACCTCGGAGCCCGGTGGCGCCGCGTCCACCACCGCCTGCAGGTCCCCAGCGGGCACCGATCCCGCCGCAGGGAGGCCCGCCAGCAGCACCGCCACCGCTGCCAACGCGCCCCTCACCGGGCGGGCACCTCCACCGGCCGGCCTGCCGCCTTGGGCCGGACCACCTCGGTCTGGGGCCCGCGCCGCAGGTCAAGGAGGGCGAGCAAGCTGGCGAGCAGGGCCACGTAGAAGCCCACGTGGAACTGCGCGATGGTGGTGAACTGCGCGATCTTGCCTGTGCCCAACAGCACGGGCATGAAGGGCTCCAGCCGGATGGGTGCGGCAGGGTCCATGGAGTGGCCGTAGTGCCACAGCCAGGCGGCCAGGTCGGCGGTAAACCCCAGGGGGAACAGGACCAGGGGCAGCCGCAGCAGCCACCGCCACGGACCTGTGCGCGTGCCGGAGAGCACCGCCAGGGCCCCGAACAGCAGGACCACGGGCATCGCCACGGCGCGCTCCACCGGAGCCGCCTCCTCCAGGGGCTTCATTCCGATGTAGTGGTTCAGGGTGGTGATCTCCTGGGCGTCCCCCGCCACGTGGGTCAGGTACACCAGGGCCTGCAGCCCGCCTGGGTACTGGGGCGCGTACAGCACAATCCGCCAGTAGGGCAACAACGAGGACCCCGCCAGGAGCGCGGCGGCCAGCAGGACGGTCCCCACCTCCCGGAAGGCCCTCTGCCTCGCGCTTGCCTTCAACCCAGCACCTCCTCCTGTTGCCGACGGGGCCGGGAAGCGGGCTTGCGCCCGCTTCCCGGCCCCCCTGCTACGGCTCGATCTCCAGGTAGCCCATCATCTCCAGGTGCAGGGCCGAGCAGAACTCCGTGCAGTAGAACGGGTACACGCCCGGCCGCTCCGCCCGCAGGACCACCGTCTCCGTCTTCCCGGGCTCCAGGCTGAGGTTCACGTTGTGCCGGTCGATGCCGAACCCGTGAATGGCGTCCTTGGTCCGCTCGATGTTGGTGATGTGGAAGATCACGGTGTCGCCCCGCTTCACCCGCACCCGGTCCGGCACGAAGTGGCTGCGCATGGCGGTCATGTACACGTGCACGGTCCGGCCCTGGCGGACGATCCGCTGCTGCCCGGCTTTCACCGCGTCCGGGTCCGGCCGCATGGTCCGCGGGTTGGTGCCCGGCGGGTACACCTCCCAACTCCGGATCCGGTCCATGCGGACGATCTGGGCCAGGTGAGGCTCCCCGATGCCGATGGGGGTGTTGCTGAGCAGCTTCATCTCGTCGCCACTGATGTCGACCAGCTGGAAGTTCTGCGGCAGAAGCGGTCCCACGTTCCGGTACTGGTCCACGGACCACTTGTTCAGGGCCACCAGGTACTTCCCGCCCGGCTTCACGGTGTCGCCCTCCACCGCGGTCAGGTGGCCGATGTTGTACTGCACGGGGAGCTTCTGCACCAGCTTCCAAGCGCGGTCCGGCGGGTTGTAGGGCGGCCCCAGGGTCCACTTGGCCACCGCGCTGTCCAGGAACAGGCTCGTGTAGGCGTTCCCCTTGTCGTCGAACATGGTGTGCAGCGGCCCCAGCCCCAGCTTCACCTGGGCCGCCACCACCGCGTCGAACTTCAGGATGGGGATCCCGTAGTCGTCGCGGCCCGCGAAGGCCTTGTCCCGGATGGCCTGCTGGATCTTCTGGAAGCTGTACACGGTGGCGTTGGGGTCCAGCTTGCCGCCCACCACGATGTAGTCCCCCCGCGGCGCCACGTCCAGGCCGTGAGGGCTCTTGGGCTCCGGCGCCAGGTACAGGATCCCCGCCTCCACCGCGTCCCGGAGCCGGATCACCTTCATGCCGTTCACCACGGTGTACCGGCCCTGGGCCACCAGCTCCTCCGCCCGCTTCCAGTTCACGATGTGCAGGTAGTCCATGTCCCGGGCGGACGCCCCCACCTCCACAGGTGGCTTCTTCTCCAGCGTCCCGCCGATGGCCCGCTCGCTGTTGAAGGAGTTCCAGAAGGCCCACCCGTGGCTTTCCAGCTTGCCGAAGTCCGCCAGGTCCTGCCAGTACGGCGGCAGCTCAATCTGGAAGGACTTGCTCACGTCGATCCTTCCTGCGCCGCGGTCGAACTTCCAGAAGGTGGCAAGCCCCCGGAAGTGCCGGTTGTAGTTCTCCTGCGTGAGGGGCACGTGCCGGAAGGGGAAGGGAGCCGCGTACTGGGTCACCTCCAGCACGTACTCCGTGTTGGGGCTCACCACCGCTCCGTGGTTGCTCACCGCGTTGGGGTTCTGGACGATCTGCTTGGTGTGGAAGTCCCGCAGGTCGATGACCGCGATGCGGCTGCCGGCCTTGTCGTTGATGAACAGCCACTTGCCGTCGTACTCCCCGTTGGTCTCGCTCAAAGCCGGGTGGTGCGTGTCGCCCCACGCCAGGCGCGGGTCCTTGCCCCGCCAGTTCAGGATGGTCTCCGACTCCTCAGAGCCCACCCCGTACCCCTGCCAGGGCTCGGGCGCGAACACCCCGATGACCCGGAGCAGGCGCATGGAGGGGACCCCGATCACCAGCACCTGTCCGCCCTGGCCGGCCGACGAGAACATCAGGTACTCGTCGTACTTTCCCGGGGGGACGTAGGTCTGGATGGCCGCCCGGACCTGGTCCGGGGTCAGCCCCTTGGCCTCGATGAGGCCCTGCACGTCCTGGGGCAGGGCCCCCGTACGCTGTGCCCGGCCGGCCAGGGACACGCCGAGCACCAGCGTCACCGCCAGCGCAAGGAGTACCACAAGCCGACTTCCTTTCATGGTTCACCTCCCTCCGGCGTCTGTCGGCTTCGGGTTCGTCCGTACCGTTCCGTGCTCACGGTGGCTCCCGGGCCTGCCCGCCCACCTTCAGGTCCTTCAGGCTCATGCGGTCCAGCTCGGCCAGGAGCCGGGCGCGGACTCCTGCCCAGGCGGGGTGCAGGGCGCACGGGCGTTCGTCGGAGCAGCCCGCGTCCCAGAACACGCACCGGCGGAACAGGTCCCTGCCCTCCACCGCCTCCAGCACCTCCCGCACGCTGATGGCCCCCGCAGCCCGGGCCAGCGCGTAGCCGCGGCTGCGGCCCCGGGCGGACCGCAGCACGCCCCCGCGGGCCAGCTTGCGCAGGGTCTTGCTCAGAAACGGCGCCGGCAGTCCGCAGGCCTCCGCCACCTGGTAGGCGGTACGGGCCTGGCCCATGGGCACGGAGGCAAGGTAGGCCAGCGCCCGCAGCGCGTACTCGGCTTCGCGGGTCAGCCGCATGGCCCGTCCCTCCCAGAAAGGGGTGACCCGCCGGGCTGCCGACGCGACAGACCCGACGGGTCCGACCGTAGCCTAGGCCGGCGGCTGCCTGGCCGCCATCGGTCGGAGGCAGGATTTGTCGAGTCCGTTGGGTCCGGCACGGACCCGAGGATTTGACCCGGGGGAATCAGACACCGCCCGGATGGTACGGGCCCATGCGTTCCCCGTACCGTGGTGGTGGGAAAGGAGGGAGTGCCATGCGCTGGAAGGTGGAGCGGATCCTGGTGGCGGTGGACCTGGGGGACACCACGGACCGCACGTGTGCGGTGGCCGGGGAGCTGGCCCGGGCGCACGACGCGGAGCTGGTGTTCTTCCACGTGTACGACGTGGCCGGGTT
>FWWL01001161.1_pt1 | contig 26592 bp, 27 predicted proteins | sample 2228331 | NCBI WGS metagenome assembly FWWL01 (sample SAMEA103939775, study PRJEB20133) | metagenome
AGGGGCTGGAGGCGGCCCGAGAGGACCCCCTCGAGGTCGTGGGTGGTGAAGCCGATGCGGTGGTCCGTGACCCGGGACTGGGGGAAGTTGTAGGTGCGGATCTTCTCCGCCCGCTCCCCGGTGCCGATCTGGGCCAGCCGGGTCTGCCTTAGCTTTTCCGCCTCCTCCTGGCGCTTCATCTCCAGGAGGCGGCTCCGCAGGATCATGAGGGCCTTCTCCCGGTTCTTGATCTGGCTGCGGGAGTCCTGGCAGGTGACCATGATCCCCGTGGGCAGGTGGACCACCCGCACGGCGCTATCCGTGGTGTTCACCCCCTGGCCCCCGGGGCCCGAGGCCCGCATCACGTCAATGCGGATCTCGTCCATGTTGAGCTGGAAGTCGGACTCCTCCGCCTTGGGCAGGACGGCCACCGTGGCCGTGGAGGTGTGGATGCGCCCCTGGGTCTCGGTGGCGGGCACCCGCTGCACCCGGTGCACCCCGCTCTCGTACTTCAGGGTGCCGTAGGCCCCGGGGCCGCGGATCTCCACCACCACCTTGGAAAACCCGCCGAGGTCGGTGGGGTTGGAGTCCAGGATCTCCGTCTGGAAGCCCATCTCCTCGGCAAAGCGGAGGTACATCTCCAAGAGGTCCCGGGCAAACAGGGCCGCCTCCTCCCCCCCGGTGCCGGCCCGGATCTCCAGGATGGCGTCCTTCTCGTCCAAGGGGTCCTTGGGGAGCAGGTGGCGCTCCAGCTCCTTCTCCAGCCGGACCTTCTCCGCAAGAAGGGCCTCCCGTTCCGCCTTGGCCACCTCTTTGAGCTCGGGGTCCTCGAGGAGGCTTTCCGCCCCCTCCAGGTCCTCCAGGACCTTGCGGTAGGCGCGGATCAAGGCGATGACCTCCCCCATCTCCGCGTACCGCCGGGAAAGGGCCTGGTAGCGCGCGGGGTCTTTTAGGACCTCGGGGTCCGCCAGGCGCGCTTCCAGCTCCCGGTACTCCTCTTCTAGGCGCGCAAGCTTGTCCAGCATACCTACCCTCAGGATACCCCAAAGGGGGCTTTACCCGGTTTTTAGGTTTGCCTAAAATAGGGGCATGGACCCGATCCTCTACGCCCTCCTCGGGGGGCTCTTCACCTGGGGCCTCACCGCGGTGGGGGCGGCCAGCGTCTTCCTCACCAAAGAGCCCAGCCGCAAGCTCCTGGACGGGATGCTGGGCTTTACCGCTGGGGTGATGCTGGCGGCCAGCGTCTTCTCCCTCCTCATCCCCGGCATGGAGGCCGCGGAGGCCCAGGGGATGAACCCCCTGGTGCCCGCCATCCTGGGCTTCCTCCTGGGGGGCGGGTTGATCCGGCTTCTGGACGCGGTCTTGCCCCACCTTCACCTGGGCGAGCCCCGGGAGGCCGCGGAGGGCCCCAAGACCCCCTGGCGGCGCACCACCCTGCTCATCCTGGCCATCACCCTGCACAACTTCCCCGAGGGCCTGGCGGTGGGGGTGGCCTTCGGGGCCGTGGGGGCCGACCCCACGGGGGCGGCCACCCTGGGCGGGGCCATCGCCCTAGCCCTGGGGATCGGCATCCAAAACGTCCCCGAGGGCCTGGCGGTGGCCTGGCCCCTGAGGCGGGCCGGGGTGAGCCCGGGGGTGGCCTGGTTTTACGGCCAGCTTTCCGCCCTTCTAGAGCCCCTGGCCGCCCTCCTGGGGGCCGCCCTGGTGGCCCACATGATGGCCCTCCTCCCCTACTTCATGGCCCTGGCCGCGGGGGCCATGGTCTACGTCATCGTGGAGGAGGTCATCCCGGAAAGCCAGAAGGAAAGCGGGGACATCTCCACCTTGGGGGCCATGCTGGGCTTCGCCGTCATGATGGCCCTGGACGTAGCCCTGGGCTAAAGGAGCGCCTTGAGATCGGCCACCACCTTGTCCGTCTCCTCCACCTTGTCGGGGCTGAAGAGGAGGACGAGCTTCCCGCCCTGGACCACAAAGGTGGTGGCCGTGTGGTCCACCAGGTAGTCCTCCGGGGAGCGGTACTGGCTTATCTGGTAGTAGACCCCAAAGGTCTGAGCGGTCTGGCGCACGGCCTCCTCGCTACCGGAAAGCCCCAGGAAACGGGGGTTAAAGGCCTTGGCGTACTGGTCGGCCACCTGGGGAGAATCCCTCTTGGGGTCCACGCTGACGAAGATCACCTGTACCCTTTCCTGTTCCCCTGGGGAAAGCCCCTCATAGGCCCGCTTCAGGGCCAGCATGGTGGTGGGGCAGACGTCGGGGCAGTGGACGTAGCCGAAGAAGAGGAGCACCAGCTTGTCCCCAAGCTCGGAAAGGCGCACCGGGCCTTCCGGCCCCTCCAGGACGAAGTCCACGGGCTTGGGGTTGAGGAGCCGGGTGCCGTGGAACGCGTGGCCCCCTTTGGGGAGAAGGAGGTACCCCAGGAGGAGAAGCCCGGCCACGATGAGGAAAGGCAAGACCCGCTTCATCGCATCTCCACAGGGAGCAAGACCTTGACCCTAAGCCCCCCCTGGAAGACCAGGGTGAGCTCCACCTTCTCCCCCGCCTCCAGGGGGCGCTTCAGGCCCTCCAACATGAGGTGGTACCCCCCGGGCTTGAGCTCCACCCGCCCCCCGGGGGGGATGTCCAGGTGGGGAACGGGGCGCATGCCCATCACCGTCTGCCCCTCCCGCTGGAGGTGGTAGGTCTCGTGCAGGGAAACCCGCTCGGCCACTGGGGTTTCCGCCCCGAGGAGGCGGAGGGGCTTATCCCCCCGGTTCACCAGGGTGAGGTAGGCCGCGGTGGTCTTGGCGGTGGGGGAAAGGAGCCGGACCCAGCCGGGCAGGACCTCCACCTGGGCCAAGGCCAACAGCATAAAGGGCATCAGCAAGACCAGGCGCCGCATGGGCTTAGGGTACCCGGGGGAAGGGGGACATTTGTACTGCCCTCTTGGGAGGGGGTAGGCTTGGGGCATGCGGCTTCCCGCCCTTCTCTTCCTCCTCCCCTTCTTCCTCCAGCTCCTGGGGTTTGGGGATACTCCCCTGGGCGGCGGGCTTTGCGGGGAGGTCTTCCGGCTTAAGGACCCCGCCTTGGCCCTTAGGACCCCGGGCTTCTGGTACGGCCTCCTCTTCATGGTCCTCCTGGCCCTGGAGCTCGGCTACGGCCTAAGCCTCCTTCTCCTGCCCCTGCTGGAGGTGCGCCTGGGGGCGGGGTGGGTGCGGGCTGGGCGGTACCTGGCGGGGACGCTCTTCCTCCTCTTCCTCCTCACCCGCACCACGGGGCTCCCCGCTCCGGGCCCTGGGGGGTGGGTGCTGGAGCCCGCCCCCCTGGACCCCTTAAGCCTCCTCTTGGTGGGCCTCTCCCTCCTCGGGGCCCTCCTCTTAAGGGAGAATGGGGGGCATGGAACGCCTGCTTGAGGTGATGCGCCGCCTAAGAGGCCCCGGAGGGTGCCCCTGGGACCGGGTCCAGACCCACGAAAGCCTGGTCCCCTACCTCCTGGAGGAGGCCGCGGAGGCCGCGGACGCCCTCCTTTCGGGGGATTCCGAGGCCATGGCGGAGGAGCTCGGGGATGTCCTCCTCCAGGTGGCCTTCCACAGCGTCATCGCCGAGGAGGAGGGCCGCTTCACCTACGGGGACGTGGAAAAGGCCATCGTGGAAAAGCTCATCCGCCGGCACCCCCACGTCTTCGGGGAAGGGGAGGCGAAGACGGCGGAGGAGGTGAAGGCCCGCTGGGAGGACCTGAAGGCCCAGGAGGGCAAGCGGGAGGACCCCTGCGGCCTGCCCAAGGGCCTGCCCACCCTCCTTAGGGCCTACGAGCTCCAGAAAAAGGGCGTGGACCCGGGCTCGGAGGAGGGGCTGAAAAGGGCCTTGGAAGCGGGCGACCTGGAGGAAGCGCTTTGGAACCTGGTGGGGCTTTTCGCCAAGAAGGGCCTGGACCCCGAGAGCGCCTTAAGGCGGCGCTCCCTCAGGGCCTGCCGGAGCTAGAGCCCCCTAGGGGCTTCCGGCTCGCCGCGGTGGCCGTGCCCCTTTTGGGGACGCACCTCCTCCTCACCCGGCGGAGCCCCCACCTCCCCACCCACGCGGGGCAGGTGGCCTTCCCCGGGGGGGTGGTGGAGGCCGGGGAAGGGGTGGTGGAGGCCGCCCTAAGGGAAGCGGAGGAGGAGGTGGGGCTTAGGGGGGTGGAGCCTTTGGGCTTCCTCTCCCCCACCCTCTCCCCCCAGGGCTTCCTGGTCCAGCCGGTGGTGGTCTACCGGGAGGACCTCCCTCCCCTCCGCCCAAGCCCCAAGGAGGTGGCCGAGCTCCTCCTCGCCCCCCTGGAGGAACTCCTCCTGATCAGGCCCTGGAGCGAGGAGCGGCTTGGGCGCAGGGTCTGGCACTACCCCTGGCGGGGGGTAGACATCTGGGGGGTGACGGGGAATATCCTGAGGGAGTTCCTGGAGGTGTGGCGTGGAGCCCATCGGGATTCTCCTGGCGGACCTTTTTGACGAGCGGGAGTTCATCTACCCCTACTACCGGGTCCTCGAGGCCGGGTACACCCCCCTGGTCATCGGGCCCGAGGAGCGGACCTACCAGGCCAAGTCGGGCTTCGCCTGGAAGGCGGAGGTGGCCGCGGAAAAGGCCCCGCCCCTTTCCGGCCTTCTCATCCCCGGGGGGTTTGCCCCCGACTACCTGCGCCGAAGCCCGGGGGTCCTGGCCCTGGTGCGGCGGGTGGCGGAGGAGGGAAAGCCCCTGGGGGCCATCTGCCACGCGGGCTGGGTGCTCATCAGCGCGGGGCTCGTGCGGGGGAAGAGGGTCACGGGGTTTTTCTCCATCCGGGCGGACCTGGAAAACGCCGGGGGGCTTTACCAGGAGGAGGGGGTGGTGGTGGACGGCACCCTGGTCACCGCCCAGGGGCCCAAGGACCTCCCCGGCTTCATGCGGGCCTTCCTGGGGCTTCTAAGGTGAACCGCGTCCCCGCCTCTCCCCCAAGGACCCGCGAAAGCACCCCAGGCCCCCCCCGGGCGATGGCCGCCCAAGGGGCCCCCGCCTCCAGGGCCTTTAGGGCCGCCTCCACCTTGGGGATCATCCCCCCCTGGAAGACCCCTTCCGCCTTCAGGGCCAGGGCCTCCGCCCGGGTCAGGTGGGGGAGGCGGCTAGCGGGGTCCTTGGGGTCCCGGTAGACCCCCTCCACGTCGGTGAGGAAGACCACGGGCCAGCCCAAGGCCCCCGCCACCGCCCCCGCGGCGGTGTCCGCGTTCACGTTCAAGGGGCCCGCCTCGTCCAGGGCGATGGGGGCGAGGAAGGGGGTGTAGCCGGCCTCGAGGAGGGCAAGCAGGGGCCTCACCTCCACCCCCACCACCTCCCCCACCCGCCCCAGGTGGGGCAGGGCCCGGCCCCTTAGGAGAAGGGCGTCCCGCCCGCTTAGGGCGAGGGCCGGGCGGCCCCTCTGGCTTAGCCCCTGGGCGAGCTCCTTCCCCACCAGGGTGAGGACCATCTCCACGGCCTCCATCTGCTCCGGGGGGGTGACCCTCAGGCCCCCCTCAAAGCGGGTGGGGAAGCCAAGCCGTTCCAAAAAGGCCCCGATGCGGGGCCCGCCCCCGTGGATCAGGACCAGGGGGCCGGGGTAACGGGCGAGCTCCTCCAAAAGGGCCTCCGCCCCCTTCAGGCTCCCCCCCACCTTGACCAAAAGGGGTTCACTCAAGGTAGACCACCTCCTCAGGAAGCCCCTCTTCCTCCTCCGCCTCCAAGAGGTCCAGAAAGCCGAGGGCGGCGTGGTCCGGATGGAGGCCGAAGGCCTGGGCCAGGGCCAAGGCGGCGGAAAGGGGAGGGAGGGCCTTCGCCCGGGAGAACACCTCCTCCAGGCCCCCCGGGGCCAGGAAGGCCTCCCCGAGCTCCGGGCCCTTCCGGATCTCGCCCAGAACCCGCCCCTCCTCCGCGTAGAGGAAGAGGAGGTTCTCCTCCTCCACCACCAAAAAGGCCAGGGCGGGGCCCAGATGGGAGAGGTCCTGGAGGAAGGCCCGAAGGGCCTCTGGGTCCTCCTGGGCCTCGAGGGCCTCGTGGTAGAGGCTCGTCCAGGGGGGGTCGGGGAGGAGGTAGACCCCCGCCCCCAGGGTCCGCCCCTCGGCCCAGGGACGGACCGCCTCCAAGGGCGCCTTCACGTGAAGGGAAAGAAAGCTCCGCACCCCCTCTATACTAGCCCTTGTGAGCGCCCTCTACCGCTCCTTCCGCCCCCTCACCTTTGAGGAGGTGGTGGGCCAGGAGCACGTGAAGGAGCCCCTGAAGCGGGCCATCCGCGAGGGACGGCTGGCCCAGGCCTACCTCTTCTCCGGGCCCCGGGGGGTGGGGAAGACCACCACCGCCAGGCTCCTGGCCATGGCCGTGGGGTGCACGGGAGGGGGGGAGCGCCCCTGCGGGGTCTGTTCCCACTGCCGGGCCGTGGCCCAGGGGAGCCACCCCGACGTCCTGGAGATGGACGCGGCCAGCAACAACTCCGTGGAGGACGTGCGGGAGCTGAGGGAGAGGATCCACCTGGCCCCCCTTTCCGCCCCCAGGAAGGTCTTCATCCTGGACGAAGCCCACATGCTCTCCAAAAGCGCCTTCAACGCCCTCCTGAAAACCCTGGAGGAGCCCCCGCCCCACGTCCTCTTCGTCTTCGCCACCACCGAGCCCGAACGCATGCCCCCCACCATCCTCTCCCGCACCCAGCACTTCCGCTTCCGCCGCCTGAAGGAGGAGGAGATCGTGGCCAAACTGCGGCGGATCCTAAAGGAGGTGGGCCGGGAGGCGGAGGAGGAGGCCTTGAGGCTCGTGGCCCGGCTTGCGGACGGGGCCATGCGGGACGCGGAAAGCCTCCTAGACCGCCTCCTCCTCCTGGAGGAGATCACCTTGGCCCGGGTGGAGGAGGCCTTAGGCCTTCCCCCCAAGGAGGGGCTGGAGGGCCTGGCGGAGGCCCTCTTCCAGGGGGATACGGGAAGGGCCCTGGCCCTGGCCCGCGCCCTCTACGCCCAGGGCTTCGCCCCGAGGAGCCTGGTGGGGGGGCTTCTGGAGGTGCTGCGGGGGCACCTTTACGCCAAGGTGGAAGGGGGTAAAGGCCCCTCCGAGGTGGCCCTCATCGCGGCCATGAAGGCCCTGGACGAGGGGCTAGAAAGGCTTTCCCGCCGCTCGGACGCCTTGGGCCTCGAGGTGGTCCTCCTGGAGGCGGGCCTCCCCTTCCGCACCGAAGGAACCCCCGCTCCCCCGCCCCCCAAGGCGGAGGCCAAGGCCCCAGCGCCCCCAAACACCCTCCCTACCCTTCAGGATGCCCCGCCGGTGCGGGCCTTCCTGGACGCCCTAAAGCCCACCCTCCGGGCCTTCGTGCGGGAGGCGGAGATCGCCCTGGAGGGGGACACCCTCTACCTCCGCTTCCCCGAGGCCAAGGCCTTCCACCACCAAAAGGCCCTGGAGCACCGGGCGGCCCTCCTCCCCGTGGCCGCCCAGGTCTTCGGGGTGCGGGCCTTGGAGATCCAGAAAGGGGAAGGGGCGGAAAAAAAAAGCCCCCTGACCGCCCCTGAGTCCACCAAAAAGGCAAGCCCGCCGCGGGGCCTGAGGGAAGAGCGCCCCCCAAGCCAAAGCCCCGCTCCCCCGCCCAGGGAGGAGGCCAAGGACCCCCTTCCCGAAGCCCCGGAAGACCCCGAAACCCTCCTACGGCACCTGGCCCGCCGCCTGGGGGGGAGGCTCCTTTGGGTGCGGAAGCCCAGGGCGGAGGAGGCCGAGGAACCCTTAAGCGAGGACGAGATAGGGGGTAATGGTATATAATGCCCCCATGACCCGGACCACCGATCTCGGGAACGAAACCGTGGAGAACATCCTCAAGCGGCTACGGCGCATCGAGGGCCAGGTGCGGGGCCTGCAGAAGATGGTGGCGGAGGGCCGTCCTTGCGACGAGGTCCTGACCCAGATGACCGCCACCAAGAAGGCCATGGAGGCCGCGGCCACCCTCATCCTGCACGAGTTCTTGAACGTCTGCGCCGCGGAGGTCTCCGAGGGGAAGGTGGACCCCAGGAAGCCGGAAGAGATCGCCAACATGCTGAAGAAGTTCGTCTAGGGGTGAAAAAGCGCCTAAAGCGCCTTCTCAAGGCCTTTTTCCCGCACCTCGCCCGCCCCGACGACGCCTTCGCCCTAAGCCTCCTAAAGGGGGAGGAGCGGGCGCTTTACCTGGCCATGGACCCCCGGGACCGGGAGCACGCGGTGCGGGTGGCCCGCCGCCTCCTCAAGGCCCACCCCGAGGCCCCCCCCTATGTCCTCCGGGCGGCCCTCCTCCACGACGCGGGCAAGGCCCTGAGGCCCTACCGCCCCCTGGAAAGGATCCTCACCGGCCTCTTCGCCCCTCCCCTCCCCCCCTACCCCGTGCGGGGGGGGCTTCTTGGGGCCTTCCAGGTGCGCCGCCACCACCCCCTCTACCTGGCCGAGCGCCTGGAAGACCCCGAGGTGCGGGCCCTGGTCCTGGAGCACCATGCCCCCCGAAGCCTCTGGGGCCGGAGGCTCCACCAGGCCGACCGGGAGGAGTAGGCGCCGCTTGTACAAATGCCCCTAGCCAAGGCCTGGGGGTTAGGGGTAAGTTATGCGGGAAAAGGAGGGTCCTTATGGATGACTTCACCTGGCGGGTGGGAGGGCCCCAAGGGGGCGGCATAGAGACCGCGGCCACCCTCTTCGCCCGGGCGGTGGGCAAGGGGGGGTGGTGGGTGGCCACCAGGCGGGAGTACCACTCCAACATCATGGGGCGGCACTCCTACCTGGACGTGAGACTGGGGCGAAAACCGGTCCAGGCCTTCCGGGAAGGGGTGGACATGCTGGTGGCCCTGGACGGGGAAACCCTGGTGCGCCACCTGGGGGAGGTGCGGGCCGGGGGGGTGCTCCTCTACGACCCCCGGGTGCTGGAGCTAAGCCTGCACAAGCTCCCCATGCTGGACCACCGCCTGGCGGAGGCGGTGGAGGAGCGGCTTGGGAAGAGGGACCCAAGCCTCAAGGAGATCCTTTCGGCCCACGTGGAAGCGGGGGTCCAGCCCCTCCCCTACCCCTACGAGGAGGTGGCGGAACGGATCGGGAGCGCCCTCGGCGTGCCCTCCCTCCAGGCCCGGCGCACCCTGAACACCATCGCCGTGGCCGCAAGCCTCCACCTCCTGGACTACCCCTTGGAGCCCTTGCTGGAGGCGCTGGCCCTGCAGTTCAGGGGGAAGGTGCTGGAGCTCAACCGGGCGGTGGCCGAGGCGGTGTACCGGGAGGAGGTGCCCAAGCTCCCCTTCCGCCTCCACCTAAACGGCTACGAGCCCGGCCGGGTCTACCTCACCGGGGCCCAGGCGGCGGCCTTGGGGAAGCTCGCGGGGGGGCTTCGCTTCCAGACCTACTACCCCATCAGCCCGGCCACGGACGAGTCCACCTACCTCGAGGCCCACACCGCCTTCAAGGGGGCGGACGTGGCCGTGGTCCAGACGGAGGACGAGATCGCCGCGGTGACCATGGCCATCGGGGCGGCCCTCACGGGGGCCAGGGCGGCCACCGCCACCAGCGGCCCCGGCTTCAGCCTCATGGCCGAGGGGATGGGCTTCGCGGGGATGATCGAGGCCCCCCTGGTGGTGACCCTCTACCAGCGGGGCGGGCCCTCCACGGGCCTGCCCACCCGCACGGAGCAGGGGGACCTCCACTTCGCCCTACGGGGCGGGCACGGGGAGTACCCCCGCCTGGTCCTGGCCTCGGGGGACATCCTGGACGCCTTCCTGGACGCCCAGAAGGCCCTGGCCTGGGCCTGGCGCTACCAGACGGTGGTGGTCCACCTCCTGGACAAGTTCCTGGCTTCCAGCGCCCAGAGCCTCCCCAAGGAGGCCCTGAGGGTCCTCCGGCTGGATGGGGAGAAGCGCCTGCCGCCCCAAGAGGGGTTCGGGCCCTACGCCCGCTACGCCCACGAGGGGGACGGGATCTCCCCCTTCATCCCCCTGGGCACCCCCGGGGGCTTCTACTGGATGACCTCGGACGAGCACGACCTCGAGGGCCACATCACCGAAGACCCCGTCCTCCGGGAGTACCAGATGGAAAAGCGCATGCAAAAGCTAAAGACCGCCCTGGAGGAGATCCCCGAAGAGGACCAGTACACCCTTTTCCGGGACGGGGAGGTCCTGGTCCTGGGGTGGGGCTCGGTGAAGGGGACGGTCCTGGAGGCCCTGGAGGAGCTTCCCGGGGTGGGCTACCTCCACCTCAGGCTCCTCTGGCCCTTCCCCCGGATCGCCCACCTCCTGGAGGGCAGAAGGCTCGTCACCCTGGAGCACAACTACTCCGGCCAGCTGGCCGACCTGGTGCAGGGGGAAACCCTGAAAAAGGTCCACCACCGGGTGGTGAAGTACAACGGCCGCCCCATCGTCCTGGAGGAGGCGGTGGCGGCCCTTAAGGCCATCCTGAAGGGGGATGCCCCCGAGCGGATCGTCCTCAGGAAAGGGGTTTAGCATGGTGGAGCTCAAGCTTGCGGACTACAAGGCGGAAAAGCAACCCGACTGGTGCCCGGGCTGCGGGGACTACGGCATCCTCTCCGCCCTGCAGATGGCCCTCTTTGAGCTGAAGAAGGACCCCACGAAGACCGCGGTCTTCTCCGGCATCGGCTGCTCGGCCAAGACCCCCCATTACCTGAACCTCTACGGGGTCCACACCCTCCACGGCCGCGTCCTCCCCGTGGCCCAAGGGGCGAAACTCGCCAACCCCCACCTCACGGTGGTGGCCGTGGGGGGGGATGGGGACGGGCTCGGCATCGGGGCCGGGCACTTCGTGGCCGCGGGCAGGCGGAACGTGGACCTCCTCTACATCCTCTACGACAACGAGGTCTACGGCCTCACCAAGGGGCAGGCGGGGCCCACCTTGGGCCTGGGGGAGAAGACCAAAAGCCTCCCCAAGCCCAACCCCCAGGGCCGCATCAACCCCCTCCTCCTGGCCTTCGCCTCGGGGTACACCTTCATCGCCCGGGGGTACGCCTACGACGTGAAGGGGCTCAAAGAGCTCATCAAGGCGGGGATAGAGCATAAGGGCCTGGCCTTCCTCCACGTCCTCCAGCCCTGCCCCACCTACAACGACCTCCACACCAAGGAGTGGTTCGCCCCCAGGCTCTACCGGCTGGAGGAGGAGGGGTACGATCCCTTCGTCCCCGAGGGCCTGCCCCCGGAGGTCCTGGAGGAAAAGATGACCCGCTTCCAAGAAAAGGCCCTGGAGTGGGGGGAGAGGATCCCCGTGGGCCTCTTCTGGAAGGCGGAGCTCCCCACCTTTGAGGAAAGGCTCCAGGCCTTCCTCCCCCGCTACCCCGGGGTCTACCCCGCGCAGGGGCCCACGGAGCCCTTGGACCTCGAGGGCCTCCTAGGGGAGTTCGCCCTATAGCTCCGGCTTGGGCTCCCGCCCCATGAGGGCGAGAAGGGCCTTCATGGGGTCCAGCCCCTCGTAGACCACCCGGTGGACCGCCTCGGCGATGGGGAGCTCCGCCCCTTCCGCCTTGGCCCAGGCCATGAGGGCCCGCACCGCGTAAAGCCCCTCCACCACCCCCCGGGCCTCCAGGGCCTCCAAGGGGGTCCCCCGTACCAGGGCCTCCCCCGCCCCGCGGTTCCGGGAGTGGCGGCTGTAGGCGGTGGCCAGGAGGTCCCCCAGGCCCGAAAGCCCGTAAAAGGTGGCCTCCTCCCCCCCCATGGCCACCCCGAAGCGCACCATCTCCCTAAGGCCCCGGGTGAGGAGGGCGGCCTTGGCGTTGTCCCCCAGGCCCAACCCATCCACCATCCCCGCGGCCAGGGCCAGGACGTTCTTCATCCCGCCCCCCAGCTCCACCCCCCGCCGGTCCCGGCTGGTGTAGACCCGGAAAGTGGGCCCCGAGAAGAGGGCCTGCACCCGCTCCGCCCTAGGCCCCGCGGCCACGCTGGCCGTGGGCAGGAAGCGGGCCACCTCCTCCGCGTGGTTGGGGCCGGAGAGGACGGCGGCCTCCCGCTCCGTTATGGCCTCCACCAGCTCCGCCGGGGTGAAAAGCCGCCCTTCCCGGAAGAAAAACCCCTTGGCGGTGGAGAGGTACCAGGGGGCCTTGGGAAGGGTCTTTAGCGCCTCCTCCAGGCCCTTGGTGGGGATGGCCAGGACGGCGAACTCCGCCCCCGCCAGGGCCTCCTCGGGGTCGGCGGTGGGGTAGAGGTAGGCGGGGAGGGACACCCCCGGGAGGTGCTCCCGGTTCTCCCGCGCCTGCCTTAGGGCCTCGGCCTGCTCCCTCCTCCGGGCCCAAAGGGCCACGGGAATCCCCTTGGAGGCCAGGACCACGCCCAGGGCCGTGCCCCAGGCCCCCGCGCCCAGGATGGCCACCTTCATAGCAGGAAGCCTACCTCAAAGGCCTCGTACCAGGCGGCGAGGAGGAGGAAAAAGGCCCCCAGGTAAAAGGAAAGGAGGAGGTCCTTAAGCCCCCTCCTGTACCCCTCCCCCCGGACCACCCGGAGGAGGAGGCTAAGCCCCCCAAAGGTCACCAGGATGTAGGCCTGGAGCTCCAGGAGGAGGGTGGGCAGGTGGAGGAGGAAGACCCCCCCCAAAAGGGCCGGGGAGAGGGCGAAGCCGAAGACGAGGTAGCGGAGGGCGTTGAGGAGGAGGACCGGCCACCCCAGGAGAAGGGCCGGGAGGAGGCCGGTGAGGAAGAGGCCCTGGGTGAAGTTCCAGCTGAAGATGACCCCCGCCAGGGCGAAGACCCCCGCCTCCGCCGCCCGGCCCAGCCCCAAGGCCTCCAGGGCCCCCCCGAGGAGGGCCTGGACCCCTCCGGCAAGCCCGGGGAGGGCGTAGGCGAGAAGGGCCCCCAGGGCGAAGAGGCCGTAGAGGAGGGCGTTCGTGAAAAGGTAAAGCCCCCGCCTTTCCCTTAGGAGGGTCAAGGCCTCCAAGAAGCGGGCGCGAAAGGGGCTCGGGGTGAGGAGGAGGTAGGCCCAGAGGAGGCTTAGGAGGAGGAAACCGAGCCCCGCCCCCGGGGTGAAGAGGTAAGCCGGGGGGCCCGCCCCTTCCGGGCGGTAGAAGACCCGCACCGCCCGCCCCCCCTCCAGGACCACCCCCACCTCCCCCACCTCCTCCCCCCGGGCGGCGGGGAAGTAGACCCGGTTCCCCTCCAGGCGGGGCTCTTTCCGGTTCACCTCCAGGCCCGGAGGGGGCGGGGGAAACTGGGCGTAGCGCCGGAGGAGCTCCGGGGCCTCCTCGGGGGAGGCCCGGAGGAGGTCCTCCAGCGTCGGGGAAAGCGCCCCCCTAAGCCAGGCCTCCAGGGCCTCCTGGGCCGCTTGGACCTCGGGGGAGGCCAGGGCGCTTCCCCAAAGGAGGAGAAGGGCGAAAAGGACCCTCATACCTCTTCCAGGGGCAGGCCCGCCCGGCACAAGGGGCAGGCCTCGGGGGGGTACTGGGGGACCTCGAGGCGGGCCAGGGCCTTAAAGGGCACGCCAAAGGCCACCTTCCCCCCGCTCCGGTCCACGATGGCCCCCACGCCCACCAGGACCCCGCCCCGCTCCTCCGCGGCCCGGATGGCCTTCCGGACGCTTTCCCCCGTGGTCACCACGTCCTCCACCGCCAGGAAGCGGTCCCCGGGGTTTACGGTGAGCCCCTTCCGCAGGGTCATCTCCCCAGAGGGGGTCTTCTCCGCAAAAAGGGCCCGGGCCCCCAGGGCCCTCGCCACCACGAAGGAGAGGACCACGCCCCCCAGGGCGGGCCCCACCACGAAGTCCACCCCCTCCTCCTCAAAGAGCCGGCCCAAGGCCTCCCCCACCGCCTCCGCGTAGAGGGGGTGCTGGAGGAGGGCCGCGGACTGGAGGAAAAGGGGGGAGTGGAGGCCCGAGCGCAGGAGGAAGTGGCCCTCCAGCAGGGCCCCCGTCTTGCGGTAAAGCCCAAGGACGTCCATCCCTCCTACTCTACCAGGGCCCTCAGGAGCTCGGCCTGGGCCTTTAGGGCGGCCTCCAGGTCCGGCCTCCCCCCGGGGTAGAAGAGGGCGCGGCTGGCGGCGTTCAGGAGGCCAGGGCCCCTCAAGGGCTTCCCCCCTTGGGCCCCCACCCCGGGGAGGAGGAGGGGGGCCCTGGGGGCCACGGCCCGCACCCCGGCCACCGCCTCGGGGTAGGTGGCCCCCACCACCATCCCCACCCGGCCGAACCCCTCCCCATCCCCCTCCCAACGGGCCAGGGCCTCCGCCAGGTGGAGGTAGAGGGGCCGCCCCTCCACGGGGAGGTCCTGGAGGAAGCCCGAGCCCGGGTTGGAGGTCTTCACCAGGACGAAAAGGGCCCCCCCATGGGCCCGGGCGGCCTCCAGAAAGGGGGCAAGGGCGTCCAGGCCCAGGTAGGGGTTCACGGTGAGGGCGCTGCCGGGAAAGCGCACCAGGTAGGCCTCCGCGTAGGCCCTGGCGGTGGAGCCCACATCCCCCCGCTTGCCGTCAAAGATCACCGGGAGGCCGAACACCCGCGCGGCGGCCGCAAGCTCAAGGAGAAGCCCCACCCCCTCCGCCCCCAGGGCCTCAAAGAAGGCCAGCTGGAACTTCACCGCGCATAGCCCCGGGGCCAGGGCCTCCATGGCCTCGAGGGCGTAGCGCCGGATGTCCGCCACGGGGTCTTTCCCGTGGAGCTCGGGCCTCGGGTCCACCCCCAGGACCAGGGGGGGGCGTTCCAGGGCGAGGAGGAAGTCCATGCCCCCCACTATAGGCCTTGACGCCCCCGCCCCCCGGGCCCTAGACTGGCCGGCGTACACCAAGGGAGGCGGTATGCGCAAATGGGCGATCTTTTTGGGGCTTTTCCTCCTGGCGGCCTGCCAGAACGCCGTAAAGACCCCCGAGACCCTTAGGCCCCTGGCCGGCGAGGGGGGCACCTACATCGCCCTCCTCAAGCCCGGGGCGGCGGCGGAGGCCCTGGCCCGGGACCATGGGCTTGCGGTGGCCGCGGAGGACCGGCTGGAGGCCTTGGGCATGGTGGTCCTGAGAAACCTCCCCCCGGGCCTGGCCCAGCGCCTGGCCCAGGACCCCCGCGTGCAAAGCCTCACCCCCGACCGGCCCGTCCAGGCCTACGCCCAGACCGTCCCCTGGGGGGTGGAGCGCATCGGGGCCCCCACCACCCAGGCCAAGGGGGGGAACGTGTCCGTCTACGTGCTGGACACGGGGATCAAGGTGGGCCACGAGGACCTGACCAACCTCAAAGGGGGCTACGCGGTGGTGAAGTGCCGGGGGCGGTGCAAGGCGGCCTACGACGACGACAACGGCCACGGCACCCACGTGGCGGGCACCATCGCCGCGGTGAACAACGCGGTGGGGGTCTTAGGGGTGGCCCCCGCGGCGGAGCTTTACGCGGTGAAGGTGCTCTCAGGCTCGGGCTCGGGGAGCATCAGCGGCATCGTCCAGGGCCTCAACTGGGTCATCGCCCACAACAACGGGGGCAAACCCAAGGTGGTGAACATGAGCCTGGGGGGCGCGGGGACCGACGACCAAGACGGCCAGTACTGCCCCAGCGTCCGCTCCCGGGATGCCCTCCACAACGCCATCCAGAAGGCGGTGTGCGACCACGCCATCACCGTGGTGGTGGCCGCGGGGAACGAGGGGGACGACGCGGCCAACCACACCCCCGCGGCCTACGACGAGGCCATCACCGTGAGCGCCACCAACAGCCGAGACGACTGGCCCTCCTGGTCCAACTACGGCCCCGACGTGGACCTGGCGGCCCCCGGGGTGGGCATCCTCTCCACCTGGCACACCTCCACCACGGCCTACAACACCATCAGCGGCACCTCCATGGCCACGCCCCACGTGGCCGGGGCCGCGGCCCTGGTCCTCTCCCGCTACCCGGGCCACACCCCGGCCCAGGTGAAGGCCGCCCTCTTGCAAAACGCCGAGAGCACCGCGGGCTGGACCAACACCTCGGGCCACCCCCACCCGGAGCCCTTCCTGAACGTGAGGGGCTTCTAAAGGCGCAGCTCCGAAGGCTTTTTTGGCCCCCGCCCAAGCTTTGGCGGGGGTATTTAGCCCACCCGCTCCACCCGGAGGAGGTTGGTGGTTCCCCGCACCCCGAAGGGCACCCCCGCGGCGATGACCACCCGGTCCCCGATCTGGGCCAGCCCTTCCTCCTTCACCGCCCTTAGGGCAATCCGGACCATATCGTCCGTGTCCTTGGGGTCGGGGGCCAGCCTGGGGCAGACCCCCCAGACCAGGGCCAGCTGGTGGACCACCTCGGGGTTCGGGGTGAGGGCCAGGATGGGCACCTGGGGCCGGGTGCGGGCGATGCGGCGGGCGGAGCTCCCCGTGGCGGTGAAGACCACGATGGCCCGGGCCCCCACCGCCTCCACCACGTCGTCCGCCGCCTGGGCGATGGCGTCCTGGGTGGTGGGGGTGGGGTGGGGCCTTAGGACGTTGAGCTTCTGGAGGAACTCCGGGGAAGCCTCCACCGCCCGGGCGATGCGGGCCATCATGGCCACCGCCTCCACCGGGTAGGCCCCCGTGGCGGTTTCCGCGGAGAGCATCACCGCGTCCGTGCCGTCAAAGATGGCGTTGGCCACGTCCGAGGCCTCGGCCCGGGTGGGGCTGGGGTTCGCCACCATGGACTCCAGCATCTGGGTAGCGGTGATCACCGGCTTCCCCGCGGCGATGGCCCGCAGGATGAGGCGCTTTTGCACGATGGGGACCTCCTCCAGGGGCATCTCCACCCCCAGGTCCCCCCGGGCCACCATGATCCCGTCCGCCTCCTCCAGGATCTCCTCAAAGCGGGCCACGGCGGAGGGCTTCTCAACCTTGGCCATGAGCTTGGCGGGGGAGCCGTAGCGGGCCAGGTAGTGGCGGGCCAGGAGGAGGTCGTCCCGGGTGCGCACGAAGGAGACCGCCACCCAGTCCACCCCGATCTCCGCCCCCAGGGCCAGGTCCTGGATGTCCTTTTCCGAAAGGGCGGGGATGGAGAGGTCGGAGCCGGGGATGTTGATGCCCTTGTGGTCGGAGAGGACCCCCCCCACCTCCACCTGGGTGTGGATCTCCGGCCCTTGAACCGCTTCCACCCTCAGGCGAATCCGGCCGTCGTCTAGGAGGAGGACCTGCCCCGGGCGCACGTCCTCGGGGAGGCCCTTGTAGCTCACGGAAACCCCCTCCTCGTCCCCCTCCCGGGGCTCGGCGGTGAGGAGGAAGCGCTGCCCCGGCTTAAGCTCCACCCGCCCTCCCCTGAAGCGCCCCACCCGGATCTTGGGCCCCTGGAGGTCCTGAAGGAGGGCCAGGGGCCGGCCCAGGGCCCTGGCCACCTCCCGCACCAAGGCGGCCCGGGCCCGGTGGTCCTCGGGGGTGCCGTGGCTGAAGTTCAGGCGGAACACGTCCGCCCCCGCCTCGGCCAGGGCCCGGATGGCCTCCTCCGTGGAGGTGGCCGGGCCCAGGGTGGCCACGATCTTGGTGCGCTTAAAAGGCCCCATAGCCCAGGTAGCGCGCCGCCGGCCCCAGCTCCTCCTCAATCCGGAGGAGCTGGTTGTACTTGGAAAGCCGATCGGAGCGGGAAAGGGAGCCCGTCTTGATCTGGCCCGCGTTCACCGCCACGGCGAGGTCGGCGATGAAGGGGTCCTCCGTCTCCCCGGAGCGGTGGCTCACCACCGCCCGGTACCCCGCCCGCTGGGCCAGGCGGATGGCCTCGAGGGTCTCGGAGAGGGTGCCGATCTGGTTCACCTTGACCAGGATGGCGTTGGCCACCCCGCGCTCAATCCCCTCCTTGAGCCTTGCGGGGTTGGTGACGAAGAGGTCGTCCCCCACCAGCTGGATCTTCCCCCCGAGGCGTTCGGTGAGGAGGCGCCAGCCCCCCCAGTCGTCCTCCGCCAGGCCGTCCTCCAGGGAGACGATGGGGTAGCGCTCCGCCCAGGAGGCCCAGAGCTCCACCATCTCCTCCGGGGAGAGGACCCTTCCTTCCCCATCCAGGTGGTAGCGGCCCTCCCGGTAGAGCTCGCTGGCCGCCGCGTCCAGGGCCAGGCTCACCTCCTTTCCCGGGGTGTAGCCCGCCCGCTCGATGGAAAGGAGGAGGAGCTCTATGGCCTCCTCGTTGGCCTTGAGCTCGGGGGCAAAGCCCCCCTCGTCCCCCACGTTGGTGCTGTACCCCCGCTCCTTCAGGACCCCCTTGAGGGTGTGGAAGACCTCCGCCCCTATCTGGAGGGCCTCGGAGAAGCGCTCCGCCCCCGCGGGCACCAGCATGAACTCCTGGAAGTCCAGGCGGTTGTCCGCGTGCTTGCCCCCGTTGATGACGTTCATGAGGGGGACGGGCAGGGTCACCCCCTGAACCCCGCCCAGGTAGCGGTAAAGGGGCAGGCCCAGGGCCTCCGCCGCCGCCCGGGCGGTGGCCAGGGAGACGGAGAGGATGGCGTTGGCCCCCAGGTTGGCCTTGTTGGGGGTGCCGTCCAGCTCCAGCATGGCCCGGTCCACCCCTTCCTGGTCCAGGGCGTCCCGGCCGATGAGCTCGGGGGCGATGCGCTCGTTCACCGCGGCCACCGCCCGGGTCACCCCCTTGCCCAGGTAGCGCCGCCCTCCGTCCCGGAGCTCCAGGGCCTCGTGGGTTCCGGTGGAGGCCCCAGAGGGGACCATGGCCCGGGCCCGCACCCCGCCTTCCAGCTCCACCTCGGCCTCGAGGGTGGGGAAGCCCCGGGAGTCCAGCACCTCGCGCGCGCGTACGCCCACAATGGTGGTCATGCCAGCACCTCGCTTTACGAGCTTACACCCTTAAGGGGGCCACCACCGCCCGGTAGCCGCCCCCCGCCTGGAGGAGGCTGGGGGAGGTGGGGCCGGAGATGAGAAGCTCCACCCCGCCCTCCACCGGCCCCAGGGCCTCCAGGAGGTGGCGGGCGTTGTAGGCCACGAGGAGGGGGGTCCCCTCAAAGGCCACGGAGAGCTCCTCCTGGCTCCGGCCGTAATCCCCTTCCGCGGAGAGGAGGAGCTTGCTGCCTTCGGTGAAGAGGAGGTCCACCCGGTGGTTTTGCCGGTCCGAAAGGACGCTCACCCGCCTCAAAGCCTCCCGGAAGGGGTCGGCCTCGAGGGCCACTTTCAGGGCGAACTCCTTGGGCACCACCCGCTCGTAGTCCGGGAACTCCCCCTCCATGAGCCGGGCCGCCATGCGCACGGAAAGGCCCCCCTCCGCCCCTCCGGAAACCCCGATCATCCCAGGCCCTAAGGCCAGGTGCACCTCCCCCGCCTCCTGTACCCCCCGAAGGGCCCGGACCATCTCGTCCACGCTCCGGGCGGGCACCACCGCCTTCCGCTCAAAGGGTTGGGGTTCGGCAAGGTCGTAGAGGGCGAGCCGGTACCCGTCGGAGGCCACGGCCCGCACCCCCTTGGAGCCGAACTCCAGCTGGACCCCCCGGAAGATGGCCCGGTACTCCTCGTTGCTGGCCGCGTAGCGCACGTGGGCCAGGGCCTTTAAGAACTCCCCTAGGGGCAGGTGGGTGCGGACGGGAAAGGGCCCCTCCCCGCCCTTCGTGGGCTCGGGGAAGAGGAGTTCCGGGTACCCCTCCACGGGGGCCAGCCCCAGGCGGGTCTGGAACGACCCCGAGGAGAGGAGGAGTTCCTGGGCGAAGGAGGCCTCCACCCCCTCCCCGGGAAGGCTCCGCACGATCTGGAAGAAGGGCTGGGCGGGAACCAGGGCCCGTCCCTCCCCTTCCCCGTCCGCGGGCAGGCGCACCTCCAGGTCCACCTCCCCGTTGGTGCCGAAGAGGACCAGGGCCTGGGGCCGGACCTCGAGGCCCAGGTAGGTGAAAAGCGGGTTGGCGCTGCGGCTGGGGATAACCCGCTCCAGAAGGCTTATCCCCTCCGAAAGGGTCTTTCTTGGAATGAACACCTTCATTCTTCCTTGCCTCCTTTACTGTTACTACGGGTTTTTCTTTTTAAAGATCTTAAAAACCCGTAGTCGTAGTAGTAGGGCCTGTGGATATGTGGATAACGGGGGGAAAACCTGCTCCCAGACGGCAAAGGGCTTGTGGATAACCCCTGTGGATAACCCCCGCTTCCCTGTGGATAACGTGTGGAAAACCGGCCAGTTATCCACAGCCCCCAGACCCCCCCGGGTTTTCCACAGGTTATCCACAGGGTTATCCACAGGCCAAGCCCAGTTATCCACAGGGTTATCCACAGGTTATCCACAGGGGTCATAGGAGCTCCTCCTTGAGGTTCCGGAGGAGGGCCTGGACTTCCCGGTCGCTTTCGGAGAGCTCCTGCACCTTCTGGATGGCGTACAGCACCGTGGTGTGGTCCCGCCCCCCGAAGAGCTGGCCGATCTCGGGGAGGGAGGCCCGGGTGAGCTCCCGCACCAGGTACATGGCCACCTGCCGGGGGAGGACCACTTCCTTGCGGCGGCCGCTGCCCGTGAGCTCCTCGGGCTTTAGGGCGAAGCGCTCCGCCACCTTGCGCACGATCTCCAAGGGGTCCACCTCCACCTCCCGGGGGGCGAAGATGTCGGAAAGGGCCTTGGCGGCCACGGCCCGGGTGAGCTCCACCCCGTTTAGGGAGGCGTAGGCGATGGTGCGCATGAGGGCCCCTTCCAGCTCGCGGATGTTGGAGGTCACCTGGCGGGCGATGTACTCCAGGACATCCTCCCCAATCCGCAGCCCCCGCTGCTCCGCGTTCATCTTCAGGATGGCGATGCGGGTCTCCAGGTCGGGGGGCTGGATGTCGGTGATGAGGCCCCACTCAAAGCGGCTCCGGAGCCGGGCCTCCAGGGTCAGGATGTCCTTGGGGGGGCGGTCGGAGGAGAGGATGATCTGCTTGTGGGCCTCGTAGAGGGCGTTGAAGGTGTGGAAGAACTCCTCCTGGGTGCGCTCCTTGCCCGCGATGAACTGGATGTCGTCCACCAGCAGGAGGTCCACGGACCGGTAGCGCTCCCGGAACTCCGTCATCCGGTCCTCCCGGATGGCGTTGATGAGCTCGTTGGTGAAGGTCTCCGTGGACACGTACTCGATCTTCAGGTGGGGAAAGCGCTTGGCCACGGAGTGGCCCACCGCGTGCATGAGGTGGGTCTTCCCCAGGCCCACCCCCCCGTAGATGAACAGGGGGTTGTAGGCCCGCCCGGGGGATTCGGCCACGGCCACCGCGGCCGCGTGGGCCATGGAGTTGTTGGGCCCCACCACGAAGTTCTCGAAGGTGTACTTGGGGTTCAGCTTGGGCTGGGGGACCTCGGGCTTTTGGGCCTGGAAGATGTCCTCCTGCACGGGGGTGCTGGGGACCACCCGGAGCTCAAACCGGGGGGCCTGGGCCCCCAGGAGGGCCAGGGCCTCCTGGATGAGGCCCGCGTAGTGGCGGCGGATCCAGTCCAGGGCGAAGGAGGTGGGCACGGCGAGTTCCAGCACCCCTTCGTGGATCCCCAGGGGGCGGATCCGTTCAAACCAGGTGTGGAACTCCACCTCGGTGATGTTGCGGCGGATGTGCTCCAGGACGTGTTGCCAGACCGCCTCGTGGGTCAAGGTCCCTCCCTCCCTAGCCCCTAGGGCCACCTGGGCTATTTTAAGCCAGACCCTTAAGGGGTTGGGTAAAGTAAGGGGATGAGGGCCTACGACGTGGTGGTAGTGGGGGGAGGCCACGCGGGCCTCGAGGCCGCCTGGGCGGCGAGCGCCTTGGGGGTCCGGGTGGCCCTGGTCACCGTGAACCCCGAGCGCATCGGGGCCATGCCCTGCAACCCCGCGGTGGGGGGGCCGGGGAAGAGCCAGCTGGTGGCGGAGGTGGTGGCCCTGGGGGGGCTCATGGGCCGGGCCGCGGACGCCGCCGCCATCCACACCCGGGTCCTCAACCGCTCCAAGGGCCCCGCGGTCCAGAGCCTCCGCCTGCAGACGGACCGGGACCTCTACGCCCTGAAGGCCCAGGAGATCCTGGCGGAGAGGCCCATAGAGGTGGTCCGGGGGGAGGTGGCCGCCCTCCTGGTGGAGGGGGGTAGGCTCCAGGGGGTGCGCACGGTGGACGGCCGCACCCTCCCCGCCCGGGCGGTGGTGGTGGCCGGGGGGACCTTCCTCCAGGGGGTGGTCTGGTACGGCCGCAAGGCCCGCCCCGCGGGGCGCCAGGGGGAGCCCCCGGCCCGCTTCCTCTCCCAAAGCCTAAAGGAGGTGGGCCACCGCCTCCTCCGCTTCAAGACCGGCACCCCGCCCAGGATCCGCGCGGACAGCGTGGACTTTGGCCTCCTGGAGGAGGTGCCCCCCGAGGTTCCCCCCGGAAGTTTCACGGGAAACCCTGGGCCCCACGCCGCCCGCCTGCCCACCTGGCAGACCCGGACCACGGGGAGGACCCACCGGCTCATCCTGGAGAACCTCCACCTCTCCCCTCTCTACGCGGGGGACATCCAGGGCATCGGCCCCCGGTACTGCCCCTCCATTGAGGACAAGGTGGTGCGCTTCCGGGACAAGGAGAGCCACCTCCTCTTCGTGGAGCCGGACGGCCTGGAGACCAGCGAGGTCTACCTCCAGGGCTTTTCCTCCAGCCTTCCGCCGGAGCTCCAGGAGGCCATGGTGCAAAGCCTCCCCGGCTTTGAGCGGGCGGTGATCCAGCGCTACGCCTACGCGGTGGAGTACGACGCGGTGGACCCCACGGGCCTCACCCACGGCCTCCAGTCCCGCTTCCTTCCCGGCCTCTTCACCGCGGGCCAGGTGAACGGCACCTCCGGCTACGAGGAGGCCGCGGCCCAGGGGCTTCTGGCGGGCCTCAACGCCGCCCGCTTCGCCCTGGGCCTTCCCGAGGTGCACCTGGAGCGGAGCCAGGGGTACATCGGGGTGATGGTGGACGACCTGGTGGGCCGGGGGGTGGACGAGCCCTACCGCATGATGACCTCCCGGGTGGAGCTCCGCCTCCTCTGCCGGGCGGACAACGCGGACGAGCGCCTGGTGCCCCTGGCGGTGGAGTGGGGCCTGAGGCCCAAGGAGGACCTGGAGCGGGTCCGGGCCAAGTACGCCCGGGTGGAGGCGGAGCTTGGGCGCCTCGAGGCCCTACGGGTGGAGGGGGTGAGCGGCCTCCAGTGGCTTCGCCGCCCCGAGAACACCTACCAGGCCTTGGCCGAGCGCTTCCCCCCGCCGGAGCCCCTTTCCCAGGAGGAGAGGGAGCAGGTGGAGATCCGGGCCAAGTACGCGGGCTACATCGAGCGGCAGGAGCGGCTTAGGGAAAAGTTCAAGGACCTGGAGGCCCACCGCCTTCCCGAGGGCCTGGACTACCCCCGGGTGCCCGGCCTTTCCCGGGAGGCGGTGGAGAAGCTCTCCCGCGCGCGGCCCCGCACCCTGGCCGAGGCGGCCCGGGTTCCGGGGGTCCGGGACTCCGACCTCACCGCCCTCCTGGTCCACCTCAGGCGGCTGTGAGGGGGTCGGTGTTTCCCGTGAAACAAGGAGGACGGGCGTGCCCCTAAGCCCCCAAGGCCAGGCCCTCCTCCTCCGGGGGGGGGAGGCCCTGGGCCTGGACCTTGCGCCCCACCTGGAGGCCTTTTCCCGCCTTTACGACCTCCTCCTGGAGGGGAACCGGAAGGCCAGCCTCACCGCCCTCCGCACGGAGGAAGAGATCGTCCTCAAGCACTTTCTGGACTCCCTGACCCTCCTCCGCCTGCCCCTTTGGGAGGGCCCCTTAAGGGTCCTGGACCTGGGGACGGGCCCCGGCTTCCCCGGTCTCCCCCTCAAGATCGTCAGGCCCGAGCTGGAGATGGTCCTCCTGGACGCCACGCGGAAGAAGGTGGCCTTCGTGGAGGAGGCCATCGCCGCGCTGGGGCTTAGGGGGGCCCGGGCCCTTTGGGGGCGGGCGGAGGTCCTGGCCCACGCCCCCGAGCACCGGGAGGCCTACGGGCGGGTGGTGGCCCGGGCGGTGGCCCCCCTTTGCGTCCTGGCGGAACTCGGCCTCCCCTTCCTGGCCCCGGAAGGGGTCATGGTGGCCCAGAAGGGCCCCCGGGTGGAGGAGGAGCTTTCCGGGCTTCCGGAGGCCCTCGAGGTCCTGGGGGGTGCCCTCCTGGGCGTGGAGACCTTCCCCCTCCCCTTTTCGGGGGAGGGGCGGAGCCTGGTCCTCCTCAAGAAGGCCCACCCCACCCCTTCCCGCTACCCCAGGAGGCCTGGGGTCCCCGAGCGGAATCCGTTATGCTAGGGGGCGAGGTGCGCCGCATCGCCCTGGTGAACCAGAAAGGAGGGGTGGGGAAGACCACCACCGCCATCAACCTGGCCGCCTACCTGGCCCGGATGGGGAAAAGGGTCCTCCTGGTGGACCTGGACCCCCAGGCCAACGCCACGGCGGGCCTGGGGGTGCGGCCTGGGCGGGGGGTGTACCACCTCCTCCAGGGGGAGCCCCTGGAGGAGCTTCTCGTGCCCGCGGACGGGTTCTTCCTCCTTCCCGCCACGGCGGACCTGGTGGGGGCCACGGTGGAGCTCGCCGAGGCCCCCACCGCCCTGGCGGAGGCCCTAAGGGACGAGGCCTTTGACCTGGTCCTCCTGGACGCCCCCCCAAGCCTCTCCCCCCTCACCCTGAATGCCCTGGCCGCGGCGGAAGGGGTGTTGGCCCCCGTGCAGGCGGAGTACTACGCCCTGGAGGGGGTGGCGGGGCTTCTTTCCACCCTGGAGGAGGTGCGGGCCCGGCTTAACCCCAGGCTCCGCCTCCTCGGCATCCTCATCACCATGTACGACGGCCGCACCCTCCTGGCCCAGCAGGTGGAGGCCCAGCTTAGGGCCCATTTCGGTCCCAAGGTCTTCTGGACGGTGGTGCCCCGGAACGTGCGCCTGGCGGAGGCCCCGAGCTTCGGCCGCACCATCGCCCAGCACGCCCCCACGTCCCCGGGGGCCCACGCCTACCGGCGTCTGGCGGAGGAGGTGATCGCCCGTGTCCAGGAAAGCTAGCGGCCTGGGGCGGGGCCTCGAGGCCCTGCTCCCCAAGGGGGGTGGGGGGGTGGTGCGCCTGCCCCTCTCCGCCCTTAGGCCCAACCCCCACCAGCCTAGGCGGCGCTTTTCCGAGGAGAGCCTAAAGGAGCTTGCGGACTCCATCCGGGAAAAGGGCCTCCTCCAGCCCCTTCTGGTCCGCCCCAAGGGGGAGGGGTACGAGGTGGTGGCGGGGGAAAGGCGCTACCGGGCGGCCCTCCTCGCGGGGCTTACGGAGGTCCCCGCCCTGGTGCGGGACCTCACGGACCAGGAGGCCCTGGAGATCGCCCTGGTGGAGAACCTTCAGCGGGAGGACCTCTCCCCGGTGGAGGAGGCCCGGGGCTACCAGGCCCTCCTCGGGATGGGCCTCACCCAGGAGGAGGTGGCCCGGCGGGTGGGGAAGGCCAGGCCCACGGTGGCCAACGCCCTGAGGCTCCTCCAGCTCCCCGAGGAGGTCCTAGAGGCCCTGGAGGAGGGGCGGATCAGCGCGGGCCACGCCCGGGCGCTTCTCATGCTCCCGGAGGAAAAGCGGCTTTGGGGGCTTAGGGAGATTCTGGAAAAGGGGCTTTCCGTGCGCCAGGCGGAGGCCCTGAAGGAGCGGCTTAAGGAGAAGGCCCCTAAGGAGCCTTCGCCGCTTTCCCTGGAACTTTCCCGCCACCTGGGCCTTCCCGTGCGGGTGGTGGGGGGGAAAAGGGGCCGGGTGGTCATCCACTACCGCTCCCTGGAAGAGTTGGAGGCCCTCTTGGAGCGCCTGGGCTACCAGGCGTAGCCGAAGAGGACCCGCACCGCCCCGTCCCGGTCCGTGCGGTAGACCCGCACCTCATAGGACTTTAGCCGCTCCAGCACCTCAGGGTGGGGGTGGCCGTGGGGGTTTTTCCCCACCCCGATGAGGGCCACCTTGGGCCGGGCCTGCTCCAAAAGCCGTAGGCTCGTGCCCGTGCGGGAACCGTGATGGCTCACCTTGAGGACCTCCACCGGGGGGGCCTCCAGGGCCTCTTCGGCCTCCTGGGGCAGGTCGGCGAGGAGGAGGGCCCTACCCTTGCCGAAGCCCAGGAGGAGGGCCAGGCCGTCCCGGTTCTCCTCCCCGCTTAAGGTCTCCGGCCAGAGGACCTCTACCGTGCCCCTTCCCACCCGTAGGCGCGTCCCCGCCCCCGGCCGCAGGGTGGGGATCCCCTTCGCCTTTAGGGCCCTCGCCAGGGGATCTTCCTCCCCAAAAGCGGGGGAGAGGAGGGCGAGGCCCACCGGGACCTCCTCCACCACCTTAAGGAGCCCGCCCGCATGGTCGGCGTCGGGGTGGGTGGCCACCAGGACCTCCAGGGCCTCCACCCCGAGGGCCCTAAGGGCCCGCACCACCCTCTCCCCCATCTCGGGCCGCCCCCCGTCCACCAGGACCTCGGCCCCGCCCAGCCGGGCCAGGAAGGCGTCCCCCTGGCCCACGTCCAGGGCCCAGAGGTCCAGGGGCTTGGGCCAGGCCTGGAGGAGGCCCAGGAGGGTGGGAAAAGAGGATAGGAGGAGGGCCTTCCCCCAGGGAAGGCGGCCGTGGAGGGCGAGGAGAGGGGGGAGGAGGGCCAGGTAGTAGAAGGCGAAGCCCAGAGGGGCGGTCTCCCCCATGCGGAGAAGGGGGCCCCGGCTTCCCCCCTCGGCCAGGGCCAGAAGCCCTTGGGCCAGGGGCTCCGCCAGGGGGGCAAGGGGGGCCCCGAGGAAGAGCTTCAGGAACCCCAGGGGCACCAGGAGGGCGGCCAGGGGCAGGGCCAGGAGGTTGGTGAGGGGGCTTAGGAGGGGCAGGAGGTGGAAATGGTGGAGGAGGAGGGGGAGGAGGAGGCTTTGGGCCGCCAGGGT
>FWWL01003818.1_pt1 | contig 26577 bp, 19 predicted proteins | sample 2228331 | NCBI WGS metagenome assembly FWWL01 (sample SAMEA103939775, study PRJEB20133) | metagenome
CGCGCGACGACCGGCCCCGCGAAGACCGGCCCCGCGCCCGCCGCGACGATCGGCCGCGCCGCGACCAGCGTTACGAGGCCCGCGACACGGGTCCCGATGCGCAGGACGATGGCGGCTGGAACGGCCCGATCCCGGACTTCCTGAACTTCACGATCCCTGCGTGACGGCATTGATGGACGAGGATGATTTCCTCGCCTTCACCCCGGTCCCGGGCGTCACCAGCCCGTGCATCGGCGTGTGCCACCTGGACGGGGACGATGTCTGCAAAGGCTGCCACCGCACGCTCGACGAGATTGCGGAATGGTCATCGGTCAGCGATGATCGGCGTCGCGCAATCCTGAAGCGGATCGCCGACCGCTAAGGGTCTTTTACCCCGTCGCGACCCGGATCGCGCGTCCCGCCTCTATACGGCGGACATGCGCCTCGCGACGATCACCAACTGGGCCTATGGTGCCACGCTCGTCCTGACGTTGACGTCGGGGGTGACGATGCTGCTGGCATCCGACGCGCATGAACGCGAGCGTGCAGCAGTCGCGCACCGTTACGCCCTGGATCGCGCGACGACCGCGCTCGGAAAGACGATGTTCCTGTCGGCAGACCATGCGCGTCAGTTCGTCGTTACAGGCGACCCGGTCTATCGGCTGCTCCATGAGAGCGACCGCGATTCGCGCGTCGATGTCGATGCGCGCATCGCACCGGTCGCGCAAGCCGGGGCGATGCCGGACGAACTGCACCTCCTGCGCGAAGCAATCCGGCTGTCGCAGACGATGGACGGACAGCAACGCGCGGCGATCCTTGCCTATCAGCGGGGCGATTTTACCACGGCACGAACCCTGTTGTTCGGCGGCGCGCACGAACGCGAACTCGATCGCGCCAAGACGATGCTCGAGCAGCTGCAGGCACAGATCGAAACCCGTACCGCCGGCCAGATCGAGCAGGCAACCCGCTTTGCCCGGCTGTGGCGCAGCATTTCCGAAGCCGTGATCGCGATAACGGCATTGCTGTTCCTGGCCGTGCTTTATTTCATCTTCAAGCAGCGCGTCCTGCGGCCCGTGATCCGCCTGAGCGATGTCGTCACACGGCTGGCAGCGCAGGATTTTTCCGCCATTCCCCCGCAGTTGAGTCAGATCGACGAGATTGGCGATATGGCGGCAGCGATCGACATTTTCCGTACCAACGGGCTTGAACGGCAACGGCTGGAAGCGGAGCGGGATCGGGATTTGGCAATGCGCGACCTGTTGGCACGCATGACGCAGCGGATGCAGGCGTGCGACAATCTCGCCGACCTGCTCGCCATTGCGCGCCGGTTTGCACCACAGATCGCGCCGACGCTGGCAGGTCGGCTCTATCTGCTCGATTCCGGTTCGGGAGCGCTGGGCGCGGCGTGCGAATGGTTCGGTCCAAAAGGATCGGTCGATGCGTTTGCCCCCTCGGCGTGCTGGGCGCTGCGCCGCAGTCAGCCGCACCGCCCGGCCGGGCGCGCGGTCGATATTCCCTGTGCGCACCTGCACCCGGTGGATGGGCAACTTCCCGATACACTGTGCCTGCCACTGACCGCGCATGGCGAGATACTCGGCCTGCTCTACCTCGAACCGCGCGCCGGGACAGCGCCCGAACACGAGGGCACGCCCTCGCCTTATCTCGGGATGCTGGCCGAGAATATCGGACTGGCGCTGGCCAATCTGCGCCTGCGCGAAGCGCTGCAGGCCTTGGCCATGGCCGATGCGCTGACCGGCTTGCCCAATCGTCGTCAGCTCGACGAACGGCTGGCCACCCTGCGCGCGACTGCGGCACCTGCGCACGCGTCGATTGCCTGCCTGATGCTAGACGTCGATCACTTCAAGCGGTTCAACGACGAATTTGGCCATGATGCGGGGGATGTGGTGCTCCGCGCGGTCGGACAGGCGCTGGCCGACAGCACGCGCGGCGCGGGCGATGCGTACCGGTTTGGCGGTGAGGAATTCACGGTGCTGCTTTCCGTTCCAGTGCATCAGGCAGTCGCGCGCGCCGAAGCGATCCGCACACGGATTGCCGAGCTGGACGTCCGCCATGAGGGGAAAGCACTCGGCCCGGTCACGATCTCGATCGGCGTGGCTGCAACGCCCGAACATGGCGCCGTCGATCAGCTCATCGCTACCGCCGACGCCGCTCTGTTGCGCGCCAAGCGACAGGGCCGCAACCGGGTCGAGGTCGCCCGGCCGAGCAGTCGCCGCGCGGCATGAGCGCAGCCTGAAAAAAGGTCATTTCGAGCAGGAAACAATGGCTTGTGGTGCAGTTCCGGTTTCGCCACAACCGCCGGGCATGACGAAAGCCGCATCTGCCCGGAGCCTGTTGCGCACCGCGACCGCCTCCGCGCATGCGCGGGTTGACGACGCATTCGGGGGCTTCGACCTGGATGACCGCGACGGGTACCGCAGCTTCCTGATGGCGCAGGCAGGCCCCTTGCTGACGGCGGAGGCAGCAATCGACGCGTTTGCGCCCGCCGCGCTGCTGCCCGATTGGCCGGAGCGCAGCCGTGCGGCACTGATCCGTGCGGATCTTGCCGATCTGGATGCTCCCGCCCCGAAACCAGAGCCGTTTGACGTGCGATCCGACGCGGCCGCACTGGGCGTAATCTACGTGCTCGAAGGGTCGCGGTTAGGCGGCGCGATGCTCGCCCGCAACGTTCCGATGGACCTTCCCGCCCGGTTCATTCGTTGCGCCCCCGAGCCAAAACGCTGGCAGGAACTGATCAAGGTGCTGGACCGCCACCTCGTCACGCCCGATCAGCATGCGGTCGCAGCAGACGCTGCACGCGCCGTCTTCGACCTGTTCTGGCGAAGCGCGCGGCAGCATGGAAGGATGTTTGTCGTTGAATGATCCGCACCCCGTCGATCTCACCAATTGCGATCGCGAGCCCATCCACATCCTCGGCGCGATCCAGCCGATCGGGTTTCTGATCGCGTTGACCGCCGACTGGATCGTCGCGCGCGGCTCAGCGAATCTGCCGGAGTTTCTGGGATTTTATCCCGAGCAGATCGTCGGCCATCCGCTGGCCGAGTTTTTGCCGGCACCGATCATTCATGATCTGCGCAACCGCACCGCGATGCTGCGTGGGCCGGATTCGGTCGAGCGTCTGTTCGACACCGAACTGGTACCGGGTGCGGGATCGTTCGACGTGGCGGTTCACATGTCCGGCGGACAGATCGTGATCGAAGGGCAGCGCTCCACCGGCGAAGTCGGGGACGTCACCGGCATGGTGCGGTCCATGATCGTCCGGCTGGACCAGTGCGGGGATATGCTGTCCTTCTACCGGGAAGGTGCGCGACAGGTGCGCGCGCTGACCGGCTACGACCGCGTCATGGTCTATCGCTTCGCGGCAGATGGCTCCGGCGAAGTGGTGGCGGAAGCGTGCAAGCCGGGGATCGGCCGCTTTCAGGGGCTACACTATCCGGCGAGCGATATTCCCGCCCAGGCGCGGGTGCTTTACACCCGCAACCTGCTGCGCGTCATCGCGGACATCAACGCTACGCCCGTTCCCATCGTTCCCCAGCTCGATGAAATGGGCGAACCACTTGACCTGTCGCTCTCGCTGCTACGCTCGGTCTCGCCGATCCATATCGAATATCTGCGCAACATGGGCGTCGATGCGTCCATGTCGATCTCGATCATCGTCGACGGCAAGCTGTGGGGCCTGTTCGCCTGCCACCATTATGCCCCGCGCCACCCCAGTTTTGAGCGGCGGTCCACCTCCGAGCTGTTTGCGCAGATGTTTTCGATGCGGCTCGAAAGCCGGGAGCGGCAGCAGACGGTCGAGTTCGAGCGGCGCGCGCGCGACATTTCCGACCAGCTGCTCGGCGCAGTTGCTTCGGACGAGACGCTGCTGCGCGATCCCGACTGGCTCGCCGATATTCTGACCAACGCCATCCCCGCCGATGGCGTCGGGGTATGGCTCAACGGCAGCTACGCCTTTTCGGGCATTACCCCGCCGACGGATGATTTCCGGCGGATCGTACGCGCGCTCAACGCGACGGCGGCGGGCAAGGTGTTCGCGACCGACCATATCGGATCGCTGGTCGTCGATGCCGAGCTTTTTGCCGACAGCGCTGCCGGACTGCTCGCCATTCCCATTTCCCGTTCACCCCGCGATTATGTCATCCTGTTCCGCAGCGAAATGGTTCGCTCCATCCGCTGGGGTGGCGATCCGCACAAGCCGGTCGAATATGGCCCTAACGGCGCGCGCCTGACCCCGCGCGCGAGTTTCGACGAGTGGAAGGAACTGGTGCGTGGGCGGTCAAAGCCGTTCACCGCGTCCGAACTGCGGGTTGCAGAAACACTGCGCGCGACGCTGATCGAGGTGGTGCTGCGTCTGGCCGACGAAGCATCGGCCGAACGCCAGCGCGCGGGCGCGCGGCAGGAAGTGCTGATCGCGGAACTCAACCACCGCGTCCGCAACATCCTGGGCCTGATCCGCGGCCTGATCCGCCAGGCGCAGCCCGAGGAAGAGGCGGTGCGCAACTTCGTCAAGGTCGTCGATGGCCGCATCCACGCGCTGGCGCGGGCGCACAATCAGATTACCGAGGATCATTGGGGCCCGGCCTGGCTTCAGGCGCTGATCGACGCCGAATCCGCTGCCTTTGTCGAAGAGGGCGACCGCATCGTCAGTGAGGGCGAGCCGGTGATGCTCAACCCCCAGGCCTATTCCACCATGGCGCTGGTTCTGCACGAACTGGTCACCAACTCCAGCAAATATGGCAGCCTGTCGGTGCCCGGCGGGACGGTGAAGCTCAGCTGGGAGTGCAACGCGCGCGGCGACCTGTTGCTGTATTGGCGGGACATTGACGGCCCAGCGGTCAAAGCGCCGTCGCGCAAAGGCTTTGGCACCACGATCATTGAACGGTCCGTGCCCTATGATCTCGGCGGCGATGCGCAGACGCGCTATGCCGAGACCGGGTTCGAGGCCGATTTCTGCATTCCCGCCCGTCACGTGTCCAAGCCGCGCGAGGGTGGCGCCCCGATGATCCGCTTCCCCCGCGCACCGCACGAGCAGCGCCAGGAGCCGCCCGCCGATCTGCTCGACGGGCAGCGGGTGCTGCTGGTCGAGGACAGCCTGATCATCGCGCTGGATGCCGAGGATATTGCGACCCGGCTCGGCGCGCTCGACGTCATGACCGCCGCATCGGTCGACGCTGCACTCGACCTGATCGCCGCGCAGCCGCCGACGGTCGCCATCCTCGACATCAACCTGGGCAGCACGACCAGCTTCGCCATTGCCGACGCGCTGCTCGAACGGCGGATCCCGTTCATGTTTGCCACCGGCTATGGCGAGCAAGCGCAGTTTCCCGACCAGCATCGCGGACGCCCGGTGGTGCAGAAACCCTATACGATCGAGAACGTCGCCCGCGCGCTGGCGGACATGCTGGATTAGGATCGGCGAAACCAAATAATCCTCCCCCGCCAAGGGGAGGATTAGCTAACCCAGCACCCGCCCCGCCACCGCATCGAGCCGCGCCAGCACTTCCGGATCGCGCACCTGCGGCGCGGTGATCAGCGCGGTATCAAGGCAGGTGTCGATTGGCGACGCCGCCCGCTCCGCCGGCAGCGCACGCAGCAGGTTGAGCACCATCGCGCGCGCCTTTTCCGCGTTGCTCGACAGCTGCGCGATCACTTGCGCGACATCGACCGCCGCTTCTTCCGCGCGCCAGCAATCATAGTCGGTGACCATCGCCACCATCGCAAAGGGCAGCTCCGCCTCGCGCGCCAGCTTGGCTTCGGGCATCGCGGTCATGCCGATGACATGGCAGCCCCAGCTGCGGTAGAGATGGCTTTCGGCGCGGGTCGAGAATTGCGGACCCTCCATGACCAGACAGGTGCCGCCGCGATGGACGATGGCGCCCGCCGCCTCCGCTGCCTCCCCCGCGAATGACGAGAGGCGCGGGCATACGGGATCGGCCATCGAGACATGCGCGACCATGCCGGTGCCGAAAAAGCTCGACGGCCGCCCTTTGGTGCGGTCGATGAACTGGTCGACGATCGTAAAGGTCCCGGGCGCGCGTCCCTCCTGCAGCCCGCCTACCGACGACACCGACAGCACATCGGTGACGCCGAGCCGCTTGAGGCAGTCGATATTGGCGCGCGCGTTCAGCTCAGACGGGCTGATCCGGTGGCCGCGACCGTGGCGGGGCAGGAACGACACGCGCACATGGCCCAGCCGCCCGGTGAAGATCGCGTCCGAGGGTTCACCCCAGGGCGAATTGACCTCGATCCATTGGCCACCTTCAATTCCCGCGACGTCGTACAGCCCCGACCCGCCGATGATCCCGATATGCCAGCCGCTCATTCAAATACCTTCGGATCCAACGGTTTCGTCACATTAGGCCGCGCATAGGCGAAATAGATGACAACCCCGAGGACGTTCCAACACAGGAAATAGAGCTGGGTCTTGGCCGGCAGGCTGAAGAACAGATAGGCGCAGCCCAGCACCGCGATCGCCCCGACCAGCGCCCACAACGGCGTGCGGAACTTGCGCGGCATGTCGGACGCGCGGCGGCGCAGCACCATCATACAGATCGCAACCGCCGCGAACGCCACCAGCGTCCCGGCATTGGCAAGCGCCGCAATCTCGTCGATTGGCAGCAGACCCGCAATCACGCTGACGATAATTGCGGTGAAGATCGTGATCCGCACCGGCGCGCCGCGCGAGGAGACCTTGGCGAGCGCAATTGGCAGCATTCCATCACGCGCCATGGTGAAGAAGATACGGCTCTGCCCGAACAGGAAGCCGAGCAGCACCGTTGGCAGCGCGATGACTGCCGAAATGGCAAGGAAGGTCGCAAAGCGCGGCTGGCCAAGCTCGCGCAGGATCAGCGCCAGCGGCTCCGGGCTGTTGGCGAATTGCGTATAGGACAGTGCCCCCACCGCAGCGACCGCGACCAGCATATAGATCGCAACGCACGCCACCATCGACCCGACAATGCCGATCGCCAGATCGCGGCCGGGGTTCTTCGTCTCCTCCGCCGCGGTCGAGATCGCGTCGAAGCCGTAGAATGCGAAGAAGATGATCGCCGCCGCCGCCATCACGCCGCGCTCGACCCCGTCCGGCGAGACGCTCTTGGCGAAGCCGAACGGCGCGAACGGTTCGAAATTTGCGCTGTTGAAATAGGGCAACGCAACTGCGACGAACACTGCCAGCGCCACGATTTTGACGATCACCAGTCCCGCATTGAGCGTCGCGCTCTCGCGCGTGCCGAGGCACAACAGCCCGGCGACGATGGCGATGATCACGATCGCGGGGATATTGACGATTCCGCCCGCATGCGGCCCGGCCATCAGCTCCATCGGCACCCCTGCCCAGCTTTGCAGCAGCGGCGCAGCATAGCCCGACCAACCGACCGCTACCGCGCTGACCACCAGCGAATATTCCAGGATCAGCGACCAGCCAACGACCCAGGCAATGATCTCGCCCAGCACGGCATAGCTGTAGCTATAGGCGCTGCCCGACGCCGGCATCATCGTCGACATCTCGGCATAGGCGAGCGCGGCGGCGGCGCAGATCGCGCCCGCAATCACAAAGGACAGGATCACCGCCGGCCCGGCCTTGCCCGCCCCGACGCCAATCAGCGTCAGGATGCCGGTGCCGACGATGGCGCCAATGCCGAGCGCAATCAGATGCGGCCAGGACAGGGTCGCGGCCAGACGATGTTCCGGCGCGTGATCCTCGACGCCCTTCACGCTTTTCGTGCGAAATAGTCCGTTGGCCATGCGATCCCCCTGTTTATGCCCAAGGGGTGCGACGGAGACGCGTTCAGGTCAACGGTTCATGCCGCGGACATGCGACAAGGCGCAGCGTTGCGCCAGCACAACGGAGGTTCGGCCATGCATCGCCGCCTGTTCCTGACAACCATCGGCGCGATTGCAGCCGCGCCAGCGCTGGCCCAGCACAAGCGACCGTCCGAGCCCAATCCGCAGATCGACTATGGCGGGTTTGAGCGGCTGACCGGTGACGTCCGCCGCTTGCGCGCGGGACGGCTGCTGCCCTTCGCCCGCTTCCGGCAACTGGCCGCGTCAGACGGTACGCTGCTGCTCGACGCCCGCTCGGAAACGGCGTTTCGGGACGGGCATATCAGGGGTGCGATCAATCTGCCGCTGCCCGACTTCAACGCGGAGTCGCTCCACGCGACGATCGGCGCGCCGGGGCGGATGATCCTGATCTACTGCAACAACAATTTCTCGAACCACCAGCGCCCGGTGCCGATCAAGGCCGCCCCGCTCGCGCTGAACATCCAGACGTTCATCAACCTCGTCGGCTATGGCTACACGAACGTCTGGGAACTGGCGGACGTGGTGGATTTCAACGATCCGAAGGTGGAGTGGGTGACGGCCTGACACCCCCCTTCGTCACCCCGGCCTTGTGCCGGGGTCCACCGAGAGACGAGGCGCGAAGCAAGCGGCTCTAACGCCGGAAGCTGGGCACAGTGGACCCCGGCACAAGGCCGGGGTGACCAGTTAGAGTCGTGTTCTGCAACCCCCTTCGCTCAAGCCGGACACTTGGCCCCGCTGTCGATCCACGCCTTGGTCAGCGCGCCGAACTCCGCCTGCGTTCCCGGCGCGGGCGTGCGCCCCGGCCCGGGGTTCCAGCCCCAGCCGACCAGCGTGTCGCTCGCATTATGCTCGTGGATCTGCGCGAGCGTCTTGCCGCCATTGCGCTTGCGGTCCTTCAGCTGCTCGCAAATCTCGCGCAGCGACTTGCCCTCCCACGCCATCGACTTGGGGGCGAGATGCCACAGCGGATGACCCGGAATGCTGCCCTTGCCATCGGCGAACGCGACGTTGCGCGGACCGTGACAGGTCGAACATTCCATCCCCGCAATCCCCATGCCCTTGGGCCCGCGCTCGACCGGGGGCATGTGGAACCGCATGTCGTCGCCCTGCAACGGGCTGTCGGTGCGCGGGTGACAGTTGATGCAGCGGGGATGCGTCAGCACCTTGCCCATCTCGGTAAAGATCGCAGCGGACCGCACCGCCGGGTCCGAAATGTTGGCGAACGCCGCAACCGGCTTCAGCCCGACCGGCGCCGCCGACTGGCTCGATGCCACCACCGCAGCGGGGAGCGCGACTGCGGCCAGGCCCAGCGCGATCAGGCCGTAACGTTGCACGCTCATGCATTGTCTCCATGCGCGAAGGGCAGGCGGCGCACCGCCTTGCCGGTCAGCTTGCGCCAGGCATTGGCAACGGCAGGTGCGATCGGCGGCAGCCCCGGTTCCCCCACCCCGCTCGGCTTTTCGGTCGAGGGGAGGATCGCCACCTCGACATCGGGCATCTCCCCGATCCGCAGCGAGCGGTAATTGTCGAAATTGGTCTGCTGCACCACGCCGCCCTCACCCAGGGTCAGTTCGGCATAGAGTGCGTGACCCAGGCCATAGCCGATGCCGCCCTCCATCTGCGCACGGATGATGTCGGGGTTGATCGCGATGCCGCAATCGACCGCGCACCATACCTTGTGCACCTTGGGTAGGCCGTCCGGCCCTTTCGAAACTTCGGCGACCTGCGCCACGAAGCTGTCGAAGCTATCGTGCACAGCAATGCCCTTGGCCCGCCCTTTCTTCACCGGCTTGCCGAACGCCGCCATCTCGGCGACCTTGGCCAGTACCGCCTTGGCGCGGTCATGCTTGAGCAGCTCCATCCGCCCCGCGACCAGATCCTTGCCGCCCAGTTCGAGCAGCTCGTCGATCATCGTTTCCTTGACGAACGCGGTGTGGGTGTGGCCGACCGATCGCCACCACAGCACTGGCACGCCGCCCTTCATCAGATGCTGGCCCAGCCGGAAATCGCCGATCTTGTACTGGTTGGTGTCGTTCGCGCCCTCGATCATGTTGCCGTCGATGCCGTCGCGGATGCCCATCGCCTCGAACGGCGTGTCCTTCATGATCGACTTGGCGGCGCACACCTGATCCCAGCCGCTGATCGCGCCATTGGCGTCGATCCCGGCGCGCACGCGATGCACCGTCATCGGGCGGTAAAAGCCGCCGGTCAGGTCATTCTCGCGGCTGGCCACCACCTTGACCGGCGCGGCAAAGCCATAGGCGCGCGCGCACGCCGCCGCTTCGGTGCCGTCGAACATCACAGGCGTCGCGCGCCGGCCAAAGCTGCCCCCGGCATAATGCTGGACCAGCGCGCTCTTGTCGAACGGCACGCCCGCGACGCCGCACATCGCGCCCATTTCGCCGACCTGGAACTGGCTGCCGGCATGGACCGAGATGCCCTCGCCCTTCTTCTCGATGACATAGTCCATCGTTTCCATCGGCGCATGGGCGAGGAACGGGAAATAATAGGTCGCATCGATCGTCTTGGCCGCACGCGCGAGCGCAGCGGCGGCATCACCCGACGCTTCGACCTGTTTTCCCGGCGTGCGTGCAGCGGCGCTATATTCGGCGAGCATCTGGTCGGACGATCGCGTCTCCGCTTTCGCCATATCCCAGTCGACCTCGAGCGCGGCGGCCCCACGCTGCGCGGTCCAGGTGTCGCGGGCATAGACCGCAACCCCGCTCTGGATCGGCTTGACGTCAAGCACGCCGGGGATTGCGCGCGCGGCGCCATCCTCGACCTTCTTGACCGTCGCGCCGAAGGCGGGCGGGCGGCGCACCGCGGCATGGACCATGCCGGGCAGGCGGACATCCTGCGTAAACACCGCCGACCCGTCGCTCTTGGCCTTGCTGTCGACCTTCGACACATGCTTGCCGATATAGACATAGCGGTCGGGGGTCTTGGCCACGGGCTTTTGCGGCACGGGCAGCTTCGCCGCATCCTCCACGAGCTCGCCGAAACTCGCCTTGCGGCTACCGGCGCTGACCACGCCCTGCGAGATCGACACCGCGCTGGCCTCGACGCCCCAGCGCTTCGCCGCCGCCTCGACCAGCATCGCGCGCGCCGCCGCGCCCGCCATGCGCATCTGGTCCCAGCTTTCGCGCATCGCGGTCGATCCGCCGACGCCCATCGTGCCGAACATCAGGTTCTTGTAGAGCGGGTCGTTGGCCGGGGCGAAGACGACGCTTACCTGATCCCAGGCAGCATCCAGCTCATCGGCGATGATCGTCGCGACGCCCGTTGCCGGTCCCTGGCCGAACTCGACATGCTTCGCGATGATCGTGATCCGGCTGTCGCTGCCGATGCGCACAAACGCATTGGGGGCGAGCGTCGCGGCGGCTGCCTGCGCCTTTGCCGCCTTGGCCGGTAATGTGAATCCGATGGTGAGCGCGGCGCTTCCGGTCAGGAAGGTCCGACGATTGGCGACGGCGTTCATGCCCGCTCTCCCTTCACGCCCGCGGCATCCTTGATCGCCTGCCGGATGCGGACATAGGTGGCGCAGCGGCAGAGATTCCCCGCCATCGCCGCGTCGATATCGGCGTCGGTCGGCTTGGGCTTGGCAGTGAGCAGGCCGATCGCCGACATCACCTGCCCCGACTGACAGAAGCCGCATTGCGGCACGTCGATCTGGACCCAGGCGGCCTTGACCGCATCGGCAACCTTGCCGCGCGCGCCCTCGATCGTCGTCACGCTCTTGCCCGCGACCATGCCGACCGGGGTCACGCACGACCGCCGGTTCTTGCCATCGAGATGCACGGTGCACGCCCCGCATTGCGCAACGCCGCAGCCATATTTTGTGCCGGTAAGGCCCAGATGGTCGCGCAGGACCCACAGCAAAGGTGTTTCAGGATCGCCGTCGAAGACTTGGGATTTGCCGTTCAATTGGAAAGTGGTGGCCATGGGTGCGCCTCCTGTCTGACGCACACGCTAGGCCACCACCGGCCATTCGCGAAGTGAAATTATGTCACTCGCAATCCGTTACTTGGCGACGAAGCGCACCGCCGCACCGCCGCCTGGCCCCATCCACAGCGAGAGCGTGTCGCCCGCCGCCACCATCTTCTTCTCGATCACGATCGCATGGCGCTTGTCAGTGCGATAATCCGCGCCTTCGCCGTCGCGATAGATTTGAGCTTCGTAGCGCTTGCCGGGGTCAAGGAAGTCGAGCTTGACCGTCGTCGTCCGCGCCGTGCCGTCGGTGACCGCGCCCAGGAACCACTCGCCGGTCCCCTTGGCCTTGCGCACCACGGTGACGAACTCGCCGACCTCACCATTCAGCACGCGCGTGTCGGTCCAGTCGACCGCGACGTCCTTGATGAACTGAAACGCGCCCGGATATCTCGCGTAATTCTCGGGCAGGTCGGCCGCCATCTGGATGGGCGAATAGAGCACGATATACTGCGCCAGCTGTTTCGACAGCGTCGACATGAACGGCGTCCCGCCCTTGCCGGTCAGGCTCAGCACGCCCGGGGTAAAGTCGAATGGCCCGGCAAGCATCCGCGTGAAGAACAGGTTGGCCTCATGCTCGGGCGGGTTCTTGGGCTCGCCCCAGGCATTATATTCCTGCCCGCGCGCGCCCTCACGGCTGACCCAATTGGGATAGGTGCGACGGAGCCCCGTATCCTTGATCGGCTCGTGCGGATTGACCGCGACCTTGTACTTGGCGGCCGTCTTGACGATGTTGAGGTGGTGGCGCGACATGTACTGCCCGTCATGCCATTCCTGCGTCATCCGGCCATCGGCCCAGACGCGGTCGATCTGCCCGGCATCGGTGACATAGCCGGTCTTCACCACCTCGATCCCGTTCGCGGCGGCATAGCGATAGGCGTCGTCGGACTGCGCCTCATATTGCCCCGCGCCGCCGCCGGTCTCGTGATGACCGACGATGTGCACGCCCTTTTTCTTCGCATAGGCCGACAGCGCCGCCATATCGAACTGCGCCACCGGCTTGTCGAAGTCCCAGCCATCGCCATTGTCGAACCAGTTGCCGTCCCAGCCGACATTCCACCCCTCGACCAGCACGCCACGGAACCCGTTCTTCGCCGCGAAGTCGATGTACCGCTTCACATTGTCGGTCTTCGCCCCCAGCCGCGCGCCGGTGCCCCAGGTTGCGGCGTCGAGGTGCATTTCCCACCACACGCCGACATATTTGCTGGGCTTGAACCAGCTGACATCGCCCAGCTTGTTGGGTTCGTTGAGGTTCAGCTCAAGCTGCGACATGTACAGCTTCGCCGCGCTGTCGGCGACGCGCAGCGTCCGCCATGGCGTGACGAATGCGCCCTCGCGTACCACCGCCGCCCCCTGCGACGACGGCGACAGCGCCGCGCGGAAGCGCGTGCCCTCGACCCGGCGCAGCCACATGCCGGCATAATCGACCAGTGCCGCCTCATGGAACGCGACATGCGTCCCGTCGGCCAGCTTCATCGTCACCGGCGTATGCGCCTGCGTCATGCTGCTGACCGGCGTCTTGTTGTAGGGATATTCGTAGCGATTCCACTCGCCCGCCGGGGTCCACCAGGCGGTGCCGTCGCTCGCCAGCGCAAATTCGGTCAGCTCCTCGATGATCCGGGTCGGCTTGCCATCGGCAGGTGCGGGCAGTTCATAGCGAAAGCCGAATCCGTCATCGAACACGCGGAACACGACATCCATCACGCGGCCGAGCGCGGTGGTTTCCTTCAGCCGCACGCGCAGCTGGGTGTGGCGGTCGCGCACACTCTGCCATTCGCCCCAGGGCTGTTCCCAGGTCGAATCCGCGCTCGCCACGCTCTGGCTTTCGATCGCGAAACCGCGCTCCAGCTTGGGCGCGTCGCCGAGCATGAAGCCCATGCGTGAGGGCTGGATCAGCGGCTTTCCGTTGCGCGTCACGCTGTAATAGGGGCGCCCGTCGCCATCGGTGGTGACAGTGACGCGGATGCTGCCATCGGGCGATGCCGCAGTCGCCCCGCCCGCCTTCGCGACCGTCGCCTGCGCGACATCCTGCGCCAGCGCCGGGCTGGAGATTGCCAGCAACGGCAGCGTCAACGCTGTCAGGGCCAAGGTACCACGCATCTCACTCTCCTGTCGGCGACGCCTGATCGCGTCAGTCTATCTGTTCGAGGACCATACCCGAATAGGCAGGCAAATCACCCGGCGTTGCGCCGTTGACTGCGGCGATCACGCGGAACCGGTCCATATCCTTGGGTTGCCACGCCAACGGCGTCTTGCCCAGATTGAACGCGCAGGTCAGCCGTTGGCCAGACAGTTCGCGGGTAAAGACCAACAAGCTGTCTTCCGCCGCAATTACCGCCATCGCGCCCTCACGCAGCGCCGGATTGGCCGCGCGTGTCGCGATCAGCCCGCGCGTCAGGTTGAGCAGCGACCCATTCTCCGCCGTCTGCCGATCCACCGCCAGCGCGGCATGATCGGTGCCCACCGGCAACCACGGCTCGCCCGCGCCGAAGCCCAGATTCTCCGCCTCGGCCTGCCACGGCATCGGGGTGCGCACGCCATCGCGGCTCAGCGTCAGCGGCCAGTTGGCGATCGCCTCCGGGTCCTGCAGCTTGTCGAACGGGATCTCGACCTGAGTCAGCCCCAGTTCCTCGCCCTGGAACAGGATCGCATTGCCGCGCAGGCACAGCAGCAACAGCATCTTCATCGCCGCGAATGCCGCACGATGCTCGGGCTCGACCCAGCGCGACACGGCGCGCGGAGCATCGTGATTTTCGAACGCCCAGCTCGGCCAGCCGGTGCCGGGTTCGTCCGGCCAGGTCTCGACAGCCTTCCTCACCAGCGCCGGCGTCAGCTGCGGCGCATAGAGAAAGTCGAAGCCATAGGCGCTGTTGAGGCGGGTGCTGCCGCGCGTGAAGGCGTGCATCTCCGCTTCCGGCGTCGGCCCGCCTACTTCGGCCACCGTGAACGCGCCGCCATGCGCATCGGTCAGCGCGCGGTGGCGTTCCAGAAAACGGACGATATCCGGGTGGCTCTGGTTATAGACATGGCTCTGGAAGTCGAACGGGCGCGTGCGCGGGCGTCCGTCATCGGGCGCAGGCGGATTGTCGCGCAGCTGCGGGTCGTGCATCGCGAAGTTGATCGCGTCGACCCGAAAGCCATCGACGCCGCGCTCCAGCCAGAATTGCGCCGCCGCCAGCGCCGCATCCTGCACCTCCGGATTATGCAGGTTCAGGTCCGGCTGTTCGCTCAGGAAATTGTGCAGATAATATTGCCCGCGCCGCGCGTCCCACGTCCAGGCCGGGCCACCGAACACCGACTGCCAGTTGGTCGGCGGCGATCCGTCGGCCTTGGCATCGGCCCAGACATACCAGTCGGCGCGCGGATTATCGCGGCTCGCCCGGCTTTCCTTGAACCATTCATGCTGGTCGGAGGTGTGCGAATAGACTTGGTCGATAATGACCTTCAGCCCCAGCGCGTGGGCGCGCGCAATCAGGGCGTCGAAATCCGCCAGCGTCCCGAAAATCGGATCGACATCGCAATAATCGGCGATGTCATAGCCGAAGTCGCGCATGGGCGAGGTGAAGAAGGGCGACAGCCAGATCGCATCGACGCCGAGGCTCGCGACATGGTCGAGCCGCGCGGTGATGCCGGGCAAATCGCCGATCCCGTCGCCGTTGGAATCGGCAAAGCTGCGCGGATAGATCTGGTAGATCACCGCGCCGCGCCACCAATCCTGCTGCGGCTCGACGGCGATTGCGGGGGCAGCCTGGCTCACTTGACGCCTCCGGTCGCGGCGCAGGCGACATAGCCGAACGCCGGGAGCGTGACGGTCAGGCTACCGGGCGCAGCGGCACTGGCGGCACAGCTGCCGACGATGGAGGTGAAGTGCGTCGAACCGACACCGATCTCGACCTGCCGCGTGATCGGCCTGGCGCTGGTGTTGAACGCGACGACGACCTCTGCACCCGTGGTCGGATCGAACCGCGACACCGCGAACAGGCCCGGCGTCTCGTCATAGTTGCGCGTCACCTGCCGCCCGCTGCTCAGCGCCGGGGTCGCGCGCCGCGCCGCCGAAAGCTTGGCGATCTCGACATAAAGCGGGTGCGACATGTCGAAATTGGAGTCCGCGGTAGTCTTGTTCGTGCCGATCAGCCTGTTGTCGTTGTACACGGCCACCTTGCTCGGGAACATATCCTCGCGCGCGTCCTGGTCGTTGCCGTCGCCGATGAAGCCCTGCTCATCGCCCGAATAGACCGTCGGCACCCCGCGCAGCAGCAACAGCATCGCATGGCCGAGCTTCACCCGCGCCAAGAGCTCGGCATCGTCCGCCTTGGGAAACGCCTTGCGCACATCGGTCGAAAAGCGGCCATGATCGTGGTTGGAAATGAAGGTCGGCAGCTGCAGCGCAGTCTTCGCCCCGCCCTCGTACAATGCATCGCGGTCGAACAAGGCGGCGAGCGTGTCGGTGCCCTTGCTCCCCGCCACCGTCGCCTGCACCGCCGCGCGGAATCCGAAATCGAGCACGCTGGGGAGCTGGTGGACGCGGGTGTGCAGCGCGAGATCGCCGGCATCGCCCTCATTCGCCACTTCGCCAAAGATGTGGAAGTTCGGGATGCCCTTCGCCGCCGCGCGTTCCTGCATCGCCTTGGCAAAGACCTGCCAGAATTCCGGGTTCACGTGCCGCGCGGTATCGATGCGAAATCCGTCGATCCCGAACTGGTCGATCCACCCGCCATAGATGTCGATGAACCCCTGCACGACGCGCGGATTCTCGGTCATCAGATCGTCCAGCCCGACGAAATCGCCCATGGTCGAGCTTTCATTGCGGAACGTCGTGTTGCCGCGATTATGGTAATAGATCGGGTCGTTGAGCCACGCCGGCACCTTCACCGATTTCTCCGCCTCCGGCACGAACGGGGTGTAGGCGTAGTTTGGATCGGTCAGCTTCGCGAAATTCTCCGCCGTGCCGATGCCGTCACCGGCAAAGCCCGGATTGATGGCCTTGCCGGTGACGCCCCCTTTACGCTGGTACGGATAGTCGGCGCGGCTGCGATATGCGCAGGCGCTGACCGGACATTCGCGATACTGGATCACGTCCGCCGTATGGTTGGTGATGATGTCGAGATAGACCTTGATCCTGCGCGCATGCGCCGCGTCGACGAACGCCTTCATCTCCGCATTGGTCCCGAAATGCGGGTCGACCTGGGTGAAATCGGTGATCCAGTAACCGTGATAGCCGGCGCTTTCCTGCCCCGGCCCGCCCTGCACCGGCTTGTTCTTGTAGATCGGCCCCAGCCAGATCGCAGTCGCCCCCAGCCCCTGAATGTAATCGAGCCGCGCGATCAGCCCTTTCAGGTCGCCGCCGTGAAAGAACCCCTTGTGCGTCGGATCAAAGCCATGGGTCAGCCGGTCGCCCTTGAACCCGCCCTTGTCATTCGTCGGGTCACCATTCTCGAACCGGTCCGGCAGCATGAAATACAGCACTTCCTGCTCCGCCGTCCGCTCGCGCAACGCGGGCTGCGGCGCGGGTGTCTGGGCCAGCACGGGGCTGGCAAGCGCGGTGGCGAGGATCAGCGGCAACAGCTTCATACGCGGGTCACTTCCTGGGGCTGGGATTGGGGCGTCGCGATCAAGCGCGCGACGAAGTCATCATGGTCGGGCATGCGTGCCGCATCGCGGGCAAAGGCGGTGGCGACGGTCGACAGGAACTGGTCGAGCTGCGCATCGTCGAGCTGATCGGCCAGCGGGTGCCAGCGCTCGGGCACGATCCCCTGCCCCACCATCACCTGCAGCCAGCCGGGGACGTCGAACAATTCCTCATGCTCACGCACGATCCGGCCATCGCCGCGGAACATCGCGATGCGATTGGCCAGCGGCTCGGGCAGTTCCATTGTGCGCAGCGCGTCCCAAAAGGGTTCGCCGGTGCGGCCATTGGCGGTGTAGTGCAGGATCACGAAATCGCGGATCCGCTCGATCTCGACATCCGCCATGCGGTTGAACGCGTCGCGATCGGCGCTCGCCACCGGCCCGCTCGGCAGGAAGTCGAGCAGCCGGTTGATGCCCGTCTGAATGAGGTGGATCGAGGTCGATTCCAGCGGCTCGATAAAGCCGGACGACAGCCCGATCGCCACGACATTGCGGTTCCAGAATTGCTTCCGCTTGCCCGTGGTGAAGCGCAACATGCGCGGTTCGGCCAGCGCCTCCCCGTCCAGATTGGCCATCAGCGTCGCCGTCGCTTCATCCTCGCTGATATGGCGCGAGCAAAAGACATGGCCGTTGCCGGTGCGATGCTGCAGCGGAATGCGCCACTGCCACCCGGCGGTGCGCGCAGTGGCGCGGGTATAGGGCGTGAGCGGGCGGACCCCTGCGCACGGCACCGCGACCGCGCGGTCGCAGGGCAGCCAGTGGCTCCAATCCTCATAGCCCGTCGCCAGCGCGCCTTCGATCAGCAGCCCGCGAAATCCGGTGCAGTCGACGAACAGTTCGCCGTCAATCCGCTCGCCACTGTTCAAGACCAGCGCAGCAACGTCGCCAGTCTCGCCATCGCGCTCGATGCTGCCAATCTTCCCCTCGACCCGTACCACCCCGCGTGCCTCGGCATAGCGGCGCAGGAACGCGGCATAGAGCCCGGCGTCGAAATGATAGGCATAGGGCATCGGCGGCAACGCGCTGTCGGGCGCGCGCTGCACATGCGCGAAGCGGTTGCCATAGGCGGCGACGGCATTGAGAACATAGTCGCCCAGCGGCCCGGCCTTCCCCGCCGCACGCCCGCGCAGCCAGTAATGGTGAAAGGGCAACAGCCCCAACCCGCGCCCGACCAGCCCGAACGCGTGGATGTAGCGATCGTCGAACCCGCCCCATCCGGCGAATTCGATGCCCAGCTTGTACGTCCCCTGGGTCTCGCGCAGGAATTGCGCTTCGTCGATGCCCAGCGCCTGATTGAAGTTGCGGATCATCGGGATGGTGGCTTCGCCCACCCCGACGGTGCCGATCTCTTCGGATTCGACCAACGTGATCCGCCAGCCCTTGCCGCAGAAGCGCGCCAGCGCCGCTGCAGTCATCCAACCGGCGGTTCCGCCACCGGCGACGACGATGCTGCGCAACATTTCAGACATCGGTTCGCCTTTCCCCCCGGCGGCTGCACCGCCGGGGGATACACGGATCAGAACTTGAAGGTGAAGCCCGCCTGGAACCGGCGACCGAAGCGCTGATGGTTCATCACTTCGAGCGGACGGCCCGGATTGATCGCCACGAACGGTTCGTCGGTCAGGTTCGACCCCTGCAGGAACAGCGACAGCCCTTCGAGCGCGCTGCCCGGCTGGAAGTCGTACCCGATCTGCGCGTCGATGATCGTCTCGTCCAGCGCACGACGGCGGGTGCGCACCGCGCCGAGCCCCGAGAACTCACCCAGGAAGGTCGAGCGATAGCGAACGCTGCCGCGCACGTTAAAGCCCCATTTCTCGAAATAGGCCGTGCCGTTGGCGACCCAGTCCGAATAGCCCGGAATATTCTCCGGCGGCTGGCCCGGCTCGGGGCTGATCTGCGACTTGGTGTAGGACACGCCGCCCGTCACGCCAAAGCCCGACAGTGCCGAGGTGATGGTCTCGAACGGCACCGTCCCGGCAAACTCCGCACCGTAAATCTTGCCGCCGTCGCCGTTGAACGGCTGGCTGATGCGACCCTGGGTGCTGACCGGCGGGACCGGCTGAATGATCGGGTAGCTCGAATAATCGAACGGACGTTCGGCGGTGTAGATATAGTTGTGCAGCGTCTTGTGGAACAGCTGCAGCGCCACATAGCCGCTGCGCCCCCAATATTTCTCGAACGTCAGGTCGAATGCGGTGGCGCGATAGGGTCGCAGCGACGGGTTGCCACCGCTGCCAGTGACGATCCCCTCGGCGATGTTGGCGCCATAGGCGATGTTGACGCGCATATCGTCCAGACGCGGCCGCTGAATCTCGCGTGCCGCACCAAAGCGGATCACGAAATCGCTGTCGAAGCGCAGCGACAGGCTGAGGCTTGGCAGGATGTCCCAGTAATCATCGCCCAGCGTGCGCAGCTGCGGCCCGGTCGGCGTCTGGATATAGCCGGTCGAATTCTGGTTGGTATGCTGCGCCAGCACACCGACATTGCCGGTCAGCCGCGCGCCGCCCAGATCGGAATCAATGTTGAGCATCGCAAAGCTGCTCAGCACCTCTTCCTCGACGGCGAAGCTCTTGAACAGCACGTCCTGCGCGGTGTTGGCAACACGAGTGTATACGCCGCCATTGAGCAGATCGAGCGGGTTGTAGCTCAGCATCGGGCCAAGGCCGAGATAGTCGAGATTGGTCGGCGTCAGACGATACTGCGCCGGAACCTGCGCCTGCAGCGCGCCACCGGAAAGCTGGAGGAAATATTCGTCCGGCACCAGCGACTTTTCGCGATCGACATAGTTTGCGCCCAGCTTCACGCTCTTGATGAAGCCGCCGTCAAACTCCTTCTCGATCTCGGCGAGATAGCTGAACAGCTCATCGTCGACGATGCGGTCATTGTAATAGCCATGCTGGCGCCCGCCCGGCGCACCGCCGCCCCAGCCCAGCGGGTCGGTCAGCACGATCAGCGTCGGGTCGCTGTAGTTCAGCACATGCGAGGTGAAATAGGTGCCCGACGGCGTGGTGCGGAAGGACAGCGTGTCGGTTGCGCCGACGCCACCGCCCGGCCCCGTGCCGGCGTTCGATTCAAGGATCAGCTCGCGACGATCGGTGCGCGACCAGCCGAAATCGAAATTGACGTTCCAGCCGTCATCACCCTCGTGCTTGAGGTTGAAGCCACCCGAATACAGGTCCGCCTGACGCAGGTAATTGTGGTTGTTGACCACGCCCTCGACGCCGGTGAAGGTGCCGGCAGTGATCACGCCGTCCTGCGTCTCGCGCCCGGTCGGCGACAGCGTCGCGCCGCTCCATGCCAGCGGCAGTTCGATGCCGCGCTTGATCTGGGTGTCGTCGAAATTCGAGTAGAAGCCGTCGAGCGTCAATTCCCAGTTGTTGCCGAGATCGGCCTGGATCGTGCCCGAAATGCCGAGCCGCTTGAGTTGTGACGTAGTCACAAACGGCTTCACACCGCCGACCAGATTGGTGTTCGGCGCGAAGGTGGCATAGCCCCAGGCTTCGAACTCTTCGATCTGATACGGCTCGTCGACATAGGCCGCAGCCAGCGCGACGCCCAGGCGATCGTCCATGAACTTGCCGACATAGGTCGCGTTGAGGCGATAACCCCAGTCCTTCGACCCACTGTTGAGCTTGCCCATATCGGTATAGATGCCACGCGCACCGACCGCGAAGACTTCCTTGCCATAATCGAGCGGGCGGATCGTGCGGATATCGACCGTGCCGACCAGACCCTGGGTCGTCAGCGACGCGTTCGGGGTCTTGTAGACGTTGACGCCATTGACGACTTCAGAGGGATATTGGTCGAACTCGATGCCGCGATTGTCGTTGGTCGAGGTCTGCGGACGACCGTTGAGCAGCGTCGCCGAGAAATCCGGGCCAAAGCCGCGGATCGAGATGAACGAGCTGCGGCCCGAAATGCGCTGCGACGTCAGGCCGGGCAGGCGTGCGATCGATTCCGCGATCGAGGCATCGGGCAGCTTGCCGATATCCTCAGCGGAGATCGATTCAACGATCTGCTCCGATTCCTTCTTGGTCGAAACTGCGCTCTCCAGCGCTGCACGGAAGCCCGTGATGACGACCTCTTCGCCTTCTGCAGCGGGCTCGGTCGCCTCCTGCGCATGGGCCGGCATCGCCAGGCCCGCGATCAGCATCGCGGCGGCCAGCGCTGCACCGCTCGTGCCGGTGGAAAGTCGTGCGGCCGCGCGGCCGCCAAGCATGTGACGCATCATATCCTCCCCTATGCCGGCCCCCTAATCTGGCCGGGGCGCACCCTTGCGGCGCGTTGTGCATAATATTCAGCGCAAGTCGTCCGGAGCGCCAGCGAACGGCATACGTATTCACGGGCAAGGTCATGCTGCGTGTCCGCCGCGCAACATTGACGCCGCCCGGAAACGCGCTCAACGTCACCGGGTCAAGCGGAGGGCACATTCGCAGGCATTTAGGGGAAGTGGGCCACTGGCCATGCAACGCAAGCCGACATCGTTCGACATCGCGCATCTTGCCGGCGTGTCACAGCCGACCGTGTCGCGCGCGCTGCGCGGCGGACGCGGCGTCAACGAAGCGACGCGGATGCGGATCGAGGCGATTGCCCGCCGCCTGAACTATCGCGTCGACAAAGCCGCGTCGAACCTGCGCAGCCGTCATGCCGAAACGCTCGCGGTATTGATCTTTCAGGACGAAAGCGCCGACGACAGTGCGATCAACCCGTTCTTCCTCTCGATGCTCGGCTCGATCATGCGCGCCTGCGCCGATCACGGCCAGGACATGTTGGTGTCGTTTCAGCAGCTCGGCAGCGACTGGCACCAGGATTATGAGGATTCGCGCCGCGCCGACGGGCTGATCCTGCTCGGCTATGGCGACTATGAACTCTACCGCGCCAAGATCAGCGAGCTGATCGCGCAGAATACCCATTTCGTGCGCTGGGGATCGGTCGAGGCAGAGGGAGCGGGCCTGACCGTCGGGTGCGACAATCACGGCGGCGGGCGCGCGGCGACCCAGCATCTGATCGATCTTGGCCGCAAGCGCATCGCCTTTCTCGGCCATGCGTCGAGCCATTATCCCGAATTTCACGACCGCTATCGCGGCCATGTCGCGGCGCTGAAGGATGCCGGATTGGCCGCAGATCCGGCGCTGCAGGTCGATGCGCTGACATCGGAGGAAGCCGGTGCCGCCGCCGCCGAGGCGCTGATCGACCGCGGCGCGCAGTTCGACGCGATCCTCGCCGCCAGCGACCTGATCGCGATCGGCGCAATGCGCGCACTTGCCGCGCGCGGCCTGCGCGTGCCCGAAGATGTCGCCGTAGTAGGCTTCGACGATATCGCGGCGGCCAGCTTCACCAATCCGCCGCTCACCACCGTGATGCAGGACACCCGCGCCGCCGGGCGGATGCTGGTCGAAACCCTGCTCGGCCGGATCCGTGAGGAGCGCGTCCATGACGTGCTGCTGCCCGCCAAACTCGTCGTCCGCCGCTCGTGCGGCGAACCGGCCTGACCGCCTTCAAGGACCTATGATGGAAAAACCGCGCCAGGGCTTTTGGGGCCTGTGGAATATCTCGTTCGGCTTCTTCGGCATTCAGATCGGCTTCGCGCTGCAAAATGCGAATATGAGCCGCATCTTCCAGTCGCTCGGCACCAGCATCGACGATCTGCCCGCCTTGTGGATCGCCGCCCCGCTCACCGGCCTGCTGGTTCAGCCGATCATCGGCCATATGAGCGACCGCACCTGGCTCGGCCGCCTCGGCCGCCGCCGCCCCTATTTCCTCGCGGGCGCGATCCTCGCCGCGCTGTCGCTGTTCGTGATGCCGCTCGCGCCGGTGCTGCTGGTCGCGGCGGTGATGCTGTGGGTGCTCGACGCATCGCTCAACATCTCGATGGAGCCGTTCCGCGCCTTCGTCGGCGACATGTTGCGCAAGGATCAGCATAGCGCGGGCTATGCGGTGCAGACCGCCTTCATCGGTGCGGGCGCGGTGGTCGGATCGATCTTCCCCTGGGGCCTGGAGCATCTCGGCGTGTCCAACGAAGCGCCGCTGGGCAGCATTCCCGACACCGTGCGCTACGCCTTCTGGTTCGGCGGCGCGGCGCTGTTCCTCGCGGTGTTGTGGACGATCCTCACCACCCGCGAATACAGCCCTGAACAGCTCGCCGCGTTCGAAGGCGCCCGTGAGGAAGCGGCGCAGGACAGCGCGCGCGTGCTTGCCGCGCGCGGCCCGCTCACCAGTCTGGCGTGGATCGGCGCGGGCGCGCTGGTCGCGGCGGCGGTCGGCTGGTTCGATCTTGAAAAAGAGGTCTATCTGCTCGGCGGGTTGCTCGCCGGCTATGGCATCGCCAGCCTGATCTCGGTGCAATTGGCCAAAGCGGGGCGCGGCACCAGCATGCTCGCCAGCATCGTCGGCGATTTCGCCGGCATGCCGCCGATCATGAAGCGGCTGGCAGTGGTGCAGTTCTTCAGCTGGTCGGCGCTGTTCATCATGTGGATCAACACGACCCCGGTGGTCGCTCAGGTGTTCTTCGGCGCACCCGATGCGGCGGACCCGCGCTATCAGGAAGGCGCGAACTGGGTCGGCGTGCTGTTCACCGTCTATAACGGCGTCGCCGCGGTCGCCGCGCTGACCCTGCTCCCGCTGCTCGCCTCGCACTTTGGCAAGGTGCGCACGCACATCATCGGCTTGCTGTGCGGCGCGGCGGGCTATGCCAGCTTCTTCCTGATCCGCGATCCGCACTGGCTGATTGCCAGCGAAATCGGCATCGGCATCGCCTGGGCGTCGATCCTCGCCATGCCCTATGCGATCCTCGCCTCGAACCTGCCCCAGGCGAAGCTCGGCATTTTCATGGGTCTGTTCAACGTCTTCGTCGTCGTCCCGCAGCTGCTGGTTGCGACGGTGATGGGCTCGATCATGAAGGCGTTCTTCCCCGATCAGCCGATCTGGACGATGGCGTTCGCGGCGGGGACGCTGGTGCTGGCGGCGCTTGCGATGACCCGGGTGAGGGAGAGCGAGGGAGAGCTGGCCCCACCTCCCCTCCCGCTTGCGGGAGGGGAACTAAATGGCTGAAAAATCGATCGACCCATGCCGGTCCAACTGGCGCGACCGATCCTCCATCGGGTACTTCAACCCGGTCGCGCAGTTGAACAGTAACGCCGTCTCGTCCGGCGACACCCGCCCATCGGCCACAGCCGCGCGCCACGCCGCCAGCGTCGCGCCGCCCTCGGGGCACAGCAGCAACCCGTCGAGCCGCGCCGCATCCTCGACCGCCTCCAGAATCGCGGCGTCGCTCACGGCACAAGCAAACCCGTTCGACTCGCGCACCGCGTCGAGAATCAGGAAATCGCCCACCGCCTGCGGCACGCGAATGCCCGCCGCGACGGTGTGGGCATCCTCCCACCGCGTCGCATGGCGCTCGCCCGCTTCCCACGCGCGCACCATCGGCGCGCAGCCCTCGGCCTGCACCGCGACCATGCGCGGGCGCTTCGACCCGATCCAGCCCAGCGCCTCCAGCTCGGCAAACGCCTTCCACATCCCGATCAGGCCGGTGCCGCCGCCAGTGGGGTAAAAGATCACGTCGGGCAATTCCCAGCGAAGCTGTTCGGCCAGCTCCAGCCCCATCGTTTTCTTGCCCTCGATCCGATACGGCTCCTTCAGCGTCGACAGGTCGAACCAGCCATTGGCCTCCTTCCCCGCCGCGACCAGTTTGCCGCAATCGTCGATCAGCCCGTTGACCCGATAGACCCGCGCGCCCTGTGCCGCGATCTCGCGGACATTGATCTCGGGCGTGTCGTCGGGGCAAAAGATCACCGCCTCGATCCCCGCCTGCGCGGCATAGGCCGCGGCCGCCGCGCCGGCATTGCCGTTGGTCGGCATCGCGATGGTGGTGACGCCCAGTTCCTTCGCCATGCTGATCGCCATGACGAGGCCGCGCGCCTTGAACGAGCCCGTAGGCAAGCGCCCCTCGTCCTTGACGAGGAGATTCGCCGCGCCTGCCCCCGCGCCGATTTTGCGCAGCGAGACAATCGGCGTCGCGATCTCACCCAGGCTAACGATGTTCTCCACCTTCCGCACCGGCAGCAGCTCGCGATACCGCCACAGATCGGCGGGCCGCTGCGAAAGATCCGCGGGGCTCACCGCCGCTCGAACCCCATCGAGATCGTAGCGCACCAGAAGCGGGCGACCGACCCGGGACAGACCCTGCAGCATATCTGCGTCGTAACGCTCCCCGGTCATCCCGCATTCGAGATGGGTCACGAATGTCGGACGGTCGGCGGTGAGATTGGCGTTATAATGCATGGGGCGGATGTAGAGCGGGGGGTGGCGTTAGTCGATCCGCTCCGCGCGCCAGCCCTCACCTGCAATCGTGCGCGGACCCACCAATCCACGATAGGCCTTGCCGTCACCGATAAAGCTCAGCGCAGCCCCGGACAGGTGCGCAGATCCGATCGCACGGCCGTCCAGCACACCCGAAACCTTGCTGTAGCGCTGATCGATCGCCAGTCGCGCCAGCGTGCCGTCATCGCGGATCAGCTGCCATTCGCCTCCGGCAATCGCCGGAATGGTCCAGCGATAGACGCGCTTGTCCGCGATCTCGCGAAATTCGTCATGCGGCCAGTCACCCATGTCGAACGCATGGCTCACCACGCGCGCACCCGCTTTCATCTCGTTGAGAAGCTTGGGTTTCAGCCGCTCGTTCAGCGCCGGCAACAGGTACAGCGTGACGACATCGACATCGCGCACCGACACGGTGAACAAATCGTCGCGCACGAACCGGGCCCGCTCTTCCAGACCCTCAAGCCGCGTCAGCGACCGCGCCCGCGCAACCAGATCGCTGTCGATCTCGACCCCGAGCGCGGTCGCACCGCGTCGTGCGGCCGCGCGCGGAATGCGCCCGTCGCCGGATCCGAGATCGATCAGCCGCTCGCCGGCCTTCAGTTCCGCCATATCCAGCATCCCCTCGACCACCTCGGGAGGCGTTGGGACATAGGGAACGTCTTTCGTACGCCGCGCGCTGGCCGGCATAGCGAGCAGAGATGCGGACCCGATCAACAGGCCTCGGCGGGAAACGGGGAGGCTCATGCTGCCAACCTGGCGGAGCGCCGCGCTTGGCACAACCGCAGTGCGCCGATCGATCTGCGCCAAACGCAAAAAAGCCGCCCGAAGGCGGCTGTTTGTGAT
>FWWL01001470.1_pt1 | contig 26540 bp, 21 predicted proteins | sample 2228331 | NCBI WGS metagenome assembly FWWL01 (sample SAMEA103939775, study PRJEB20133) | metagenome
GCGCGAGCTGAAATCCACTTTATTCGGCTTAATTTGGCTTGACCTCTTTAGATAGAGGGGTAGGAAATTTCTAAAATCCGCGACTACTCCCCTTCATCTCGATTTTTGAAATCGCGAACAATTTATTCAATCTGACTGGGATTAATCATTCAACTTCCCTCGTTCCTGAGCCATAGGGATATCGTGAAAGAGAATTGCTGCATAAGGTACTTCCTTTTTCCTGAGTCATAGGGATATCGTGAAAGGGAATTTCGGCATGAGTTACTTTCTTTTTCCTGAGCCAAGGGGATACCGTGAAAAGAGATTTATGAACACGAGCGCCATATTGTCTATAAAAAATCGACGACCGAATTTCGGCCGCCGCGGAGTGTTTCTATACGTTCTGTTCTTTTTTGCCGACATCCATTTTCTCGTTCAACAGCTTGGCTATGCCGGTATTGCGAGCTACGGTCGAGTTATTGAGGAACAGGACATCTGTGATCTTCTGCTCCTTCACGAAGTCGATCATGTTCCCTTTAAAATGCCGCGGGTCTAGATAATATACCTTCTCAAAATGCGGCAATAAGAACGGGACAAACGCGTTAGCGTAAGAATCTTTAACGACGACGATCCGTTTGCCGTTGTTATTATTCGTTTTGATTTCTCCCCAGGGATAATCGCCTCCGAGGAATACGGCATAGTATGTGCTGCTCTTCTTGGCTAAATTCGGATCGATTACTTTGCGTTCGATAGCTTTATCTGTAGACGTATGCATCGTATACGTATATTTGGTGAAAGGCGTGTAATACGTTAAGGTATCCGGATGAGATTTGAGCTCATTTCTCAAAGTCTGTTTATAAGCCGTACCCAGGAACCCGTTGATATCGTCCTTCTTATATTGGCTGAGCGGTACCGGCGTTTCACCGATTATATCCATGAGCTTGGCATAGGAATAATAGGCCCCAAGAGCCGTCCAGTGGTGATCGGTGCGGAAATAGATGTATTCATCTTTATGGTCGTTAAGTCCGCCATATGCATCGACTTGTCCGATTGCCGCATCTAATCGTTCGTTTACGTGCGCAAACGCATCCTTCTGCGAATCGGACAAGTTCTTGCTATCCTCGTTGTTGGCGAATTCAACAGAAGTAGGCGCAAGCAAGGAGTAGACACGAACTGTAGGGTCGACGGACTTCCGGAACCGGTTAAGAGCATCTGCATACATTTCGGCAGCCGGCGCGGAATATTTGAACGCTGTATACGCTCGATCCTTCAAAATTAAATATTGGCTGGAATTGACATCCGTGACAGAACTGCCTTCCTTCTTGCCATTCGGATCCACGTTCATGTTGTTGCCGCCCTGAACAACGATGGATACCCCGTCCTCTTCGGATATCCCCTTAAATTCCTTCATACTCGTACCGACTTGAACCAACGATGTCCGGAACGCGAAGTTATCGGAGAAGTAGTTATCGAAATCACGCGTGTAATCACCTTCGAAAAATCGATCAACCGTAAACTCCGGCTGTTTCGAAATATCGCGCTGTTCGAGCTTGGAAACCTCTTGCGATTGCGATTGCGGCCGCAGCAAGTTCACGGCAGCAAACCCGAATATAAATACCAGGAACAATATGAGATTGAGCTTGACTTGAAGCTTCATCTTCACCCTCCTCATCAGAATCGATAGTAAAGAAACGGGTTATACGTGCTGCCGATCAGTAAGATCGTCGCGATAATAAGCAAAGCGATATTCAACAAAGGAACGCCAATCGCATTCAATCCCGTGCCGAGCTTGGGACTGGATTCCGCGAGTCGCGTGAACGTCCATTTCATAAGCGGTGTGGATGCGATAATGGCAACGATGAACAGCAGCAGATTTTCTTTAAAGTAAATTTGCAACTCAAGCGTGTAGAGCTCTCTCCCATACAATCCGAACATGGTCAACAACGCTTTAATTGCCCCTGAAAGGTCTGTGAAATAGAACCATACCCAACCGATAAGCATTGCGAGTGTCGAATACGCGTAGGAGACGAACGAAGGGACTTTCTCCAACCACTTGCCCAAGAATTGCCGTTCCAGGTAGATCAGCAATCCGAAGTACAAGCCCCAAATAATAAAGTTCCAGCTTGCTCCGTGCCAGAAGCCGGTTAGGAACCAGACGATGAATAAGTTCCGCAAGTAGTATCTCTTGTTTCCGCCGAGCGGAATGTACACGTAATCGCGGAAGAATCCGCCGAGCGACATGTTCCAGCGCCGCCAGAACTCCCCGGCCGACCTCGATATATACGGATAGTTGAAGTTTTCCCGCAGGTTAAAGCCGAACATTTTACCCAAACCGATAGCCATGTCCGAATAACCCGAGAAGTCGAAATAGATTTGCAGGGCGAACAACATGACCCCGAACCAGATTCCAAGCACGGAAGCCGATCCCGAACCCGGATTAAGAAGCTGCGATACGCTCTCCCCTAACAGATTGGCAATGATGACCTTCTTGCCCAAGCCGATCATAAACCGGGTAATTCCTTCGCTGAAGCCGGACATCGTTACCTTCGGGTTATCGATTTGCTGCTCGATATCCGAGTAGCGAATGATCGGACCCGCGACCAAATGAGGGAAGAATGAAACATACAGCAACAGCTTCTTCGGTGATCTTGGAGCTTTTATCGTGCCTTTATATACGTCCGTTAAATAACAAATAATTTCAAAGGTGAAAAAAGAAATCCCGATCGGCAAAGTCACTTCAGGATGGGGAATGTTAAAAGGAAGGACCGTGTTAAGATTGTCGACAAGGAACCCGGCATATTTGAAAAATCCCAATATCCCGATGTTAACCGCTATCGCCGCGATGAACTGTGCCTTAGCAAGCCAAGTCCCTCGATATTTCTCTATTCCCAGAGCAAACAAATAACCGATCATTGATGCTATTAATAATAATACGATCCATACGGGTTCTCCCCATGCATAAAAGGCAAAGGAAAAGAAGATCAGAATCCAGTTGCGGTATGTCGTATTCTTAAATACGAAATAAGCAATGAGCAGAATAGGCAAGAACAGGTACAAAAAGAACAAGCTGGAAAATACCACTTCCCGAATCTCCTCTCTCTATCTCTATTTCTTGTGTCATAATACCATAGGTTTTTGTCGGATCATAGAGTAAACGGGAGGTGAATGATGGTATTCATGGACAACACTTAGGGAAATCGGTATGATTAAAGGAATGGAAGGAGGGCTATCACATTCTATGAAACTGATTATACAACGCCTGATTGCCATCCTGCTTCTCGTTATTCCCGGCCTTGGAGCCGCTTACGGTTTTTTGCTGATGAAAGATGCGTTGTTTGATTATTTTGCAACGATGGGTGAAATAGACTCGACTGCTCCAGATTTTGCATGGGGGACATTTATAACCGGAGCCATTCTTTTTCTGATTGGCATCGGCTTTATCGGCGGTTGGACTTTTTTCCGGGATCGTAAACGCAATTATTTGTCTTCCCGCTTCCGTCCGAAAACCCCGCGTCCGCCGCGTACGGGCAACGGGAACTCAACCGACGGTAAAATAGACTCAGACTGATGATAGGCTCGATTAAGGCTCCATCACCTTACGCGGTGATGGAGCCTTTGTGCACTCGAAACAAGTATCAACGGACCGAACAAACCGCATTCGCCTCTTTATTCCTCTGTTCGCCGATCACCTTGATCGATCTGGCAATCGCTTTTCTTCGCACCCGGTTATCCCGTTCGCTGCCCTCTAGCAACCAAAACTGTTCGTCCTCGTATAAGTCGAACAATGTAGCCTTAGTCGCTTAGATAGCCAATGCTTCCTCGACAAGCAAGTGGGTGCATAACGAATAACAGAGCACCTCCACGGATTTCAAACTATTGATTCGGTTACGATATGCACTCATGAGGAAGTCCCCTCTCCATAAGCAAGCAACTTCTTCGTTTCCTCGAATCGCGCTTCGGGCGTGCTTGCTCCCATTACGACTGTAATATAACGCCGCCCATCTACCACTGTCGTTCCTGTGAAGCAATAACCGGCATGTTTCGTATATCCTGTCTTTAAACCGTCATTGCCCTTGGTTCCAAACCTCTGCCCCGGCAGCATTTCGTTCGTTGTTTGCAGAACGGCGTTCGCGTTGTTGCTTGCCGCGGATTTCTTGGTTACTTTCAGCACTTCCGGATGGGATTCGATTAAATACCGAGCCAATAAGGCAACATCTTTAGCGGTCATCACAGTATCCCCTTCCGCCGCTGCCTTTGCGTAGCTATTCAAGTCATCACTTGATAATCCTGTTGCGTTGGCAAAATATGTATCCGCGGACAACCCGATTTCTTCTGCTTTGACATTCATTCGTTTCACGAAGTCCGCTTCCGAGCCGTTTATTAATTCGGCCAAGGCAATCGCGGCATCATTAGCCGAATGGATAGCCATTGCGTTGAACAGTTCTCTAACCGTAGAAGTTTGTCCCGCGGCGAGACCCATGTCAGCGCCGCCTACTTCAGCGGCATAGGAGCTGACGACGACCGAATCGTCCCATACCAGATTGCCTGATTTCAATTCATCTAACACGAGAACCTCTGTCATCATCTTGGACATACTCGCCGGAGGGAGCGGTTCCTGAGCATTGAGCATATAGAGCCATTCGCCTGTATCTGCATCCAGCAGCACGGCTGATTCCGCGGCTAATTCCAGCTCGTAATCCCTCGAGAAAGTTAGCTTATCCTTTAAATTGACAGCCCATCCGAGTGTGAAAATGAATAACGAAAACAATAATATCCGTTTCCACTTCATAAACCTTTCCCTCCTGAACATTTCTTCATATCGTTCATTGTAGAGGGAACTATTTAAGCAAACCGAAAGCAAATCATAAGATTACCTTAAGAAAGCGGAAGACTGACCCGAAAATTCGTGCTATGGCCATCGCTCGAAACGGATATCGTTCCGCCATGCTTCTCCACCAAGCCTTTTGCGATCGCGAGCCCTAGTCCGGTTCCACCCTTGTTCTCCGTTCTGGATTTGTCGACTCTGTAGAAGCGGTCGAATAGATGAGGCAAATCGGCGGAAGGAATCGCTTCCCCGTAATTCACGATTTCTACGATGGCCGCTAGATCCTGCCGACTAAGGTAAATATCCACTTTGCCGCCCGTATTTCCATAAGCAATGGCGTTGACGAGCAGATTCTCGAATACGCGGACGAGCTTATCGGGATCGCCCGAGACCGACAATTCGCCCATACCCGTTATGAGGCGTCCGCTCATGTTGGCATTTTCCAAGGATAAGCGGTGATGGACCAGCAGTTGATTCATCATTTCAACGAGGTTAAAAGGCTGTTTTCTCAGCGGAATGACATCATGGCGCATGCGCGTATACTCGAACAGATCGTGAATGAGCACGTTCAATCTCTCGGCCTTCGCATAAGCAATCTGAACATAGTGCCGCAGTTCCACCTCATCGCGATACCGGTCCTGTTCTATGAGTCCAAGATAACCGATGATGGACGTCAGCGGCGTGCGAAGATCATGGGATACGTTGGTGATGAGTTCATTCTTGGTTTGTTCCGCGTTCCTTTCCTCATCAAGCGATCTCTTAAGCTTCTCAACCAGCAAATTCATATTTTCGGCAAGCAATGTCACTTCATTGTTCTGTATAACGGGCACGGTATCGTCAAAATGACCTCTCGCAATATGCTCTAAGGAACTGCTCAACTTATCGTAGTAACTGAACCGGCGCCAATTTAATAACATCATGTACACGACGAACAAGAAAAAACATCCGAATAGTGCCAATGGCATTTGACCAAAAGTACTGTCAAGCGCTCGTAAAAACGAGCGTTGACCATAGTTGTTCCGGGTCATCCGCTCCAACACAATGATTGTCAAATAATAGGTGACCACCGATAGCACGGAGCTAAGCAGAATTTGCCATGCCAGCCTCCACGCCATCCGTATTGCAAGATTAGGTTTCAATTTTGTAGCCAACCCCCCATACGGTCGTGATGAGCTTCCTTCCCATCTCCTGCTCAAGCTTGTCCCTTAGCTTGCTAATATGAACCATAACGGTATTGTTAGACTCGAAATATTTTTCTTTCCATACCTGCTGGAAAATGTCTTCCGCGCTAAATACGCGGCCTGGGTTGCTGGCCAGCAGATAAAGGATTCCGAATTCCGTGGAGGTCAAATGGACGGAACGTCCGTCGACTTCCGCGGAATGCGTTGCTTTGTTGATCGTCAGTTCGTTGATTTTCAGCAGGCCGTTCTCCTCCGGAGCCTGCGCTGCTTGCTGACCGTACTGATAGGCTCGGCGAAGCAAAGTCTTCACCCTTACGACAAGCTCCAACGGATTGAAGGGTTTCACCACATAATCATCCGCACCCGTCATCAGTCCGAGTATTTTATCCATGTCCTCGGCTTTAGCGCTCACCATCAGGATCGGAATCGACCCGGTATCTCGAATGCGCCGGCACACTTCCATCCCGTCCATCTTGGGCATCATAATATCCAACACGAGGAGATGAAAGTCCTGAACAGCCAGCTTTTCGAGCGCCTCGGCTCCATCGTGGGCCAATGCAGTTTCAAAGCCCTCGTTCCTTAAATAAATATCGATCAGGTTGGCGATTTCGCGATCATCGTCAACGATTAGAATGCGTTTACCCATCGTCCATACACTCCTTGGGAGGAAAGCTCGTTCTCTTCATGCTCATCTGCCGTATCTTCCCCACTATACCCCATCCGTTTGCTTTCTGTCCGCACATGGAACGAGGTTTTACACTTCTTAAGGAAGCCTTAAGGTTTAATTTAGTTTTTAGCCAAAAGCCGCAAAAAAAAGACAGCCTATCCGAAAATCCGCCGTAAGCCGGATCCGGTGAGCTGTCTTTAGCTGTTCTATTACTTGGCTTCAGGTGAAGCAGGTGCGGATGCGGTTGCCGTCGGTTCAGGCTCTTTTACCAACAGGTTCTTGTAATTTCTATCTTTCTTCGCTTTTTCCATCCATGCCTCGCCTTCGGTTTGAAGCTTCTCGTCATAATACGTCTGTTTCACTTTCTCTTTCGACTCTTCGTAAGAAGGAATAACGGCTTCTTTCACATCCGTTACTTTAATGATATGGAAGCCGCTCTCCGCTTCTACCACACCGCTCATTTCGCCTTTAGCCAAAGCGAACGCCGCTTCTTCGAATCCGGCATTCATCTCTCCGCGTCCGAATAGCGGAAGCTCTCCTCCGTTGTCTTTGGAGCCTGGGTCCTGGGATTTGGCTTTGGCGAGAGTTGCGAAATCTTCCCCTGCTTTGAGCTCAGCTAGCACAGCTTCCGCTTCTTCCTTAGTTGCTAGAAGAATGTGCGAAGCCCGTACTTGCTTAGGGGTCGTGGCGAAATTCTCTTTGTTTTTCTCGTAATAAGCTTTCAGATCATCCTCGGATGCCGGGCTTTGCTTCTCGATAATTTTACGAAACTTCATATTATTCGTGATATTCTCCTTAAAGCTTTCCATGGTCATGCCGGATTGCTGAAGCGCGGCCGACAAATCCTCATCGGTAGCAATATTGTTCGTCTTCTTGATATTTTCTATTTCCGCTTGAATGTCGGCATCGGAGACCGTAACTCCCGCTTCGTCCGCTTCCAAATTAATCAGCTGAAGCGTCATAAGGCTATCCAGCATCGCAACCTGCTGTTCCTCGCCCATCTGCTTCGACATCTCTTCGTACAAATCGGCAGCCTTATACGTCGCGCCATCCATCGTCCCGACCGTTTCATTCAAGCCGCCCGAAGGATTGCGTACGAGTACGAGTACCAAAGCGACAACGGCAATAGCCGTGATTACCCAAGGCGCGATTAGCGCCGATAAGTTTCTTTCGGGAGCAGCAGTCAACGCGGGTGATGTCGCCGTTTCGTTTGCCGTTTCATCCTCTTTGTCCTGCTCTTCTATTTCGTCCCGAATCTGATCATCCTCGATTCGTTCGTTGTCATTGACTTCGAACTCGCCCAGTTCTTTCTCGATTTCTTCATTCGTTAGTTGTTGCTTATCGTTCAATTCATTCTCGTTCCGTTCGCTCATTATCGTATTTCCTCCTTAAATTTTACAAGCGCCTCATTTACTATATCAGAATTTCGCGGTTATACCTTAAAGACTCCTAAATTTTTTACGAAAATCCGACGGAGTGCAATCATAAATCGACTTAAACCTTTTGCTGAAGTAGCTGAAATTAGCCAATCCGACCTCCAAAGCCGCCTCTGCAACCGTGACATTGGAATTTTGCAGCAAATAAGCCGCTTGCCTGATCCGATAATGGTTGACGTATTCCATTGGCGTTTTTCTCATGAACGCTTTAAAAACCCGGTTAAAATGTCCGGCGCTCATGCCTGCCGCTGCCGCCAAATGCGTAACGGTCAAAGGTTGGGCGCAATTGTTCTCGATATAAGCGACAACGCCCTTAAGCCGGTCCACCGTCAGGGTATCGACGGAAATCGCCGGATCCCTGCGCGTCCATTGCCCATGACTGAGCAGATCCGCGAACAACAGATAAAGCTCCGCTTTAATTCTCATTTCCTTGGCGGAATCATCCGATTCGTATAGCCGAAATAGTTCAGCCAAATGCTGAAGGACGAGACCGCCCCATACCGTAGCTCCTCTATAACGGAGAGGGATGACGGCATCCCCCCTCTGCAAGGGCTGGAGATACCTCGTTGATATCCCGTCTTTCCCTTCGGTAAGCCAATCCATATGGAATACGACAGCTATATACGTACAAGGGGAATTCTGAAGCGAATATCCGCCATGCACTTCGCCGCAAGGGATAAAAATCCCTTCGCCGGCATGCAGCTCATAAGCGGCCAGGCCGATTTGAAATACCGCTTGTCCGCTCTCCACCCAAAGAAACTCAGCTTCGTCGTGCCAATGGTTATCCAGTATCGTTTCGAAAGCTTTCCGTTCCTGCAGATAGGCCGCAAGGGGAAATTGCGGGTTGCCGTGCAACCGATTTTCCCGTAATTGCCGTTGATCCATAAATTATTCCCCATTACATCATAATATTGTTATTAAAGAGCATTATAATGCAAGAAAACAATTATGGATATCATTATACTGTTATTGAAAGGTTAGTCATGAACAATTCGCATAGAAGGGATGAATTTCATTGAAATTTTCCGACGGCTATTGGATGACCCGGGAAGGCTATCAGCTTCTGAGCCCTTATGAAATACACGATGTGAGAATCGGCCAAGACTCGATTACGGTTTATGCTACTCACCGGCACTTGGAAAATAGGGGAAATACGCTCAACGAGCCTCTTATGACGTTAGAGTTCTCCTCGCCGCTCCCGAACGTTATTAAAGCGAAGGTTTACCACCACAAAGGCAAAATACGCAAAGGACCTTCTTCCTTCCCCCTCTTGCCTTCAGGAAACGTTCCGGTAACCGTGAACAATAACGAAGAGACGGTAAGCTTAACGAGCGGAGACACGACCGTCACGCTGACTAAGAAGCATCCTGTGTCGATCACCTACACTTACAAGGGCAAAAAACTAACGGGCAGCGGAACGCGCTCCACCGCTTACGTTAAAGCGGAGGACGGCAACCACCATTTCCGTGAGCAGCTTTCCCTTAGCGTCGGCGAAACCGTCTACGGGTTAGGCGAAAGGTTCACCCCGTTCGTGAAAAACGGCCAGGTTGTAGATATTTGGAACCAAGACGGAGGAACCGCGTCCGAGCAAGCTTATAAAAACATTCCTTTCTATGTAACGAACCGCGGATATGGCGTATTCGTTAATCACCCCGAGCTCGTCTCGTTCGAGGTCGGCTCGGAGATCGTATCGAAAACCCAATTCAGCGTGCAAGGCGAATACTTGGAGTATTTCCTGATCGGCGGGGAAACACTCAAGGACGTGTTACAAAATTATACATCGTTAACCGGTAAACCGGCTTTGCCTCCAGCATGGTCGTATGGATTGTGGCTGACGACTTCTTTCACTACTAATTATGATGAAGCGACGGTAACCAGCTTTGTTGAAGGCATGGCCGATCGCGATCTTCCGCTTGCGGTGTTCCACTTCGATTGCTTCTGGATGAAGGAATACGAATGGTGCAATTTCGAATGGGATGAGCGCGTCTTCCCCGATCCTGTCGGGATGCTCGAGAGGTTAAAGCCAAAGGCTTGAAAATTTGCGTCTGGATTAATCCGTATATCGCCCAACGGTCCGCCTTATTCGACGAAGGCATGGAAAAAGGATATTTGCTGAAGCGCGCAGACGGCAGCGTCTGGCAATGGGATCTCTGGCAGTATGGCATGGGTATCGTCGATTTCACCAACCCCGAAGCGTGCCAATGGTTCAAGGACAAGCTCGGCGCGCTTATGGATATGGGCGTAGACAGCTTCAAAACCGATTTCGGCGAGCGGATTCCAACCGATGTCGTCTATCATGACGGTTCCGATCCGCAGCAAATGCACAATTACTATACGCAGCTGTATAACAAGGTCGTGTTCGAGCTTCTGGAAGAGAAGCGCGGCAAAGGCGAAGCGGCTTTATTCGCCCGCTCCGCGACGGCAGGCGGACAGCAATTCCCGGTTCACTGGGGCGGCGATTGCGAAGCAACCTACGAATCGATGGCGGAAAGCCTTCGCGGCGGATTGTCTCTCGGATTGTCGGGCTTCGGATATTGGAGCCATGATATCGGAGGCTTCGAACAGAGCTCACCTCCGGATTTGTATAAGCGGTGGGTACAATTCGGACTGCTCTCTAGCCACAGCCGCCTTCACGGCAGCACCTCTTACCGGGTGCCTTGGTTGTATGACGAAGAAGCCGTCGACGTGCTGCGTTATTTCACGAAACTCAAAATGCGCTTAATGCCTTATTTATTCGGTAAATCGGTTGAATCTTCCAAGCTAGGCATTCCTCTCATGCGGGCGATGGTTCTCGAGTTCGGCGACGATCCGACCTGCGATTACGTCGATCGGCAATACATGCTTGGCGATTCGTTGCTCGTTGCTCCGATCTTCAATCCGGAAGGCGAATCGGCCTATTACTTGCCGCACGGAACATGGACCCACTTCCTTACCGGAGAACAAGTGTATGGCGGTGTATGGCGGAAAGAAAATTACGATTATTTCAGCCTCCCCTTGTTCGCGCGGGAGAACAGCCTAATCCCGGTAGGCAACGAGGAGAATCGGCCGGATTACGACTATGCGGAAGGTGTTACCCTTCAGTTATTCGCCCTGCAGGACGGTCAGACCGCATCCGCTTCGGTACCGACGGTTAGAGGCGAGACTCAATTGGTCGTTACGGCCGCGCGTAGAGGCAAGACGATAACCATTGCCGCAGAAGGCAATGCATCGAACTGGACTGTCTTGCTTCGCGGAATAAACAACGTCTCTAGCGTCGACAACGGCAAAGCGAGCATTCAGGAGCAAGGTACGCAAATCGCGCCATCCAGTGGGGCTGCAACAATCGTCATAACATTGTAAGAAAACAAAGAGCTTGCCGACAGTCCATAACGGACTGCAGCAAGCTCTTTGTCTGTTATCGCTTAAGGCTCAATTCCCCAATTCAAAGTACCCGAGACGTATGCCGGCGCTTTACTCCAATCTACGTAATTCGTATCGGTTGAGTCAAAGGAATAATCACCAGTCTGAGTATAATTCTTCCAATTTATCTTGGAGAATCGAGTTTGGATTTCGATGCTCTGTCCGGCGCTAAGGCTTCCCGCTCCGCTGGTGAACCCAATCTCCAAATAATAGTCGGCGCCTGTCTTCGCCGTCGTCAGCTTGACGAAAGTTCCGGTTACGTTGGCGCTTCCAACATTCGACCAATCACAGAAGAAGTTCTGTGCCTTTTCCCCGTCAATCGTGTAATAATATCGGATTTTGACATTGGATAACGCGACGGCTGTCGTACCGGTATTCATAAGCTTAAATCTTGGATTAATGGAATTAAGCGATGCGTCTAATGAACCATTATACATCTGCACCTTTACCGATCCTCCGGTAACAGTCGTCGTATCGACGATTGTTACCGTCAGGACTGGATCGGCGCCCGCGCTGAAGTCGAAGGTCAAGCTCGTCGTACCGACCGCCTGTGCTGCCAGATAAGCTTTCTGAATCGTGACCGTATTGCCCGAGACGGTATAATCCGTTCCGGAAACAAGCGTCGCCGCCCCATTCTTTACTGCGCTAAGCGTATTCCCGTTTAAGGTCATGGTAACGGGAATATCCGCTTGATTGGCCGTCTTCTTGTCGAAGGTCGCGCTTGTCGGCGTAATCGTGGAATTATTCGTTACGCTGACAGGATCGGCGTACAAGATTCCTCTGCCGTTAGTGCCCAAATACACGCGGCCGTAAATCCTCGGATCACCGGTAATCGACATGTTGATTCTCGCATATTGATGCTGGTCGTCGTTGATCCTTACCCATGTCGCTCCCGTATCGTCAGAACGGAAGACGCCCCGTACGCCGTCAATCTTGGCAACCGTGTATAAAGCCACGTAGCTTTGTCCGGGCGCCGCCATTCCGTAACCGATCAGATCTGCCTCCTGAACGTTCGTTAGCTTAGTGAAGCTTGTTCCGGAATCGGTAGAATGCCATATGCCGTACTTGCCTTCCGAACTGTTTCCTCCGGCAAACCAGATATCCCCTTCAATGCCGGGCACCGCCTTGAAGCTGATCGAATTCTCGTTCGGCAACGCGCCCGGAACGATGTTGGTAGGCAGGACGGTCGTTGCAGTCTGAGCGAAAGATTCTCCCCCGTTGGTACTGATATAGAACTTTCCTTCGGAGAAGGCATAGAACTTGTTCGAGTTGACTCTGTCCGAGGCAACGACAGCCTTAACCGGCAAGCCCGTGCTGGCTGTCCATGAATTCCCGTTGGATTTGGTGAAATGCACTCCGACATCCGAGGTGCTCCAGACAATGGAGCTGCCGTTAGCGGCAACGGCTACCGTTCCGCCCCCTTTCGTTCCAGACGGCTCGGAATTCGCTTTGGTCCAATTCGATCCGCCGTCATTGGAAATCCCTATGGACTTGGCTTGAGTATCCGCCGTATAATCCGCCATTCCTACCCGTACGATTAAACTAGGATTCGATTCCGCGAAATCGATTCCGTAAGTGGTGGCCCAGGTCGGGTTGGTGAAGGTTTTCACGGGCGGCTGCGTCATATCATTATGCCGGAAACCGGAAACATCGCCTACTGCGCTGAACAGATTAGCGCCTGACGGCGGGCTAATCAAGCCCAATACCGCCATTTCTTCTACCCCTTTGGCCATAACGGAAATGTTGACCGTTCCGCCGGTATCCCATGCGGTGAGATTGTTGGAGCCGTAAATGGTAGCCCCCGTGCCGTACATCATCCGATTGGAATTAAACGGATCGATCTCCAAATCCCCGATCATCCAGCCGAGCTTGAGCGCCGGTACGGGCGGATTGTCGACGCCGTCCGAGTTCAGCCAAGGAGCCGCCGTAATATCTTGAGTGTACCGCAAAGTACGGTTCGGATAACCGTTCCAGCTCCATATTCCGCTCCAAGTCGTTCCGCCATCCGTGCTGCGGTAAATATTCGCATCCGGCCACCAAGAGTTCAACGTAGCAACGATCAACGTATCAGGATGCTGGGCATCTACTGCTAACCCTCCGTAACCGAAATAGTTATCGGAGCTGCTGCTTGGAAAGGGGCTGATTATCGTCCACACCCCCGTGGCCGTATCTAATTTCCATACATCCCCTTTGGCTCCATCATAAGGACCGACGCCATCGCTGTAAGAAACATACAGCTTCCCTGTAGAGGACAGCACCCCATGGTGAGGCAAATATCCGGTCGGTTGGCCGGGAACAGCCGTCCATGTAGAGCCTCCATCCGTACTGCGGTAAACGCTGTTGCCCTTATCCGCTACACCGACGTAGATCGTCTGCGTGGCATTCCCGGTCGTACCCGTCGTCTTGTCGAAAGTAATCCAAGCCAGTCCGGTTACGTCGCTTCCGTATTCCGCTCCCGGGTTCTGAATATAAGTGCCGGGGTTAGGGAAGCTGGTAACCTTTGCCCAGGTAACCCCATAGTCCGTGCTCTTCCAGAGGCCGTTGCCGCTCCTGGCGCCAAAATAGATAATGCTGTTTTTATTGGGATCGATGACAAGTCGTTCTCCCATCGATCGTCCGGGCATATTTCCGCCTACCTTGAACGGTAGTGATGTGACCGCCCAGGTGTTTCCCTGATCTGAGGAACGCATAATCTGGCCGTTCGTATCCCATTGATTCGTATAGGTCCCGGTAGCCATATAGACGCGATTAGGCTCTACCGGATCGGTAGCCAAGGCGTCTACGCCGTTCTTGTTCCAATCCACCCAGCCTACGGAATCCGAGATGGACACCCAGCTGCTTGTCGCTTGATTCCAACGGTAAGCGCCGCCAATGTCGGTACGGGCATAGATCAAATTGGGTTGCGTGGCATTAAAGATAATGCCCGGTACAAATCCGCCGCCTGCACCGGTAGTCACATTCCGCCAATTGTAAGCCTCAGTACCTGCTGCTTCAGCCTTCGATGGTGTTCCAATAAGCGAACTGCCTGCCAAAATAAAAGCTAGAATGAGTACGTTAACCGATCTAACTAATTTTCCGAACATAAATAAGCCTCCTCTTACTCAAGTTTCCAAAGAATGGTTGTATCCGATTACACTGTTACGGGAAAAGCTCGGCAGCGAGTCGATACCTGTTGTCGCTACGGACGCGTTTTCACCAGCTCATTAAATTCACCCCCTTTCGCACGTTTGGAACGTTATTTTCCGTTTACGATCTTTGCGACTTCTTCGGTTATCCTGTCCCCCCCAAGCTGTTTCCATTGCGCGACGAAATCGTCAAACGCGCTGACCGGCAGATCGCCCACGATAATTTTCAGAAACGTTTCGTTCTCAAGCTTCTGCAGTGCCGTCCATTTCGTCTCCATCGTAGCTGTAGTACCGTAAAATATCCCGCGTACCTGTATCATATCCGTCGTATAGAGTAAGCCTCCGCCATATTCGGAAGCTTTAGCCGACTTCCACCCGTCCATGTTTTTCTTGGGATTTTCCTTTTCCGCGACCGACTGATCGTATACCTGCTTCGTATCGGGATCTAGGGAGTCCGGGTCGATCTCTCCCCTAAGCGCCTTTTGAACGTTTACGTATCGCTGCGTAATCGCATCCGCGTAGTCAAGAAGTAGATCAAAAGGATAGTAGCTTCTTACCTGCACTCCCGTCTGAGCGGAAAATTCGTCCAATTTCTTAACCTCTGCCGTATTCGGATCCTGCCTTCTCTCCAATCGAGTAAAGCTATTAAGCAGTTTCACCACGGCTTCCGGATGCTCATAACCTTTGCGAACGACGAGAAAACGGTCCGTGATTGGAGACATGTGCGTAATGAATTTCCCTTCCGCATCGAGTGGCGCGGCATATGCCCGCCATTCTGCCTTCGTATCGTTGGCTACGGCTTCTGCAAGAGGCCAGTAAGGCGTCCACCATGGTCCGAAGAACATTCCCGTTTTGTTAGCGACAATCGGTTCCTGCGCTTCTTTGTACAGAACGAATTGGTTATCGATTATTCCGCGCTTGTACCCCTCCGCAAGCTTGGCCAGAACTTCCTTGTTTTCCGGTGCAATAGAGCCGTACACAACGTTGCCGTTGCCATCCTTAATCCAATTTTTCGGAAAAGCATGATAAGCGCTGAATACGGTATCCAGGTCGTTAAGCCCCGCTTTTTGCTGACCGTGAACCACCTTCTTGTCTGCTGGGAGACCGATCGTATTCCGTTTGCCGTCGCCGTCCGGATCTCGCTCGATGAACGCCTGAGCGATCCGTTCCAAGTCGTCGAACGTCTTCGGAGGCTGCAGCTTAAGCTTCTCCAGCCAATCCTGTCTAATCCACAGCAAGGACGGAGCATCCGCTTCGATAGCTACATTCGGGAGGCCGTATAGTTTCCCGTTGGAGGAAGCATCCTGAAGGGCTATTCCCTTAGTCGAATCATACATGGCTTTAACCAAGCTGGACCCGTATTTGTTATAAACATCCGTGAGATCCGCGATCATGTCGTTCTCGATCAATCTCCTCAGTTGATTCCGATCGACAACCATAGCATCCGGCAAATCGCCGCTGTCAATAGCCAAGTTCACCTTCTGCGTGAATGCTTCGTCTCTCTTCGCCTCCCAAGAATGGACGACTTTGATATTCGTAATGCTCTCGAAGTAACGGGATACCGGATTATTGTCGTTTGTCTCGCCCGCCGCGTTTTTCTCGTCCGGTATTTTGAACCCAATGTTGACGGTAACCGGCTCCTCGTATTTTCCGTAAGCGGGATCATCCTCGATCGAAGGTATGACCGTGGATTTAATCTTCCTCTCAGAGTCGGTATCCTTGACGGTTTCATCCTGCGGGTTGGAGAAATCGCCATTGTTGTTCGTGCACGAGCCGAGCAGCATCGCCAGCGTAATTGCGAAAGTCAATAACTTCGCTTTCATGAATGGACCCCATTTCAGAAAGCGCGGCTGTTCACGCTTTCATTTTATATGCTGATACTGATTTCAGGGAGAGAAAACGAACGGCAGCTGCCGGGAAGTCGTCTTCTCTTAACGAACCGATTTCGATGCCGATCAGACGGATTTCCCACCCTCCGCCCGAAATTCGGTCGGAAGCTTCCCTACCCGCTCACGAAAGAGTTTACTGAAGTATTTATCGTCCTCGAACCCCGCCAGGGATGCGATCTCGTATATGGGGAAAGCCGACTCCAGAAGCAAAGCCTTGGCCCTGTCGATCCGCATATTGCGCAGCATGACCCCGAAAGATTCGCCGGTCAGACGGGCAAAGCACTGACTGAAGTAGCTTCGGCTCATGTTGACATATCCCGCAACGTCGGCTTGATTAATCTTATCTCCGGCATTTGCCTTCATATACTGAATGGCCCGAATCAAGCAAAGCATGACTTCCTTGGACAACGATACTTCGATCATCCGACGCTGTACGAGATCCCCAAACCTGCGGAACCACTCCTTCCATTCCGGCCAATTGCGGTTTCTTCCGATCAAGGAGCGCATCGCGTCCGCTTCATAGCGCTTCACGATATTCCCGCCCCAGTCCTGACATAACGATTCGGCGAAAAGAACGATTCTCTCCGGTTCCGTACTCTGTTCGCTTATAGAGCGAAGGAATATTTCCCACTCGTAAGTTGAAAGAGTCCATTTCAAGTCCAGGCCGATTTCAACGGTATCTTCCGTCGGCCTCTCTTTCCCCGATGCCTTCTGAACGAGCTCATCGTAAGCCAATCGGACAGGAGCAGTGCCTGAACCGCCGATATAAAAGAGCAGCAACGGAAGCTTTGCGGCGAACGTCCTTTTGACGTCTTCCAGCGAATGATCCTTAATGTCCGTTACGATCGCCACATGCCATTTCATGAGGAGCTCGGATCCGAGATCCCGGTCGATATCCTCTTGCGTGGGAGGATGCACCTGCTGCGAAATCCACATGCGATCCAACTGTTCCAACGGATTCCGACGAACAATTCCCAGATGAAATAGCTGGCTGCCTTCCTTTTCCGACGACACCGGCATGAATACTATGGCCGACGAAGTCGACATTCTTTTCTGGTTCACGTCGTTCATGAGAGTCGCGCGGCTTCCTTCCTCCCATTCGAACCTCTCCACGATCCGGTTAATGACTTCATCCGAATTGTCCATTTCGAGCAGCGTCTTTACGATATAATCAATCGCACCGAGGCGAAGCGCTTCCTGCACAAAGTCAAATTCATGATGGCAAGTGAGAACAACGGATTTCATGCGGGGAAACCGCTGCCTGACTTGCTTAATGAGCTCAAAGCCGGACATAATCGGCATAGTGATATCGGTAAACAATAAGTCCGCTTCCACCCGCTCGAGCAGTTCCAACGCCGAACGGCCATCGGCCGCTTCACCTACCATGACGATGCCGAAGCTCGCCCAGTCGATTAAAGAAATAAAGCCTTTGCGCACCAGCTTCTCATCGTCGACGACGACTGCCCTAATCATCAAACTCCTCCTTCGCCTTTCTTGGGATGACGATCGATACTTTCGTCCCCGCTCCCGGTTCGCTTTCAATGCCGAGCTGAACTTTCTCGCCATAGAATTGTTTCAGCATCCGATTCACATAGGAGAGACCGATTCCCAGCCCCCTCCGTTTGGAGCCTTCGTCATCCGCTAATAATTTCTCGATCGCTTGCGGCTCAATGCCGGCGCCATTATCCTCAACTCTAAGTACTACGCGATCCTCTCCCATCGAACGGATCGTCACATCGACCCTTCCTTTCCTTTCGCTTACCCCGTGATAGATAGCATTCTCCACGATAGGCTGCAGGAGAAATCTCGGAACGGCGACGGACAAGACATCGTCACCAACGTCAACATGAAACTCGAACTCGTAATCATACCGGATTCTTTGAAGCTCCATATAGTGCTGCAACGCCTCGATTTCCTCGCGAACGGTCACGATAAGGCTTTGCTTGCCGAGGTTGTAATGCAGCACCTTAACGAGTAAGGTGACTAATTTATCGATTTCCTTCTGCCCGTTCAATCGAGCGAGCCATTGGACTGTATTCAGTGTGTTATGAAGAAAGTGAGGATTGATCTGGCTGAGCAGCTTCTCGATTTCGAATTGGCTTTTCTGTTTTTCGTTATGCGCCACGGCATCGATCAGATCGTTGACTTGGGTTTTCATCATCTGGAAATTGTTAAGAACAAGATCGAATTCCTGTACGTTGGTAAACGAAACCGGTGTTGTTCGGTTTTCCGCCATACGGACGATTTCTACGTTTACCTTCCGCAATGGCTTGTATACCTGCCTCCAGATGAGAAAAGCGAGCAGTACGGCAAATAGAAAAGTGGACAACGCCAATACGATCATCTTCGCTATCCAGGAATAGATTTCGCTGTTAAATGTCGATTTCTTAACTGCGGTTATGAGGTGCCAGCCTTGAGAGCTATCATATCGGAACAGGTGATATCCTTTGTATTCCTCATGATTGTTAGAGGCTTTATCCCATGATAGGCTCTGGATGCCGTCCGGAATGTCCTCGTCTTCCATATAAGTGATTTTTCCCTGCTCGTTAACGAGCAGATGGTTTACTTTCATGCCATAAGATTCTTGGCTTAGAATTTTTCGAAAGAGGTTGTAATTGGTTTCTAAATAAATATAGACATCTTGCTGCCCCGCGGCTCGAACGACTCTAAGCCCCGAGAATACGATGTTGGAGCTATCCTTATACATCGTTCGGTGCGGGCCGAAATAATCCGCTCCGTTATAGGACATGAAAGAAGGCAGCTTGCTGATGTCGAAGCTTGGGTCCATGCCCAGATTCGTAAACAAAATCCGATCCGGGGCATTCGGAAGCACATAGGCGGTAAGGCCAAGATGCGGATTAGTGAAATTTACGAGATTCATCTTCTCGTTAATAGACGCCATGATTTGCGATTTCTTGTAAATTTGTTTTTCCTGCAGATAAGCCGATACTTCATCCACGATTTGGCCGTCCAACGCGAATTGCTTGGATGCGAAATCAAGATTGTTAATCGTATTTTCGAGGCTGGCGGACTCCTGCTTCAAGCTTGCGCTAATGCCGCTTTGAATTTTGCCCGTGAGAATGGAATAAATCGAGGAATAAGTGAGGACGCCTACCAGTAAGAGAGGCAGCAAGCATCCTATCATTAGATAGATCACGAGCTTGCGCCTGAGCGAACGGGCAGCATAACGATTGCGCTGAGCAAGCTGTCCGAGCATCCTACGCATCTTCTCCCTTTCAATAAGATCCGCTTTTCACGGTATTATATCACATTTAGTAGCCTCTAAACGGGCTCATGACAGTTTGGCAGATGGGAATTAACCCATCTGCCAAACTGCCCATGCCCATACTCGAATATCAATGAATCGATTATTGCACGCTTTTTCTCGCTTCGAACAGCTCTTCCGCTTTCTTGACAGAGAATGCCATAACTTCGTCATAGCCTAAGCCTTTGACCTTGTCTAGCATTTCTTGTTTAAGAGTGTTGTACTGCTCTTCGTTCTTTGCGTAGACCATCTTCCAGGAATATTGTTGGATAATGGTGCCGATCAATTTGTTTTTCTGTTCCAGCGTTTTGTCCATTACGAGCGGTTCTCTGCCTGTGAAGCCTTGCGGAGCAACCGCGATTTTGTTGTTTTTGACGAAATATTCTTTGGCGGTTAATACGCCATACTTCTCACGCCAGCTGCTCTCCAGCTTGCTTGGGTTCCGTTTGAGCCACGTTTGCCACAAGTTGTGATCGTATGGCTCGCCCGTTTCCGGGTTTACTTCGGCAGGCACTACAAAGGAGAAATTGATTTGATTTGAACCGTAATAGTAGTCTCCGCCTCCGTATTCTTCCGGAATTTTTGTGTTTTGCTGGTCGGCGTACGCTGTAATGCCGAAATCCGTCACGAAAGGTTTGCCGTCAGCGCCGATATCCCAAGTCAAGCCTTTCGGACCGTTTGGAACGGCCGTTCCGCTGCCTGCGGACAGCATGGCGCCTTCAGGCGTGTACATCCAGTTAATGAATTCCATGATGCGCTTAGGATCTTTCGCTTTGGCGCCGATGGAAATGAGACCGTTGCCACCGTATACGTTAAATCCAGTCGAATACATGACCTCTTCTTTGAATGGAACGGTTTGAAAGCCTTTCCCTGCGGCTTTGTTTTCCTCCGTATTATAGTTCGCGGCTCCGAGCCACGGGAACCAGGAGAACAGCAGGCGACCGTCCTTATACTTGGCTACGACGTCGTCGAATTTCTGGGTCAGGGAATCCGGATCGAGCAAGCCCATTTGGTTCGCGTCGAAGTACAGTTTTAGCGACCTCATATACCAGCTGTCGTCGGAGAGGAAATCGTAATACTTTTCTTCGTCCGCTTTCACGTAAACTGCCGTATCCGCGATTTCATCATACCCGTACATGTTCGCGAATTGCTTCGCAAGTGTCATCTTGTAGTTGCCGTCCCAGTCCGCCCACATGGAGAACGCATAAGTTTTCTTGCCTTGAGCGTTCTTAGGCTCGAGCTCTTGCATCTCCTTGAGCACCGGGAGGTAGTCCTCAGGGGTGTTGATTTCCGGCGCCCCAACCTGTTGGTACAAGTCCCAACGAAGATCCGGCCCCCAAGTCATGTCTTTCCCCTCGGAAGGGCCTTTCGGGTTGCTGGCCACGCTGTTGCCGATCCCATAAACGGAAGAACCGCCGCCGAATGCGATTTTGGCTTTCTCGATCGCTTTAGGATAGGTCGCAACGATGTCTTTGCCATAAGTATCGAGAAGCCCGTCTTTCGACAAATCGAGCAGCAAGCCGCCTTTGATCGCGTTCGGGTAATTGTTCTTGTCATCGCCCCATACGACGATATCGCCAAGATCGCCGGACGCCATCATCGCCGCGATTTTAGTGTCGCCGCCGGTCAAGTTGGACGCAATGATATCCAGCTCAATGTTGAATTTGTCCTTGATTGCTTTGGCAAACCATCCGATCTGCGGACCCGCGTAGTTGGCCGTCGTTGAGAACACCGTGAGCTTGAGCGTTTCCGAATGGTCAAGGCCGGTATCCGCCGGGCTGGCCGACTCCGACGCCGATCCCGATGCCTCGGGGGACATTGAACTAGCTGGCGCAGAGCTTGCCGGGGAAGACTCTTTCGCGTTGTCGTTCCCTTTGCTGCATGCGGCCGTCACGAACAAGACAACGGTCGCCAGCATGAGAATCATTATTCTTCTTAACCTCATTTTCCGTAGTACCTCCCTTAGTTTACGTTCTTTATTAGCTCAACCCCTTATTTGGGGACAAACCCGTTCGTTCGCTTGCGATAGGATCAGCCCTTAACCGCGCCGATCAATATTCCACTCACGAAAAACCGTTGGAAGAACGGGTAAATGATCAGAATCGGGAATACGACGATCATCGTGACAGTCATTCTCACCGATCCCGGCGTCTGCATATGCTGAATGCTGGCCGCCATATCCTGCGAATTGCGAATCAGCGCGGCCAAGGAAGTCGATTCGTTCAAATACCGCCAGAGCAGAAATTGCAGCGTGTAGTATTTCGTGTCCGTCATGAGGAAAGCGGTATCGATGAACGAATTCCATTGGTTAACCGCAGAGAAAATCGTAATGGTCGCCAGAATCGGAATGATTAGCGGGACCATGATGCTCCAAAATATTTTCAAATAACCCGCCCCGTCGATTGCAGCCGATTCTTCCAAAGAAGGAGGGATCGCCTCTACGAAGGTTTTCACCAGAATGATGTTAAAAGGGGTGATGATCGTCGGTAAAATATAGGCCAAATAGTTGTTGGTCAAACCAAGATTGTGCATAGTGATATACCAAGGAATGAGACCTGCGCTGAAATATAAAGTAACGATTACGCCACGGTACCAGATTTTGCGCAGCCACATCTCCTTCTTCGTAAACAAGTAGCCAAGGAAGGCCGATGCGCCGACCGTGAGCAAAGTTCCAGCGACCGTTCGATAGATCGAAACGTATGCGGCCTCAAGCAAGCCGTCGATTTTCAATACGTTGATATAATTGTCGAAGTGGATTTCCTTAGGGTAAAAGGTTATGTAGCCCGCTGAACTCAAATCATTGGAGCTGATCGTGTTAATGAACAGGTAGTAGAACGGATAGATACAGGTCAGCGTAAACAATCCGAAGAGGATATAGTTCACCGCTTGAAACGCGAAGTCTCCCGTTTTCTGTTTTTTTAACTTCATAAGTTCCTCCTGCTACAATATAGATTCGCCGCGGATCATCTTGGACATGGAGTTGGCGGTGAACAGCAGGAAGACGCTGATAACCGACTTGAGCATGCTGACTGCGGTGGCGAACGGAAAGTTGTTGGCGAATGCAATATTATACACGTACAAATCCAGCACCTCGATCGAATCCTTGTTCATGGCGTTCTGGAAAGCGAAATATTGGTCAACGCCGTTGTTGATGAAATTGCCGATCGAGAGGAGCAGCAGAACGAAGAACGTCGGGATAAGACCCGGAACCGTAATGTGCCATATTTTCCGGAACCGACTGGCTCCGTCAACATCGGCGGCTTCGTATAGCTCTTGGTCTATACCGGATATGGCGGCAAGGTATAGGATCGCGCCCCAACCGAGGGATTTCCACCAGTACCACGTAATCATCGACAGCCAAATATTCGAGTTTGTCGCCAGGAAATTAATTCCTTCGTCAATGATTCCCAGCTTGATGAGAAGGGTATTTACGATTCCGTTGTCTACGGAAAAGAGGGTAAAGGCAAGGGCGTATACGAGAATCCAACTGATGAAGTTAGGAATGGTCGTCAGCGTTTGAACGAGCTTGCGGAACCAAGCCGAGCGAATTTCCGACAAGAGGATAGCGAACGCGACGGGGAATACGGAAGTAAGAATGCCCAGCGTACTCATGGCGATCGTATTTTTCATGACGCGCATGATTTCATCCATTTGGGTCGGATTGGCCGCGATTGACTTAAACCACTTCAGTCCGACATAAGGCGTATCGGAGAGCGGTATTCCGGGCGTGAAGTCGTAGAAGGCATAGATCCAACCGCTGATAGGCAAATAGTAGAAAATAAAGGTCACGACCAGGAACGGAAAAGCCATCAGAAACAATTTATACTTGTTCGAAATTGTCCAGCTATTCTTCGTTCCGTAGCTCTTTCCACGGGCGAGATCACTTGACGGTACTGCCATAAGTCAGGTCTCCTATTCGTCGGTTTTCATGATTGCGTTATCATTGTATAGGAGGCTGAGCCTTAGGCGTGAGCGAAAAACGCCCTTCACACTAGGACAACGGTTGACAATCAGCGAACGGATTTCGCCCCCCCATCGAACCGTTTTCTCTCCTTCTTTCCATTCTCCGACCCTTAAAACACAAAACAAGAGCTTGCCGACAACCCGTTTCAGGTGTGCGGCAAGCTCTCTTTGGTTTGCATTTTTATGATTGGCCCTTTTTGCTTAGGGCTTCCAAATGTCTTTCATACATGACTTTCTCCACTTTTTGGGCGTCGACTTGGTCCATGTCACTCAGAAAATTATTATAAACGTTGTTCATGTGCTGAGCCCCCGAAGCTTCTTTCAACAAACTAGCCCAGCGGAACTTCCACTTACAGCTTTCAACCATTGAAGAGCGATAAGTTCGTGCCCGGCCGCGGTCGGGTGGACGCCGTCCCATAACCAGTATGATGGTTCGGCCTGTTCGCACGCCTGGTTTAATGCCTCCTGAATCGGAACGAATACGGCCCCGAACGACTCGGCAAGCTTGCGGACAGTTTGTTGATACGCGGTCAACAACGTATTCCAAGATTCCCAATCAGCCGCCGGAGCCCCGGTATTTAAGATGAATGGCTCACATAGAACAAGCGAGGCTGCCGGCAGCACTTCTTTCGTTTCCTCCAATAAGTGGCGGTATGCCCGTTCGAATCGATCCGTAACACCGCTTGGTTCGCCTCTCATCATTCTCCATGCGTCGTTGACTCCGATCAGAATGCTTATGATATCCGGTTTGAGGCTGATCGCATCCTCGTTCCATCGTGCATACAGATCCGAAGCTCTATCGCCGCTAACCCCTCTATTAATAAAGAGAGGCTGATTCTCCGCTAGATCGTGACCAAGCTTGGCGGCAATTATATAAGCGTAGCTATGTCCAAGCACGTGGTTAGGGTCTTCGTTCCGGGCGCGCGCTCCATCGGTTATGGAATCCCCTTGAAACAAGATCACTTGTCTATTCATCGTTAGTTGAAACCTCCATTATCGATCTTTTCCCCATTATTAAACAAGCCCTTCTTACCTAGTCATTTAGGTCTCCAAACAGAATTGTCTGAAAAAAGAATAGAGGTTACAACTACATTAAATTTTGTCGTATTTTCAAAAAGGTTTAATGTCCACGTTCCCATAGAATACTCGCCACTTTTTAAATTTTCCCCTTGTGAAATTCCATAAAAAGCTTTTTCATTTGTTATTAATTCCCTTTGTAAGCGACCGTATGAATCAAAGCAAGTTATTTTAATCTCGAATGCAATAATTTTTTTAGTACCTAGATTTTTGTACTCAATATTGGCTTCAGGAATCCCAATAGAATTATAAGTAACCGATTTACTTACTATTTTCAATGGAATATTCTTATTAGCCTTTAACTCTTTAGCCAAAGCTTTTTGCTCAGTTTCTTTTTTCTTTTTATTTTCCTCTGCTTGTTTCTTTTTCTTTGCTTCATCAGCTATTTTCTTCGCTTCATCAGCTTTTCTCTTAGCTTCAGGCAAAATATCCGGAGATTGTCCATCTGGATAATATTCTAGACTTAAATCATTAACATTCGCATCTTATGTAGTAGTTGTAAGTGCATAAGCTTTTTCATTATAAACGACAATAGTATAGCAATAGCTTACTCCTAGCACATAACCAAAATTATCTTGGACTACTGAATTCATTATATCCAATTTTTCACTATCATTCAGACTCTTGAAATATTCAAAATTTGATTCCGAATCAATGACTAAATACATTACAGCTTCAGTGGACGATAAATTTAATGTATTATAGTTCATACCGTCTATGACATTTATATCAATTCCTAAACGAATGGACTCTAGTTTTTCAGCGTCCGATACCTGATTAACTTCAGCAAATGTAACACTAGGTAAAGCTACAAAGGATAAAATAATCAAAAACAAAAATAATTTCTTCATAATTCCCTCCTCAAAGATCAATAGATACTTGGAAATGAATAGATTAGACTAGTACCGAACATAACATAATTACTTTATTGTTGGCAATAAATAAGAAAAACACCACTCCCCATTGGTAATTTTGCAACCAATAGATAAGTGGTGCTTTTTGATTAAATCCCTTAACTCGCCCCGTTTCAGCTCACCTTATGCTCGATGCGCAGCTTGTCCGCGACCATCGCGATGAATTCGCTATTGGTCGGCTTCGACTTCGCGATATTGATCGTGTAGCCGAACAGGTGGCTGATTGAGTCGATGTTGCCGCGCGTCCAAGCCACTTCGATCGCGTGGCGGATGGCGCGTTCGACGCGGGAAGGCGTCGTTTTGAATTTCTCGGCGATCGCGGGATACAGGGTTTTCGTAATCGCGCCTAGAATTTCGATGTTGTTGTAAACCATCGTAATCGCTTCGCGCAAGTACTGGTATCCTTTGATATGAGCTGGAACCCCAATCTCATGGATGATGCTTGTGATATTGGCATCCAGGTTTTTCGGTTTGCCGATTTGTACGATGTTTGAACGATTACCGCTGCCCGATGATGAAGTCGTTACCGAGGAGGAAGCCGAGTTTACGGCTAACTGGCGGATGCGGTTGGCCAGAACATCCATATCGAACGGTTTAAGTATGTAGTAGGAAGCGCCGAGTTGTACCGCTCGCTGCGTAATGTTCTCTTGTCCGAAAGCCGTGAGCATAATGATTTTGGGCATTGGCGATAAATTCATATCCCGCAATTTTTCCAGAACTCCGAGTCCGTCCAAATGCGGCATAATAATATCGAGGATCATGACATCCGGCACCCTGCGTGTTTCCTCCAGTTGACGGATGAACTCTTCTCCGTTGTACG
>FWWL01003830.1_pt1 | contig 26538 bp, 23 predicted proteins | sample 2228331 | NCBI WGS metagenome assembly FWWL01 (sample SAMEA103939775, study PRJEB20133) | metagenome
CCCTTGTGGACGACGGTCGTTTAACTGGAGGGCGTGTCTCCTGACACGCCGAAAAACAAATTTGGCACCGTTGGAAGGTGCGTTTCCCGACACACCGAAAAAATCGGCGCCTCAAGAGAGGCGCCTTCAAGTCATTAACCGCTGGCGAAAGCCAATGACATGGATGGTGAAGCGCCAACAGCCCTTGCGTTGAAGAGCGTTATGGTTGATGGGGTGTCAAACAGAGGCAAAGGAATGAGCACCTTGTGGTCAGTCAAAAGCAACGGCTAAGAGTTCTTCAATGGTAGGGGTGCCGGTGCGGGCACCCATTTCTCGCAAGCAAAAAGCAGCAGCGATGGTTCCCAAGCGTTGACACTCGGGCAACGGTCGCCCGTGCAGGATGCCCCACAGGAACCCTGCGGCAAAGGCATCGCCAGCACCCGTCGTGTCCACCACATGGGCTTGATGGGATGGGGCGAATTGCCCCTTCCCCTTACTCCCCACCCAACTTCCCGATTCACCCAAAGTGACGACCACGATTTCCACACCTAATTCCCACAAGCGTTGAGTAGCAGCGTCCAGATTTTCCGTCCCCATCAAAGTCGCCAGTTCCTCACGGGTGAGGAACAAGAGAGTAGTGCGATGTAGGATGCTTTCCAGTGCCCGAACGCCCCTCCGCGCGTAAAGGGTGCCGGGGGCAAAACTGATCATTACATCGGACGGCAATGCCAAAAGGAACGCCCGTTGACTCTCAAAGGCTTCATCGCCGATCAGGGAGGAGACATGCACCCACTGGGCTTTAGATGCGTAGGCGATGTCATCTTCTGTCAAGCGAAGGCTTAAGTTGGCGCCGGGTTGCACATAGAGGGATCGGCGCCCGCGAGCGTCCACCAAACCCAGCACCCGCCCTGTTGGTTGTCCCCGCACCACGCGTATCCGATGGGTTTCCACCCCGACGGCTTCAAATTCGCGCAAGATTTTCTGTCCTTCCCTATCGTCGCCGACCGCTCCGATGAATCCTGTCTTGACATTCCAACGGGCAAGGGCGTAGATGGTGTTAGCGGCGCTTCCCCCTGCAGACTCATGGACTTCTTCCACCACGCTCTCGCTGTCTACCACAATTTCGCGGACGCGAAAGAGGCAATCCCAATTGAGCGCTCCACATCCAACAACCGTCACGCTGTCCATATCGCTATCACCCCAGTTTCGCTGCTTGCCCGCGCACGGCTTGGCGGAACCGTCGGTGGATAGGTAAAGCGGACTGCCATGTCTCTTCCGTCAGGACTTGGTAGTGGGCATCTTGCTCACTTTCTGGTCGCTGCTGTGCCACCCATTCCTTGACAGCCGCAAGCCCTTCGGTTGCGAAGATGTCCAGCAAAGGCAGAATAGCGCGCAAGTCCATCGCTGCAACCCCCACCACACCGTAAGGCAAAGCATATTCGTTGCCGTTGAAGACGATGGACAATCCCCCTTCATCGCGCGCTGTCTGGAGCATGTGGGCATCAGTGATGCTGTCACCGATGACAGCACAGCAACTGAAAGGCAACCCCTTTTGTTGCAGGAAGTTTTTCAGCGCTTCCGTTTTGCGACGCCCACCCATCACAGGCGTCTCCAACACAACACCGATAGGAAACTTGACAAGGTGCTGCCAAAAGAACTCGTCCAACAATTGTTGCAACTGCTCGTCGTCATCGGCAGGGCACTCCAAAACCCGCTGCTGCCAGGAGAGGATGAACCCGTAAGCGTCGTCGGTCATAGAGCCTTCCAGTGCACCAAAGTCCACATGCGTAGCAACCACCAAATCTGGTGGAATGCCAACCCGTTCAGCAATGCTCAAGGCATGGGGAGCGTAACTGGTGGAGATGATGCACGGTTGCCAACCTCGGCTCCACACCCCTTGCACGCATTCAGCCGCCCCATTCACTAAGACCGCTTTCTCCGAGACCTGACGGATGTGGTCTTCGTTGATCCCGTGTGCCAGCAGGAAGGGGATGATGAGTTTAAGGGTGTCGCCTGGCTCGTAGTCGGGACGCCCCGACAGCGCCAGCAAATCGTCGTAGCGGCTGATGCGCTCAAACAAGCGTCGCCCGTCAGGGATAAGCGCCATCACCTCGTAGGCGTTGTCTTGGGGCGATAGCGGTCCTTCCAGATCAAAGGCAACCAATAGCATCCTTCTTCACCCCTCTCACAACTTTTCCGTTGTGGTAGTTTGCTCGCATTGAGCCACACAGCGCCGAAGGCTCTAAAAGACTCATCTCCCAATGCGCTGAAAGCGGTGTGTCAGGAGACACCCTCCAGATGCGTTGATTTTTCAGTGTGTCAGGAGACGCACCCCCAACAGCATCGTTTTGTTTTTTTGCTGTTTGCTGGGAGGCGAGTCCTCCAGCGCGTTACGAGAAAGTTTTGCTAGGCTTCAGCGCTGCCCTTGCAGGAACGCCTCTACGGCTTCTGTCAAATCCACGCCACCTGGCATCGGTTGGTCTTGCCACAGCACGATTTTATCTTGCAGCACGATTTCCCCTTCCGCTAACTTCTTCAGGGTCAAATGGATGAGGGGCACTTCTCGTGCCAGTTGGCGGCGACGGATTTCCGCAAACAACGGTTCTCGTTCCCCCTCTGCAGCGATGATGGCTTCCAACGACATTGTTTGCCGCTTTCGCTCCATCGCCTCCCACAAGGGCATCATGTCGGGAGTTTGGATGGCGACACAGCAGAAAGTGACAGGGGGTCCTGCATCCAGTTCAGGGGTGACAATGTGGATTTGTGCGCCTGCGCAAGCAGCCCGCTCCCGAATGAGTTGCCACATCACTTCCTGCCAAGAGCCTTTCGGTCCACCTGGCAGTGCAGGGTGAAGGTTAAGGAGGGTGTAAGCGTTGCAAAACTCATCGCTGATGATGAGCATATAGCCGGCTAACAGGGAGAAGGGCACTTGTGACAGGTAAGGTGCTAACCGTTCGGCGACCGCTTCGTGGTAGCGCCGTCGCCACTCTCGCAAGGCGGCTTCATCCCCTCCCTTTCCTCGCTGCCACAGGTCGGTCAGAAACCGTCGGGAGGAGAAGGTAATTAGGGGCAAACCGACTTGGCGCACGAAGGCTATGAAAGCATCGCTGGCGGGGGCATCGCCCTCTTCGCGGTTGCAAAACACGAAAGCAATGTCAATGGGCAGAAAACCAGTTCGGATGGCGTTCAAGGTCTCTTGCAGCAGCCACAACGCTGCCTCGTCTCGTCCTGTAGAGAACCAACCGATTGGAAGTGCCACCGTTCATCAACCCCACATCTCGGTTTTCATGCGGAAATGGGTTCAAACCAACCGACGGTGCGATTGGTTTCGGTAAAGATGCGCTGAGCGACCCGCACCAACAGATCGGGTGTCACCTTTCGCAAGTTAGGGAGGTAAGCGTTCAGCAACCGCCAATCGCCCAAGACTTCGTGAGCGCCAACCCGAAGGGCGCGTTCCGTTGCCCCATCCAGTGACCGCAGGAAGTCGGCTTCTTCCTGATGAAGCACCCGATCCAATTCTTCCGGCGTTGGTGGTTCTTCTGTCAAGCGTATCAGTTCCCGCCAAACGATGTCTTCCACCTCAGACAGGGATGTTTGGTTAGTGAGAGTGACAAAGATGAAAAACATGCCTGCGTCTTTGAGGGTGGAGTTATCTGCGCTCACACTTACCGCCTTTTGAGTTTCCACCAACTGCCGATACAAACGAGAGGTGCGACCGTGCCCCAACACATCGGCTAAAATGTGGAGGGCATAAGGGGCAAGAGCCTCTTCGTCATCCGATGAAGCATCGTTCATTTCTCGTCCCTCGTCCCTCGTCCCATTTCCCACTTTGTAAGTTGGCGCGTGGAATGCCATGGCGAGGAGGGGCAACTCTCCGTGTCCCTTCACTCGCACCCGCCGCTCGCTGCGCTGCGGTGGCTCTTTCACATCAACCCCTTTGGGCACTTCTTGACTCGGGGGCAAGTCTCCAAAGCGCTTTTCTACCTCTGGCAACGCTTCTTCAGGCGTAATGTCGCCGCCCAGCACCAAGAAGGCGTTGTTGGGAGCATAGAAGCGACGATAGTGAGCGTATAGGTCGTCGCGCCCCATCCGCTCCAAATCGCAGCGCCAACCGATGATGGGATTGCGGTAGGGGTGAACCTGAAAAGTGGCTGTCGTTAACTCGGTGAACAAGCGATACTCAGGGTGGTTCTCATACATCTCCAGTTCGCTCAAAATGACCCCGCGCTCCAACTCCGTCTCTTGCGGGTCAAACAGGGCATTGGTCATTCGGTCAGCCTCTATGTCCAAAGCGATAAGCCAGTTGTCTTTGGGCAGCGTCTCATAGTAAGCAGTGCAGTCGTAGGAGGTGGAACCGTTCAGCACACCGCCGTGCTTTTGAACCAGCCGCGCGATTTGCCCTTTGGGGAACTTGGGCGTGCCTTTGAACAGCATGTGCTCAACCCAATGGCTGACGCCCGTGATGCCAATTTGTTCGTGCCGTGAACCGACACGATAAACCGACCAGACGCTCACCACGGGCGCTTGGTGGTAGGGCACTACCAAAACTTTCAACCCGTTAGGCAGACAGTGTTCACTCACCGTCACCGCAAACTCTGTCATCGTGGACACCTCCGAAAGGAAAATTGTAACGCCACTGCCCTACAATTTGGCAACAGCAATAAGCAGCCCTTGACAAAAGGAGGAAACGAATGGATGGCAGCGGAAGCAATGGCGGAGAAATCCTTTGACCCTTTGCGGCTTTGCTCCGTTGGCACAGTTCGGCGGCTTTTGTTGGAGCACAAAATCCAACCCTCCAAGGCGATGGGGCAAAGTTTCCTTGTCAATCGCTCCGCCTTAGCGAAAATCGTCAACGCAGCCGAATTGACACCCGAAGAAGGTGTGTTGGAAATTGGCACGGGTTTCGGCACCCTCACGGCGGCTTTAGCCCAACAATGTCGGCAGGTCGTCTCCGTGGAAAAAGACCGACGGTTGTTTACGGTTGCTCAGTCTCTCCTCTCCTCATTCCCAAACATTGCTCTCTACTGCGCTGACGGATTGCAGGTAGATTGGCAAAGCCTGTTGGAAGCCCACGAGGGAGTCACTCAATGGAAGTTCGTAAGCAACCTCCCCTACGCTATCAGCAAGCCTTTGCTCATGCGGTTGATGAAAGAGCGGCACTTGTTCGCAGGGGCAGTGGTTACTGTCCAGCGCGAAGTGGCGCAGCGGATGGCAGCACAGCCAGGCAACGAAGGCTACAGCATTTTAAGCGTCGCCGTGCAATTTTACGCCGATGTGCGGGTGCTTTTCCACTTGCCGCCAACCAGTTTTTACCCTGAGCCTGAAGTTTGGTCATCAGTTGTCAAGGTGCAGTTTTTGCCGCAGCCGCGCGTTGTGGTCAGCGACGAACGGTGGTTCTTTCGCGTGGCGGAAGCGGTGCTCCTGCAGCGGCGCAAAACGGTGGTCAACGCTTTGCACCACCGCTTCCATATGCCTAAAGATGGGCTTAGGAAAGTTTTAAAAGAGTGCGCTATTGACCCTGAGCAGCGGGGCGAAACCTTGTCGCTCTCAGAACTGGCTCAATTAGCGGAAACTCTGCGTTCCTTTCTCACCGAGTGACAACACCAGCGGGTTTGGCAAGATTGGGCAAAAGCCTGACACCGTTTAAGCACAAAGACGCAAAACTGGAATTGCAGAGTTAGCAACAGCGAAAACCGTGTTCTGGCAGGCGGTGAGTTATGAGTGAAGTTTTGCTGCAGGTTGAGAACTTGAGTTTGCAGCGCAACGGAAGGTTCATCCTTCGGCAAGTGAACCTGACGGTTCGTCGGGGGGAAATTCACGGCATCTTGGGTTTGAACGGGGCAGGCAAATCCAGTTTGGCTTACGCCATCATGGGCTGCTCCGATTACCGCCCTCAGGAAGGGCGCATTTGGTTTGATGGGCGGGACATTACAGACCTGTCCATCACCGAGCGTGCCCGTTTGGGCATAACCTTGGCGTGGCAGGAACCTGCCCGCTTTGAAGGGTTGCGGGTGAGCACCTACTTGTCGCTGGGGATGAAAGAGCCCAACCGTCGCCTCATTGCGGAAGCACTGGAAGCGGTAGTTCTCCCTCCTTCCGCCTACCTCCATCGCTTCGTTGACGCCACCCTTTCGGGTGGAGAGCGGAAGCGGATTGAGTTAGCAGCCGTCTACGCGATGCGACCAAAGTTGGCAATCTTGGACGAACCAGATTCTGGTGTGGATGTCCTTTCCCTTGACGACATCTTGCGGCTCATCCGCCGAATGGCGGAGGAAGGCACCACGATTTTGCTTATCACGCATCGCGACGAAGCATTGAAGGTGGCGGACTCAGCATCGCTCATGTGTCAAGGGACGATCGTTTATCAAGGGGATGTGCGCCAAGTTCGGGAATACTTTGCTCAACGCTGTCGGTGGCACCCTGAGATGCTCAAGGCTTCCTCACAGAGGTGATTGCCCGTGCGACTCCATGCCTCACAAGTGACAGAGCCGACTTGGGTGCGGGAATACGAAGCGATGTTGAAAGCGTTGGAAGCAGCCGGTGGCGACCCCAACGCCTTCACCTCGGGAAAATTCGCAACGCTTCTCGTTAGCGCCAACAAAGTTTTGGCGAAGACGGAGTTGCCCGGCATCCACTTTGAAGCCCAAGAGTTGCCCAACGGCATCCAAGCCCGCATCTATGTGGAGCCAGGCGTGAAAATCCCTCAGCCCGTTCACCTGTGCTTTGGGATGCTGTCAGAGGAAGGGGAGCAAGTCATCCTGCCTGAGTTTGAGATCGGTGATGGCGCTCAAGTCGCCTTCCTTGCCCACTGCACTTTTCCCAACGCTGTGCGCTTAGCCCACCGGATGGACGCCGTCATTCGGGTGGGGAAAGGAGCGCGAATGAGTTACACCGAATCGCACTATCACGGACCGCACGGCGGTATTGAAGTCACACCTCACTCGGTCGTCACCGTTGAAGAAGGGGGATATTTTGTCAACAACTTCAACCTCATTCACGGTCGCGTGGGGCGACTGTTCATAGAGGTGGAAGCCTCCGTCGGTGCATGGGGCGTGGTGGAACTGGTGGCGAAAGCCTATGGGCAAGCGGATGACCGCATCCTCATCAAAGAGTTGGTGCGCTTGAACGGTGAAGGTGCGAGGGGATTAACCAAAACGCGAGTCGCTGTGCGGGGGCAAGCCGTTAGCGAAGTCTTCACCACAATGGAAGGGAACGCCCCTTACGCTCGTGGGCACATGGACTGCACCGAAATCGTGCGCGATCGCGCCGTGGCGCAAAACATGCCGCTGGTTATTGTCCGCGACGACCGTGCTCAAGTGACTCACGAAGCCGCTATCGGCACCGTGAACCGAAAGGAACTGGAAACCTTGATGGCGAGAGGACTGGACGAAGACGAAGCCGTTGACCTCATCATTCGCGGGATGCTACAGTGGGTGTAAAACTTCGCCTCGCCTGCTCCCGTAGCGAGCCCAGCCATCGGAACTTCTGAAATGGCAGAATTTGGCGGACGGAGGTGAAATGGAGTGACGCTGAAGGAACGGATTGAGCGCCTAAGCGTGCCAGATAACGCCGTTGCCATTTGGGGTCTGGGGCAAACGGGTGTGGTGTTGAAAGGTGGCGGGCTCGTCATTTACATTGACCCCTACTTGACAGGGGAAGGGAGACGGGCAGTGCCCATCGTGATTCGCCCTGAGGAAGTCACTCATGTTGACTTCGTGTTCCACACCCACATCCACATTGACCACCTTGACCCCGAAACGGTGCGGGGCATTGCAAAAGCATCGCCAAAAGCGCGATTTGTCGCACCCCTCAACTGTCACGCAGTGCTGCTCCAGTGTGGGGTAACCGAAGAGCGCATCATTCACCCACCCGTTGATCAACCTTTTGCCTTCGGCGCATTGGAGTTTTACGCTATCCCGTCAGCCCATTACGGCTTTGACGAAGTGGACGGAAACCCCGCTTTCCCGTCCTATCTGGGCTACTGCCTGACGCTCAACGGGGTGAAGATTTACCATGCGGGCGACACCATTCTCTACGACGGGTTGGCGGAGCGGTTGCGGGCTTTTGCCCCTGACATCGCCTTCCTGCCCATCAACGGGCGCGATTACTACCGCGAGAAGCGTAACATCATTGGCAACTTGACTTTTTGGGAAGCAGCCCGGTTAGCCGTAGAAGTCGGTGTCAAAACGGTCATCCCCACCCACTGGGACATGTTCGCCCACAACAGCGAGAACTTCGCTCGCTTCGCCGACTGGCTCTACCACCATGCCCGTGACCAACACTTCCATGTCCTCCACGCAGGCGAACTCTTCGTGTTCATGCGAGAGTGATGAGGGAGGCGTCAGTGGAGAAACTTAGATTGGAAGCGGTTTGCGTTGCTACGGCAAGTGCCAGGCGATGTCGTTTTCCTCTTTCCCTCCGTCGTCCCTCAGATCCTTGCTGACGCTCCACACTATGCAACCCTTCGCCAACTTCCGATAGCGCAAGGGCTTGCCGTCAAAGGGGTCAAGGAGAGGTTGGGGAAGGTAGCGGGGTGTCAACGCTTGCAAACTGTCAGGGTAACGACGGTGGTCATGGTAGTAAAGGCGCAACCCAAGAACCGCTTGGGTGAGACGGTGATAAGCGTGGGCTGTCGCTATCCTTTGGAAAACCCCCTTCGGTCCCATCTCAGGGTCGCCCAGACCATGTAGGTCAATCAAGACAATCCCCGCTAACTCTCGCGGGCGGAAACGCAACGCCCAACCTAATAGCCCTGTCGGATAACCCATCAACTGGTGAAAGGTTCGCTGTTCTAATTGCTCAATTTTCGCCCAATCGTAAGGCGGTCCTTTGCGAGCGAAAGCGATGAGTTGATTGTAGTAGCGCAGGAGGAGCAACTGGTTCTCTGCCAAGAGGCTGCTCTCCGTGCGAACCCACAGCGCCCAGTTGAGCGGCTGCTTCTCTTTGGGGATGCCGAATGCTTCCAACCATTCCCCTTTGGGCTTAGTGCGGAGGCGCTCAAAGAGTTGGATGCCATAGTTAACTCGTTCCATTTGCAGCCCGCGCACGACATCGCGGTCTATGTCCCACGCTTGCACCTCTTTAAGCAGCGCCCGGCAAGTTGCAGGCGAGATATCGGCATTCGCCAATATGTGCCTCAGCAAGCGAGCGCCGAAAACGAAAATCAGCCCTTGCGTCACTGGTCCGAAACTTTCGCATGGTTCATCGCCTACTAACCGCGCCAAGCGAAACAGGAGTTGACAATTGTCTGCTGCTTTGCTTGTGTTGCCTCGTCGCAGTTCTAAAAGCGCCTCAGCAACGAGCAACTGTCCCGCTCTGCGAAACCATGTGAAGTGAGGGAACAAAGTGACAGGTTCCCACTGCACCAGTCTCATGTGGGGAAACGCCACGGCTTCCCGCAAAGCATTTAGGGCAGGTTGTGTCTCCTTCACAACTGTTCGGACGAGTTGAAGGTTGACTGGCTTTGTCGGATCAGCAACGAGTTGGCTGAGTTCTCTCCACGCTTCTTGTGGCAATTTGCCCTGCACTTGCTCTAACTGCTCCATCATCTGGCGATAGAAAGGCGTGCCGTCCAAAGCGGGTGGGACAGGTGGAAGCAGGTCTCGGTGGTGAAGTGGCTCGCCGGCTTCCCGCAACTTGCTCAGTTCCCGCTGCTGGTCACTGACCAGCCTGCGCTGGGGAACATACCACATCCCGAAAAGCACCAATGCAACGATGGCAAGACAACCTAAAAACCACTTGCGCCGTCCCATTGGCGCTCACCTCTGGTAAGCAGCCGCCTGTCTTCGGCACAAATTTTGCCCAAACCCAAGCGGCAAGTGTTAGCCAAAAGAACCGCAGACCGTAAGTCAAAAGCCCATCTATCACAAGTTGACACAGGCTTTTGGGGCGCTAAGATTTTGAGCGACAAGCGACACCCAGAGAATTCGTCGCCACTCCTTCGCTAACTTTTTGGGCTACGGTGTTAACGATGCAGTTGGAACGCTTTACGGAGCAAGCCTTGAAGGTGCTGTTGCGAGCCAAGGAATGGGCAGTGCGGTTGGGCGCTCCGTCCATAACGCCTGAGCACCTGCTGCTGGGGTTGATGGAAGAGCGCGACACTTTGGCTGCGCGATTGCTGCAAGAGATGAACGCTTCCCTGGACACGCTGCAAGAAGAGTTGGCTCATGCGCCATCCCCAACGGCGTTGGTAACCCCGGCTACGGAGCAACCACCGATAAGCCTTAGCGTCCAACGCATCCTACGCCGCGCCGAAAAGGAAGCCCAACTTTTGCGGGAGGAAGCAGTGGACACCTCTCACCTGCTCTTGAGCCTGCTGAAAGAAAGGGCAGCGAAAGCAACGAAACTGCTCGCACGAGAAGGCGTCCGCTATGAAGAGGTGCGCCGTCGCCTCTACCAGTTACGGGAGGAAGAGTTAGGAGAACCCTTGCTTTCTCTGCTCCCCGAGGAAGTCGTCGTTAATTGGACGGAGAAAGTCCTCGGTGGTGAGGTGCAACCCATCAGGTTTTGGCAACCCGCTTGTGAACGCCTCAAGCGAATTTTGCTCCGCCGAGAAGGAAACAACCCCGTCCTCATTGGTGACTATGAAACGGCTCGGTTGCTCTTGCTCCAATTCGCGCATGAGTTGCAGTTCGGCTCCGTCCCCGAGAGATTGGCAAAGCGCCACCTTTTCACCATTGACTGGGCAGGGTTGCGATTCCAACAGCAAGACACGGACAACCTGCTTCTTAACCTCTTGACAGAGATGCGTCGGATGGAACCACCCCCATTGCTCGTTTTGGAAGGTTTGACGGAAACGCAACGGTTGTCGGAAATTCCCTTGCTCGCCATTCGGCACGGCTATGTGCAGGGGATAGCCATCGCCACGCCGAATGACTGGGACACCTTTGCCCGCCAATTCCCTGCGTCTGCCACTGCCTTTTCACCTGTGCCTGTTCCTGAACCCGACGAAACGGCAGCGTTGGAATGGCTGAGCGCTCATCGGAGCGTTTACGAAGAAAGCCATCGGGTGGAAATCGCTGAGGACGCTCTAACCGCTGCCGTGCGATGGGCGCGGGTTTTGTTCCCGCATCAACCCTTACTGACGGCAGCAAAAGGGTTGCTGGACGAAGCCTGCGCGTTGCTGCGCTGCCAAGTTCTCACGCCACCAGAGTTGGGCGAGAAGGAAGAGCGAATGGAGCAGTTGCAAAGCGAGATGCGTCGCCTCCTCCGAACAGGAGAGCGGGAGCAACTCTCCGCACTGATGGAGCAAGCCATCGTCCTGCAGGCGGAAATAGAAGCCCTGCGGGAGCAATTCCAAACCGCCGTCCCTAAGGTAACGGCAGAGACAATCCAGCGCATCGCCCAACAAATGGGAGGGCGAAACAACACGGGGGGATAAGCCATGCTTTGGGCGCTCTACACAGAACGCTTTCGTAAAGTGCTGCTTCACGCGGAGGATTGGGCGATCCGACTGCGGTCGCCCTACATCTCCTCCGAGCACATCTTGCTCGGTCTGCTGGAAGAAGAAGACACACTGGCAGTGCAAATTCTGGAGCGGCTGGGGGTCAACATCCACCAACTGAAAGCGGAGTTGGAAAGCCAACTGCGGGCGCAAGCGCCTGCCCATCCGCCTGTTGGCTCGCCTACTTTGACTTCGCCTGCCAAGCAGGTGCTCATTCGGGCGGCGGATGAGGCGCGGGCGATGAACGACAGTCACATAGACACGGCGCACTTGTTGTTGGGGTTGCTGCGGGAGCGGCAAGGGTTGGCAGCGAAAATCTTGGCGAAATACAATGTCCGCTTTGAAGATGTGCGACGGCGCCTTTACGAGATGAAGGCTGACGCTGAAGGGACTACCCATCACTTCCGCAAGCGCACCAACACCCCTGCCTTGGACGCCTTTAGCCGCGACTTGACCCAACTGGCGATGGAAGGCAAATTGGACCCCGTCATCGGTCGGGAAACGGAGATTGAGCGGGTCATCCAAATCCTGTGCCGCCGCACCAAAAACAACCCCGTTCTGGTCGGCGATGCAGGGGTGGGCAAAACCGCTATCGTGGAGGGGTTAGCCCAACGCATCATCCGACAGGAAGTCCCCGACCTCCTGCGGGATAAGCGCCTCGTCGCTTTGGACATGGCAGCCATCGTCGCTGGCACCAAGTATCGCGGCGAGTTTGAGGAGCGGATGAAGCGCATCCTCAACGAAATCCGCCAATCGCAAGGGCAAATCATCCTCTTCATTGACGAGTTGCACACTATCGTTGGCGCTGGCGCTGCTGAGGGCGCTATTGACGCTTCCAACATTCTCAAACCCGCCCTTGCTCGGGGCGAGTTGCGCTGCATCGGCGCCACCACGCTGGAGGAGTATCGCCGCTACATAGAAAAGCACTCCGCCTTGGAACGGCGCTTCCAACCCGTCTATGTTTCCGAACCCACGCTGGAGCAGACAATTGAAATTCTGCGCGGTCTTCGCACAACCTATGAAACTTTCCACACTGTGCAAATTGATGACCGCGCCTTGATTGCGGCAGCGCGGTTGGCGCAACGCTACATCACAGACCGCCGTCTTCCTGACAAGGCGATAGATGTCTTGGACGAAGCCTGTGCGCGGGTGAAACTGCAAACTTCCTCCCCACCCCGCGAGATGCGCCAGTTGAGCCAAGAGTTGGAGCGGCTGCGAGCAGAGAAGGATCGCGCCATCCAAGAGGGCGACTATGAACGCGCCAACATCTTGCGGCAGCGAGCGCAGCGGATTCAGGAGCAATTGGAGGAACTCCACCGAGAGTGGCAGGAGCGAACTATGGAAGACATCCCCACCGTGACAGAGGAGGATGTGGCGAAGGTTGTTGCGGAGTGGACGGGTGTGCCTGTCTCCCGCCTCACGGAGGACGAAACCCGCCGCCTTCTGAAGATGGAGGAGTTCCTCATGCAGCGGGTGGTGGGGCAAGAGGAAGCCATCAGTGCCATCGCTCGGGCAATCCGCCGGGCAAGAGCAGGGCTTAAAGATCCTCGCCGTCCAACGGGCACTTTCGTCTTCTTGGGTCCGACGGGTGTGGGCAAAACTCTGTTGGCGCGGGCGCTCGCCGAGTTCCTGTTCGGCACTGAAGATGCCCTTGTGCGCATTGACATGAGCGAATACACCGAACCCCACACCGTCTCCCGCTTGGTAGGTGCGCCCCCTGGTTATGTGGGCTACGAAGAAGGCGGCCAATTGACAGAAGCCGTCCGGCGCCGCCCCTTCTGCGTGGTGCTGCTGGACGAATTTGACCGCGCCCACCCGCAAGTGACCAACATCCTGCTGCAAATCTTGGACGAAGGGCGCTTGACCGACGCCCAAGGGCGCACCGTAGACTTCCGCAACGCCATCATCATCATGACCAGCAACATTGGCTATCGCGGTTTCCAACACGAACTCAGCGAATCCCGATTGGGCTTCAAGCCGGAAGCCGACGAAGCATTGGAGCGCAAAGTCTTCACCGAGATGGAGAAGCGCATGCGCAAACTTTACGAGGAGCGCTTCAGCGCCGAGTTCCGCAACCGAATAGACGAGGTCATCATCTTCAAACCGCTGCAGCGCGAGCATGTCCTGCGGATTGTGGACATAGAGTTGCGCCCCGTTCGCGAGGAGTTGGCGCAGAAATCCATCCAACTGGTGCTCACCGATGCTGCCCGTGAGCGCTTAGCCGACTTGGGCTACGACAAATACTACGGTGCTCGCCCGCTTCGCCGCACGATTCAAAACTATGTCACCGACCCGCTGTCCGAGAAGATTCTCGCCGGCGAAGTGCGGGAAGGCGACACCGTCGTCGTGGACTGCGACCCCACCACGGGCGAGATTGTCCTGAGAGTGGGTGCAATGGAATTGGCAGGCGCTGGCATCGGCAGCACCGAAGAAGCGAACAACAACTGACTCTTGCATGGTAAACCTCTTGCATGGTAAAGAGCCCCCGCCCTCTGGAGGGTGCGTCTCCTGACGCACCGAATGAAGGAGAAACGAAATCGGCGCATCAGGGGATGCGCCCTCCAAAACGACGGTTAATCTCCATTGGGGACAAGCCCCAATGTTACCGTCGCATCGTGAGAGCGTCAGCGAAACTTCTTTTTAGTTGAAGCAAATCGGACGCTACCGCGCTGAACGGCTAAGCCAACTCCCCAAGCGGCTCATCAAGTGGCGGAGCCACGATGGCGCTGTTACCTGCGGTATTTCGTAACCGCAGTTAGGACACTTGACCAAAAGCCGGCAGCCTCCCCGCAGCGGGCACCGTTGACAAACCGTCTCTCTCGCCTGCTGGGGTAAGAACTGAAACCCGCACAGCGGACAAATAATCTGCTCGTTGCGCTCAGACACAAGCGTCACTCCTCAGCATGGGGATTTGAAGCAAAAGCCGCTTCATTGTGGCGCACCAGACAAGTCAGCGGTTTGACCGCAGATAAGAAGCCAGCCATTCAGCAACGGGCTCCAAGTCAAAGGACCACCATCCGTGCGGGTCGCCAATTTGGAACAGGGTCACGCCGACCACTTCCTTGTCCTTGCGCAATTCAGCATCAAACCACTGAAGCCACGCTTGAAACTTTTGCTCATCACCTCTCGCCCGCCAACCGTCCGTTTTGGGGTTGCCGGCTTTGTCAATCCCCCCTTCGGTCAAGATGAGGGGCAAGTCCGCAAGGTCAGGGTAACGCTGCCGCAAAAAGGCGTAGAACAGCCGATAGCGTAGCGAATACCAAATCTCCACGCCCTCATCCGTCGTGTAGCGCAGCGAATAGGCGTGGTAACTCCACGCCCCTTTGAATCGCTTCGCTGCTCGCAAGGCAGGGACGAAAGCCTCCAACTTGGCTTGGATTTCCTCCAGCGAACCTGGCGGGTTACCGACGGCGATGCTGCCGACACAAGGGCGCATTCCGGCGCGGGCAATGTGTTCGCACAATCGTTCCCAGAAGCGAGCAAACCAACGGGCTGCTTCCACGCTTTCCCAAGTGGGCGTGTTTTCGCCTTCGTTCGGTCCTTCCAAAAAGTCAACGCAGCGACGGTCTTCAGAAGGCAAGGCGTTCACTGCTGGCGCCAAAACCCGCTGCCAAAAATCGTCAGCGCTGGTGATAGGGTCGTCTGCGAGTCGGTAACGCACCTGTGGCGTTCGCTCCCAAACCCGCATCACCACTATGCCGTTGGGATAACGCCGCTTGTAATCCCGCATCGCTTCCCGCATGGTTCCTAACGCTTGCGGGTCCAAAACCTTGATGACGCGCGGACCGGCTGCAACGATTTTCCGCGCCCCCTCCGTGTAGTTCCCGATAAGGTGAATGCCCAACTTGCTGGTAGACAAGGGTTCCAGAAGCAGCAGCGTCAGTAGCCACCACATTCGCCTGCACCCCCATCGTCTCGTGTCAGGTGGCATTTGAACCCTGACTGCCGAAAGTATGCCCTTTTGTGGCGCAGGTTGGCACACTTTGAAAGACCTTGCTGTGAGCCCTAAGGAGGCGATGGGGATGTTTGTGTCCATTCGCGACGATGTGGTCTTGCACGGCGGTTTCGGGAGCATTGCGGAAGGGTTGCAGGCGTTGGGGATAAACGCTGTGGAACTCCATGTGCGCCGCGACCTCACGGTTCGCGCCGCTCACCAACTCAACGCAGTTCCACGACTTGCAAACCCCTAACGGTGTGCTGGCACTGGCGCAAGAACTGGCTCACCACAGCGTCCGAGTCAGCGCCTTCTTATTGGGCAACGACTTTGGAAAGCCCGACGCCGACGAGCAAGTCACATGGATGGTTCGCACCGTCCAACTGGCACACCAACTAAATGTGCCCGCAGTTCGCGTGGACGCTGTGGTCAGCGGTTGGGAAGCGTTGGGATTGGAAGGCGCTGTCCGCCTTTTTACCGACTTCATCAAAAAGGTGCTGCGTCCCGAGTTCCTGCACGCCGTTTTGGAATCTGTAGGTTCACCACGCTTAGGCTTGACTTTGGACACAGGCAACTTTTACTGGTTCGGTCATCCCCTTTCCGAGGTTTACGCCATCATGCGTCAATTTGGAGGTGCGGTCAAACACACCCACATCAAAAACATCGCCTACCCACCTGAGTTGCGGGAGCAGCCGCGTCCCAAATACGGAAAGTTCGTTTGCCCCATCCCCGACGGAGACATTGACCACCGAGTAGTTGTGGGCATCCTGAAGGAGGCAGGCTACACTTGGGATTTGTGCGCAGAGGATGAATCGCTGGGCAAGTTCGCTCCTTCGGAGCGTCCACAAGTGCTCAAGCGCGATGTGGAGCACCTGCAGGAGTTGGTGGCAAACTTTTAGTCGGTGATCAGGGGTGACGATCCTGCGCTGTTGCGAACGCCATGAACTGCCCTTAGGACAGCGCACTTTGGTGATGGGCATCCTCAATGTCACACCCGATTCCTTTTCTGGCGATGGCGTCATTGACACCGATGTTGCCGTCGCTCGGGCATGGCAATTCGTGGAGGAAGGGGCGGACATTGTGGACATTGGGGGCGAATCCACGCGCCCTGGCTCGCAACCTGTCCCTGCTGACGAAGAATTGCGACGGGTGTTGCCCGTCATTGAACGCTTGCGCGCTCAGAACTTCCCGCTGCCCATCTCGGTGGACACCTACAAACCCGAGGTGGCGACAGTAGCATTGGACGCAGGAGCATGCATCGTCAACGACATCTTTGGGCTGCGCCAACCGGGCATGTTGGAACTGGTAGCGACGCGCAAGCCTGTCACCGTCATCATGCACATGCAAGGCACGCCCCAGACAATGCAACTGAACCCAACCTACGAAGACTGCGTGCGCGAAATCGCTGAATTTCTGAAGCAGCAAGCGGAAGCCGCTATCAAGGCAGGGTTGCCACAAGACCGCATCATCGTTGACCCTGGCATCGGCTTTGGGAAAACAGTGCAACACAATTTGGACATCCTGCGTCGCTTGCGGGAGATCAAGGCGCTGGGTTTCCCTGTGCTCATCGGCACTTCCCGCAAGAGTTTCATCGGGAAAGTGCTGGGCATTGATGTGCCGGCAGAAAGGGTGTGGGGAACCGCAGCCACCGTCGCTCTCGCTATCACCAACGTTCGGGTGCACGATGTGAAAGCGATGGTGCAGGTAGCGCGGATGACCGACGCGGTCGTGAGGGGCTATTTCGGGGCTTAAGCGACACGGGGAAAGGAGCGAGTAAGGAGGGATTGACGATGGCTCGGAAGAATGCTGGCAAGCAGTCAACGGGACGGAAAACAGCCGCACCTCGCCGCCCTTCAGTGCGTCGTCGCCAACCTGTCTATCGGGTTTTGTTCGTGGCATCGGAGGCTTTCCCGTTCGCCAAGACGGGTGGCTTAGCCGATGTGGCAGGTGCTCTCCCCAAAGCGTTGGCGAAACGCGGGCACGATGTTCGGCTCTTGCTCCCCAAGTATCGGGCAACTTTTGACCCGAACCACAACACCCAACGAGTGGTGGACCTGCCCCATGTTCCCTTCGGCACCTTCGCCCTCGGCTGCGGGATTGATGAAAGCGATGCGCTCAAAGACGATGGTGTGACCGTTTACCTGATTGAGCACTTCGGGCTTTACGATCGTGACCGCCTTTACGGCTACGAAGACGACTGGGTGCGTTTCGGGTTGCTGAGCAAAGTTGCTTTGGAGTTGCCCAGAGCCCTCAACTGGCAGCCCGACATCATCCACTGCAATGACTGGCAAAGCGGTTTGGTTCCTGCGCTGCTGAAAACGAGTTATCGTAACGATCCCTTCTTTGCTCGGACTGCCACTGTGTTCACCGTTCACAACTTGGCGTATCAAGGCAACTTTGACCCTTCAGTCATCCACGCTTTGGGCTTGCCGCCCGAAACCTTCAACATGCATGGGTTAGAGTTTCACGGGCGCGCCAGTTTCATCAAGGGTGGGCTGTATTACGCGGACTTGCTCACCACCGTGAGCCCGCGCTATGCAATGGAAATTCAAACTGAAGCGTTCGGCGAGGGGTTGCACGGGCTTTTGCGCGACCGCGCCGCTCAAGGGCGATTGGTGGGGATTCTCAACGGCATTGACTACGAAGTGTGGAACCCGCAGGCCGACGAGTATTTGCCCGTCAACTATGACAGCCGCACGGTTGTCAAGGGCAAAGCCGCCAACAAGAAAGCCCTGTTAGAGAGGGTAGGATTGCCTGACAGTGACGAAATGGTCATCGGCATCGTCTCGCGCTTAGCGCATCAAAAGGGCTTTGATGTCGTAGCGGAAGCCGCTGATGCGTTGCTGCAACTTCCTGTGAAACTGGTTGTGCTGGGTGCTGGTGAACAGGAACCGCTGTTCGCTGCCCTGCAAAAGCGCTACCCACAGAAGGTGGCAACGCGCCTGGGGGTTGTGGACGAAGAGTTGGCGCACTTGATTTACGCGGGCGCCGATGCGTTCCTGATGCCTTCCCGCTTTGAACCTTGCGGGTTGGGGCAAATGATTGCCATGCGCTACGGCACTGTGCCCATCGTCCACGCCCATCGTCCACGCCGTCGGCGGCTTAGCCGATACGGTTCAAGACTTTGACCCGCAAACGAAACAGGGCAATGGTTTCGCTTTCACGGGTTTGACCGTTGACAACTTGGTGGGAACGGTGGAGCGGGCGGTGAGCGTTTACCGACAACCAACCCTTTGGCGCGCGTTGCAGCGCAACGCGATGAAGGCAGACTTCTCGTGGGACAAAGCCGCCGAAACTTACACAACCATCGCCTATCCCACCGCTTTGCAAATCCGCCAGCAAGGTTGAGGAACTTTTGCCTTGTCCGTCGTTGCAGCAAAACTTGCGCAAAACTTGAATGGCTCAACCGTGACCTTCATCAAGGGGTGATGTTGATGCGTTTGTGGCAGCGAGGGATGTTGGCTGCTTTGTGTCTTGCGCTGGTTGGCTTGCTAACAGCCCAAAAGGCGCCTTCCCTTGCCTATCGCATCACGGACAAAACGACGCTGGGGCAAATCCTAAGCGATTTGACCCGCCGCACCACCGCGCAACTGCGGATGGACGAGACTACCCGCGCTTTTGTGCACCGCTATACCTTCCCGCCCCACATGATTGGCGCTGTTGTAACGGGTGCCAATGCGGGTGAGGTGTTAGCCTTCTTGTTCGGCGCTGGCTGGGAACGCTCACCGTTACCAAAGGAACTGCGTGCCCAGTTCCCCAACCGTCAATTGGCACGGACGCCTATGCCTGTCGTCATTGACGGCAAGAAACTGTGGACTTGCAACAACCGCGCCTTTGACTGGAAGTGGGAAAAGCCAAAAGGCGGACCGCCAGGTGGCATCATCACCGTGCGCTTGCGGGTGCAACCCGATGGCGACCTTGTCCAACGGGAACCCATAGACTTGCGCCCGCTGCAAAACGATTTCTCGCTGGACTACTTGCGCGACCGCATCAAAACCTTGACGGGTGTTTACTTCAACTTTGACCCTGAGTGGCATCAGAATGTGCATTACAAGTTGCTGCCCGAATACAAAGGGCAGGTGTTGCCGGCAGACCCGCACATTCCGCTGTTTGTGCGCAAGATGCGCGCCATCTTTGGCGACTCCATTGACAAACCCCGAACTTTAGGACAGTGGCTGAGCATTTTCGCCGCAGCGCTGAACGAACACAGCAAGGCACGGGGCTGTCTGTGGCTGTGGACTTGCAGCGATGGTGCCAATCCCATCTACACGCTGCGCTGCTACGCGCATGTGACGAACGAGTAAGTCTTTGCCAATCGGTTCGCTAAAGGCTTGCATCCATCGGCTAACTCAGCATCACGGTCCGTTATTGCGGAGGTGTGCACTCTTTTGCCGAAACCGTTTGAGCGCGGCGAGTGGGTGCTGCTCATCCCCCTAAACCCTGAGAAGACCCAACGGTGGATCGCGCAGGTGGGAGAGAAGTTCACCACTGCCGACGGGGTCTTTGACCTGAGCACTCTTGTTGGTCAGCCCCCTGGCACTGTTGTTCTTTCCCACTTAGGGCAACCTCTCGTTGCTGTTCGCCCCACAGCAGCCGATTGGGTGCTCCACGCTATCAAGCGACAAACGCAAATCACCTACCCCAAAGAGATGGGCTACATCCTTGTGCGTGCGGGTGTGATGCCGGGCAGCATCGTGGTGGAAACAGGAAGCGGCAGGAAGCGGCAGCGGCGCATCCACCCTCATGTTCGCGATGGCGGTCGGCGATTCAGGGCATGTCTATTCCTACGAACGGCGCACCGAATTTTCCGCTTTAGCCCAGCGCAATGTGGCGCGAGCAGGTCTGAGCCATCGCGTCACTTTCAAAGTGCGCGACATTGCCGAAGGCTTTGATGAGCGGGATGCAGATGTGGTGTTTCTGGATGTGCGCGAGCCCTGGCTCTACCTGAAGCAAGCCGGGACCGCATGGTTGCCCACACGGCTTTCTTGCTCTTCGCTCGCAAGTATCGCAAAATGGAAGCGCCGGTAGGTAACTCGGAGGAGACCCAACCAACGCCTTGACAAAACGGCATCGTCCTCAAGTGACGGAGCGTGAGGCGCCGATGCGACCACAAAGCGTCGCTGTGCGGGTGGAGCCTCTGCCGCTGCGGGAAGCGCCTCCAACCCTTTTGCCCTGGCAGTGGTGGCGTGCCGTAGCGATTGGGCTGCTGCTCTCCGTGCCCAACGCTTACTGGGTCATGCAAGTGGAGGGCACTTGGCACTCGGGGCACCCCACCTGCATCTCCTTCTTCTGGAATGTCGGCTTCTGCCTGATGCTGCTGGTCTTCCTCAACCTTGCCATCAAAAAAGTGGCGCCGCGTTGGGCGCTGGTTCAGCAAGAGTTCGTCATCATTTTCGTCGTCCTTACCCTCGTCTCGTCGTTGCCTGGTCACGATGCGCTGCAGTTGGGCATCCCGCAAATGGCAATGCCCTTCTGGTATGGCTTTCAAAATCCCGCTCTGCGCTGGCAGGAGACTTTTCTGAACGCTATGCCCACTTGGTTGGTCGTCACCGACATGACGGCGCTGCGGGATTTGTTCTTCGGTGGCTCATCGCTTTATCGCTGGCACTACCTGCGAGTGTGGCTCCCAACCGTGCTGTGGTGGACGGTTTTTGCGATGGCTTTGGGTGCCGTCTATGTCGGCTTGATGGCGCTGATGCGCCGCCAGTGGACGGAGCACGAGAAACTCTCTTACCCCGTCATCCACATCCCGTTGGCGCTAACCCGTGAGGGTGGGCGAGCGGAGTTCTTCACCAACAAGTGGTTCTGGTGGGGCTTTGGCGCTGTCGCTGCCTTGAACCTCATCAACGGGTCATCAACGGGCTGAATGCTTTCTATCCTTCCATCCCTCGCATCCCTGTCCGCCACGATGACTTGCAACTTCGCCTTGACCCCATCCTTTACGGACTGGGGCGACCATGGAACGCGGCAGCACCACCGTTCTTCAGTTTCCCCCTCTACCCCTTCATCACCGCTATGGGCTACTTGATTCCGCTGGACATCGCCTTCAGCATGTGGTTTTTCTACCTGCTGCGGAAAGTGCTGCTTATCATCACCGATTGGCTGGGCTTCTTTCGTGGGGCAGGTTACATTGTGAGCGGACCACCCTATTTAGTGCAGCAGTCCTACGGGGCGTGGCTGATGCTCACCATCCACACCCTTTGGGCAGCGCGATATTACCTCAAAATCGTTGGGCGGGAAATCGTGCGTCCGTCGCCAATAAGTCGGGAAGAACCGCTCAGTTATCGGGGTGCCTTGCTCTTGACACTGGCGGGCTTTGCCTTCCTCCTCTGGTTCTCCATGCGGGGCGGGATGAGTTGGTGGGTGGCGCTCATTTACTTCACCGTCTTCTTCGGCTGGTCTATGGCGATTGGCAAGTGCCGTGCTGAATTGGGACCGCCCGCCCATGAAATCGTGGGGCTCAACTCTGCCAACTTCCTTGCCCACACCATCGGCATGGGACGGCTGAGCACCCGCGATAAAGTGATGATGCCGCTGTATTGGTGGTTCAACGGGCGCGGGCACCGCAACCACCAGTGCCCCATTGTCTTGGAAGGCTTCAAGATGGCGCAAGTGACGGGGATGAATGTCAAGGCGTTTCCGTGGCTAATGGTGCTGTGCTTCGGGATTGGCACCGTGTTGGCGTATTGGGCGGCTTTGCACCAACTTTACAAAATCGGTGGCGTCAACAATCCAATCGGCGGCGGTGAAAACCCGCTCATCATGCACAACTGGGGGCAACTCAATCAGTTGCAGGCGTGGATAGAAGCCCCTGAACCCGTGAACCCATCGGGCATCTTTGCCATCTTTGTTGGCGCTGCCGTTGTGGAAGCGTTAGCCCGGCTGCGGATCGTTAGCCCGGCTGCGGATGCACTATTTGTGGTTCCCCTTCCACCCAGCGGGCTACGCCCTTGCCCTCAACTTTGGCGTGGATTACTTCTGGTCGTGCCTGATGATTGCCAGTGTGCTGAAATTCTTCGTGCTTCGCTATGGCGGTCAGCGAACCTACCAAGCCACTCTGCCCTTCATGTATGGCATCGTGTTGGGTGAATACACCTTCGGTGCCTTCTGGAGCGCTGCCAGCGTCATTCGCCAAAAACCCATCTACGACTTCGCCCCCGGTTAAGCAGAAGGACACCTGCGAGAAACTGGCAGCGTTGCCGGAAGCGCCCGGCGTTTACCTGTTCAAGGATTGGCACGGGCGGGTGCTTTATGTGGGCAAAGCGGTCAACTTGCGCCAACGCGTCCGCGCTTACTTTCACGGCGAAGAGCAAACCCGTCCGTGGCTGCGGGAGATGCTTGTTCGCATCGCCGATGTAGAAGTGCTGACCACTCGCACGGAGAAGGAAGCCCTCATCTTGGAAAGCAATCTCATCAAACTGCACCGACCGCCCTTTAACATCCGCTTCAAGGACGACAAGTCCTACCCCTTCCTCAAAGTGAGCCTCAACGAACCTTTCCCTGCCCTCATCATCACCCGCCAGCCCAAAGACGATGGGGCGCGCTACTTTGGTCCCTATCCCGACGGCACCGCTTTGCGCGAAACGGTTTCCTTGCTCAAGCGCCTGTTTGGCGTCCGCACCCTCAAAGTTGTCAACGACAGGCGCCGCAGCGGTTGCCCTTGGCGGGACACCAACAAACTTCTACCCCGCGCCTGCTTGGAGTATCACCTGCACCGCTGTTCGGGTCCGTGCGTTGGGGCGATTGCGCCCGACGAATATCGTCGCACCGCTCAGCAACTCTGCGAGTTTTTGGAAGGGCGCACCGCTGAAGTTTTGCGACAACTGGAGCAAGAGATGTGGCAAGCAGCGGAGCGGGAGGAGTTTGAGAAAGCCGCGAAATTGCGCGACCAAATCCGAGCCATCCAAAACATCACGGAGCGCCAAGCGGTTCAGTTGCCCATCAGCGTTGACATTGACGCTTACGCTTTCGCCAACGAGATGGGGCTTGGTTGCGTGCAAATGCTCATCGTCCGCAGCGGGCAACTGTTGGGCGACCAACACTTCGTCGTGCGCGTCGGAGAAGGGCAAAGCGCTGCCGATGTCCTCGGAGCGTTCATCAAACAGCGCTACTCGTCGGGTGTGCCCGTGCCTTCGGTGGTGCTGCTGCCTGTGGAGTTGGAAGACGCAGAGGTCATTGCCGAATGGCTCAGCGAAAAGCGAGGCGAACCCGTCTCCGTGCTCACCGCTACAAGTGGCGTGCTGCGAGACCTTTTAGAGTTGGCGGAGCGCAATGCCCAACAGGCGCTGCGAGAAGAGTTGCTCCGCGAGGAACAGCAGCGGCTCAGTCACCAATTCGCCCTCGCTTCGCTTCAATCGCACCTGAACTTGCCAACGCTTCCTTGTCGCATTGAGTGCTACGATGCCTCCACCACGATGGGCGTGGAAACCGTTGGCGCGATGGTGGTGTTCGTTGGCGGCAAACCTGCGAAAAGCGAGTATCGGCGCTTCCGCATCAAAGGGGCGTGGCAGGTGGACGAAGTGACGGGCAAACCGCGCCCCGACGAGACGATTACGCTGCTATGCGGGAGATGCTCACCCGCCGCTTTCGCCACTACAAGGAAGGAGACCCCAAGTTTGCCGCTTTGCCTGACTTGTTGCTGGTGGACGGTGGGAAAGGGCAACTGTCCGTTGCCCTTCAAGTGCTGCAGGAGTTTGAACTTTCCATCCCCGTCGCTGCTTTAGCGAAGGAGCGAGAATTGCTCTATGTGCCTCATTCGGAAGCCCCCATCGCGCTGCCGTTCAACAGCCCTGCGTTGCACCTGTTGCAGCGCATTAGAGACGAAACGCACCGATGCGCTATCGGCTACCATCGCAAGCGCCGAACGCAAAAAGCGCTCCGCACCCTTCTGGACGAAGTGCCTGGCATTGGCGAAGTGCGTAAAAAAGCGTTGCTACAGCACTTCGGCTCACTGGAGGCGCTGATGCAAGCGTCGGTAGACGAGTTAGCGAAAGTGCCTTACATGACCCGCAAAGTTGCCGAGCAGTTGTGGCAGTTCCTGCACCAAGTTCTCTCCACCCCTCGCTCCTAATGGCGAAAATCTCTTGCGCAAGTTTAGTCACTCTGCTTCCGCAGCGCGCGTTGATGGCTTGTCTGTTATCCCTCAGGGTGTCCCTATCGGACCGTTACCCGCTCCACCTGACCGTTTGGCAGCAGGATGAGCACATCCATCCGATGTTTTTGCGGGGAAGGGATGGGAAGCGTCAACAAAGGTGCCCCAAGTCCCGGCCAAGTGACGGAATAGACGGAGGAAAAGGGGGAAAAGAGGAAGGAGCCCATCCCGTTGGGCTCATGTGGCAGGAGGTAGGACCAACGCCGATGCCACCAGCGTCCCCAACGGTAAGTGGAGAGCCCCACGATAACTTTCCGAAGCCCTTCCTGTCGGCTTTGGTGCGTGGAAGAACGCAAACTCGGGGCGGAGAAGGGGATGTCTGGGTGCCGCACCCAAAGGACTTCGGGGCAGCCATCCCCATTCAGGTCTGCGACCAGTTCGGGTGCCCCGTTTATTTCTGTGAAGTTCTGCCATACTTGCGGGTCGCGCACTTTCCCTTTAGGGATGTGCCAAATAACCCCTCTCGGAACAAGCCGCTCCTCCCACAGTTGGACTTGCAAGGGGTTGAGGGATAACACTTTGGGGCGCAGCACTCTTGTCACGCGCCAACCCTTAAGCGCCAACCACTTCCGCCCCTTCCCGTCAGATGCCCACAAGGGTGGCGAGAAGCAAAACAGAGGCACCGAAACCAACTGAACCCCTGCACCCTTCTCGCCCCAAGAAAGAACCGCCAAAGGTTGCGGTTTGGGGAGTGGGGGAACCATGAGGGCTCGGCGGAGGGGTAGAGAGGGAGGACAATTGAGCCGCTATACTCCACAAAATCCACGCTCTCGTTAGCGATTCTTGATCGTTTAGCAGCGCTTCGGCGCGTCCATCGCCATCTAAATCCCGCACCGTGGCAACAGTTACGAAAGGGGACCAAGTGCTTCCTTGAGGGAATTGCACGGGTGTAGCGACAAGTTGCACGGGTGTAGCGACAAGTTGGCGCTGCTTCGGCTCAAACCGCCAGAGATGGACAGTCAGTTGCTGATGCTGGTTCGGATTTTTGAGGCTGATGCTCAAAATGTCTGTTCGCCCATCCCCATCAAAATCGCCAAAAGCGAGGAATGTTTGGTCGGGCATCTTCGTCCTCTCCCTCTTGTTGCCCCACAGGATGCCCTGAGGTGTGATCAACTCTGGGTGTCCGTCCCCGTCAATGTCGCCGAGCCCCAAGACAGGCTCTTTCAGTCCTGACGGCAATTCTGCCCGAAACTGCCATTCGCCCTCTCCGTCCAGTTGTAACCAGAACCGTCGCTGACCGCTGCGGACAATCAAATCATCGGCAACCCCATTTCCATCGGCGTCCATCCATGCGCAAAAGTCCACTGGCAGGACTTTTGGGAAGGGAGTCAAAGTGGGAGCACCATTGCGCCACCGAAGCAGTCCGTAGCCCTGGTGAGTTCGCACAGGCACGGCGCGAATGGGGGCGAGGGGCAGTAAACTCTCCTCACTGGGGAAGAAAACTTTCAGCACTTTCCCCTGCAAGTTCACCTCTTCAAGGCTTGCTTCCCCGAACCGAACCCAAAAAGGTCCCGTGCCGTAGAGCAGGAGGAGTTCGGCGTTGCCATCACTATCCAAATCGGTGACGAGCCAACGAAAGGGGCGAGGCGAAATTGTGCCTAAAGTTTGCCGCCGAACTTGCGGGGGCAAACCCCAGAAGAAAAAGGGAACCGCAATACAGATGACAAAAAGGGCAATGAGCCATAAAGCCCAGTGCCGCATTCCCATCGCCTCCCTAACGCTGAAAAGGGACTGCTGCGCTTCCCTCCTCGGCATCGGCGCATGCCTGACCCGCTACTAATCTTGCCGCAAAATCAAAAGAGCGCACTGGCTCCGTTGGGAAGGGAGCAAATCATGGCGTGGTTTGCACGGTTGAAACAATGGTGGCAGAACAAGTATCGCCCACTCACGGCTTACGAACGGGGGCGGGCAGCGGAGAGGGAAGCCGCACTTTACTTGCGGCGGCGGGGCTATCGCCTCCTCGCCCAAAACTTGCGCACCCCTTTCGGCGAAATTGACCTCATCGTGGTCAAAGGGGAATGGGTTGTTTTC
>FWWL01003838.1_pt1 | contig 26511 bp, 23 predicted proteins | sample 2228331 | NCBI WGS metagenome assembly FWWL01 (sample SAMEA103939775, study PRJEB20133) | metagenome
GTTTCGGGCGGCCAGTAGCTCGTGCACGATGCGGTTATGCGCAGCTGCATCACGCGCCCAGTGTACCTGAATGCCGTTAGCGTGCGCCTGCGCCTCGAACTGCATAAAGAGAGCGTCCTGGCGTTCTCCCAAATTGGCGGCGTCATCCAAAATCCGATAAACGCCCTACCATTGCCTCCTTCTCTTTAAATATTGCCGCCTGTCCCCTCTCCGGATCGGCGCATGCAGCTTAAAAAGCCGTTGGGTCGCTGGCTTCTATCAACACCTTCTAGTTTTATCCTCGCCTCTTTGGGAGGCCGCTACTTGATTCAAGCATTGGCTGCGAATATACTGAACCATTCAGAACGTGCCCAATAGCCGATAGCCGATGCCCACGATTCTTGAAATCACCGACGAACTGTTGCATCTGCTCGAGCGGCTTGAAGCATCCGAAGGTCTTGACGAGGAAACGACCCGTCTGGTGGATGCCTACTTGCTCGATGTGGAGCAGGCGCTTGAAGACAAGGTCGACCGCTATGTGGCGCTCATGCGTGAGCTGGAACTTCGTGCTCAGGCCCGTCGCAAAGAAGCTGAGCGGCTACTAGCTCGGGCCCGACGTGATGAACGGCAGCTTGCCTTTCTGCGCGAACGACTCATTGCAGCGCTTCGCCGGCTCGGACGTATGAAACTGGAGACCCGACGCTATCGCGTTGCCGTCTATCAAAGCGGCCAGCCGCCGGTAGCGCTGCGCGTTCCGGTAGAAGCACTGCCCGACGAGCTGGTGCGTATCAGGCGCGAGCCGGATCTTAAAGCGATCCGCCAGGCCCTTGAAGAAGGACGCATCGGAGCGGACATTGCTGTGCTAGGCGAGCCGAAATGGACGGTACGGATCACATGAAAACCTGAAACTTTAAAAAAGGCAAACCAGACGCTTTGCGCCTAACGCTGGCATCTACGATGCTTTTTTGTTAAGTTGAGGGCCAAGCGAACGAAATCAGCTCTATGTTGCCGGAAAAACTGCCACTGCCCGCAGCCAGCGCGTTTGCCGACGACCTGCTACCGCTGTTTCTGTCGCGCTGTCGCTCGGAAAATACGCGCCGGGCCTACCGTAACGACCTGGAAGAATTCTTTGGCCTTTTCTTTGAGGACCGACGGCTTTCACTGGAGAATGTGCAGAACGTTACCTTTGCCCACGTCAATCTTTATATCGAACACCTCAAGCGTAGCGGCTGTGCTGAAAACACGCTCCGGCGTAAGATTGCCTCGATCAGTTCATTTTTTCGGTGGGCCGAGGCGGTTGAGCTGGTCGACCGTTCGCCGGTGATTCGACTGCTGGTGCAGCTGCCCCGCGCCTCGAAGGAGCGCCACATCGTGACGCTTTCGCGCGAAGAAGCCCGTCAGATGCTGGAAGCCGCGCGGGCACATCCCCGCACGGGCATTCGGGACGAAGCACTCGTGCGCGTGTTGCTCTACTGCTGGTTGCGGCGCAGCGAGGCGGCCGCCATGAACTTCGAGCACATCCGCAAGGTTGGGACCCACTACGTGCTCCGGCTACCGCGTACAAAGAAGGGCACTGAAGAGATCGTCAAAATTCCTCCGGACTGCATGAGCTCGCTTGAGCGATTGGCAGCCTTTTATGGAGAAGCGCGTGGACCAGTCTGGCGCAGTTTTTCGAACAACTCGCGCGGGCGACGGCTTTCGGCGCAGAGTATCTACAACATCGTGGCGCGGCTGGCAAAGGAGATCGGGTTGGATCGGCGCATCGGCGCGCACACGCTCCGGCACACGGGGATCACGCTGGCCGTACAGAGCGGTGCCCCGCTGCACAAAGTGCGGAGCCAGGCGCGGCATGCAGACATTCAGACAACCATGGTCTATGTTCATCAGCAGGACTTTCTCGATGACAACGCCGCCGATTATGTGCATCTATGAGGTTACCCTGGAGGCTCAGCACCAGCCCTTGAAGCCATCTTTTCCCTGTCCCGTCGGAGCAACCAAGCTGCGCCCATAGTGGTTTTCGGCGTCAAAGGCGGACGGGTCTGTGCGGCATGGCCATACGTGGCCGTTCGGATGAACGCGGCCCCCGGTCGCTGTGCAACCGTGGAGGCGGAGGAACCGGCCGCCGCCATGGATCTCCTGGAGGCGGTGGGTCTTGCGAAGAGCCGGAATCATTGTTTTTCCAGATGAAATGCCATAGGATCGTCCCCACGATCATGGGCGCCAGCGCCAGTAACACCCCGATCACCTGATAGATCCAGTCCATGATCCCGAAAAAAAAAATCGCTTCCTCTCCTGTTAACCAATTATAAAAATTATGCCGGCGAGCGCAAGCCCGAGCGTAAAAAGTTTTTCGGTTTCCCTCAGAAAAATGGCGGCTACGCAGAAAATCATTACGGAACTGGTCGCCTGGCAACAGCAGCATCTGTCCGAGCAGGGGCCGTTTTTGATCTTAGCCGGACCGACAGCCGTGGGAAAGACGGATCTCAGCCTGGAGCTGGCCGAAGCACTACAGGCGGAGATTGTCTCGGCCGACAGCCGCCAGGTCTACCGCCAGATGACCATAGGGACGGCGAAACCTCCCCGCGAGGCACTGCAGCGCGTGCGGCATCATTTCATTGACGAGTTAGATTTAGACGAGCCATTTTCGGCCGGGCACTTTGCCTTTGCCGCCTGGGAGCGAATTGCCCAAATCCTCTCTCGTGGGCGTATTCCGCTCGTGGTGGGCGGCTCTACGCTTTATCTTTATGCCCTGCAATTTGGCCTGGCAGAAATCCCCGACGTCGATCCGACCGTCCGTCGCTGGCTTAATGAGCGGCTCCTTAGTGAAGGGGCGGAGGCCCTCTATGCCGAATTGCAGCGCGTTGACCCAGAGGCAGCGGCTCGCCTCGATGCTACCAAGACGCAGCGGGTTATCCGGGCGCTTGAAGTCTATCACGGTACCGGTCGACCCATTACGTTCTACCATCGGCACCATAGGCCCTCGCCGCATGCGTTCCGGACCATTGTGCTCTACCGTGATCGTCCGGTGCTCTACGAGCGGATCAATCGCCGGGTGGATCAGATGCTGGAGGCCGGATTGATCGAGGAAGTCCGCGGGATTCTAGAAGCCGGTTTCAGTCCGGAGTTGGATGTGCTGCGCACGATCGGCTACGAAGAGGTCATTGCCTATCTTCAGGGCGCATACGACTATGAAACCATGCGGCGCCTGATTCAGCGCAATACTCGACGCTACGCAAAGCGCCAGCTTACGTGGTTTCGCCGTTTCGATTTCGAATGGTTTGTGCTGGATTAGCGGCGGTGTAGGCGCATGCGCACGCGTCGTCCCCCGGCCTCGTAAGAGACTTCGTCGGCCAGCTCTTCTATCAGAAAAAGTCCACGTCCATAAGGACGGAGCAGCATTTCGGGATTGTCCGGATTGTAGCGTGGAATGCGCTCGCGATCGAAGCCCGTGCCCTCGTCTTCCACGCTGAGTTCTATGGTGTCTTCCCGAATGTCTAACGTGATACGCACCTGCTTGGAGGGATCCTCGCGATTGCCGTGGCAGACGGCGTTGGTGATGGCCTCATTAGCGACGACCAGCAGCCGATCGATCAGTTCGGGAGCGAGTTGAAGTCTATGGGCCAGCGCTTCGATCTGGAGCAGTGCTTGCTCCATTTCATCGAATCGGCTGGCAATTTTCAGCTGCTTTTGCATGACTGCTGTAGGGTTTCTTCCAGAAGCATGGCCAGCTGGCCGGTGAGTTGTCGTCGGTCGAATTGTGCCACTACTGAAGGCTTTCCGGCCGGAAGTCTTCCGCCTTTCCAGTCTTCATACAGACGCTGCAGCGTGCGTGCGATGGCCTCCACATCGTGCGGGGGCGCTAAGTAGGCGGCGCCATATTCAGTGAGCACCTGCCGTCCTACACCGGCCGGTATCAGCGCCAAAATAGGCTTGCAGGTTCCGATGTACTCGAACAGCTTGCTGGTGCTGATACCGGCGGCACCTGGCTGCTCGCCGACCGTCATCCAGAGCACATCGGCCGCTTTCAGCGCGGCAATGGCTTCTCGGTGCGGGAGGTAGCCCCGAAGTATTACCACGTCCTGTAAGTCCAGTCGTTTGATTAGAGCAGGCATATGTGGAGGAACAAGCCCAACAAAAACAGCCTCGATGTGAGCGCGTGCTTCTGGACGGGCTGCCAGCCACTGGGCCAGCGCTCGGAGAAAATCGTCCGGTTGCTGGGCATCATAGAAAACGCCGCTGTACAGCAGGCGCATTTTGTGAGTAGCGTGTGGTTCTGGCGCGATGGCTTCGAAGTCGGCCGGATCGAACCCATGCGGAATTACATGGACGGACGGCCCTCCGGAAGGAATGCGCTGAGCAATTGTCTGTTGCAGGTATGAATTGATCGTGGTAATGCGGGCGGTATGGCGGAACGTCCATTGTTCCAGGCGGGCGTGCAGCCGGCGATGCCAGCGTGTAGGATAGACCTGGCGGGGGTTTCCCAGCCAGTCGTCGCGATAGTCAAGCACCAGAGGACGGCCGCTCCACCGATGCAGCAGGGCGCCGATCAGCAGCGCCGTTGCCGGTGGTGCCGAGGCAAAAATGGTATCGATCGATTGGGTACGTATCAGGCGTAGACCCCTCCAGACGGCCGGTGGCAGCCACCCAATTTTATTATCCGGTATAAACAACCAGCCGTTAAGGCGGCTCCAGCGTTGGCGGACAGACTCAGCGGGCAGTGGGACCGATCTGCGGCCCTGGAACAGACGGGTGGGGTCCAGTGAGAAAGTTCGATGAATAGAAACCCCGGCGGCTTCCACTTCATCCAGCAGCGTCGCATCGTAGGCAAAGTAGCCGCCGGGATGGACGGTCAGCACGATTGGTTCCCAGCCGTAATCCGGAAGGTAACGGGCAAACTTAGCTACGCGCTGCACGCCGCTGAGCCCCATCGGAGGGAAGTAGTACGCGATGAGTAGCACCCGGCGCATGGCTTACAGAATGAGCAGCGTTCGGGGCAGGTGTGTGAGATTTTCGTGGCCGTCTGGTTGCAGTACGATCAAGTCCTCCAGGCGAATACCAAAACGTCCGGGCAGGTAGATGCCGGGTTCGATGGTAACGACCACGCCAGCAGGTAGCACTTCTTCATTGCCGGAGGCGATCCGAGGCCATTCATGCACCTGCAGCCCGACGCCATGGCCCAGACTGTGGGTGAAGTAGTCACCCCAACCGGCTGCCTCGATTACGGAGCGGGCTGCTCGGTCGAGTTCAGCGGCCCTAATGCCGGCGCGTGCGATTGCCAGGGCAGCTTCCTGCGCTGCTCGGACCGTTTCATGGATTTGCTCGACTTCTTGGGAAAGCAGGCCGATGATGACGGTACGGGTCATGTCGGATGCATAGCCATCCACGTAGCAGCCAAAGTCCAGAAGGACGACGTCGCCCACATCAAAGGCCCGATGGGTGGGACGTGCATGTGGTAGGGCGCTGTTGGGTCCTGAAGCCACGATCGGATCAAAGGCCATACGCTCGGCGCCAAGACGCAGATGGCGATAGACGATCTCGGCGGCCAGTTCACGTTCGGTAACCCCTGGGCGGATTAGTGGTAGTATTTCCTCGAAGACCTGCTCGCTGATGGCCTGAGCTCGGCGAATAGCCTGCAGCGCGTTCTCGTCTTTGACTGCTGTCAATTCGCACAGCCAGTGTTCAACACCGATCCATTCGATTTGTGGAAGTAGCTCCTGGTATGTCTGGAGGCAGGCACAGGTTAGGTGATCGGCCTGGTAGAGCAGGCGCTGTACTCCTTTCAGCAGTTCCTGCTCTACTGCATAGCGCATGAGATCGGAACCGGCTGCGTGTCGGGGAATCCCCTGCACTTCTTGTTCGGCCTGGGTGGTATAACGACCGTCCGTTAGGAAGTGTGCTCCATCGCGTCGGATTAGCAGTAGGGCGTTCGATCCGCTAAAGCCGCAGGCCCATCGGATATCCGGAAGCGCCGAAATCAGCACGGCGTCGGCGTCGGTCTGACGCAGTCGCTCCTGGATTTGGGCGATGCGTGCTGCTGTCATGAGAAACTTTTGCTTCTTTTAGAAAGAACGCAGCCAGTAGTTGGGCGCTTCCTTGGTGATGTAGACGTCGTGCGGATGGCTTTCACGGACGCCGGCTGGTGTGATACGTACAAAGCGTGCTTTTTCATAGAGTTCGTCGATCGTGGCACAGCCGCAGTAGCCCATGGCCGCCCGCAGGCCGCCGATCATCTGATAGACCACTTCGCTAAGGCGTCCGCTATAGGGCACCCGACCTTCAATGCCTTCGGGTACCAGCTTGGCCAGATCGTCTTCGGCGTCCTGGAAGTAGCGGTCCTTGCTGCCGGCGGCCATGGCGCCTACTGACCCCATGCCCCGGTAGCTTTTGTACTTGCGTCCCTCGTAGATGATGGTTTCACCGGGACTTTCCTCTACGGCGGCAAATAGGCTACCGATCATGACGCTGGAGGCACCGGCTGCCAGCGCTTTGGGGATGTCACCGGTGTGTTTGATGCCCCCATCGGCGATGATGGGGATGCCGCGCGGTCGTGCTTCTGCCGCACAGATCATGACAGCTGTGAGTTGAGGTACACCAACGCCAGCCACTACCCGGGTTGTACAGATTGATCCCGGCCCAATGCCTACCTTGACGGCATCAGCCCCGGCGGCAATCAGATCGCGTGTGCCTTCGGCTGTGGCCACATTACCGGCCACTACGTTCAGGTTTTCAAAATGCGTTTTGATCAACTCAACGGTGCGCAGGACGCCTTCGGAATGGCCGTGCGCTGTGTCGACCGTGACAAAGTCGACGCCCGCTTCGACCAGCGCGGCGACGCGATCCAACACGTCGGCCGTCACGCCAACAGCTGCGCCGACACGCAGGCGCCCGTGGTTGTCCTTACAGGCGTTTGGATACCTTCGCTTTTTCTCGATGTCCTTGAAGGTGATGAGGCCCTTGAGATAGCCTTTTTCGTCGACGACTGGCAGCTTTTCGATCTTGTTTTGCTCCAGAATGTGTTCCGCTTCCTCCAGGGTAGTACCGACCGGTGCGGTAATCAGTCCCTGAGCGGTCATGACCTCCCGCAGGGGACGCTGACTGTCGGTCTGGAAACGTAGATCGCGGTTGGTGACAATACCCACTAACCTGCCCTCCTGATCGACAATTGGAATGCCACCGATCGCGTATCGGGCCATAAGGCGGCGGGCGTCAGCGACGGTATCGTCGGGGTGTAGTGTGATGGGATCCATGATCATTCCGCTTTCGGAACGCTTAACGCGTCGCACCTCAGCCGCCTGACGCTCGATTGTCATGTTCTTGTGCAGAACGCCTACGCCCCCTTCGCGGGCAATAGCGATGGCCATCTCCGCCTCGGTGACGGTATCCATGGCGGCCGACACCAGCGGGATGTTGAGCGGGATGTTGCGCGTGAGCCAGGTTTTAGTGGAGACCTGGCGGGGCATTACCGCCGAGCGGGCCGGCACCAACAATACATCGTCGTAGGTTAGCCCCTCACCGACGAATTTCCAGGCAACGCGTTCGAGAATCTCAGCGCTTGACAGCGTTTGCGTCTCCATGACCAATAGGCAGGGTTTTGAAGGTTTTCGGAGGTTTGAGGCCGACCAGGCGATACAGGCGCCGCACCTCGGCTTCGGTCAGACGACGCCATTTGCCGGGACGTACACCTTTGGCCGTCAGGCCAGCGTAGTGTGTGCGCTTGAGCTGAACCACTTCGTGGCCGATGGCTTCCAGCATGCGCCGCACCTGTCGGTTGCGACCCTCATGGATCATCAGCGCGATTTCGTACGGGTTGGCCGGATTGATGGCTACCTGAATGGCCCGGGCCGGACCATCTTCGAGTTCTACGCCCCGTCGAAGTTGCTCGGCCTCTTCTGGTTTAACCGGTCGGACTGTCTGGGCAACGTAAATCTTTTCGACACGATAGCGCGGATGCATCAGACGGTTGGCCAGTTCGCCATCGTTGGTTAACAGCAGGACACCGGTGGTGTTACGGTCAAGTCGGCCAACCGGAAACAGCCCACGTTTCTGTTCGGGAGGCAGGTTGATCAGATCCAGTACGGTGCGGCGTCCATGTTCGTCTTCACAGGTCGTAATCGTGTCGTGTGGCTTGTTCATCAGGATGTAGAGCGCCTGCGTCTGGGGTACGACGCGGACACCGTTGACCTCGACAATGTCGTTTGGTCCAACGCGCATGCCCAAGTGTGCTACCTGGCCGTTGACGCGCACCTGACCACTGGCGATCAGTTCGTCGGCTTTGCGGCGCGAAGAGCAGATGCCCGTTCGGGCCAGATAGCGATTCAGGCGAACCAGCGTGGACTTATCCGACACCGTCATCTTCCCTCCCATAGAAATTTTATTCCGATAGTGCAGGTTGTCGAAGTAAACGAAATGCCGGTATCGGAAGTGCCCATTTGCTGGAAAATGGCCGGTGTCTTCTATTCGGAAGGCTCTTCCTCCTCGGAATCAAGAGAATACAGCAATCGCAGATGTTCGCGTTGGATTTCCGGATTTTCAAGCAGTTGTTGCAGTTCTGGTAGCTTGGGAAGATTCTCCAGGCTGTTCAGGCCAAAGTGTTCCAAGAAGCGTTGCGTGGTGCCATACAGCAAGGGTCTTCCAATCGTATCACTGCGTCCTTTTATCTCGATCAGTTCCAGTTCTTGTAGCCGTCGAATGGCGTAGTCAGAGTTGACGCCTCGAATATGGTCAACTTCAGGTTTGGTAATGGGTTGTCGGTAAGCGATGATTGCGAGTGTTTCGAGCAGCGTCTGGGATAGTTTGATTTTTTCTTGTTGTTTGTAGTATTGCAATAACGGATTTACTGAGGCCACCGTCGCCAGCCGAAAACCACCTCCCCAACGATAGATCCGAAAAACACGACCGGTCTGCTCATACACAGCGTTAAGCGCCATGATGGCCTGCTCAATCTCCCCAGCCTCTGGCCTGCTGCCATAGGCTTGCTCCCAGAGCGCGGCCAGCTCCTCAACAGAAAGCGGAGCATCGGCCACAAACAGCAACGCCTCGATCCCCTGCATCAGCGACGTGGCCACTGTTCCATTACGCTCAGGCTGCAACATCGGCCTCCTCCAGCGTGGTTGCTTCGCATGCTTCCACCAGAAAATCCTCCCGCCCTTCCAGCAGCCGGATCCATACGCCCCCCTGCCGGGCCAACTCCAGTACGGCCAGAAACGTGGCGATCACAAACCCCCGCGGACGCCCAGCCACCAGCTCTCCAAAAGTGCGCGCCCTTCCACCCTGAAGTTGCCTCTGCACATAGTGCATCTGCGCCTCCACACTGTAAACTTCCCGACGAATAGTGTGCGCCGGCGGCGCTACCCTCCGTTCCAACACCTTCCGCAATGCGTCCAGTAACGCCAGCAGGGAGACCGGGGCTAGTGGCGGTGGTCCCTGCTGGGTAGGTTCATCCCCCGCCCCAACCGCCGCACCGCGCGTGTAAAGCTGCTGTCGTGCCTCGGCCTGCGCATCCAGCCGCAGCGCAGCTTCTTTATAGCGCAGGTAATTCAAAAGCCGCGCCACCAGCTCCTGTCGGGGATCGCCAGACTCCGCTTCCTCGTCGGTTGGCGTCGGCGGGCGGGGCAGTAACATCTGCGCTTTGATGTGGAGCAGCACAGCGGCCATGTATAGAAAGTCCCCCACGCCGTCTAGATCCAACTCCTCCATTAGGCGCACATAGGCCAGGAACTCGTCAGCAATACGGGCAACCGGAATGTCATAGATGTTCAGCTCATCCCGCCGGATAAAGTAGAGCAGCAGGTCCAGAGGACCCTCAAAAACGGGAAGCCGAACGCGATACATGGCCTAACCGACGGTCACCCGCTCGCGAAACCACGCCACCGTACGCCGAAGTCCTTCCTGCAGCGATACCTTAGGTGCCCAACCCAGTTCGCGGCGGGCCCGCTCGTAACCCAGCACGCTGCGCTGCTGCTCGCCCGGCTTGGCCTCGCCGTGTACTTCTGGAACCTCGGGATTGATTAGATCGCGAAGCATACGAAAGAGCTGGTTGACGCTGGTTTCGATGCCCGTCCCAATGTTGAAGATCCCTGATCCCGGATAGGTCAGCGCAGCCAGATTCGCCGCCACTACGTCTTCTACGTACACAAAGTCACGGGTTTGCTCGCCCGATCCGTAGATGACCGGTTGCTTGCCTTCGAGCATGCGCTGCGTAAAGATGGCCACCACCCCAGCTTCCCCATGCGGATTCTGCCGGGGCCCATAGACGTTCGCATAGCGCAGCGCAACGTATGAAATGCCGTACTGCTGCTCGTAAAAATAGAGATACTTTTCCGAAGCCAGCTTCGTGATGCCATAGGGCGAAAGCGGTCGCACCGGGTGGTCTTCGTCCTGAGGCACATAATCTGGCTCGCCATAAATGGCGCCACCTGTTGACGCAAAGATCACCTTCTGCAGGCCGTGCTGCCGCCCGGCTTCCATCAGGTTCAGCAGCCCCACGATGTTAACGTCCGCATCGAACTTGGGGTCGGCTACCGAGCGGCGCACGTCCATCTGGGCGGCGTGATGAATCAGAATCGGAAACCGTTCACGGGCAAACAGCTCGACCACGGCCGCATCCCGAATGTCCATCTGATGGACCACCGCTCCGGCCGGTACGTTTTCTGCTCGTCCCGACGAGAAATCATCCAGGATATGCACCTCGTATCCTTTCTTAAGCAGGGCATTGGCTACGTGTGATCCGATAAAGCCAGCGCCTCCAGTTATTAGTGTTTTTTGCATTGCAATAACGGATTTTTTTGAGAAAGCCTTGCTAAAAGCTACAAAATAATCCCTCCTGGCAAAAGTCCCCCTTCCCACTTCATTCTGGCAATAACACTACTTTCGAATATAGCGCTCCGACAAACAGTTCGCGCGCCACCGCCTGCACCGCTTCGGCTGTCACCCGATCGACTTCCTGCAACGCTTCGTCCAGGCTGTAGTAGCGCCCAAAATACAACTCCTGCCGCCCCAACCGCATCATCCGACTGCTCATGTTCTCCTGGCCCAGCATCAGCGTACCCTTGACCTGGTTCTTGGCATGCGCCAGCACGCGCCGCCCCACCGGCTCCTGCACCAGCCGCTCCAGCTCGCACCGGATGAGCTGCTCAGCCCGGGCCACCCGCCGCGGATCCGTTCCCATGTAGACGCCCCAATCGCCGGCGTCCGCCTGCAGGTTGGCAAACGAGTAAATGTTATAGCAGTAACCGTACCGCTCCCGAATGTTTTGATTCAGCCGGCTTGACATGCCACCTCCCAGGATCGTGTTGAGCACGGTGAGTGCTGCACGGTGCGGGTGATGCAGGTCGTAGCCGCGCCCTCCCAGCACCAGATGCGCCTGTTGCACGCTACGCCGCTCGATGCGCTCGCCAGGCTGATAGGCTGGCACCGGTTGCCGCTGCCGGTTGTTCGTCGGACGTAGCGCCACGCCTCGCAACAGCCGTTCTGCCAGGGCCACCACCCGCTCATGCTGCAACCGTCCGGCTGCCGCCAGCACCATGCGATCTGGCGTGTAATGCCGCGCCATAAAATCCAGCAGCATGGTTCGCGTAAACGCCCGAACTGTCTCCTCCCGCCCCACAATCGGCCGCCCTAGCGGGTGCCCGGCATAGACCAGCTCCTCGAAAAGATCAAAAATGTACTCATCGGGTGTGTCTTCGTACATTTTCATCTCTTCGAGGATCACCTCTTTTTCTTTTTCGATCTCCCGCTCCGGGAAACGAGGCCGGAAGGCCAGATCGATCAGCGTATCCAGGGCCCGCTCCAGGTATTCATCCAGCACCCGCACGTAGTAGCAGGTGTGCTCTTTGGTAGTAAAGGCGTTCAGGTAACCGCCAACGTATTCGATGCGCTGGGCAATCTGGTGCGTGCGGCGTCGCTCGGTGCCTTTGAACACCATGTGTTCAATGAAATGCGTGATGCCAGCTTCTTCTTCGGCCTCGTCGCGACTGCCCACATCCACCCAGAGGCCAACGGCCACGGAGCGCACCGAGGGAATTGTCTCCGTCACAATTCGCAACCCACTGGGTAAAACCGTCTTCTGATAAGTTACCGTATCTGCTACAATCCGTACCGACATCGCTTGTTTGGTTGTTGACACGTTCGGTTTGCTATCCTTAACACAAAAAAGGCGAGAGCAACCAGCCCCCGCCTTCCTCTGCGCATCTCGCGTTCGTTTCGGTGCTTAACGATGGCGTCCGCCGCGGCCGCGATCCGGTCCGCGGCCACGTCCGCCCCGCCCCTCACGGCCGTGTCCAGACCCATGGGGCCGTCCGGAAGCCTGACCACGCGGCGGCCCGCTTCGTTCGTCCGTCGCCTGCTTGCGCACTGGTTCGCCGTTATTCATTTCAGGCTCTGGCGGCGGCAGGAAGGCTTTGCGACTGAGGCGCAGCTTGCCGTCCTCTCGAATCTCGATCAGCTTGACGCGGACCTTGTCGCCGACTTTTAGGTAGTCGTGAATGTCTTTCACGTAGCCGTGGTCCAGTTCCGAAATGTGAAGCAGCCCTTCTTTACCAGGCATGATCTCCACAATGGCGCCGAAGCTTTGGATGCTGCGCACGATGCCTTCGTACTCGGCGCCTACCTCGGGCACCGCCACGATCTGTTTGATCATTTCGATGGCCCGCTGGGCGTTTTCCTGATTCGTGGCTGCTACAGTGACCACACCCACACCATCACGCTCTTCGATCTCGATCGTGGTGTTCGTTTCACGCTGGATGCCTTGCACCACACGGCCACCTGGACCAATCACGGCTCCGATGAACTCTGGATCGATTGTGATCTGCGTCAGACGTGGTGCGTACGGTGAGAGCTCCGGACGCGGTGCCTCGATGGTCTGCTCCATCAGATCCAGGATGTACATCCGGGCGCGGCGCGCCTGCTCCAGCGCACGTTGCATAATCTCCCGCGTCAGCCCACCGATTTTGATGTCCATCTGGCAGGCCGTGATGCCATCCCGCGTGCCGGCCACCTTGAAGTCCATGTCGCCCAGGTGGTCTTCGGTACCGAGGATGTCGGTCAGAATGGCTACCTGGTCGTTTTCTTTGATCAGCCCCATGGCTACGCCAGCCACGTGTTTTTTGACGGGTACGCCAGCGTCCATGAGCGCCAGCGAGCCCGCGCACACGCTGGCCATCGACGAGGAGCCGTTTGACTCCAGCACGTCGGCATTGACGCGGATCGTATAAGGAAACGATGATTCATCCGGCAGCATGGCCGCCAGGGCCCGTTCGGCCAGATAGCCGTGGCCAACCTCACGCCGGCCTGGTCCCCGCAGAAGGCGAATCTCGCCGGTGCAGAAGGGCGGAAATTCATAGTGCAGGAAAAACCGTTTATCGCCCTGGACGAAGATCTGGTCGATCATCTGCACGTCCTTCGACGTGCCCAGCGTCACAGAGGCCAGCACCTGCGTTTCGCCGCGCGTAAAGATAGCCGAACCGTGCACGCGGGGTAGATAGCCCACCTCCATCCAGATCGGCCGGATCTCGTCTAGGCTACGACCGTCGATCCGGCGGCCTTCCCGCAGGATCATCTGGCGCATGACTTCGCGGGTCACCTGTGAAATCGCCTTGCGGATCTGATCGGCCGTCCATCCCTCAGGTGTGGCCTCAGCCAGCACGTGATTTCCGACCTCGTCGGTTGTGCTCAGCAGGGCCGCAACCGTCTCTTCTCCGATCTGCTCCAGGCCTTCGTAGAAGGCCTGTTTCTCGTAGGGAGCGCGCAGGCGCGCTTCCAGCTTTGGTACGGCCAGTTCGCGCACACGGGCGACCAGCTCCTCCGGAAGCGCGATCGTCTGGTACGGGAAAGGCTCCGGGCGACCATGCGCCTCCACAAATTCGAGCTGACCCCGGCAGAGCTTGCGGATGGCCTCGTGCGCCACCTCGAGGGCTTCGAGCATGTCCTCTTCACTGATTTCCTTCATCTCACCCTCGACCATCACGATGGCGTCTTCCTTGCCTGCCACCACCAGATTGATGTCGCTCTGCTCGAGTTCCTTGAGCGTTGGGTTGACGACGAACTGGCCGTCAACGCGTCCCACGCGCACCTCGGCAATCGGTCCGTCAAAGGGTGCACCAGCCAGCAGCAGGGCGGCCGAAGCGCCCGTACCGGCCAGCACGTCGGCGTCGTACCGATCGTCGGCCGAGATCACATAGCAGATGATTTGTACTTCATGGAAGAAACCATCCGGAAACAGGGGCCGGATGGCTCGGTCGATCAGTCGCGACGAAAGGATTTCTTTGTCCGTCGGACGTCCTTCGCGCTTGATGAAACCACCCGGGATCTTACCACCGGCAGCAAACTTCTCGCGATACTCTACCGTCAGCGGGAAAAAGCTCTGCCCCTCGCGGGGTTCGTCGGCCAGCACAGCCGTACAGAGCACCATGGTGTCACCCTGGCGAACGACCACGGCCCCGTTGGCCTGCTTGGCCAGACGCCCCGTCTCCAGACGCAGCGTCTTCCCTGGGGCGAATTCGATTTCATGAAGGGTTGCCTGCGTTATCATAACCGTTCTTCACCCTGTTTTTAGGGCCCGTTGGCCCAATAAGCGCGGCGGCATCCGCTTGGGGATGCCGCCGACCCTTTTACTTACGGATGCCCAGCTCCTCAATAATTGCGCGGTAACGCTCAAAGTCTTCGCGCATGAGATAGTTGAGCAAACGGCGCCGCTTACCGACCAGCTTCAAAAGACCGCGGCGCGTGGAAAAATCCTTGGGATGGCGCTGCAGGTGCTCAGTCAACGCATTAATGCGGTGCGTGAAGATGGCAATCTGAACTTCCGGTCGGCCCGTGTCGTTTTCGTGAGTGCCGTACTTGCGAATCAGTTCGCGCTTGTGTTCTTTGCTGATCATGTGCTGTGGTCCCCTCTTTAGATTGATACCATGCTAAAGAAGCTGACCCGCAACTCAGGTAAAGCCGCGTGTCAAAAAGCAGGCCTTATGCCAAGGCCTGCAGTACCTCCCTACAACGCTGTCGGTCGCGAAAAAGTTGCTCACGGAGCGCATCGACCGATGGGAAGCGGCGCTCGTCCCGCAATCGCTCGATGAAATCCACCCGAAGAAGCTGGCCATAAAGATCGCCTTCAAAGTCCAGCAGGTGTACCTCCAGCGTGCGCCGGTCGCCTGCAAAGGTGGGCCGCATGCCAATATTCATCATACCGCCCCGCGGCTCGGCTTCACCCGGCAGCCATACCCGCACGGCATAGACGCCGTTGCGGGGTACCAGCTTGCGTGGATGCGTTGGATGCAGGTTTGCCGTGGGGAAGCCCAGCACCCGCCCTCGGCCATCCCCCCGCACGACGGTGGCCTGGAGCATATAGGGACGGCCCAGCAATTCGGCCGCCTGGCGCACGTCTCCGTCATGCAGCAGCATGGTCCGGATCAGTGTAGACGAAACGGTGCGGTCGTCCACCACCTGCGGAGGAATGACATCCACGGCAAAGCCATACTGCGGACCCAGTTGCTGTAGCAGGGCCACATTTCCTTCGCGATTGCGACCAAATGTATGGTCATACCCCACACAAATGGCCTGCAGGCCGATGCGGCGTACAAGAATTTCGTCCACAAACTGCCGGGCCGGCATAGCAGCCAGTTCCGGCGTAAAGGACAGCACGATAAAACGCTCGACGCCCAAAGCAGCCAGCAGCATGGCCCGCTCCTCCACCGTGGTTAGCAACGGTACCGGCTCGCCACGCAGCACTTCGCGTGGATGCGGATCGAAGCTGAGCACTGTGCTGACACCGTTGCGCTCACGCGCCCGCGCCATCAGAAACCGCAACACAGCCTGATGCCCCCGGTGTACCCCGTCGAATGTACCGACGGTTACGACCGAGCGCGGGTCGTGCTCGATCTGTTCTAGATCTCGTTCGAACTTCATGACTTCCCTTCCGAGCGGGATGACTTCTGGGCTTTCAACGCCTCGGCCAATGCCTCCAGCGTCCAGGCCTGCTGGACGCAATACGGTCCTGATCGGGTGCGCCGCAATTCGATGAGATGAGCGCCGCACCCCAACGCCTGACCGAAATCGTGCACCAGGCTACGGATGTAGGTGCCTTTCGAGCAGTGTACCCGAAAAGCTACGTCAGGTCCATCGCGCCCTAGCAGTTCCAAGGCATAGAGCTGCACACGTCGGCTCGGGCGTTTGACTTCTTTTCCGGCCCGGGCTTGTTCGTACAGGCGTTTGCCGCCCACTTTGACGGCCGAATAGGCTGGCACCTGCTGCATGATTGTCCCGATAAACTGCCGACGTGCCCGTTCCAGGTCCTCGTCGGTCAGGTGTGCCCAGGGCCTGCGCGCTACCACCTCAGTCTCCGCGTCGTACGAGGGCGTGGTTTCGCCAAGCCGCATGATGCCCTCATACACTTTGTCCTGGGACATAAAATGCGTCATCCAGCGCGTAGCACGCCCGACCAGACAGATCAGCAGGCCGCTAGCTATAGGGTCGAGTGTGCCAGCATGGCCGATCTTACGCACATGCAGCAACTTCCGCAGCTGCCGGATCACGTCAAAAGAGGTGATCCCTTTGGGTTTATCAACCAGCAGCACGGCTGCATCCCACTGCTCGGGAAGTCGGGGATAGCCATATACCGACCCATCGAGATTCTCCGGCAGCTGAGCGGGCATGAATCAGGAACGCTCGCTTTCACTCTGGCCTTCGCGGCGGACTCGTTCTTCACGGATGCGCGCCAACAGCTCCTCGACCCGCTGTGCCCGTTCCATGGTCTCATCCAGGGCGAAGCGCAGCTCGGGCATAAAGCGGAGCTGGTGGCGGATGCGCTGGGCCAGCGACGCCCGAATCTGAGGCAACAACTCCTGCAGCCGCCGAAACGCTGCCTGCTTCTGCTCTGGAGCGCCGTAAATGCTCACGTACACTTTGGCGATCGACAGGTCTCGCGTCGGCTGCACGTCGGTGACCGTTGTCATGGGTGGCAACTGATCTCCGAACTCAAACTGCAGGATATCGGCTAGCTCGCGCTTGAGCAGGCTAGCCACACGCTGCACCCGGATGCTGCTCATCAGACCTCTAGTTTGCGCCGCTGTTCGACGATCTCAAAGGCCTCAATCTGGTCGCCCACCTTGATGTCGTTGAAATTATCGATACCCATGCCGCACTCGTAGCCGCTTTGTACCTCCCGCACGTCCTCCTTGAAGCGTTTGAGCGACGAGACTGTGCCTTCATAGATGACCACACCGTCGCGGATGACGCGCACGCGGTCACCCCGGCGAATACGCCCTTCGAGGACCCGGCAGCCAGCCACCGTACCGACTTTCGGGATCTTGAACGTTTCGCGCACTTCGGCCACGCCCACAATCTGTTCGGTCTTCTCGGGCGAAAGCAGCCCCTCCAGCGCATCGCGTACGTCCTCGATAGCCTGATAGATGACCGAGTAGATTCGGATGTCCACGTGCTCGCGCTCGGCCAGCTGGCGCGCACTGCTGGTTGGACGCACCTGGAAGCCAATAATGACGGCGTCGGAGGCCGAGGCCAGCATCACGTCGCTTTCGGTGATGGCGCCGACGCCACTGTGAATAATGTGCACGGCCACTTCGTCGGTTGAGAGCTTCAAAAGCGCATCGCTCAGCGCTTCAACCGAACCGGCCACGTCGCCCTTGATAATCAGGTTGAGTTCCTTTAGGCGGTCGCCCTGCGCCATCCGCCGGCTGATCTCGTCGAGCGAGATGCGGCGCTGCTTGCGCAGCATCTGCTCGCGGCGGATTTGCTGGCGTTTCTGGGCGATCGCTCGCGCTTCTTTTTCGTCCGGCACAATCACGAACTGGTCACCAACCTCCGGAAGCTCGTCAAAACCGAGCACCAGCACGGGAATGGAGGGCCCGGCAACTTCGACGCGGTTGCCCCGCTCGTCTAACATTGCGCGGACGCGACCGCTTGTCACGCCGGCCACAAAGGGATCGCCTACACGGAGCGTCCCGTTCTGCACCAACACAGTAGCCACATTCCCGCGTCCCTTCTCCAAGCGGCTCTCGATGATGGTGCCGACAGCCGGGCGGTTCGGATTTGCTTTCAGGTCGTGCAGCTCTGCTTCCAGCAGTACCTTTTCCAGCAGGTCATCGATGCCCTCGCCGGTCTTGGCCGAAACAAAGGCACATTGCACCTGACCACCGTACTGCTCCACCAGCACACCGTTTTCGGCCAGTTGTTGGAGAACGCGCTGCGGGTTGGCCTCCGGCTTGTCGATCTTAGTAACGGCCACCACGATGGGCACGCCGGCCGCCTTGGCATGGTTGATGGCCTCGATTGTCTGGGGCATCACGCCGTCGTCGGCCGCCACCACCAGGATCACGATATCCGTCACCTTGGCACCACGGGCACGCATGGCCGTAAAGGCCTCGTGCCCTGGCGTATCCAAGAAGGTGATGTACCGGCCGTCTGGCAGCTCTACGTGGTAGGCACCGATGTGCTGTGTAATGCCGCCAGCCTCGCCGGCCACCACATTCGTCTTGCGGATGTAGTCCAAAAGCGACGTCTTGCCGTGGTCGACATGGCCCATCACCGTAACGATGGGCGCCCGCGGCTGCAGGTCTTCCGGACGATCCTCAGGGATTTCAATTTCCAGTTCGTTGTAGTCGGTGATGAATTCGACTTCGTAACCAAATTCATCGGCCACGAACTGGATCGTGTCGGCATCGAGCCGCTGGTTGATGGAAGCGATCACGCCCGCGCTGAAGAGCGTCGAGATCACTTCGCTAACCTCAACGCCCATCAACTCGGCCAGCTCACCTACCGAGCTGTACTCCGTGACGCGGAGTTTGCGGGCTTCCTGCACCTCCCGCAACGCCTCCCGCTCACGCTCCTGCGCATGACGTTCACGCCGCTCACGGCGCCGACGCTGACGCATACGCGTGACGCCCTGCTCCAACTCTCGGAGCGTCTCCTGCAGCGACTGTTCAACTTCCTCCTCGTCGACGCGGCGAATCCGCTTGCGTTTGCGCTTACGCTTCCGGGGCTTTTCCTCCTCTTCGTCTTCGATGGCTACTTTGACAATGTCTTCTTCCGCTACAGGCTTTGCTTTGCGCTTCCGTTTGCGTTTGCGCTTACCGGACCGCGGCTCATCGTCTTCGATTTTCGACAGGTCAATTTTGCCAACAACCTTGGCCCCTTGTAGTACCACCTGCGCCCGGATCACCGCATCTTCCTCCGCTTCCTCTTCCTCAGGCGCTTCGGGCTCGGTTCCCGACTCCTCCTCCGGAGCCTCTGCAGCCTCCTCAACTGCGGCCGGCGTTTCCTCTTCCTCTTCAGACAGAGGCGGAACTTCCGTGGTGTCTTCTTCCTCGGTCTTAATAGACGCAACAGGTACTTCGGCCTCCAGCTCTTCGGCGACTGCCTCGACGAGGTCGCCCTCTTCTTCTACTGCTTTTGCTTCGTGCGGCCTCTGTTGAACAACGGGTTCCGAAGTTGGTGGTGTTTCTGCCTCCTCCTCTTCTTCTGCAGCTTCGGCGGCTTCTGCCTTTGTCGCCTGGGCGGCCGCACGCGCCTCACGCAGCTCCTTCAGCCGGGCTGCTGCTTTCCGGTCGTGGGAAAAGGCCTCCAGCAGTGCTTCGTAAGCGGCTTCATCTTCTAAGGCCGCATTGACCCCTTGCCCGGAAAGTGCGTGGTCATAGCCCAGCTCCTTAAGCTGCTGCTCAATGGTGTCGATCCCAACGTTCAGCTCACGGGCCAGTTTAAACAGCCGGATTTTGAACTTCTTTGCCATAAGCGCCTGTTGCGTCCTCTAACTCTCGTCGGCGTTCAGCCTTCGAGTTCTTCTTCGTCTTCTTCAAATTCCGAGCGAATGACATGCATTACGCGCCGCGCAGTTTCCACGTTGAGCCCGGAACGCCGTACCAATTCTTCGATCGAGAGGTCGAGCACGGCCCGGGCCGTATCACAACCGATTTCGCGCAGCCGCGCAATGGTCTCTTCGTCCAGCTCGTCGGCAAACTCTTCGATTTCGATATCTTCCTCATCGGGGAGAATTTCCCGGTAGACATCCAGTTCGTAGCCCGTCAGGCGTGAGGCCAGTCGGATGTTGACCCCGCCCCGCCCGATGGCCTGGCTGACCTCGTCGGCCCGCACCACGACTTTGGCGCGCGGCGGTTTGGCTTCTTCGTTCAACGTGACTGAAAGCGGCCTGGCCGGCGCCAGCGCCCGCTTGATCAACTCCCGGGGATCATCGGACCACTCGATGATGTCGATGTTCTCGTTGGACAGCTCGCGCACAATGGCATGGATCCGGTTTCCCCGGAGCCCCACACAGGCACCTACCGGGTCTACCCGTTCGTCGTGGCTAACGACGGCCACTTTGGCACGTTCGCCGGGCTCCCGCACGATCTTCTTGACCTCGACAATGCCTTCTTCAATCTCGGGCACTTCAAGCTCAAGCAGCCGCTCCAGGAAGACCGGGTCGGCCCGGCTGATGATCACTTGCGGCGAGCCGCCCGCTTCACGGCGCACTTCTTTGACAACCGCCCGGAGCGTGTCGCCCTTGCGATAACGATCGCGCGGGATCTGTTCCTCACGCGGCAGAATCAACTCCGTGCGATTGTGCATCACCAGCACTTCACGCCGGCGAATCTGGTAGACTTCGCCCACAACGATCTCGCCAATCAGCTCGGAATATTCCTGGTAGATTTTTTCCTTCTCCAGGTCGCGAATGCGCTGGCTGAAGGTCTGGCGCGCGGTCATGATGGCACGTCGACCGAATTCGGCGATGCTCACTTCGCTCGCCACCTCATCGCCCACTTCGAAATCCGGGTCGATCCTTCGCGCTTCGCTCAGCTCAATTTGCGTGACCGGGTCTTCCAGCTCCCAGTCGGGTACAACTTCCCGAATGTGGAGGATCTGGATATCGCCATGATCCGGGTTGAAGATGATCTCGAACGCTTCATCCGAGCCGTAACGCTTCCGGATCATGGCTCGGAAGACGTCCTCCACGATCAACTGGAGCGTATCCCGGTCAATTCCCTTCGAGTGCGCGATTTCCGCAAAGGAAGATACCAGCTCGCTGTTCTGCATGGCTCACCTGTCATCGTCTTGGGGCCCGCCTTACCAGGGCAGGCAGATACGGGCCGATTGAATTTCCTCAAAACGCAGCCGGCGTTGCGACCCATCGGGAAGTCGCAGCTCGATTGCTTCGGCATCGGCACGCTGCAACGTCCCGCGCAGTTGCTCAACCGGTGCATTGGCAGGGGCCACCAGTTTCACCTCCAGTTCCCGCCCTACATGCTTGGGATACTGGCGGGGATGCACCAGTGGCCGATCAACACCCGGCGACGACACGTTCAGCGTGTACGGGCCGGGCAACAGGTCGTCGCTGTCGAGCAGAAAGCCGATCTCACGGCTTAGCTGCTCCAGGTCCCGGAGTGAGGGACCGCGATCCCCATCGATAAAAATTTCGACCACGTGCGCGCCCCGTCGGCCGCGCACCACGACATCGATCAAAAAAAACCCGGTTCCCTGCAACACTTCTTCGACGCGGGCGCGGATCTTTTCGATCAGCGCCGGCATCCCATGCGTCGTCTGCGCCATGGTCATCTATCGTTGCAAAAAACGCCCGCACCACGGACGGCCGGGCGTTACGACCCGAGCGGGTTGAACGAAAAAAGGGTGGCTTGAGCCCCCCTTTCATGCACACCGACTCCCTTCCGTGGAGGCGACTTCACAACCCGCTCACTTCCAACTGCATAAACGACAGCTTCAAAAACGGGTTCCTCAGACCAGCGTGGGCCGGCGTTCGTTCTCGACAGGCTCCGGATAGTCAAGCATGTAGTGCAGCCCGCGGCTCTCGCGGCGCATCTGGGCACTGCGAATGATCAGGTACGCCACAGCGATCATATTGCGTAGCTCGCACAGCCCCGGCGAAAGCCGGGCGCGGCGGTAGAAGTCCTCGGTTTCTTCGTAAAGAAGCCGGGTGCGGCGCAGCGCGCGTTCCAGGCGGAGCTGCGAGCGTACGATGCCCACGTAGTCCCACATGATGCGCCGCAACTCATCCCGGTTGTGGGAGATGAGCACCCATTCCTGCGGGCGCTCGGTGCCTCGGTCGTCCCAGTCCGGCACGTCTGTGCGCCAGGTCTGCGCCTGGGCGTACTGCACGGCATCGTCGGCCGCCCGTCGGGCAAAGACAAGCGCCTCCAACAGCGAGTTGCTGGCCAGCCGATTGGCACCGTGAAGTCCCGTGCAGGCCACCTCGCCAGCCGCGTACAGGCCATGAATGGTCGTGCGACCGTGGAGGTCGGTCAGTACCCCACCGCACTGGTAGTGGGCAGCTGGCACGACCGGGATGGGCTGTTGCGTCATGTCGATGCCCTCATCCAGCAACGTTTGATAAATGTTTGGAAAACGGCGTTTGATTTCCGCGGCCGGCCGGTGCGTGATGTCCAGCCAGACATGTGGGTCTCCACGTCGCTTGAGCTGGTCGTCGATGGCTCTTGCCACGATGTCGCGCGGTGCCAACTCGGCCCTTGGATCGTACTGCGGCATAAAGCGCTCGCCGGCCAGGTTGTAGAGCCGGGCCCCCTCGCCCCGCACCGCTTCGCTGATCAGAAACGAGCGTTCTCTGGGACCGTCGGGGTAGAAAAGCGTGGTCGGGTGAAACTGAATAAACTCCATGTTGGACACACGGGCTTTGGCCCGATAGGCCATGGCCACCCCGTCGCCCGTAGCCACCGGCGGATTCGTAGTGTGCAGGTACACCTGGCCAGATCCTCCTGTAGCCAGCAGCGTGGCCTTCGCCAGAAACGTATGCACCACATCGGCCCGCTCGTCCAGCACATACGCCCCGAAGCAGTGGATGTCGGGACGCAAGCGCGAGACGTACTGGCCAAGATGATGCTCGGTAATCAAATCGACCGCGTAATGGTACTCGAAAATGTGAATGTTCGGGTGGGCACGGACACGTGCCAGCAGCGCGCGCTCGACCTCACGGCCGGTTGCGTCAGCGGCGTGCACAATCCGGTTCCAGGAGTGGCCGCCTTCGCGTCCCAGATGCAGCCGTCCGTTTTCATAGGTGAACTGTGCGCCGAGTGCTATCAGCTCGCGGACCCGTTCGGGCCCTTCCCGCACGACCGTTTCCACCACCTCACGGTCGCACAATCCGGCCCCGGCCTCAAGCGTGTCCTGCACGTGTTGCTCGAACGAATCGGCCGCATCCATGACGGCCGCAATGCCGCCTTGCGCGTAGTTTGTGTTTGACTCGACGCTTTCCTTCTTCGTGACAATGGCGACCGAGCCGTGATCGGCCACGCGCAGCGCGAACGTCAGGCCGGCAATGCCACTACCAATAACCAGAAAATCGAACGAATAACGCTCGGGCATTTCAGGCAGCTTCGTTCACCTGCGACAGCAGGTAGGCCCGGATGAACGGATCCAGATCACCGTCCATGACGGCCTGGACGTCCGTCACCTTTGTTTCGGTGCGATGGTCGTTGACCATCGTGTAAGGCTGGAAGACGTAGGAGCGAATCTGACTCCCCCACTCGATCTTTTTCTTCTGGGACTCTCGCTTGCGTTTTTCGGCCTCGCGGATCTCCCGCTCCAGCTGGTAGATCCGGCTTTTGAGCATCGTAAGCGCTCGCTGCCGGTTCTGAAGCTGGCTGCGCTCTTCGGTACACTCGGCTACGACTTTGACCTCCTCGCCATTCGAGAGCTTACCGTGCCAGATCAGACGAACGCCCGTCTCCACCTTGTTGACGTTCTGGCCACCTTTTCCGCTGCTGCGGAACGTCTGCATTTCGATCTCGTCGGGCCGGATGTCGACCTCGATCGAGTCGTCGATCTCCGGATAGACGAACACGCTGGCAAACGAGGTATGGCGCCGGCCGCTCGCGTCGAACGGCGAGATGCGCACCAGCCGGTGCACCCCGGACTCGCCCTTCAGATAGCCGTAGGCGTAAGGTCCGGCAATGCGTAGCGTAGCACTTTTGATGCCGGCCACGTCGCCCGCCTGATATTCAAGCAGTTCTACGTCGTAGCCGTGCCGTTCGCCCCAGCGCGTGTACATGCGCAGGAGCATTTCGGCCCAGTCCTGGCTTTCCGTCCCACCGGCCCCTGGATGGATGGTCAGGATGGCGTTTCGGTGGTCATCGGGGTCGGTCAGCAGGCTACGCAGCTCCAGTTCGTCAAGCTGCTGCTCCAGGCGGGCCACTTCCCGCGCGATCTCCTCCTCCAGGTTCGCGTCGGACTCTTCCTGCTGGAGTTCCAGCAACGTCTGCACGTCCTCTGCCTGGCGACGCAGTTGCTCCCACGCCGCCACCCAGGATTCTTCTTCGGCGATCTGTTTTTCGACTTCGCGCGCCCGCTCCGGGTTATCCCAGAAGCCTGGTGCCAGACGCTCTTCGTTCAGCTTTGTGATCTTTTCTTTACGCCCGGGGATGTCAAAGAAACCTCCCGAGCGTGTCCACACGCTCTAACAGGCTTTGGATTTTTTCTTGCATTGCAATAACGGATTTTTTGCGGCTCAGTGACTTCCCCCTCTCGGGCGGCTCTGGCAACGACAACCATCCCCTCAGGTTTCCACCCGACGCTCCTCCTTCACACGCGCCACAAAACGCTGAATCCGACGCACTGCCTCCCGAATGTTCTCCAGCGACGTCGCATACGAGCAGCGTACATATCCCGCCCCACTGGGACCAAACGCATCACCCGGCACCACAGCCACACGCTCCTCCCGCAACAACCGCTGGGCAAACTCCTCCGAGCTTAGCCCCGTCGGACGAATGTCCGGAAAGCAGTAAAAAGCGCCTTCTGGCTCAAACGTGGGCAGCCCAGCTGCACGCAGGCCATCCACAATCACGCGACGCCGCTCGTCATAGGCCCGGCGCATCCGCTCCACGTCATCCTGCGCCTCCCGAAGTGCCGCCAGAGCGGCCACCTGACCCATCGTTGGCGCACTCATGACGATGTACTGATGCAGCTTGTACATTGCCTTCAAGATGGGCTCAGGCGCACAGGCGTAGCCAATCCGCCAACCCGTCATCGCATAATCCTTGGAAAAGCCGCCCAGCAACACAGTGCGTTCCTGAAGGCCCGGAATCGAAGCCACGCATACGTGTCCCTCTTCGTAGGCACGGCCGTAGATTAGCCGATCGTAGATCTCGTCCGAGATGACAAACAGATCATGCCTGACCACCAGCTCGCCGATCTCCTCCATCGTCCTGCGCCGCAGCACGGCCCCGGTCGGATTGTTCGGATAGCCGATCATGAGCACCTTCGTGCGCGGCGTGATGTAGGGCTCCAGATCGGCGGCTGTCACCTGGAAGTCGTTTTCTACCGAGGTCGGCACGTAGACCACCCGGCCGCCGGCAAACACAGCGGTCGGTCCATACGAAACAAAGCAGGGCTCCGGAATGAGCACCTCGTCGCCCGGCTCCACCAACGCCAGCATCGCCAGCTGGATACCTTCAGCTACCCCAACAGTAACCAGAATTTCGCGCGCCGGATCGTAGTGCACGCCGTAGCGTCGGGCCAGCTCTTCGGCAATAGCTTCCCGGAGCTCCATTAGACCGGCATTGGCTGTGTAGCCGGTCTTTCCGGCCCGCAGCGAGGCGATCGCCGCTTCGATGGCCGCCGGCGGCGAGACGAAATCGGGCTCGCCAATGCCCAGCGAGATCACGTCTTCCATGGTGGCGGCAATCTCGAAAAAGCGCCGAATGCCACTGGGCGGCACGATGCGCACGCGCGTGGCCAGCCGCGCTTCCAGCGACGACAGCAGGGCAGAACAATCTGTCATAGGCTTCATCGTTCGTCGTAGCAGCAATGAACTTGAAATATACGGCTTTTCTTCACGGCAAAAGCAGACACCCGGCCTCTGGCAAGAGGCAACGGGATGTCCTATTTTAAGCAGGAACCCTTCGGAAACGCTTCCAAACAGACAACAGGTTTCCTCATGGCGACGATTTTTCACAACTACATCAACGGCGAGTGGGTCGCCTCGGTCTCGGGTCGTACGTTCGAAGATCGCAATCCGGCCCGCTGGTCCGACCTGATCGGCCTGTTTCCGCGGTCTTCTGCGGAAGACGTGGACCGGGCCGTTGCGGCCGCCCGGGCGGCTTTTCCGGCCTGGCGTCGCATGCCGGCGCCCCAGCGCGGCGAGATCCTACGCCGGGCCGGGTATCTGCTGCGCGCCCGCAAAAACGAGATCGCCCGGGCGATGACGCGCGAGATGGGCAAGCCGTTTTTCGAGACGCGCGGCGACGTGCAGGAGGCCATCGACACGGCCTACTACGCGGCCAGCGAGACGCGCCGCCTCTTCGGCCACACCGTGCCCAGCGAATTACCTGACAAGTTCAATATGACGATCCGCCAGCCGCTGGGTGTGGTGGGCGTCATCACGGCCTGGAACTTTCCGGTGGCCGTGCCGAGCTGGAAGATCTTTCCGGCCCTGGCCTGCGGGAACACGGTGGTTTTCAAGCCCAGCGAAGACGCCCCGCATAGCGGAATGCTCTTCGTACAGACGCTTATCGACGCGGGCGTGCCCCCAGGCGTGATTAACCTGGTGCACGGCGACGCCGAAGCCGG